>Ga0182008_10002122_pt1 | contig 12641 bp, 10 predicted proteins | sample Sormic07211129_1_FD_120482 | JGI IMG/M metagenome (GOLD analysis project Ga0182008, IMG submission 120482) | Rhizosphere microbial communities from Sorghum bicolor, Mead, Nebraska, USA - 072115-129_1 metaG | ecosystem: Host-associated > Plants > Roots > Rhizosphere | place: USA: Nebraska...
GAACACTTATGGTCACTGGATTTTTGATTTCGCTTGCTTTTACTGAGGTTAATCCTGCTACAGCTAAAATTGCTGCTGATAAAATGATCTTTTTCATAATTGCTATATTAAAGTTCAACTAATGTTCTTGTTAGTTATGCTTTAAGTATGCTACATAATAATGCCTAACTCCCGACGTTTTGGCATAATACTGACTTACAGCACCTTACTCATTAACTCATCTCATCAGGCTGTTGCATTTCTCCACAAGTTGCGGAATGCCTATACGATTTTGTACCTTTGGATTATACTCGGTCTTCGAAAGACGCTTACATTTGTTGCCCCTAAAACATCAAAGCTAGCGGGCCGCTTTTAGCTACGCATGTAGACCACCCAGGGGTTGATCCAACAGATATCTTGGCAATTAGTTTATTTCGGATATAAATGAGAACATGCTCAAACTCATTATTACTTAAATGTGTCCATGTTATCGCTATTTCATCTTCGTTCCTTATAGGGGGTATCACATCCTTTATAAACTCCTGTGGATTTAAAAAAGGCAGGTTCTTTTCCTCCCATATGGCAATTAAAGGCGTAGATGCTTGATTATAAAGCCATACATCTCCAACAATATCTGAATTTTTATACAAGTAAGCATACGCTACTTCACCATCATCATCAATGACAATTGAATATTCAACATTATCCTCATAAAAAAATTGCTTATAAAATTCAGTCATGACTTAAGTCGTTATTACTCACTATATGATTAGTTATTCACGACAACGTTCTCCATAAGATCAATCTTATTCATCAAGTAGGTGATTTTAGTAGAACTATACTCTCTATCAAATGAAATCAATAGTGACAAAAAGGTGCTATTCTGACCCGAAAAGCTAGTTTTTACAACTAGATTCATTTGCTGGCCATCAGCATTCCTTTCCATTAGTATACTATTGTGGTTTTCTTCAGCGTAATAATTATTATAAGTATAGATTAAGAGGGCCTCTGTATACACAAACATCCTAACATCACCTGTTAAAAGATTCTTAGGAAAGATAGGTTTAAACATCTCAATAATACGCTGGGGCGTTTCCTGTCTTTCCCTTAAGGCTTTATAAACTTCAGGATGAAGATCTTTAACGTAAATAAGCAGTATATACAAAGACGGAAATAAATAGTGTCTGATATCAACCGCATTTAATCCAAGTCTTGCATGAGCAAATATTTTTTCAATCTGTCTTAAGCTCAAATTAGCTTTTTCAAAAAGTTTGACAGAAAACCTTAAAAAGTCCCCAGCATCATCGCGGAGCATATGATGACCCTTCCTGATTTCAGCACCAAAAAAAGCTTTGAATTCAAAATATTCGTACAAATATTTAGAGAAATCATTCTTTTCTGGAGTGGGAATGATGTATTCCAGATCAATAAATCTGCGTAAGTATTCATCTGAATTAATAAGTTCACTCCCATAGAACCCCCTAACAGCATTCCCCAATTGTATTTTGTCTATTGACAGTACGAAAACAATTCCCTTGACACTAAAAAAATGCTTGATCTGTTCCAGCACCTCCACAGCATAATTTGGCCGACATCTGTCAAGCTCATCAACAATAAATACAATAGGTTTATCATTGTTATTCTCTTCTACAAACCTTTCCAGTTCAACTCTGAAATCGATCAGGCCTTTCTTTTTTGCGGTGTATTCCTCTATTTCATTCTTAAGTTTATCGATAGTAAATCTAGTATCCTCGATCTTAGAGGTTTTTCCTTGAGCTTCGGCATATTTCTGAGCAATACCTTTTAACAGTTCAGGCCCACCATTTTGAGCAAATACAGCACCCTTTTTCATCAAAGAATCAAAAGAGGTATTGTTCGAATTATTTGTCAAAGTCTTTAATTCTGCTAATAGGGCAACTAAGGGATTGCTATCGAAATCATTCTCCCAAGCGTTAAAATACATTGTCCTAAAACCCTGATTCATAAGCTCCTGATTCCACATTTTTATAAATGTAGTTTTACCAGTGCCCCACTTGTTATTGATAGCGAGAACAAATCCATCACTGTAAGAACCAACTAAACCGGTCAATACATCCGCATACTTTTTGCGATTAAGTTTACATTCTTTAAATGGATCATCCGCATTGATCTCGATTTCTTTGTGTTTTATGAGCATTAAAGATTAAATTTAGTAGAGCATTAAGAAACAGGTTGCATCTCAATCAAATATAATATAAAACAACTTAAGCAGTAAAAAACAATCAATTGATTTAGAAGTCAAAAGACAATTCCATCCAAAACACCTGTATATAAAATGCCTGAAATTTAAGTCGATTTATTGACCTGAGGCATGGGTCGCGAAAGTTTCAACGGCACAATTCTTCTCCTCATTTCGCTCTTGTTAGTAAAATGCCTTGAAATCTCCTGTGTCAATTCACTGAAATTTGTCGAACCATCAGGAGCTTGGTAATAATAAATCTTAATTGACTTACAATTTTTATGTTCAAAAATCATATTCAACATGGTACGATCAGAAAGCCCGCAGGAATGCCCCATAATGAATACCTGAAAATCATCATGATCAATAAAACGAATCAGACTGTGATAATTGGTTGTAGAGAAATACCAAAATGATTTAATGTAATTGAAAAAGCCTTTAGTCTTATCAAGTTCAATATTAATATAATCCTTATCCAATTCATCCCCAAAACCAAATATTAGAGGGTTCTCCAAGTCTTTTAATTTGCCATGTATATAATTCAATTCAGTCTTAAATTTAGTGCCTGGAGGTATTGCTTTCGAAAGGTATGGCTCAACTGTATTAGTGTAATTAAAATTTAACACCATAGTCATTGTAGGATAAGGATTTGTACCCAAATGCATAGAAACCACTTCATCGTGAAGTATAGGACATCGAAATATTTGTTCAAATTCGTTATTTAGTTCAGGGATAGGTAAAGTGCTGAGATACTCATGTAATTCTTTTATTAAATATCCCATACCCTCATTTAATTGGGCAACTGCTTCCCTCTTATGCACTTCGGTTTCAACACTGAGTACACTTTTTAGTAGCTCATAAAATTCATTTTCTATATCAACCCAGTTGCAAGAAGAGCAGTTGGTAATTAAGGCCTCGATCAAATAATTTTTGATCTCAATCTTGAAGGGGTTTCTATAGAAATTTGCAAAGCCTTCTGCTTTGATATCAGAAACACCTATAATTTGCTTAAACCCTTTTTCATAAAAATGATCAACATAATCATTCACAGACATAATCTCTCCCATTTTTATAGGATGACGATCTCTTTTGGTAATTTTCAACAAGCCATCCTCATATACCTTATCCTTTTCGGCACCCGTAAATGCCTTTTTTAAGTACTGAAGAATAAAATCATTATAACTCGTTTTAAGTTGGTGTGCAAGATCAAAGCCATTGCCAAGTAATATCAGTCTGTTCATACTATCCTTTCAGATTTATGTAAATCTAAGAATTTAGTGCTTACCTACTATAGGCTAAGAGAAGCAGGCTTTAAATCAAAAAATAACTTTTCAGTCTCAGGACATCAAGTCAATAAGTTGGGTTACTATACATGTTTATAGAAAATATACTTCCATAACAAGAGAAATAAAAACCCAATAAGGATTTTTACCAGCAAAACAAAAAGTATAGTTATAGTGAAATAATTAATGTAGATTAGACATAGCATAAATCCACGGCAAACAAAATCAATCCTATAACTAAACCATGAACAAAACCAATTAAATAAAAAATTAAATTAACGTTATGGCTTATTTCCATAAAATACTCACCAACCCAAAAGGATCTGTCAACCAGTTTGACGCTTCGAGAGGCTTTGACAATGAACCTGAAGAAGAAGAAGAAATCCTTCCAAAAGACTATGAATACCAGAAAGGCGTCCTTTCTAATGCTTTACACAGGTTTTCAATATCTGCTGCTCGAAAATATGAACGCAGGCGTTTTCAAGTCCCTGCAGACATAGACTATTTGCGAATCGACTTCCTAGTCACATTCGATAATTTCGATACTGAACACCGAACCAAAGACCGATTCATCCGAGATTTCGGATTAACGCCTGTAAGATTTTATAACTTCAATAAATCCGTTCTTTTTGAGATAAATGACCATGATAAATTTAACCATTTTCACGAACTAGTCATACAATATGTAGAAAGCAACGCCAGTCAGTCACCTACAAATAAACCGTATAATATTATAACCATCATAGCAGGTTTTGAATTTCTATCCCGTGAACTATTGTTACCGGACCAAGAAATTTTAGATAATGGAAACTCGGTGGTACTGGAACTTACTATGCAGGATCAGTCAAGTCTGGAAAACACCAAAATAAATATTCAAGGAGCACTTACAAATTTCCTTAAAGAAAGATTGGTTTTTGTTACATTCAGCCCTAAAATTGCCGATACACAATTTCTTACCCTGAGCGGAATTTCCAAGAAGGATTTAATAGACACCCTAGATCATTTTGACGTTATTGCGTCCATACAAATGATTCGTGTACCGAGGATTATGACACTGCAAAGTGGAAGTGTATTGCGCAATTTTGACTTTCATATCTCAGCTGCCGCTGCCCATTTACCACAGGTGGCCATTATAGATAACGGTGTAAATAGAATACCTCCATTAAGAGAAAATCTCAGTCCTATAGGGTATACCTTTGATACATCCTATCCTCCCTATCAAACTCCTGGTTGGCACGGTACCGCAGTAGCGGTTCTAGCCAGTGTAGGTGAAGATTTTTTCAGTGGACAAGCAGTTCTGAGCCCATCTTGCAGGATTGTTTCCTACCGAATATTTGAAAACCAGGGCGGACAAATTGATTTTTTAGTATTTGAAAGAACTGTCCGTGATGCATATGCACAGGGCATTAGGTTATTTAACTTAAGTGCTAATACTCGCTTTAAACTTTACAACGGTGACTATTCCTATTTCGGATTTTTGTTAGATAAACTAACCTACGAATTGGACATTCTCTTCTTCATTTCTGCCGGAAATCTAGATGCATCGGATCTGGAGAATATTTTCAAAGTTACTCAAGGCCCAGTGCCTTATCATGACATGCTTGACTATCCTAAACATTTCTATTACCCAGATGAATATTGTGATGAGCATAGTTGTGAGGGGACCAACCTGAAAGAGCCCGCTGATTCATTGAACAATATCACAATTGGCGCGATTGCTGAAAACTATGGGAACCCGTCAAAGCAACATCTGACTTTGGACAGGTCGTTACCAGCATACTATACCAGTAAGTATCATGTTAGCCCATACCATAAAGTTAACGGTACCCGACTAAAGTCAAAACACATCAACTACCGTATGGTCAAACCCGACGTAGTTTACCCTGGTGGAGATTATGGTGCTGAATCTGCAGGTATCCAGCTAGTAGGATCAGGTATTGGCAATGACCTATACCGGCAAGAATGCGGAACCAGTTTCGCTACACCTTTTGCGACAAACCTCGCCGCAAAGCTTAGTACGATTTATCCAAGCTTAAAAACACAATCAATTAAGGCGCTAATTATCAATTCAGCAATAAAACCCGCAAATTCTGGTTTTCTAAAGCCTCATCTAAGCGTCCTAAAAGAAACACTTTCAAACAGTGAATTCAAAAAAAGCTATTCGGCACTCAATCAATCTGAGAAGCTCAAAATCAACAAATGGTGTAATGACAAAGATTTGCTATTTAAACTAATCGGCCACGGCATTCCCGACACAAATTTTGCTTTGAATTCCAGTAGTAAATCAATTACAGTAATTATAGAGGATCAGATCAAGATAGATACCCATAAGGCAATTCCCATTAATATTCCACGTTATCTAAACCATTTTTCGAAAAAGACGCCAATAGTAGAGGTGACAGCGACACTGGTATTCAAATTCCAGCCTAACTTTAAAGATCAAACGGGCTACAATCCACTACATATCAGCTTCAACTTCATCAAAACCATTCCAGATCCGAATAAGGTCGCTCCCAACGAAAAGCATACTGCCAATATTGCGGCTTACAAAGAAGGCCTGCCCTACTACGACAATCTTTACAGGGGCATTTCGGATGCTGCGGAGCGAACACAACTAAGAAACAAGGCTTTGGGTGTCAAAGATAAAATACAAACTTGGTCTGATGACTTTTTCCCAAATGGACGACAGTTTTCCAACAGCCAAAAAATGAACCTGAGTATCAACGTAACCGATCTCAACAAAACAGATAACAATTTGTCACTAATCGTCCGATGTCTTGGCAAAAAGGAAACTGGATTTGACACCAGCAGTTATCTTGCAGGTAATCATCAGTATTCAATGGTATTGACTTTTTCAGAGCGAAAAAACAATGAATTTATTGAAAATGACTTTTATGAGGAATTTAGCAGAATCAATCAAACCTTAGACATCGTGGTAGAAACAGAAATGGATGCAGATCTAGAGGCAGAGGGTTAATTACTTACCCAATGCCTTTTTCTCATGTAAAAGCAATTGCTTCCAAATTGACATGTCTAAAGTGCGGTCCATAGCTTCACTACTGACATAAGATTTTTTCATCGCATGCACCAATGTTTTTTGGATGCTGTAGTATGACAAACCATTACAAGTGGAGATCAATTTCTTCACTTGAGGTAAGTTATATTTAAAATCGCTTCCACCCAAAACTGTCTTTACGAGCTGTTCAATTTGCTTGCTATCAGGGAGTTCAAGTTCCAGCACCAAATCAAACCTACGGCGGAGCGCTTCATCCAACATTCCCAGCTGGTTGGTCGCTGCGATGATCAGTGTCTCTTGAGGCAAATAATCTATTAACTGAAGGAGAGTATTTACCACTCTTTTCATCTCCCCGTGATCCTGGTCATAGTCCCTAATCTTGCCAAGGCTGTCAAACTCGTCAAAAAACAAGATACAGTCTTCCTTTGCAGCCTTCTGAAAAACCTTAGAAATATTCTTACTTGTCTCCCCAAGCTTAGAAGATACGATCGCACCTAGATTGACAACATAAATGAGCTTACCCAATTCACCCGCCAAAATATAAGCGGCAAGTGTCTTACCACAGCCAGAAGGCCCGTGAAACAAGATCTTATTAGAAACAGGCAAGTTAAGATCGCGTAATTTACCACCCATCTGATGTTCCTTGATCAAAAAAGTCAGCTCTTCTTTTACAACATCTTTACAAATGATATGATCAAAAGTATAATCAGATGAAACTTTATCTAAGATAAACTCCCTAACTGTCCGCTCATCTTCTCTCTCAAAATAGTTGTTAGATTCCACCTTCATCAGTCCAGAAAACTTCTGTTCTTTTAAAGATTCTTTGAGCAGGGACTGCAGCTGAATAGCGAAATTCATCTTTTTCGTTTTCCTAGAATGCTCAATCAATTCACCTAAGGTCTTAAGTAAGTTGTCCTGATCATTCTCTAAGCCATATTTGGCAATCTCTTTAACGAAATCAAATTGTGTTGACATGAGGCAGATTTGGTACTTTAATATTACACATTAAACGTCCATATTGTGCTGAAAATTTCAAAATCATTCTCAACAAATGTTGAGTTAGTCACATTCGGGACCAAGATCCCTGATTCAATTTGCACGATTAGAGCCTAAAATGTCTGTAAAGGTAGTTAAATAAACCATCCAAACAAAATGTATTTGCTAATTTTTTTAGTAAAAAAGATTAAAAAACTCAGGCCTGCTAATTTTTAGTCTACGATAATTCAAAGTTTAAAAAAGCAAACTCTTCATCCATCCTCGTGGTTTCTTCAAATTGTGTGGTTACGGCACAGACCTTAAAACTTGACTTTTGTATATAGGTCTTTCCATTCATGTCCTTATAATTGATCATAAGTGTAGGCCGTGGAAAATGCTCGAAATCGAATGTGTAAAAGTTTGGTACCTCGCGCCGGGTCAATTCCATCTTAAATATCAAATAAAGATAATGGGCAAAAATGATAATATCTGGAAGAGTATGTAATTGGGAATTATCCATTACATTGATAGGCGAGATATAATCGATACGATGATCATGTATCTCGGTACTTGCAGAATAGTAGAAATCATCGTGCCCAAAGTCCCTCAAAGAATAATACTCGTAACTGGCGAAGTTAGAATGTTCTATCCCATAGTTGGAAGGAAGAATCTCTTCAATCATCCGAATAGCTTTTTTGATATCAAACTGCCATTTGCATACAATATTTTTTGCCGGTCCGAAACCAATATTATCAATTTTATAGTTTTTGGATACACTGAACTTTAAATCGTTCGAGTTAACCGAAGAATCATTAAAGGGCGAGGTTTTATATAACAGCAATTCCTCTTTGTTCTTAAAAAGAGGGTTTTTAGATATACTTAAATTAAAAGATTTGATCAAAACTTCCGGTTTATACGTGGAGAGACGTTGTTTGATCACTTCTTTAAGTGTGATAACGGCAACAATGGCGGATACCAAAGAACCAAAACCTACTATGGCATTGAAAATATCAAGGTTTTCTACGATCAATTGTTTTATTGATAGAAACATATTCGAGCAGTTAATTTAGATCGCAAAATACTGTTTTATTTTTTTTCAAAAGAGTATGGATATGATTATAAAGCCCGTATTTAAGTGATTAACGAGATAGTTTTAACACTCCATTCTGTTGCAGTCTCTCTTCGATATTCCTTACCTTGATTATAATAAGACACCGTAGTTCCGATTGGATAATCAGGAAGTGGATAATTTGTATTTAAAAAAACTTTATTCACAACATCCGTACTATTACCAGTTTGAATGGCTATTTGATTAGAAACATTTCCTATTTTTCCGAAGGGAGCCCATGTCCCTGGTGATCCATCGGCAATACACATCCACCCTTCGGGTTCTCCCAACAAAGAGGCCGAAAAATTCAACACTCTTTTACCTTTTTTCCAGCTTCCTGTTGATGGAGCCATTGTAGCAACCCCAATTTCATAACCTAATTCATCTAGTCCACTCCATACTGTCGGATGCCTCCCGTCAACTGAAGTGATAGAGAAACTATTTATTTTTGCTGGTTGTGTACCTCCTGAAAAAATTAAGGAGAAATATTTTACTTCGGGCCCAACTTGGAACAGCACATCAGAACCAGAATCAGTGCCAGTTCTATAAACTCCACCAAAGCTAGAAACATAAGTAAGCACCATATAAACTGCACTTTTAACGTACGGATGTCCTGGACCGGTATTGTTAAGAATCATACCTGAAGCATCATAACATCTGATGTTTACACGCCCCCCTTGTCCATCTTTCACTCCCCTTCTGACAATAAACTGTTTAGATACGTCTGAGTCAACAAAAAGACCAATTCCACGGGTGGAATTAATCTCCAAATAATTTTCATCTATGGCAATCCCGTTAACAGCTATCTGAACATTCGCATTAGATGACGATCCAACAAAAAGCCCGGGAACATTGACTGAATCGATTCCATTAAAAAGTACTGCGAGCCTGCTTAACGACCCTGAATTGTAAATCACATTATTCGCTTCAGTTAGCAACTTTTGTCTGCTACTTACTTTTCTTGTATTCGGGTAACTGCTAAAATCTTCCACCACAACATTTCCAAATCCTGTTGTAATCTCGTTTTCCGTTGATTCATTACTAATCCTTGCAGTCACTGGCGAATTATCCTCATTCCTTATATCCTTAAAGGTATTATTATTTCCATTTATAATCAATATGGGAATTGCTTCTGCAGGATCAGATGCTGTAAAGCGCAACTCAAAAGAGGGTTTCAAAAACACGTTATTATTGTTATTAGTATAGGTTCCATCCATAGAGCTTATTCTCACCCCATAGCGGCTTTTCCCCTTGTTAGTACTTGAAAAACCAGCGAATTTTCCACCCATAAAAATATTCTCGTTGCACCAGCCAATATCATTAGCAACAGAGGATTTATTAGTCAGATCTAAGTGGATCTTATTTTCGAAAAGATTCGTTAAAAAAATACTGTTATAAACAAATCCGGCTCCTATCCCAATAAATCTAGCACCTATAGTAAAGCGTGATGCATTTATAATCTGAATTGTAGATGTATTTGCATTTATCACTGTCACTCCAATGGACTCTTCACTTGTCCAGTCAGACAAATCTTTTCTTCTGACATTAATTTTAAGATCTGCCAACGGTAAGCCTTTTCCACTCTCACCAATAACAAGTAAAGGAACATTTAAATTCCCTGTGTAAATCAATGGACTGTGCATAATTAGTCTCCTAATAGTATTAGGAAACGTAATGGTATCGTTTACAGCATACCCTAACCCAACTGAAAACTCAATATCAGAGAATGGAATAAGTCTCTTAATTGCAACCGTTGAATCTGTAACTCCATCACAAACCGCTCCAAACCATTCCGGAATAACCGGGCCGGTGTATATCCTCTTATACACCTGTCCACCTGCAGACACCAGAACAGTACCTGTGTTATCCCCAGTGGCACTACCTAAAGGATCATAATACCAATGCCCCTCTTGCTTTAAATCAGTCGTGTATAGAAGTTGTCCAAGTAAGACAGTGCTTAACCTGATAGCCCCGATTGTAGTCTCTATCATTTGATGCGTTAATTAAAGATGAATTACATAATGTTATAGTTCCATGTAATTTACATCAAATATTTTCACATTACAAACTAACGAAAGGCAGCTTACTTTCATTCGACATAAAACCCAAACTACATTTTATCTACCAAGGAACACTTTTAGATTCATTTTATAGTGGGTTGTACATTTCACCGAAAGTGGTTTCTAAATATTAATAGTTTTTAGATGTTCATTTTATTGATTGGTGAGATTTCAGTGAATAAAAACAAATTGATTAATTAAAATATTTCAATTAGTTAAATTGTTACCAGATTTTGAAGGTTACTGTAATGGTCTATTTACAAAATTGAAACCTCGACTATCTGAGTTTTTAACAAAGGAGAATATTCCCCGTTATTCATTTAATTGCACTTTTTATCTTGCTGAGAAGAGGTGTCACAAATTTGAAACAGTTAATGCTAATCTGGAATAGAATAGGTATGTCCATTATAAAGATAGTATGAAACAATGGAGTGTTCTTAATTTCTACTAACTCAATTATAATTCCCGTTTTTTCATGTAAGTTTAAGTCTAAATTTTAAATATATGTTACTCGCTTCTCTCGGTGGTTTAGAAATTGTATTAATACTTGTGATGCTCGCTATGATATGGGCATTAGGACGTTATGGTAGGGATACTCGTGTAGGTTTTGGTGGTGCTATTTTGCTTGGAGTTTTACTAACCCCATTGATTGCCTTTATTATTTTATTTTTTTTAAAACCTAAAAGGCAAACAAAATTTCTTTAAGGTTAGCTAAATAATTCTCTCATTTATTATGAGAGCGTTAATTAAATGGGGTAAATCTTAGGATTTATTCATTTTCTTTTTACAGTGCAAACGATTTTTTATACCTTCAAACCACAAACGCTCTATAAAATGAAGGATAAAAGTTTCTATCAAAAATTAAAAGCAATTGGTTGGTTTCAAATAATCGGTGGATTAGTTGGAATTGGTTTTCTGACATTGCAAATTAGTCAAATTGTGGAAATGAATGGTTCTTTGTTCCTAATTGTATTAGTTGGATTAGGTTTATATTCATTTTCAATCTATGCGGGTAGCTTGATGATAAAGAGAGGAAACGAGAAAAGAGCCATTATTCTTTCGATAGTAAATCAATCATTACAAATTTTTCAGTTTAAAATGTTAGGATTTGGATTAACCTATTCCACGCTGATATCATTAACAATTGGCTATAATCCGCCTGAAATAGAATTTCATTTTGACGCTTTTACATTATTTTCAGGTACTATACTTAGTGGTGATGAATTTTTTATATTTATTAATATTATACCAGTATTAATCTGTGGGGTCCTTGCAAGCTTACTAGATGACTTAAAATCAAATTTCTATGAAATTGAAACCATATAAGGTATTAATATATAACTAGTCCTTGAATTCTTTATAGATTACTTTTACAATTGATTCACTAACAATAGAAAGAGAGTCTCCCTTAGCTTCTAAAATATAAATGTTCGGATTGTCTGGTTGCAGTTGGATTTTCAATTTGTCACCATATTCTTCTATTGGCTCCCATTTTGCATCGGGAAATGGCTTTTGCTCTAAAGTATTCTTTAAAGTTGTTGTATAATAGTCTAGCACATTATTACTTTTAAAGGACAACACCAAATAGCCGGAAAATTCTATCCCTGGCAAACTTACTCTGGTCAATGTCCTATATTTTTTCCCAAGCAATCTATCCGTTAATTTAGATTTCTGCTCGTCTTTCTTGCACCCAGCTATTATGATAACAAATAAAATTAAAGGTATTGCTAATTTTTGCATTAAAATTGTCTTTAACATTTCCAAAGTCCAAATATGACTATCTAAAAGTACACAGTAAAAAGTACAAATAATTAAAGACATAATAAGAAGTTAATCCAAAATAATTGCTAACATCCTTTTAATGGGAAAATTTGATGGCAAATTTTTAAGAGGCACCGTTGGCGATGTCGTTTTTAAAAAGGTTCTCGAACAGCAAATCGTTCAAGGTAAAACCAAAAAAAAGAAAATAAAACAAACTCAGAACACCAAAAATGCGTCAACC
>Ga0182008_10002125_pt1 | contig 12633 bp, 9 predicted proteins | sample Sormic07211129_1_FD_120482 | JGI IMG/M metagenome (GOLD analysis project Ga0182008, IMG submission 120482) | Rhizosphere microbial communities from Sorghum bicolor, Mead, Nebraska, USA - 072115-129_1 metaG | ecosystem: Host-associated > Plants > Roots > Rhizosphere | place: USA: Nebraska...
CGGCGAGCCTGTCGATCAGCGCGAGCGCGGCATCGGTCGCGGTGACACGCAGGACGTCGCCGGTGGTGCTCATCAGAAGAAGCCCAGCTTGTTCTCGCTGTAGCTCACCAGCAGGTTCTTGGTCTGCTGGTAGTGGTCGAGCATCATCTTGTGGTTCTCCCGGCCGATGCCCGATTGCTTGTAGCCGCCGAAGGCCGCGTGCGCCGGGTAGTGGTGGTAGCAGTTGGTCCACACGCGGCCGGCCTGGATGCCGCGGCCCATGCGGAAGGCGCGGTTCATGTCGCGGCTCCACACGCCGGCGCCCAGGCCGTAGAGGGTGTCGTTGGCGATGGAAAGCGCCTCTTCCTCGTCTTTGAAAGTGGTGACCGACACCACCGGGCCGAAGATCTCCTCCTGGAAGATGCGCATCTTGTTGTGGCCCCGGAACACGGTCGGCTTCACGTAGTAGCCGTCGGCCAGGTCGCCCTCGAACCGCTGGCGCTCGCCGCCGATCAGCACCTTCGCCCCCTCCTGCCTGCCGATGTCGAGGTACGACAGGATCTTCTCTAGCTGCTCGGCGGAGGCCTGCGCGCCGATCATGGTGGCCATGTCGAGCGGGCTGCCCTGCTTGATGGCTGCCACTCGCTTCAGCGCACGCTCCATGAAGCGGTCGTAGATCGACTCCTGGATGAGCGCGCGCGACGGGCAGGTGCAGACCTCGCCCTGGTTCAGCGCGAACATTGCGAAGCCCTCGAGTGCCTTGTCGAAGAAGGCGTCGTCCTTGTCCATCACGTCGGCGAAGAAGATGTTGGGCGACTTGCCGCCCAGCTCCAGCGTGACCGGAATCAGGTTCTGGCTCGCGTACTGCGAGATCAGCCGGCCGGTGGTGGTCTCGCCGGTGAAGGCGATCTTGCCGATGCGGTTGCTCGACGCCAGCGGCTTGCCCGCCTCCACGCCAAAGCCGTTGACCACGTTCAGCACGCCCGGCGGCAGCAGGTCGCCGATGACCTCCAGCAGCACGAGGATCGACACCGGCGTCTGCTCGGCCGGCTTCAGCACCACGCAGTTGCCGGCCGCCAGCGCGGGCGCCAGCTTCCACACGGCCATCAGGATCGGGAAGTTCCACGGAATGATCTGGCCGACCACGCCGATGGGCTCATGGAAGTGGTAGGCGAAGGTTTCGTGGTCGATCTCGCTGATGCCGCCTTCCTGCGAGCGCACGCACGAGGCGAAGTAGCGGAAGTGGTCGATGGCCAGCGGCAGGTCGGCCGCGGTGGTTTCGCGGATGGGCTTGCCGTTGTCCCAGGTCTCCGCTGCCGCCAGGATGGGCAGGTTCTCCTGCATGCGGTCGGCAATCCTGTTGAGGATGTTGGCGCGCTCGGTGGTCGAGGTGCGGCCCCAGGGGCCCTTGGCCTTGTGCGCGGCGTCGAGCGCACGTTCGATGTCGGCCGCGGTAGAGCGCGGCACTTCGCAGAAGACCTTGCCGGTGACGGGCGTGATGTTCTCGAAATACTGGTTGTCCGCCGGCGCGACCCATTCGCCGCCGATGTAGTTGCCGTAACGCTTCTTGAACGGCACCGCGGTGCCGAATTTGCCCGGTTCGAGCATGTCCATGACTTGTCTCCATTTGCTGCTGGCGGCGCCGCGACATGCGGCGACCTGCTTGAGCAATCGCAAGCCGCGTACCCGGCCGGATCGGTACATTCCCTGGGTACTTCCTCCTGGGCATCGCATGCCGCAGGGGGTTTTCATTCGCAATATGCGACATGTCCGCGCGAACATGGCGACTAGGATGTCGCACAAGGCGAAAACCTCTCGGAGACACGCATGAGCGCAGCGCAGTTGCCGTCGATCAAAGTGGCGCAGGCCCGCGAACTGTTCTTTGGACAAGGCTGCGATCCCGCGCCGTGGATCGCCCCGCACATCTCGCGCTCCTGGCAGCGCTGCCGACCGGTCGGCCACCAGGCCACGGACCCCGAGCCGATGGCGCTGGCCCTGCTGCGCGAACGGCGCGAGCAGGCCATGCGGCTGCTGAACTGCGCGCAGCCCGAGCTCGACGGCCTGGCCGAGCATGCGGTCGGCAACGGCTGCGTGGTGATCCTGTCGGATGCCAGCGGCCTGATCCTCGAGGAGGTCGGCAGCGCCGACTTCCTGCCCAAGGCCGAGCGCATCGCGCTGCAGCCCGGCGTGGAATGGTCGGAGCGCAACCGGGGCACCAACGCCATCGGCACGGCGCTGGCGGAGCGCGAGGCGCTGATGGTGCTGGGCGCCGAGCACTACCTGGCGCAGAACGGAACGCTCGGATGCGCGGCAGCGCCCATCTTCACCGGGCGCGGCGAACTGGCGGGCGCGCTCGACATCTCGGGCGAGACGGTGCGCGTGAACACGCATGCGCTCGGCCTGGTGCGCATGGCGGCGCAGCAGGTCGAGCACCGCATGATGCTGGCCGAGGCCAACGGCCACGTACTGCGCTTCCATGCGCGCCCGGCGCTGATCGGCACTGCGCGCGAAGGGCTGATGGTGATCGAGGGCGGGCGCATCGTCGCGGCGAACCGGGTGGCGCTCGAGCTGTTCGGGCGCTCGTGGGACGGTCTTCTCGAACTGGACGCCGAGGCCTTTCTCGGCGCGAACTGGCCGCGCATGGAACACCGGCGCAGCCTGCTGACGCTGCCGGGCGGCCGGCAGATCGCGACGGTGATGGAGCGTTCGCATGCGGCCGGCGGTTCGCGCACGCCCACGCGGCGCGCGGTGGCCGAGCCCGAAACCGACGATGTGCAGCCTCTGCTGCACAAGGCCGTGCGGGTGCTGAACGAAGGCGTCTCCGTGCTGGTCAACGGCGAGACCGGCAGCGGCAAGGAGGTTTTCTCGCGCCGGCTGCACGCCGCGAGCCGCCGCAGCACGGGCCCCTTCGTGGCGGTGGACTGCGCCTCGCTGCCCGAGACGCTGATCGAGTCCGAACTGTTCGGCTACGAGGAAGGCGCCTTCACCGGCGCGAAGCGCAAGGGCATGGGGGGTCGCATCCGCGAAGCGCATGGCGGGGTGCTGTTCCTCGACGAGATCGCGGAGATCCCGCTGGCCCTGCAGACGCGCCTGCTGCGCGTGCTGGAGGAGCGCGTGGTCACGCCGCTGGGCGGCGGCCACGGGGTGGCGGTGGACTTCGACCTGGTCTGCGCCACGCACGGCAACCTGCCGGCGCTGGTGGAGGCCGGACGCTTCCGCGCCGACCTGATGTATCGCGTGGCGGGGTTCACCGTCGCCCTGCCTCCCTTGAGCCGGCGCGACGACCGGCACGCGCTGATCGCGCGGCTGTTTCTTGAAGCGGGCGGCGCGGCCAAGCACTTGCAGCTGGAAAACGACGCACTCGAAGTGCTGGCCGCCTACCGCTGGCCGGGCAACGTGCGCGAGCTGCGCAGCACGCTGCGCGCCATCGTGGCACTGGCCGATACGGGCGACTCGGTGACGGCGAGCGCATTGCCCGCGCACCTGCTGGGCGCGCAGCCTACCGTCTTGCCCGACGACCCGCTCGAGTGCGCCCCTGCGCATGCCGAGCCGCTGCAGGCCATCACACGCCACGCCATCGACGAGGCGTTGAAGGCCTGCGAGCACGACGTGGCGAAGGCCGCGCGCCGCCTCGGCGTTCACCGCAGCACCATCTACCGCCATCTCGCACGCCAGCGCGGCAAGCCTTCCGGGCACTGACAGGGCGGCCGGCGGAGGCCGCCCGCACAACCAAAGACTGACTTGCCCCGCCATGCCGCAGCGGCCAGACTTTGCGCATGGCCTCGCCCTCGCATTCATGACCACCAGAAAAAAGGCACAGCGCCTCTCGGCCGTCCCTTCCACCTTGCGGATTCCCCTCGCTGCGCGGGCCTCGGGCGACGCCATCTTTCCGCAGATGGCCGTGCGGGACGCCTACGCCGCCGGCATCCTGGAGCAGATCCGCGACGACGGCAGCGCGCTGCCGGAAGACCGGGCAACCATCTACGGCATCCTCTCGCGCACGCGGCGCTTCCGCAGCCTGGCCCAGGACTTCCTCAAGGAGCACCCCGGAGCACGCGTGGTGAACATGGGCTGCGGCCTGAGCCATTACTTCCAGTGGCTGGACGACGGCAAGTCCCGCATGACCGACGCCGACCTGCCCGAAGTGCTCGAACTGCGCCGCGAGTTGATCCCCAAAGCCAACGAACGCCACGACCTGCGCGAACTCGACCTGACCACGCCCGGCTGGTGGGAGCAACTGGGCCTGCCGCGCAGGCGCAATGCGCGGCCGGTGTTCCTGTTCACCGAAGGCGTGCTGATGTACCTGAAGCCCGAGCAGGTGCAGGCGGTGCTCGCCACCTTCGGCGAACGCGCGCCTGCGGGCTCGATGCTGGTCTTCGACGCCCTGTGCTGGCTCGCGGTGGGCCACGCGAAGCAGCACCCTTCGGTGCGCGCGACCGGCGCGGAGTTCCACTGGGGCATCCATCGGCCGGCCGAGCTGACGCAACCCCATCCGCGCCTGCGGCTGGCCGCCACCTACGGCGTGCTGGAAGGCGCCGGCCTGCCCTACACGCTGTTCGCGCCGATGGTGATGCTGTTCCTGGGCGTACCGCTGTATGCGCTCTACGCGTTGAAGGCGGAGAACGAGGCCGATACATAAACGCACAATTTCGTGAATTGCCGGCTTTGTCCGGCCCGGCTTGCGCTGGATGGCTGACGCGGTTCGATCCCGCGCCGGGCCAAGCTCGCCGGTGTTCCCATTCGCGGAAAATGCGCTGTCGTTTCCGCCGCTTTCCCTTCTTCCCCCAAAGATTCGCAACCCTCAAGAACCACATGCTTGATCGCCGATCCTTCCTTGCCGCCGGCGGAGCCGCTGCCGCACTCGCCGCCCTCGGACTGCCCGAAGAGGCGCTTGCCGCCAACGGACTGCAACTGAGCCAGCCCGCTCCCTTCTCCTTCGACGCGCTGGTCGCACAAGCGAAGTCGCTCGCCGCAAGGCCCTATGCGGCCGCGGCGCCGCTGGCCCCCGAGGTGCTCGAGCGCATCGACTACGACGCACACGGCAAGATCAAGTTCGACGTCGCCAACGCCCTGTTCCGCGACGGGCCCGGCGCGTTCCCGGTCACCTTCTTCCACCTCGGCCGCTTCTTCCAGACGCCGGTGCGCATGCACGTGCTCGAGAACACCGACGGCGATGCGTTCGCCCGCGAGGTGCTCTACAGCCCCACCTACTTCTCAATGCCGCCCGACAGCCCCGCGCGCGCGCTGCCGCCGGGCGCGGGCTTCGCGGGCTTTCGCCTGCAGGAGAGCCGGCTGGGCGACCAGGCCAAGCTCGACTGGCAGAAGAACGACTGGGTCGCGTTCCTCGGCGCCTCGTACTTCCGCGCCATCGGCGAGCTCTACCAGTACGGGCTGTCGGCGCGCGGCATTGCGCTCGACGTGGCGGTGCCCGACAAGCCCGAGGAATTCCCGAGCTTCACGCGCTTCTACTTCGAGACGCCGGCCGCGAACAACACCACCTCGATGACGGTCTACGCGCTGCTCGAAGGACCGAGCGTGACGGGCGTGTTCAAGTTCGTCATGCAGCGCACCAAGGCCGTGATCATGGACATCGACGCGCGCATGTTCCTGCGCCGCGACGTGTCGCGCCTGGGCCTGGTGCCGCTCACGTCGATGTACTGGTACTCGGAAACCATCAAGCCCACGGCCATCGACTGGCGCCCCGAGGTGCACGACTCCGACGGCCTCGCGATCTGGAACGGCGCGGGCGAGCGCATCTGGCGCCCGCTCAACAACCCGACGCAGACGCGCGCATCCGCGTTCGCGGACACCAGGCCGCGTGGCTTCGGCCTGCTGCAGCGCGACCGCGCGTTCGACCACTACCAGGACGGCGTGGGCTACGAGAAGCGCCCGAGCCTGTGGATCGAGCCACTGGGCGACTGGGGCGAAGGCTCGGTACAGCTCATCGAGATTCCGACCGACGACGAGATCCACGACAACGTCGTCGCCTTCTGGGTGCCGAAGGCCGATGCCAAGGCGGGCGCGAGCTACAGCCTGCAGTACCGGCTGCACTGGACTGACCAGGAGCCGTTTCCGTCGCCGCTCGCGCGCTGCGTGGCCACGCGCATCGGCCGCGGCGGACAGCCGGGCCAGCCGCGACCGCAGGGCGTGCGCAAGTTCATGGTCGAGTTCGTCGGCCAACCGTTGACCACCGTGCCCTTCGGCGTGAAGCCCGAGGTGGTGCTGACGGCGGCGCGCGGCAAGTTCTCGTACATCTTCGCCGAGGCCGTGCCCAACGGCGTGCCGGGCCACTGGCGCGCGCAGTTCGACTTCACGCCCGAAGGCAACGAGCCGGTCGACATGCGGCTCTACCTGAAGACGGGGGACAAGACGCTTACGGAAACCTGGCTGTATCAGTACCAGCCGGGAGTCTGACTGCGGGCGGGGCTGCAGCCTGAAATCAGCGCTTGGTAACCGACACCAGTTCCACTTCGAAATTGAGCGTGGCGTTCGGCGGAATCACGCCGCCCGCGCCGCGCGAACCGTAGGCAATCGACGGCGGGCAGGTCAGCTTGGCCTTGCCACCCGGCTTCATCTTCTGCACGCCTTCGGTCCAGCACGGGATCACGCCGTTGAGCGGGAACTCGGTGGGCTCACCGCGCTTGTAGGAGCTGTCGAATTCCTTGCCGGTATCGGGGAAGGTGCCGCGGTAGTGCACCTTGACCGTGTCGGTCGCGGCAGGCGAGGCACCGGTGCCTTCCTTGAGCGACTGGTAGACCAGGCCGCTGGGCGTGGTCACCGGCGCGGATTGCGCAAAGGCGGCGGGAGCGGCGAGAACGGACACGATTGCGGCGCAGAGAAGAGACTTCACGAAAGACCTCGGAGGTTGAAAGTCGTCGATTATGGCCAGCGGCCGGCCAGGCCTGTAAGGGGATATTCGGGACCGATGCGCGTGTTGGAACAGCCCTTGCTTTGCGGAATGTGCACTGTCAACATCCACGAAGAGAGGAAGCCGCATGAACTCCACCGCAGCCGCCAGCACGGGCACGACGCCCGCCCATTCAGGCACCGGTCATCTCAAGAAAGTGCTCGGTCCCGTCCAGCTCTGGGGCATCGCGGTGGGCCTCGTCATCTCGGGTGAGTACTTTGGTTGGAGCTACGGCTGGAACACGGCCGGCACACTCGGCTTCCTCGTCGCCACGGTGCTGGTGGCCACGATGTACACCACCTTCATCTTCAGCTTCACCGAGCTCTCCACCGCCATTCCGCATGCGGGCGGGCCCTTCGCCTATGCGCGGCGCGCCTTCGGTCCGAACGGTGGTTTCGTCGCGGGCTTTGCCACGCTGATCGAATTCGTCTTCGCGCCGCCGGCCATCGCGCTGGCCATCGGTGCGTATCTCAACGTGCAGTTCCCGGGCATCAACCCGAAGTGGTTCGCGCTGGGCGCGTACGTGATCTTCATCGGGCTCAACTGGATCGGCGTGGGCATCGCGGCGGCCTTCGAGCTGTTCGTCACCATCCTGGCCATCGTCGAGCTGCTGGTGTTCATGGGCGTGGTCACGCCGGGCTGGACCATGGCCAACTTCGTGGCCAACGGCTGGGCCGGCGGCAGCGTGCTCAACGGCGCGGCCATCTCGGGCATCTTCGCCTCCATTCCGTTCGCGATCTGGTTCTTCCTCGCCATCGAGGGCGCGGCCATGGCGGCCGAGGAGGCGCGCGATCCGCACCGCACCATTCCCATCGCGTACACCACGGGCATCGTCACGCTGGTGGTGCTGGCCTTCGGCGTGATGATCTTCGCGGGCGGCGTGGGCGACTGGCGCAAGCTCGCCAACATCAACGATCCGCTGCCACAGGCCATGAAGGCGGTGGTGGGCGACAACAGCGGCTGGCTGCACATGCTGGTGTGGATCGGGCTGTTCGGGCTGATCGCCTCGTTCCACGGAATCATCATGGGCTACTCGCGCCAGATCTTCGCGCTGGCGCGCGCGGGGTACCTGCCGCGCTACTTCGCCGGGCTGAGCCCGCGCTTCGACACGCCGCACCGCGCGCTACTGGCCGGCGGCGTGATCGGCGTGGTCGCGATCTTCAGCGACGAGTGGGTGCAGTTCGGCGGCCAGACGCTCACCGCCAACATCGTGACCATGGCCGTGCTCGGCGCCATCGTGATGTACCTGATCTCGATGGCAGCGCTGTTCAAGCTGCGCCGCACCGAGCCCAACCTGCTGCGCACCTACCGCGCGCCCTTCTACCCCGTGTTCCCGGCCATTGCGCTTGGGCTCGGCGTCGTGTGCCTGGGCGCAATGGTGTGGTTCAACGGCATGCTCACGCTGCTGTTCATCGTGCTGATGGCAGCGGCGTACGGCTACTTCCTGCTGACCTCGGCGCAGCGCAAGGCGGCCGCGCCCGACGAGATGCTGTCTTCCTCGAAGACCGCCGCCTGACAGATGCTGTACCGCACCACCATCGACAGCCATGTCTTCGCCTTCGACGACTTGCGGCAGGTCATGGCCTTCGCGAGCCCGGCGCGTTCGGGCGACTACCTTGCGGGCATCGGCGCGGCCACCGCGCAGCAGCGCATGGCCGCGCGCCACGTGCTGGCCGAGACGCCGCTCAGGCAGTTCCTGACCGAAGCATTGATTCCATACGAGAGCGACAACATCACGCGCCTCATCATCGACGGCCACGACGCGCAGGCGTTCGCGCCGGTCGCGCATCTCACGGTCGGCGACTTGCGCAACTGGCTGCTGTCCGAAGCGGCCACCACCGCCACGCTCACCGCGCTGGCACCGGGCCTCACGCCCGAGATGGTCGCGGCCGTGTCCAAGCTCATGCGCAACCAGGACCTGGTATCGGTCGCGAAGAAATGCAGCGTGGTCACGCGCTTTCGCGACACCATCGGGCTGCCCGGCCACTTGGCTGTGCGGCTGCAGCCCAACCACCCGACCGACGACCTGCGCGGCGTGGCGGCCTCCACGCTCGACGGGCTGCTCTACGGCGCGGGCGATGCGGTGATCGGCCTCAACCCGGCTTCCGACAGCATGCCCGTGCTGGGGCAGTTGCTTCGCATGCTCGACGAGGTGATCCAGCGCTTCGAGATTCCCACGCAAAGCTGCGTGCTCACGCACGTGACCAACACGCTCAAGCTTGCCGAGGCTGGCGCGCCGGTGGACCTGGTGTTCCAGTCGATCGCGGGCACCGAGAAGGCCAACCTCTCGTTCGGCGTGACGCCCGAGTTGCTCGACGAGGCCTATGCCGCGGCGCTGTCGCTCAAGCGCGGCACCATCGGCGACAACGTCATGTACTTCGAGACCGGCCAGGGCAGCGCGCTCTCGGCCAATGCCAACTTCGGTGTCGACCAGCAGACCTGCGAGGCGCGCGCCTATGCGCTGGCGCGGCGCTACAAGCCCTTCCTCATCAACACGGTAGTCGGCTTCATCGGGCCGGAGTACCTGTACGACGGCAAGCAGATCATCCGCGCCGGGCTCGAGGACCACTTCTGCGGCAAGCTGCTGGGCCTGCCCATCGGCTGCGACATCTGCTACACCAACCACGCCGAGGCCGACCAGGACGACATGGACACGCTGCTCGTGCTGCTGGGCACGGCGGGCATCAACTTCATCATGGGCATCCCGGGCGCGGACGACGTGATGCTCAACTACCAGAGCACCTCCTTCCACGACGCGCTCTTCCTGCGCGAAACGCTGGGCCTGAAGCGCGCGCCCGAATTCGAGGCCTGGCTGCAGCGCATGCAGATCACCAACGCGGCCGGGCAACTGGCGCCGCCTGCTGCCAACCGGCTGCTGGCCGACATGAGCGGGCTGTCCGCGCTCGCGTCATGAGCGATTCACCGGTCACACCCAACCCCTGGGCGCAATGGCGCTCGGCCACGCCCGCGCGGCTGGCGCTGGGCCGCGCCGGCGCAGGCATGCCGACCGACGAGACGCTGCGCTTTGGCTGGGCACATGCGATGGCACGCGATGCCATCCATGCCGCGCTCGACGTCGATGCGCTCGAAGCCGCCTTGCGATCGCAGCACTGGGAGGTGGCGCGCGCACGCAGCCGTGCAGCGGACCGCACCGAATACCTGCGCCGCCCCGACCTCGGCCGGCAGCTCGACGAGGACGACGCCACGCGCCTGCTCGTCGACGGCCGCTACGGCTGCGATGTCTGCGTCGTGATCGGCGACGGGCTCTCCTCGCTCGCCGTCGCCCGCCATGCGGCGCCGCTGCTGGCCGCATTGCGCTCGCACCTGCCGCCCGACACCAGCTTCGCCCCGGTGGTCATCGCCACGCAGGCACGCGTGGCGCTGGCCGACGAGGTGGGCGAGCTGTTCGGCGCGGCGCTCTCGGTCATGCTGATCGGCGAGCGCCCCGGCCTGAGCTCGCCCGACAGCCTCGGCATCTACCTCACGCATTCGCCCAAGCGCGGCCGGCACGATGCCGAGCGCAACTGCATCTCCAATGTGCGGCCCGAAGGCCTGTCCTATGAAACCGCCGCGTTCAAGCTGGCATGGCTGATGCGCGAATCCCTGCGCCGCGGGCTGACCGGCGTCGGGCTCAAGGACGAGAGCGATCTCGCAGTGCTGAAGCAACCCGGTGCGGTGAGGCCGGGGCTGCCCGGCTAGACGCCTTCCAATTCCCGGCGTGTCGAAGCTGGCGTGGAGATCGGCGGGCCGCGGCGAGCGTCGAGGCGGCAGGAGGCAAGCGTGAGCTCATGCGGTGGGCTGGCACGGCTGATGCGTAGGTCGACGCGGAAGTGTCACCAGCGCCGCATACGCTCGGTGCTTCCCATCCACACCGCACAACAACAGGGAACGCATGCAACGCCGCCTCATTCTCCTTACCCCCCTCGCCACCGCGCTCGTCGCCACCGGCTGCGCCAGCCTCTCGCCCGCCAAGGGCTTGTCGCCCGGCCACTGGGACGCCTTCAACCGCGCGCAGATCGAAGGCCTGATCGCCGGCCTCGGCAAGGACAGCCCCGGCTACAACGCCGCCAGGCCGCCCTACGTCGTCTTCGACTGGGACAACACCAGCGTCTTCCTCGACATCGAGGAAGCCTCGCTGATCTACCAGCTCGAGAACCTGGTGTTCGGCGCCACGCCCGCGCAGCTCGAGGTGGCATTGCGCAAAAACATTCCGAAGAAAGACTTCCTCCCGCCGTTCAACAACGCGGCCGGCGGGTCGGTCAACATCGACCTGGTGGTGCCCGACATCGTGGCAAGCTACACCTGGCTCTATCAGAACTATGCCGGCCTCAAGGGCAGCCAGCCGCTGGCGGCCGTGAAGCTGAATCCGCACTACATCGCGTTCACCACCAAGGTGCGCTATCTCTACGAAGCCATCGGCGACACCTTTGACCACGACACGGCCTACCCGTGGGTGACCTACCTCTTCGCCGGCATGACCGAGGCGCAGGTGCGCAAGCTCACGGCCGACACGGTGGCATGGCAGCTGAAGGAGCCGATCGTCAAGGTCAAGTGGACGTCGCCCGCAGCCCTGCCGGGCCGCGCCGGCGTGGTGTCGGTGAGCTGGAAGAACGGCCTGCGGCTGCAACCCGAGATACAGGCGCTGTACGCCGCCTTCCGCAACGCGGGCTTCGACGTGTGGGTGTGCTCGGCGTCGTTCGTCGATGTCATCAAGGAAATCTCGTCGAACCCCGCCTTCGGCTACAACAACCCGCCCGAGCGCGTGCTCGCGATGGAACTGGAGCGCGATGCCAATGGCGTGATCCAGCCCGAGTTCCGCCGCGGCTACGACCAGACGCAGGGCCCGGGCAAGACGAAGAACATCCAGCGCTTCCTCGTCGCCAAGTACGGCTACGGCCCGAGCTTCGTGGCCGGCGACAGCGAAGGCGACCAGAACATGATGGCCGACTTCGCCGACACGAAGAAGGTGCTGATCGTGAACCGCCTGCGCGACCCGAAGACCGACATCGGCAAGTTCTCGGCGATGGCGGTGCAGAACTACGGCAAGGCCGACACGCGCTATCTGCTGCAGGGGCGCAACGACAACACCGGCGAGTGGGTGCCGTCGCAATTGCACACGCCGCTGGGTGCGACGCAGGGCAAGGCACTCAAGTAGGAGAAGGAGCGGTTCCACGTCTGCGGTGCGGCTTGCCTATGATGGCTCCATCAAAGCAACCCGCACCGGAGACAACATGGCCGCAGAGCGCTATCCCCTCGCCGAACTGAAAGACCTGCCCGAAGACATCCGCACCGCGATCCTCGCCGTGCAGGAAAAGGCGGGCTTCGTGCCCAACGTGTTCCTCGCCCTCGCACGCCGGCCGGCCGAGTGGCGCGCCTTCTTCGCGTACCACGATGCGCTGATGCTCAAGGAAGAAGGCTCGCTCACCAAGGGCGACCGCGAGATGATCGTCACCACCACCAGCGCGGCCAACAAATGCCTGTACTGCGTTGTGGCGCATGGCGCGCTGCTGCGCATCTACGAGAAGAAGCCGCTGGTGGCCGACCAGGTGGCGGTGAACTACCGCAAGGCCGACATCACGCCGCGCCAGCGCGCCATGCTCGACTTTGCGATGAAGGTCTGCGAGCGCTCGCACGAGATCGACGACAGCGACTTCCCGCCGCTGCACGCGCACGGCTTCGACGACGAGGACATCTGGGATATCGCGGCCATCACCGCCTTCTTCGGCCTGAGCAACCGGCTGGCGAGC
>Ga0182008_10002127_pt1 | contig 12618 bp, 14 predicted proteins | sample Sormic07211129_1_FD_120482 | JGI IMG/M metagenome (GOLD analysis project Ga0182008, IMG submission 120482) | Rhizosphere microbial communities from Sorghum bicolor, Mead, Nebraska, USA - 072115-129_1 metaG | ecosystem: Host-associated > Plants > Roots > Rhizosphere | place: USA: Nebraska...
AGCGTGTTTTCTCCTGCTACAATAGCTGCTTCTCGGACACATCCTTAGGCGCGTAGCTCAGCTGGTTAGAGCACCACCTTGACATGGTGGGGGTCGTTGGTTCGAGTCCAATCGCGCCTACCAGAATCTCCCTCTGAAGAAGACCAGTCTTCAGACTCTCGGGGAGATTCCAGGGAAGAATTCTTCCCCTTAAGCATCGCTTCCAGCTTTGCTTTCTCCCGGCCTCTATCGGCCCCATCAATCCACTTTGCATAGACGGTGAACAGCATCTTTGCGTTCGCATGTCCCATCTGCTTGCTGATGTAGCTCGGGTTCACGCCTGCAAGCAAGCCGTTGGCCGCATAGGTGTGCCGCGTCTGATATGGCCGCCGCCAGCGCATACCAAGACGTCTTAGTGTCGGTCGCCAGAATGTGTCCCGCTGCGCACGCTCGTCGTTCCAGGGGCGCTCGGTCTCAGGGTGCTGAAAGATGTGGCCGCCCAACTCCGACTCTTCAGTACGCTGGCCTGCCAGGTAGGTCCAGGGCTTCATGTAGTTCAGCGCGGACACCGCGCGCTCGACCAGATCGACATCGCGCACCATGTAGGTCTTCAGTGCTTTTTCCTCGCCGGCGGTGCGCGCCCGCTCCACGCGGATCGTGCCGCTGGCCCAGTCGACGTCGCCCCAACGCAGCGCGATCAGCTCCTCCGGCCGCATGCCAGTCATGAAGGCGAACTCGAAGTAGGCCCAGACACGCTTGTCGTAGTGCTCGCGCAGGCTAACCAGCACGCGCTCCATGTCCTCGACGCTCAGCGGGTCGGGCGGAATCGCCTGTGACTTGCTGTTCTCGATCCCGTCCATGGGGTTCTCGACCTTCATCGTGCGGCCCGCCAGCTTGAATACGCCGCGCAGCACGATGAGGTAGTTGTTGAGCAGCTTCGGCGAGGCAAACGGCGTGACGCCGATCTTGGCTGCCACCGTCGCGTGATTGAGCTTGGCCATGGCCGTGTCCTGGCCGAGGATCCCTTTCCAGACGGTGCAGGCGTTCCGGTACTGGTTCAAGGTGTTCAGGGCAAGCCGACCCTTCGTCTCAAGCCACAGGTCGCACCAGTCGCCGAAGGTCTTCGTGGATCCCGGCGCCGCGGCCTTGGCCTGAGGCGCTTCGGGGAAATAGTCCGCCCAGGTGAAGGTGCCGTTGGCGATCGCCGTGCGCACCCTGACCATGAGCTTCACTGCGGCCCGCTCGTTGGCGGGGGTCGGAATGAGTTTGAGTGTGACGCGTTCGACTTTGCCGGCGAGCGTGAAGCTCACCCGGATCGATTTTTCGCGCAGTTCTACGCCTGTCCCCTGTCTGCCCATCTCTCGTATTCCTTCATGTCGATCAGGACGTTGCCGTCCACCTTCCGCCAATGCTTGCCCTCGAGCCAAATACCGCGCTCGCGCTTCCGGTCGATGGCCTTCTCTGTGAGGCCCGTCAAGGTCGATGCCAGCCTGACCGTCACGAACCTTGCCGGGGTCAAATAGACCGCGTTTTCCATTGTGAAACCCGTTTCTTCTTGTTTTTGTCGGGGTGGGGGAGGTGCTGTATTTGATTGGTGTGCTGAACCAGGTAGCTAGTACATTTGTCACATCATGAAATTTTCCCTCACTGTTGCCCTATTTCTAAGTGCAGGAGCGAGCACGGCGAACGTGCTCTATCCCTATGAGCTGCATAAATGTCAGGGGCGAGACCAGTTCACCTACTGGACAACGCCACCGTGTGCAGCAGGTGACAGATCGATCGCGACGTCGAGCGCTGACCCCTTCAAACCGATGTCAGAGCAGATTCGTGCGGCCGAATGCAAATTGCAAGCGCTGCGCCAGAGTACAAAAAATGGCCTGGCAACGGCAACAACATCGAAGGGCCCTGAGACGGCCCATTGCGACTAAATTGCTGACGCGCAATCGACTGCTCCAAGACAGCTCGTCGGGCATTTGTTGCTTGCCATTGATTTCTATGGCAGCGCATGGAATTCTGAGGCGCTGCATTAAAGTGCGGGATAAGCAGGGCCGGCTACGAACTACATCGCCGCCTCGACCGCGCAGGCTAGGGCTGTAATTCGGCCATCTGGCAAGCGCCCATCTACCGCTAACCTGCATACGCAACTCAAGGCGCTCGAGACTTAGCCAACACGCTTTGCCGCATGGTTGTCAGCTGGCACCTCATGTCTGGCCTCACACAAAATAAACCGATGCGATCATTCCTTTATCGAAACGCACTCGACCTGGCGCTCTGGGTACTCGGCGTGGCCAGTTCGATACTCATGCTTAAGTCAAGCACAGACCCACGGCCAGATTTCGTCAAGGGAACGTCGCTTGAGCAGCTTTTCAAACCCTTCTCAACGGGTAACCAAGTCGTCTTCGATATCGCTGTAGGTGTTGTCGTCAGCCTCTTTGTTTACGTCTTAGTTGTCAGGCTTCCAGCGTGGCAGAAGAGGCGGCGCGTTAAGGCCCATTTGCTTCGCCGCTATGAGGACCTCAAACGCCAGTGCATAACTCACTTTTTATGGGCGTGTCACGAGCCCGCCGTCTCGGATCTCACTGACGAACTCATGGATCTGGAAAAGTTCAGGGAGTTCTTCAAGGTCAAGGTTTCAGACGATCAAGATCGCTGGCATGCCGTGCTAAACGGCCTAAATGAACAGGGTGTCGCCGCCCTCGTGCGCGAACTCGACATCTTTCGCACCGAGCTCGAATACGCACTTACGGCGATCGAAGTTTCCGATGCGAAGGTGTTTGGCTTCATGCGAAATTTCACCCAGGTTCTACAACGCAGCCGTTACTGGTCTGATGACGAAGATCAATTGAAGCCACTCTCCCAGTTCATGTGGTCAGCATTCGCCGGCTGGAGCTTCGTTACGGGCTACACCGGAAAAGATGCAATTGCTGAAATGATCGACGCCATCTGAGACCTGGCTGGTTGGTTGGGCCGTTGCGCATCGAGCGTCTGCTTGGCTCGTTGCTCACCGGCAGCTTTGGGCCGAAGCGGCGATCAAACGTTGCGATTCTCTCGCTCAAGCCGCTCGCGCATAAAACCTCTGAAACCCTCAAAGTCGAGTCGAATGGCTGCTCCATTCATGTCCAGCACACGCTCACTTTCATGAGGTGCCGGTAGTTCGCTGGCGAGAATGCGAAGGCGCAAGCGAAGCCTTCCCGGCCCGAGCGGGACCACGGTAAGCTTGTCCGACCGCTTCTCCTCACCTGGCAAAAGTAGGCCAAAGCGAATGTCGCACACAGGGGTGATACCACTGTCGTCAATGACGAGCCCTGGGTTTTGTCGTGCAATCATCCCCGTCCAGTTGCGAGCGCCCTGCAAGGGATTCCATTGGGATACAGGCCGTTCGGGCAAGTCATCCTCGTCGAGCATCTGAAAGCCCTGCCCATCGAGTGACTCCACGGTCACTTCAAGCTTGGCGTTAGAGAGTTGCGTATCTGACATATTGCGTAGAGCAAACTGCATTTGAACGAGCCCGTTGTGAACTCGGATGTACTCTGCATACTCGCGCCAGAACTCCTCGTTATCGCGCATGGGGGAAAAGTTTGAGATGCCGAACGGGCCGCTGCGCTCTGGAGCAGCACTTGCAAAGTCCGGGAAATTCTCGGTGTAGTGCAAGTAGTTCAACGTGAACGTGTCCGGTAACGGCTCATTGCCTGGAGTGAGCACCTGTAGGTCCAAGCGCACTTCTCCGCGACCAGCATCTGCCAAAGCCATCTTTCCAATCTCGATAGGCTCTGCTTCCTCCGTGCTGCTGCCGCGGCGAACATACACCATCTTGCCTTTTAACTTGCCAAATTGATTGACGATTGAAAACGGACGCTTCTGCTTTGGAATTGCGATGACTCCGACCTTCTTTCCTTCGAAAAGATGTTCCTCGTAGCGGAACGTCAGCTTCGGTGTCACCTTGCTATTGACGAACTGCTGGAGGCGCGAGTCGTCAATGCTCTCGGTGATACCCACGACTTCGGCCAAGTTCGGACGGTTTTCCTTGAACCCGAGCAGGATGTATCCAGTCCCGTCTCGCCACGCATTTGCTATGGCCAAGATGTCTTTGAGCATCTCGGCCTTCTCGAAATCGTTACCGCCCGCAAAACGGTATTGTTCGCTCTTGAAGTCGAGGTCAGTGCCTTCGCTCTTGTACCGGAGCGCGTCCAGCAGTTCCTTGTTCATAATTTAACTTTCCAGGACAAGCGCATGCTCGTCTCGTTGGGCACACGTCGCAGCATCGACAAGATTTGTCTGATTGACGGCGTAGTGACGATCTAACCGTGTCTCCTGGGCTGCATTCCATGCATTCGGTTGTGCGGGAGCGTCTTGGTGTCCGCGATTTTTCTTAGTGGCCTCAGCAACCTCGCCGTCCATTCTCTAAGGGAAGCGTGCCTCAGACATCAATGCAATGGAGCGACATTTTTGCATCAGATCGTGATCACGTTGTCGGCGACGGACTCGCTGATGTCCTCGTGAGTCACCAGCAGAGTCTGCGGGAAGCCGCAGGTCACCAGGAATCCAAGCATCAACTCAGTGCGTTCCCCGTCAATGGCGGCCGCTGGCTCGTCCAGGACGAGAAACGGCGCCGTCGGCAGGAAGGTGCGTGTCAGGGCCACGCGAATGGCAAGGCCGAGGATGTCCAGCGTTGACCCCGACAAGGTCGACGCCGTGTGCCCGTCCACCTTGAATCCGTCGGTGTCCTTGGTGATTGGATCATCGCGAAGCTCGCGGGCAGCGACGAGGTGACCTTCAAGATCTACAAGAACGAGGACGGCCGGCAGTGGCTGATGCCACTGAACCCCCAGCACGAACCCATCCGTGAGGAGTTCAAGGTGCTCGGGACCGTCATTGGCATGTGGGTAGACTGACGCTCAAACTAAGGAGTGGGGCTGACGAGCGTACGGAGTATTTCGCAAGCTGCAGTGATTCTGGCGGCAGCGTTGGAACTGCTTGTGGCCTTGCCAGAAGACTACGTGCTCTCGTTCCTCGACAGCATTCAATCGAAGTAGAGCTGAACCGTCTGAAAGTTCCAAAAGGACATTCAGCCTCGACTCTAAGACTCCAATGCGCGCTCCAACGCGCTTTGTAGTATGGGGGCCGGGAAAGTCAGTCCATCTTGCCGTTGCTCCCATTTGAATGTGGCATGCTTGCTGGAATCGAGGAGAAGGTCGACTATGGAATATGAAGAGTTAGCACCTGACGAGAAAGGTGCAGTTCCTACACATACGCACCTAGCAAAAGATGCCCTCTCTGGCGTCGATCGATCGGTAGCAATCGAGGATCTGGCCCACATTGGCGTTCAGAAATTAGTCCTAGACCGACTAGACAAAGCCGAGAGACTTGTCAGTAGCCTTGATGGCACCAAATCGAAGCTTCATGCTACTGAGCTTCAGCTAGCTGTGACTAGCGCAAATTTGACGCGCCTACAAAATTTGGACTCCATGCAGTCGACGCTGCTTGGTGTCGGGTGTCTTTTTCTAGGCTTTCTGCCTTCAACCTGGGGCAATCACGCCCTCACGGTCGTGGTTGCTGTGGGCGGTGTCGCATTGACTTGGGCGAGCATAATTTCCAAAAAGGAAGCCAAATGAGTCTTGTTGTTCGTTCATTTGCAGACAAGGGGAATCTGGAGAAAGAGCGGATTGTTCTTCGCGCAATGGAGGAGGTTGAGATCGGGCATTACACATTGCTTAGATCTGACTCCACGACCGAAGGCGCCGCTATTTCGGGGAGCAAAGATGCTTATTGGTTTCCAAACAAGAAGGTCAAAAAGGACGATCTGGTAATTCTTTACACGAAAAAAGGCACTCCAAGTACCAAATCGTTAGCAAGTGGGGCAACTGCCCACTTTTACTACTGGAGGCACGCGAGCGCTTTTTGGGGGGAGGACAAGAAGAATGTCGCTGTACTTCTGTTCGCCCCAACCTGGAAGACCAGCAACCCCGCACCAACAAAAAGCGAGGGTTGAGCTGAAAGGGCCCCGATTGGGGCCCTTTTTGCATCTGGAACCTATACAACACCGTCCCATCCGCGCCTACCACTGAGGTGTCAGAGCTACGCCCTTCAACCCGATGTGGTTGGCAACGACCCCGACTTTTCGAGCTTGACGTACGTTTCTTCAAGCTCTTGAGACCAAGCTCGCGACTTTGAGTGAAGCTCCGCAATTTCCACGTGGGGATCGTATTCCGATTGTTTTCGAAGATTCGCCTCCGCAGAGACCGTTGCCTGAATCAGCGTGCTGAGTGCATTTAGCTTTGCCGCGTGATACGCATGCTCAGTTTGAATCCTGGACCACTCGTCCGCCCTCCTATTCGCCTGAATGCTCAACCTCAAGGTCCACATCTGCACGCTGATCGTTGTAAGTAGCCCGATGACGGTGATGACGGAGAGCGCCGACATCCTCGATTCCGGTGAAATGCGCTGGAGCGAGCGCGCCAACGCGGTCGTATCGGCCACCAAACAGCAGGACGCAGTCAAGGCTTGCACGAAGAAGTTCGCCTGAACTTCTCCAGCGCCTCGCCGAGGCGCTGAACACCTCTACGCCATAGGGGTCGCCCGACCGGGCGGATGCAGGCCGAGGATCGTCAGAACGTTCTCACGCTGCGTGAAAAACATTCGCACGCCATTGCGAAGACGCACGACATAGAGGCTGGTGGAGCCGTGACGACTGACATGTGCCCCTGCGGCTCCGCTCCTGAGCGACGAAACTATGTCATCTACACCGAAAGGAAGCCTGCGAACGCTCTCCATTGCTTCGCGGGAGAAACGAACTTCGGGGGGAGGGCTATCTGGCCTCAGATCTACTGCTACTGATAGCCGCAGTTCGATGATGTTTGCATTGCGCATCGCCGAGTTCAACTGGGCCTTCGTGTAGTGGCCCTTGTCGATCGCGTCGATCAGCCACCGAAGGTGGACGCCCAGTTTTTGGGTTGAGTTGCGGTTCTCAATCTCTTTCTGAATAGTTGCCGCTTTGCCTTGCGTCTGCATGAGGATGATCGCCATCTTGTTCTTCGCGAACAAGTTGGCGCGCTTTTTCCCGTTGCATCGGGAGCAAGCCGGCACAAGGTTGCCGTAACCCTGAATGTCGAAGGTGTCGGGTAGGCCATATTCAGCAAACACAGAGGTCTTGCGCTCGGAGTCGTTCAACAATTCCTCTGGAACGACGTGATCTATCTCGACATCCTTGTACTCGAGCGGCTGCTCGCCGTAATAGCACTTCTTTCCATATGCGGTCCAGATGGCTTCCCGCTCGATTGGAGTGAATGTTTGCGATGACATTGCGCTGAATTTTAGGTCTCTGCTGGGATGCTGGGATTGACCTTCCCGCTACTCAGCCCTAGTTTCCACGCCCAGAACAACAAGAAGCCGCGACCAACGCGGACGAGATGGGCCTCCCGAACCTCCCGCCGCAGTCTGGCGGTGGACAAAACCAGTCGCGCGCCGCCACGCATAGCCTCCAGGTCAACCTGACGGGCATGCCGGTGTCTGGGCCAGCAACTTTGCCAACCGAGCGCGCGGCGATCTTCCAGCGCTTGAGTTCGCCGAGCTCATGTGCGCCCTGGGATTCCCCTCGCGATTCGACGACTCTAGGCTGCGCGCCCATCCAACAACAGAGCCACAAGAAGAATGAAAAGAGCAAATCCAAGCAGTGGGCGCCGGGGCGGTACGAGATGAGCCCGCTTGCCTGGTTCGACGCGGCCAAGGTTTACCTTGCCGGGGGTCTCATCGTCGTGCTCGCGGGCGCGACTGTGGTTCAGACGCTGCGTCTGACCGACTCAGGCAGGGATCTCGCCGACACGCGCGCTGCAGCAGCACGGCTGGAGGCCGATCGTAATCGGGTGGCACTCACCGATGCGCTGCGTACTTCCGAGAAGATGGCTGCGCACGCGGCCGCACAACAAGGACTCACCCATGTACTTGCGAAAGAGACTGCGGCTCGCCGCGCTGCTGAGCGCCTCAATGGCCAGCTCGCTGATGGGCTGCGCGATGCCTTCGCGGCCTTCACCGCCCGTGATCGCACAGCGGCCGAAACCGACGCCGCTGGCGCAGGAAATCCTGGAGATCGACCCGACACCGTCGACAGCCTTTTTGGCGAGGCAGGAGAACTAATTGCTCGATCTGCAGACCTTCAGGAAGAAGCTCGCAGCATCGTCACTCGCCGCGACTCTGAAGTCAAAGCCCTGAGGGCGCAGATCGACGTTGACAGGGCTTTGATGGGCACGAAGGGCACTGAAGTGGGGGCCCAATGAAATCGACGAACTGGCGAGAAATTCGTCACGAGTTTCGTTAGTGTTTAAGAAGATACAGTCATTCCAGAGGCGACAGAAATTCTTATTGTTGCCTCATAATCTTCCAACTTGCGTCAAGTACTAGAACTCTTGATTGAATCGGGACGTCGCTAAAGTGACGGAGGATGGAGGAACATGCTGAGATTAGGTTTCGTTTTGGCCGCCTTAGCACTAATGGGTGCATGCAGTTCACCACAAGCGCTGCCTGCGGGAAAGCTTGATGGTTCATCTAGGCTGAAGGCCGAAGAGACGGTCGCTTCTCCAGGTCGCCTCAAGCCTCAGTCCGAGGGCACGCCTTTACCGCCACGAAATCCACACGTTGCCGACCATTGGCCCTCAGAATTTCGGCTGATGATTGACAACCTGCTTGCGCTGTATCCGCGCGATGGGAAGCCACCCAGCGTGAAGGAGGTTGAAAAAAAGATGGGTATCACACTGACGGAGCGGCCGCTTCAGGACCTGGAAACTGGTCTGTACAAGCGGTATACCGTTGGTGGTACGCGCTATGTGGATACCAAACTCGAAAAATTCGGCGGAATGGGCCAATACTACGCAATTTCTAAAGCCCGGCCGCCCGGCGGAATGCTTCAGTCACTCAGGCTCGTAGTTTCTCCAGCGCAAAGTGGATTTTGTCTGGATCCATATGAATTGGCGGTCTACACCGGTTCGAAGTTCCTTAATGGAGATACTTCGCAGCGAGCTAGGCCTCGTATTTGGCCCGCTGCCTATGTATGGGGAATGTTCGAATGGAGCGAAAACGGTCGATATATCGGGGAAAATTTTGACATCGTTTTAGGTCAAGAGCGCGATGTCGTCATGCAAAAGGTCGTGGGTGCTAGTTGTGTTGTTTCAATCGGCGTTTTAGGCCGGTATGCTGGTGAGTAAAAAATGACTGTCATTAATTCAAGCGTATTCTCTGGGCTGACTGGTGCTGATGCAACACTGATAAGCCGTGCTGTCGCGCTAATTAACGACCCTCGGCTCACATCGCTGGAGCCTCTTCGTCAAGCGTTGGCGTCGGGTCAGCTTGTTGTACGGTTTGCAACCGCGGCTGACAATGTACCGGCAAATGTTCAAGCTACCTTTCGGGATCCTGTTGTAAATAGCCAGACTGGTGCCGTGCTGACGCCTGGGAGCGTTCTTATTCGAGCAGATTCTTTAAGTCGGGCAACAGATGCGGCGGTTTTGGCATTTGTAGACAACGTTCTTCATGAGGGGCGAGGTCATGGAGATCCGGCGCGAATTGATGCTCGAAGACTGGCCGTGCAAGATCTGGTGACAAATCCGAGTGGCCTGAGCACAACGGCTAGAGGTGATGCGTATGTTAGGGAGTGGCTTAATGACGAGGCCGTCGCTAGGTACACCTCTTTTGCCTTTCGCGAACAGCTTGCAACTTTGGGCACTGGGTATTCGGCCGTAAATCGTATCCAGCTCGAGTCTGATGTCACATACAAAGAGTTCGCGCGTCTTAACTCTGTAGCCGACGGATTAGGCCTTTCTGGCGCTGCAAAGACCAGCTATGTCCTTGAGCAATCAAGGCCCACTGTAGCGGCATACGGCCTCAATTTTTATCGAGATTCGGCTAGTTCGTATGTCATCAAGACGCTTAATCTAAATGGTACCCTGGAGGGAGCAACGTACGACGCCCACGTCAAATCAACTTTCAATGTCGTTGGCTACGAGGTCAAAGACGTTGTAATGCACGACGACAATTCCTTTAGCGGTAGCGTCGTCTACGCCAACGGCAACCGGCGTGACATGGTCTTCGACTCGAATGGAAATCTCTTCCAGCAACGGGATTCAACGGCCAATGGCGACACTACCACTACGAGATATGACGTCTCAGGGCGTACGGTCTCGATCACCGATTTTGATGGTGCCCACAATAATTCCGATTACGACACGCGAATTAGAAATTTCGACGCTCAAGGGCGCGAGGACTTGCGTACCGTCACCAATGATGATGGCAGCCGGGATTTGGTTGACATTGATCAAAAGAATGAGCGTAGCGACAGCTCTATAACAAGCCATCTAGACGCTCAAGGTCGGGAAGACTGGCGAAATACCATCAACGACGATGGCAGTCGCGGATGGGTCGATTTCGATCAAGATGGAAGCCAAACCCTGAGTCGATATGAAGCTCGCTTTGATTCGCAGGGGCGCGAAGATTGGAGAAATGCAATTTATGACGATGGACATCGTGATTGGACTGATTTCGATCAAGGTAACGCTGAGGCATTGCGTCAATATGAAGCTCGTTTTGACAGCCAGGGGCGCCTAGATTGGCAGAATGTAATTCAAGACAACGGCAGTCGAGATTGGACTGACTACGATCAAGACTTTAGCCAAGCGATACGTCAATATGAAGCACATTTTGACGGCCAAGGTCGAGAAGACTGGCGGAACATCATCATGGATGATGGCAGCCGAACCTGGACTGATTTCGAGCAAGAAGGCAATCAGGCGATACGCCAATATGAGGCTGGGTTTGATTCTCAAGGTCGAGAAGACTGGCGGAACGTCATCATGGATGATGGCAGCCGAACTTGGACTGACTTCGATCAGGCGAACTCGGGACCTCTAAAAACGTATGAAGCCAAATTTGATTCTCAAGGGCGTGAGGATTACCGGAATGCAACGTTAGACAATGGACGTCGAGATTGGTACGACTTTGATCAAGATAATTCCCAAGGGTGGTCCCGTGTCGAAGCACATTTCGATGCGCAAGGTCGAGAGGACTACGCAACAATGTATAACGATGACGGTAGTCGTGTGGAAATTGACTACGATCAAGAGGGGTCTCATCCATGGAAATCCCACGCGCAAATATTCGATATGTTCGGACGTGAATATTCCAGTGAAACAATTTACGACCCTGGTGTGACCGACCCCACTGGGCCGCCTCGCGCCACAGGGGATATTAATGCACCCGGAATGATATATCTCCCTTCCAATCCCGCGGGAGGGAATGCATGGATTCTCACGGACGATGGGGTCTTCTGGGAGCCGAGGTATGACGAGGTGTACGGATATTTTTAAACGGCTCTAAGAGGCACTTGGTCGAGTTGTAAATTGAGTTGGCGATGAGATTGGGTATTGCCCCATTGGACCCGCAAGCGCCTTACGCATGGAAACCCATGGCCTCTGTGATTTTCTCGCAGGGGACATGCTGGGGTGCATTCACTGAGACGGAGAAATGCTCAGCTGGCTTGGCATAAGGCGGAGTTCTCTAGTGTCGGGGGTTCAGTCCCAAAGCGACGGGACTGATCGGCGACTCGACATCCACCTGTAGCGCGGTGTACGCGCTTGTGGGATGGTCCTTGTCCAAGGTCGGCACGACGCTGGCGTCGGAGTGCTCCAGCGTGAGTTTGGTTTCATTGATCATGCGACCTTGACCGGTCATGAAGGTGAACGCCTGCGCGGGATGCTTTGGTGTCAAAAGCGCATTGAAGTCCAGGCGAACAGAGAACCTGACGGGCAGCTCGGCAGACGGTATAAGAATCACAGCCTTCTTGCCGTCGCTCCAGCGGCCCGTGACTTCGGTTTTGGACCATCCCTCGGCATAGATCTTTGGCACCGCCATCGTTCCAAAGTCCTCGGCGTCGCCGAGATGCATTGATTGTGAGGGCACGATCGTGATCGCACTATGGCCGAACACGACTTACGCGTTCCTTGTCTTCACACTCGGCTGCGAGATCGCGCGTGCGGCCATTGGAGTCTTGGTGGCATTGCATGCGAGCGCTGGGGGGTATAGCAGCTAGAGCGGCAGTCATACCCTTATCCTGCTGGCCTATAGAATCTCTCCAGCCCAGAAGAATTCTTCCCCGGGATTCCTGGGGAGAAATCCAGGGAAGAAAACGGGGAAAGTAGGGGTTCTGAAGGGGAAGAATCTCCCACCTCTCACTCTAGACCGTTGATCTCATTGCCCCGGTTTTTTGGTTCGAGTCCAATCGCGCCTACCAATTTCTGTTTCAACTTCCGGCCAACCACCGGGTCTGTTGAACAGAGCTTTCACCGGGTTCCCCGGTGTTTCAATCGTCCCTTGTGGTGATGCAGAAAAGGACCATGGCATGTTGTTGTGCTACCTTGGTCGTTCTGCAACCCCATCCCCAATTTCTTGACAAGCGATCCGATGAATACGCGATCAACGCTGGTTGATCGGGCTCATGCCGGCGTGCGCGTTGCCGCACTGCTGCGGCAGGCGCCGATAGAGTTTGCGCGCGCGGTTTACGGCATCAACGACCATGCTGGCGGCCGTACTGACACCATGGCAGCGCGCGAAGTGGCGCGAGCCCTCCGGCAAGGCGTGGCGGTGACCGAGGAGCGTGCC
>Ga0182008_10002128_pt1 | contig 12618 bp, 14 predicted proteins | sample Sormic07211129_1_FD_120482 | JGI IMG/M metagenome (GOLD analysis project Ga0182008, IMG submission 120482) | Rhizosphere microbial communities from Sorghum bicolor, Mead, Nebraska, USA - 072115-129_1 metaG | ecosystem: Host-associated > Plants > Roots > Rhizosphere | place: USA: Nebraska...
CGGCCAGGCGCGGGTCCTGGGCGCCCGGCTGACCTTCCGCAACGTCCGCCCGGTCGGCGCCCCCGACCACGTCCCGGCGGAGGGCGCGGTGGCGGTCCTGTGGCTGCCGGAACACGCGCCGACAAACACGGGCAGCTACCAGACGATGCCGTAAAACGTCCATGCCCCGATGGTGACACCCGGGTCTGACAACGACCCGCAGTCCCTGACGAAGGCCCCCGCACATGACGAAGGCCCCCGGGGCGGACACCTACCGGGGACCTTCAGCTCACTGATGATTCTCAGCTCACCGATGTTTCTCAGCTCATCGGCGATTCTCACTCACTGGTGATTCGGATGTTCAGCTCAGCGGCCTCGTCGGTTCAGACCGCCTCGACGACCGACGTCTGCACCGCGGTCTCCTCCGCCGCCCCTTCCGGCTTCGGCCCGGCCCCGCGCAGCGCGACCTCCTTCACGAAGACCGACGCCACCAGCGCGACCACGGCGACCACGGACCCCAGCAGGAAGGAGGAGTGCGTGCCCGCGGACACCGCGTGCTGGTACGCCTCCCGCGCCACGGCCGGCAGCTTCTCCAGGCTCTTCGCGTCCAGCTGCGCCGACTTCTCGGTGATCTTCGAGCCCAGCGCGCCGGCCCGCTCGGTCATGACGTGCTGCACCCGGTTGTTGAACAGCGCGCCCATGACGGCGACACCGAAGGAGGAACCCAGCGTCCGGAACAGGGTCGTCGACGAGGACGCGACACCCATGTCCTTCATCTCCACGCTGTTCTGCGCGACCAGCATGGTGATCTGCATCAGGCAGCCCATGCCCAGACCGACGACCGCCATGAACACGCCGGACGTGAACCGCGAGGTCCCGGTGTCCATCGTGGACAGCAGGTAGAGCCCGACGATCATCAGCGCACTGCCGACGACCGGGAACACCTTGTACCTGCCGGTGTTGGTGGTGACCCGGCCGGCCACCATCGAGGTCACCAGCATCGCGCCGAGCATCGGCAGGAGCAGCAGCCCGGAGTTGGTCGCGGAAGCCCCCTGCACCGACTGCTGGTAGAGCGGCAGGAAGAGGGTCGCGCCGAACATCACGAAACCGGTGATGAAGCCGATGATCGACATCAGGGTGAAGTTGCGGCTGCGGAAGATGTGCAGCGGTACGACCGGCTCGGCGGCCTTGGTCTGCCAGAACACGAACCCGATCAGCGAGGCCACACCGATGCCGATGAGCTCCATGATCCGAGCGGACGTCCAGGCGTACTCGCTGCCGCCCCAGGTGGTGACCAGCACGATCGAGGTGATGCCGACCGTCAGCAGCACGACACCCAGGTAGTCGATCCCGGCCTTGGACCGCTTCTTCGGCAGATGCAGCACCGCGCTGATCAGACCGAGCGCGACCACGCCGAGCGGCAGGTTGATGTAGAAGGACCAGCGCCAGCCCCAGTTGTCGGTGATGGTGCCGCCGACCAGCGGTCCGCCGATCATGGCGAGCGCCATGACACCGGCCATCATGCCCTGGTACTTGCCGCGCTCCCGGGGCGGGACCAGATCGCCGATGATCGCCATGACGCCGACCATCAGACCGCCGGCGCCGAGGCCCTGCACGGCTCGGAAGCCGATCAGCTCGTTCATGTTCTGGGCCATGCCGCTGAGCGCGGAGCCGATCAGGAAGACCACGATCGAGGTCATGAAGGTGGCCTTGCGGCCGTACATGTCACCGAGCTTGCCCCACACCGGGGTCGCGGCCGCGGTGGCCAGCGTGTACGCCGTCACCACCCACGAAAGGTGTGCGAGGCCGCCGAGATCACCCACGATCGTCGGCATCGCGGTGCCCACGATCATGTTGTCGAGCATGGCGAGCATCATGGTGATCATGAGCGCGAGCAGGACGACCCGCACGCTCTTCGGCTGTTTGTCCGGCTTGGTCTCGACTGTTTCTGTGTCCGCCACCGTTGCCCACTCCCCTGGATACCTCGGCCGCTTCGCCACTGCTTCCCCCCAGCCGGCTCACTTACTTGCCGACCGGCTAGTTGACTACACTGGGGAAGGTAGACCCGTAACTAGCCGGGCGTCAAGTAAGTTTTTCTAGTCGGTCGGCAGGTAAGTTCAAAGGGGTCGTGAGGAGCGCGAGAATGGGCGGCACCATGGACGGCACCAAGCGGCAGCGCCGCGGTAACACTCGCCAGCGGATCCAGGACGTGGCGCTCGAACTCTTCGCGGAGCAGGGCTACGAGAAGACGTCACTGCGCGAGATCGCGGAGAGCCTGCACGTCACCAAGGCCGCGCTCTACTACCACTTCAAGACCAAGGAAGAGATCCTCGTCAGCATCTTCGAGGACCTCTGCCAGCCGATGGCGGAGCTGATCGACTGGGGCAGGCAACAGCCGCACACCCTGGAGACCAAGCAGGAGCTCATCCGCCGTTACAGCGAGGCGCTCTCCGAGGCGCTCCCGCTCTTCCGCTTCATGCAGGAGAACCAGGCGACGGTGAAGGAGCTCCGCGTCGGCGAGTTGTTCCGCAACCGCATGATGGGCATGCGCGACATCCTCATCGACCCGGACGCGGACCTGGTCGACCAGGTCCGCTGCGTCAGCGCGGTCTTCACGATGCACGCCGGCATGTTCGCCCTGAACGACCTCCCGGGAACCGACGAGCAGAAGCGCGCGGCGGTCCTGGAGGTCGCGATGGCACTGGTCACCCAGGCGCACGAGGGCACGCACGCGCGCGTGGAGACCCCTTAGCGTCAGCGCCCGTTGACGGACCAGAGACTCAGGCCCTTGGCGCGCAGGAAGGCGACGGGGTCTGTCGCGGAGCCGTAGTCGGCAGTCCTGCGGATCTCGAAGTGCAGGTGCGGGCCGCTTGAGTTGCCGGTGTTACCGGACCGGGCGATGTGCTGGCCGGTCCTGACGACCTGGCCGACCTTGACGTCGATCCGGGAGAGATGGGCGTACTGCGAGTAGGTCCCGTCGCCGTGCTTGATCACGATCGCGTTCCCGTACGCGGGCCCGTCACCGGCGCCGTTGCCACCGGCCTTGACGGCCGTACCGCCGTGCGCGGCGACGACCTCGGTGCCGCTGGCCACGGCGAAGTCCTGGCCGCTGTGGGTGGACGCCCACGGCGGCCGCGACGCCGGCCCCCAGTACGACCGACGCACCGAGACCGACGGCCAGGACGGCCGTACGGAATCCCCCACGCCATGTGATGCACATCTCTGGCGCCTTACCGCCCAGTAACCCTACGGTTCCCCTCGCGCCACCCTCGCCCAGCATCATGCACGCGACAACGACATACGGACGCGAGAGGACCCCACCCATGACCGACAGACGCCCCTGGGCGCGCCGCACAGCCGTCACCGCCGTCTCGGCTTCCGCCCTGCTGGCCCTCGCCACCCCCGCGAACGCGGCCACGAGCACCGGGGACGTCGACTACACGACCTGGCAGAAGGACTGCCAGACGGTGATGGACCAGGCCCTCCCCTACCTCAAGCAGCACATCGCCGCCGCCGAGCCGGGCGAGAAGCAGGCGATCGTCTTCGACATCGACAACACCACGCTGGAGACCGACTACGGCTTCAGCTACCCGCAGCCCGCCAACAGGCCCGTCCTGAGCGTCGCCAGGTACGCCCAGGAGCACGGCGTCTCCCTCTTCTTCGTCACGGCCCGCCCCGGAATCATCTACCTGCCCACCGAGTACAACCTCGAGTACGACGGCTACAAGGTCACCGGCCTCTACGTCCGCGGCCTCCTCGACCTCTTCAAGGACGTCGCCGCCTACAAGACGGCCCAGCGCGTCGACATCGAGAACAAGGGCTACGACATCATCGCCAACATCGGCAACAGCACCACCGACCTGTCGGGCGGCCACGCCGACAGGACGTTCAAACTCCCGGATTACGACGGCCAGTTGTCATAGCCCCCGGCTAGGCTCCATCCGTAGGCGCGAGTCACGGGGGTGGCGGATGGAGCCCGCGGTACTGGGCGGCAAACTGGCGTCGAGCCCGGTCGGCCCACTGCTGAAGAAGCTGTTCGTGGCCGACCGGCCGGGTGCCGGGCTGGTCGAGAAGCCCGTACGGCTGAAGGACCTGGTGTCGTTCCGGGGAGAGAAACGGACCCTGGGCGAGAAGGAGGTGCGCAGACTCGCCGACCACCTGGTCGCCCAGGCGGCCGAATCACCGGACGAGCCGCCGTTCCCGGCCGACGAACGGACCGCCGTGGCCGATGCCCTGGCCCGCCGGCGGCTCGCCCTCGGCGATCGCGACATGGACGACGTCCAGGAGTGACGCTGGGCAGTGCGGGACTGGCCCGACGACTGCGCCGGCAGGCCCCGCCTCCCGACGGCCTCTCCGCGGACGCCGACGTCTTCTCTTCCGGGCGTCGGGCTGGCCGCGCTGCCGTCGGACGCGCCGCTCACGACACTCGGCCTCGGTGGCGGGGCCATCGCCGGCTCGGGGCTCCGCGGCCTGAATCACTGGACGACACTCGACTACCTCAACCTCAGGGAGGATGTCGGCCATCTCGACACCCAGGACTGGGCCGAGGTAGGCAGGCTCCCACACCTGACCCGCCTGGGAATCGACGCGGAACTGATCCCCACCCTCGCGGGAGCCCCTCAACTGCCCACGGTCGAGACCGTGTATGTGACGAAGGCCTCACACAGCGGAGATCTGGCACCACTGGCCCGGGCATGTCCGCAGCTCCGCGAGGTTCGCCTGCATCCCGAGAAGTCGTCCCTGTCGATGAGCGCGGACCCTTACACCGCTCTCTTCCCCGATGCCGAGGTCATGGTCCAAGTACCCCGCCCGTCCGTCCTCTGACCAAGCGAAAGGGGCCGGCGCCCAAAGGCACCGACCCCTCTCACGGCTCACCCCGAAGGGTTACGCCTCCTTGCTCAGATTCGGCCCGGCCCCGCCGGCCGCCTGCTCGATGGGCGGAACGTCCGGCAGTGCCGACTTCTCCTCGCCGCGGAAGGTGAAGGTCTTGGTGTCGCCCTCGCCCTCCGTGTCGACGACCACGATGTGGCCGGGACGCAGCTCGCCGAAGAGGATCTTCTCCGAGAGGGTGTCCTCGATCTCGCGCTGGATGGTGCGACGCAGCGGACGCGCGCCCAGCACGGGGTCGTAACCCTTCTTGGAGAGCAGCTCCTTGGCGGACTGGGAGAGCTCGATGCCCATGTCCCGGTCCTTGAGGCGCTCGTCCACCTTGCCGATCATCAGGTCGACGATCGCGAGGATGTCCTCCTGGGTCAGCTGCGGGAAGACGACCACGTCGTCGACGCGGTTGAGGAACTCGGGGCGGAAGTGCTGCTTGAGCTCGTCCGAGACCTTGTTCTTCATGCGCTCGTAGTTGGACTTCGTGTCACCCGAGGCCGCGAAGCCCAGGTTGAAGCCCTTGGAGATGTCCCTGGTGCCGAGGTTGGTCGTCATGATGATGACCGTGTTCTTGAAGTCCACGACCCGGCCCTGGGAGTCGGTCAGGCGACCGTCCTCCAGGATCTGCAGCAGCGAGTTGAAGATGTCCGGGTGGGCCTTCTCGACCTCGTCGAAGAGGACGACCGAGAACGGCTTGCGGCGGACCTTCTCCGTCAGCTGGCCACCCTCTTCGTAGCCCACGTAGCCGGGGGGCGAACCGAAGAGACGGGAGACCGTGTGCTTCTCGCTGAACTCCGACATGTCGAGGGAGATCAGCGCGTCCTCGTCACCGAAGAGGAACTCGGCGAGCGCCTTGGACAGCTCGGTCTTACCGACACCGGACGGGCCGGCGAAGATGAACGAACCACCGGGACGCTTCGGGTCCTTCAGACCCGCGCGCGTACGACGGATCGCCTTCGACAGCGCCTTGACGGCGTCCTTCTGACCGATGACCCGCTTGTGGAGCTCGTCCTCCATGCGCAGCAGACGCGAGGACTCCTCCTCGGTCAGCTTGAAGACCGGGATGCCGGTCGCGGTCGCGAGGACCTCGGCGATCAGCTCGCCGTCGACCTCGGCGACGACGTCCATGTCGCCGGCCTTCCACTCCTTCTCCCGCTTGGCCTTGGCGGCCAGGAGCTGCTTCTCCTTGTCGCGCAGGGAGGCGGCCTTCTCGAAGTCCTGCGAGTCGATCGCGGACTCCTTGTCCCGGCGGACACCGGCGATCTTCTCGTCGAACTCGCGAAGGTCCGGCGGAGCGGTCATCCGGCGGATGCGCATCCGGGAACCGGCCTCGTCGATCAGGTCGATCGCCTTGTCCGGCAGGAAGCGGTCCGAGATGTACCGGTCGGCCAGGGTCGCGGCCTGGACGAGAGCCTCGTCGGTGATCGAGACACGGTGGTGGGCCTCGTACCGGTCGCGCAGACCCTTGAGGATCTCGATGGTGTGCGGGAGCGAGGGCTCGGCGACCTGGATGGGCTGGAAGCGGCGCTCCAGGGCCGCGTCCTTCTCCAGGTGCTTGCGGTACTCGTCCAGCGTGGTGGCACCGATGGTCTGCAGCTCGCCGCGGGCCAGCATCGGCTTCAGGATGGAAGCCGCGTCGATGGCGCCCTCGGCGGCACCCGCACCGACCAGCGTGTGGAGCTCGTCGATGAACAGGATGATGTCGCCGCGGGTGCGGATCTCCTTGAGCACCTTCTTCAGGCGCTCCTCGAAGTCACCGCGGTAGCGGGAGCCGGCGACCAGCGCGCCGAGGTCGAGGGTGTAGAGGTGCTTGTCCTTGAGGGTCTCAGGCACCTCACCCTTGACGATGGCCTGGGCGAGACCCTCGACGACGGCGGTCTTGCCGACGCCGGGCTCACCGATCAGGACCGGGTTGTTCTTGGTACGGCGGGACAGCACCTGCATGACCCGCTCGATCTCCTTCTCGCGCCCGATGACCGGGTCGAGCTTGGACTCACGAGCGGCCTGGGTGAGGTTCCGGCCGAACTGGTCGAGGACCAGGGACGTCGAGGGGGTGCCCTCGGCAGGCCCGCCGGCGGTGGCGGTCTCCTTGCCCTGGTAGCCGGAGAGCAGCTGGATGACCTGCTGCCGCACCCGGTTGAGATCGGCGCCCAGCTTGACCAGGACCTGGGCCGCGACGCCCTCGCCCTCACGGATCAGGCCGAGCAGGATGTGCTCCGTGCCGATGTAGTTGTGGCCCAGCTGAAGGGCCTCGCGGAGCGACAGCTCCAGGACCTTCTTGGCACGGGGGGTGAAGGGGATGTGCCCGGACGGGGCCTGCTGGCCCTGGCCGATGATCTCCTCCACCTGCTGGCGGACCGCCTCGAGCGAAATCCCGAGGCTCTCAAGGGCCTTGGCGGCGACACCCTCACCCTCGTGGATCAGGCCCAGGAGGATGTGCTCGGTGCCGATGTAGTTGTGGTTGAGCATCCGGGCTTCTTCCTGAGCCAGGACGACAACCCGCCGCGCGCGGTCGGTGAACCTCTCGAACATCGTTAATCGCTCCTCAGAGCGGTCAGGCAGTGGGGGGAACTTCCCCTCCCTGTCCTTCCGCAGCTTAGTCCCGCAAGCGGGGACCGCTCATTCCAACTGCCGACACCGGACCGAGAACCAACACTTCCTCCTGACCCCGAACGCCGACATATGCTCCAACCCGATGGTGCGAGACGATGTTCCCGCAGGCCAGACAGTTACCCTCACCATCAGTACGCCGATGGCGAACGTGAGACGCCCTGTCCTGCGTGTCGCCCCCTCCCACTAGGGATGTCTTACCCGCTGGGACTGACACTCCATGCCGCGCGCACCGGTTCGCTCCGCTATGGGCGAACAACCTTGCGCCTCGCCGCACCCCCGCAAGCCCCTGTTTCCAGCACTCTGCGCATTCACGACGGCACCCAGCGTAACTCGCGGCGTCTTCCCACGGTTGCGCTTGGCATGGTTGGCAGCCACCACCCGGTAACCCTCCCTTCTCCGCCCGCGGACCCCACCACGGTCCCTCTTCCGCGCCGCCCGCTCGATCCGGACGACCGCCCGGGCGACCGCCTGCGCCGCTGGTACGAGAACGAACTGGGCTGGCCGACGGTGCCCGAGGAGCCACACCGGCCCCACACGGGAGTACGGCTGCGGGTGGGCGAACGTTTCGACGTCCTGGACGTCCCGGCCGAGGCGGGCCGTGCGGGCCTGCGCCGGCTCGCGCCGCACTCTCCGGTGGCCCTCCAGGGCGAGCGGATGCGGCTGCTGGTGGCGGCGGGCAGCGCGGAGGAGCTGCCGGGGCTGCTGGACTGGCTGGAGTGGGGGGCGCTGCCGCTCGATCTGGTCACGATCGGCGAGGGCGGCGTCATGGACGCGCCGCTGCCCCCCGAAGAGGCGGCCCGTGGTCTACGGCCGCCGGGCCCGGCCGGCGCGCGACAGGTGCCGCTCCCGGACCTCGGGGGCACCCTGCAGGGGGCCGCCGTATGGCTGCGGCCCCCCGAGCCGGGGCGCGAGGTCGAGACCTCGCTGCCGACACTGTCGGCCTTGGGGGGCGAGGGGTCCGCCCCCGATCTCGTACGACTCGTGCACACGGTGGCAACGCGGTGCCACCGGTTGCGGCTGCGGCGCGCGTGCGCCGAGCCATCGGCCCTCGCAAGGGCCGGTGATCAGGCGTTGGCCTTCTCGTAGGCCTCGCGGATCGACGCCGGAACACGGCCGCGGTCATTGACCTCGTAACCGTTCTCCTTCGCCCACGCGCGGATCTGCGCGGTGTCCTGGCTGCCGCCGGCAGCGGCACGGGCCTTTCCACGCCCGCCCGAAGCGCGGCCTCCGGTACGACGACCGCCCTTCACGTAAGGGTCGAGAAGGTCACGGAGCTTGTCCGCATTGGCAGTCGTGAGATCGATCTCGTACGTCTTGCCGTCCAACGCGAACGTGACGGTCTCGTCCGCCTCGCCGCCGTCGAGGTCATCGACAAGAAGGACCTGAACCTTCTGTGCCACCGGATTTCCTTTCATCCAAAACTTGAGGGCCGGGGGTCTGCGGCGTCCGCCGTTTCGCCGTCCCCTGTTATATGCAGTACTGCAGTACGTCGGAAAGCAAACCGCTTTTGCGGGGAAAACACAAACCCTTCGGAGAGACTGGGACTGAGACCCGCGCCCGCCCATGGTCCGGAAACATGCGCGTTTCGGACATAGGGAACCTGGGCAGGGACGAGCGGGTAATACGCCGTGCTGTTCGGTGATCACAGATGCAGAAGCATCCGGCTGTTGCCCAAGGTGTTCGGTTTCACCCGTTCGAGACCGAGGAACTCCGCGACGCCTTCGTCATAGGAACGCAGCAGCTCCGCGTAGACATCGGTGTCCACAGGTGTCTCACCGATCTCGACGAAGCCGTGCTTCCCGAAGAAGTCCACTTCGAAGGTGAGGCAGAAAACGCGACGAACGCCCAGCCAACGCGCGGTGTGCAGCAACTTCTCCAGCAACTGGTGGCCGACGCCGGCACCCTTCAGGCCGGGCTTCACCGCGAGAGTGCGGACTTCCGCGAGGTCTTCCCACATCACATGCAGGGCACCGCAGCCGACCACCTCGGCGTTGTCGTCCCGTTCGGCGACCCAGAACTCCTGGATGTCCTCGTAAAGGGTGACCGTCGCTTTGTCGAGCAGGATGCGCCCACGGACGTACGTGTCAAGGAGACGGCGTACGGCGGGGACATCCCCGGTTCGGGCCCGACGGACGGTGATGGCTTTAGCGCTGACTTCAGGACCTTCGAGGCCTTCAGGGCTCTCTGCTGACATGAGCGGACGCTATCGCCCACCGCCGCCGGGCGGGGAAGCGGGGTTCTCCTCGCCGCCATCAGGCGGTCCGGGTGTTTCCGGTCCTTGGACGATGCGCATGGCGTCCCGCAGGGCGTGTCGCTGTTCCTCGCTCATCATCCCGAAGAACGCGACGAGAGCAGCCGCGGGGTTGTCGCTCTGTGACCAGGCGTCGTTCATCAGCGCGGCGGCGTACGCGGCGCGGGTGGAGACGGCCTCATATCGATAGGCCCGGCCTTCGGCCTCACGGCGCACCCAGCCCTTCTGATGGAGATTGTCCAAAACGGTCATGACCGTGGTGTAGGCGATGGACCGTTCCTGCTGAAGGTCTTCCAGGACTTCTCGAACGGTCACCGGGCGGTTCCACTTCCACACCCGCGTCATGACCGCGTCTTCGAGTTCTCCCAATGGGCGAGGCACAACTCAGCACAATAGTGGGAGATCTCGGCATTCGCGTGCCGGACGTGCGCTTACACCGGCAAACAAGAACAAAAAGGGCGTACGACTCGGGAAGTGCTCTCGAGTCGTACGCCGATCGCGCGCGCCGCCGGGACGGCGTCGCTCCGTCACTCAGTCGCTCGTCGCCGGACCCTGCCGGGCGGCCTCCGCGCGCGCGATGGCGGCGTCGACGGCAGCGTCCTCCTTGGCCTTGTTGGCGCCACCCTGGGTCTTCACGATCACCCTGATCAGACCGATGAAGAACACGGCCATGACGACCGGGGGCACGAGCGCGGAGACATAGTCCATACGACCAGGGTAGCCACGGGCCCCGACCGGCCCGGCGGCGGGACCGCCCTCAGCCGGCCGCGAGTTGCCGGGGCGGGTTCTCCGCGGGTGGCGGGGTCGGCTTGCGGCGCGGGAAGACCTCGCCCGGGGTGGGGATCGGGCGGTGCGGCTTCGGGGCGGCCGGGCCGGGTGCGGGGCTGGACGGCGCCGGCTTCTCGGCGGGCTTCTTCTCGGGGCTGCGGGCGGGGTCCTGGTCGGCGTCGCCGGACGGGCCGGAGCTCACGGCGCCGCCGTTGCGGCCCAGGGCGCCCGAGAGGCCCCCCGGGAGGGCGGTGAGGCGGGTGCGGGAGGCGGGTACGGCCGAGGAGGCCGTGCGGGCCGTGCCGCGCGCCAGACGGGCGCGTACGTCCTGCTCCGCGAGCACCTGGCAGCGGTCCAGGAGCGCGGCGGCAACCGGACTTCCGCGCAGGGCCCGGAGCGCGGCGAGATCGTCGGGGTCGGGGCGGTGACCGACCCCGAGCACCTCCTCGAGCAGCGCGAGGTAGCCGACGGCGGTTCCGGGCAGGGCGGCGCGGTAGCGGGCCAGGTCTGCCACGAGGAAGGCGCGCAGCCGGGCGCCCTCGCGCATCGCCTCGTCGAGGGAGTCGGCGAGGTGAAGGCACTCCTGGACGTCCTCGGCCGAGGCGGGGCTGGGGTGGAGGGCGAGGGCGAGAGCACGGCGGAGCACACGCAGCTCCTCCACGCCGAACGCCATGCCGCCGCGGGATCCGTAAGGCGTGGGCATACGGCGACGATACGCGCTAATCAGACAAATTCGACACAGGAGGGCGCGTGCGGCGAGCCGAGCCACCCGGTTGCCCTCATGAAGGGGCGCGGGGCCGGGCTCTCAGGAGCCGTCCGCCCCGCCCGCCGTCACATCCGCGACACGTTCCGCTCGTACACCAGCCGCAGCCCGATCAGCGTCAGCCACGGTTCGTGCTCGTCGATCACCGACGACTCGCCCAGCACCATCGGCGCCAGTCCGCCGGTCGCGATCACCGTCACGTCCTCCGGGTCCTCCGCCAGCTCGCGCGCCATGCGGCTCACGACCCCGTCGACCTGCCCGGCGAAGCCGTAGATGATGCCCGCCTGCATCGCCTCGACCGTGTTCTTGCCGATCACGCTCCGGGGCCGCGCCACCTCGATCTTGCGCAGCTGGGCGCCCCGGACGCCGAGCGCCTCGACGGAGATCTCGATACCGGGGGCGATGACACCGCCGACGTACTCCCCGCGCGCGGAGACCGCGTCGAACGTGGTCGCCGTACCGAAGTCCACGACGATCGCGGGACCGCCGTACAGTTCGACCGCGGCGACCGCGTTGATGATGCGGTCCGCGCCGACCTCCTTGGGGTTGTCGGTCAGGATCGGCACACCGGTCTTCACGCCCGGCTCGACGAGCACGGCGGGTACGTCGCCGTAGTACCGCCGTGTCACCTCGCGCAGCTCGTGCAGCACGGACGGCACGGTCGCGCAGATGGCGATGCCGTCGATGCCGTCGCCCAGCTCGTCACCGAGCAGCGGGTGCATGCCCATCAGGCCCTGCAGCAGGACCGCCAGTTCGTCCGCGGTGCGGCGCGCGTCCGTGGAGATGCGCCAGTGCTCGACGATGTCCTCGCCGTCGAAGAGCCCCAGGACGGTGTGGGTGTTCCCCACGTCGATCGTCAGCAGCATGGCCGGTAACCTACTCCGCCGCTCGCAGGTCGAGCCCGATGTCCAGGATCGGCGAGGAGTGGGTCAGCGCGCCCACGGCGAGGTAGTCCACCCCGGTGTCCGCGTAGGCCTTCGCGTTCTCCAGGGTGAGCCGTCCCGACGCCTCCAGGGCGGCCCGCCCGTGCACCAGGGCCACCGCCTCCTCGCACTCGCCGGGCGTGAAGTTGTCCAGCAGGATCAGGTCGGCGCCGGCGTCCACGACCTCGCGCAGCTGGTGCAGGGTGTCGACCTCGACCTCGATCGGCACGTCCGGGAAGGTCTCGCGCACGGCCTTGAAGGCCTGCGCGACCCCGCCCGCGGCGACCACATGGTTGTCCTTGACGAGCGCCGCGTCCGACAGCGACATCCGGTGGTTGACGCCCCCGCCGCAGCGGACCGCGTACTTCTCCAGGGAGCGCAGCCCCGGAGTGGTCTTGCGGGTGTCCCGCACGCGTGCCCTGGTGCCGTCCAGCACGTCGGCC
>Ga0182008_10002136_pt1 | contig 12605 bp, 11 predicted proteins | sample Sormic07211129_1_FD_120482 | JGI IMG/M metagenome (GOLD analysis project Ga0182008, IMG submission 120482) | Rhizosphere microbial communities from Sorghum bicolor, Mead, Nebraska, USA - 072115-129_1 metaG | ecosystem: Host-associated > Plants > Roots > Rhizosphere | place: USA: Nebraska...
CACCGGGCACAGACCCAAGTACGTCCAGTACGAGGGCCTGCACCCGGCACGCCGAGAGCACGCACCGGACGCCGCGAGGCCCGCCCTCCGGGCGGACACCGGGACTTTCGCAACAGACCCTAGGCGAGGGCCGGTGCCGATGCTTCTCGATTCCTGACGGGAATGCGTAGGCTCCGTCCTGTGATCAATGGTGCACATGTGGTGATCTACTCCGGCGACGCCGAGGCGGACCGCGCCTTCCTGAGGGACGTCCTCGGCTGGTCGCACATCGACGCCGGACACGGCTGGCTGATCTTCAAGGCGCCGCCCGCCGAGGTCGCCTTCCACCCGACCGACGGTGAGCCCTCGCACGAACTGATGCTGATGTGCGACGACCTGGACCGGACGGTGGCCGAACTCGTCGACCAGGGCGTGGAGTTCACCCGCCCCGTGCAGGACGCGCGCTGGGGCCGGGTGACCGCCTTCCGGCTGCCGGGCGGCGGCGAGATCGGCCTGTACGAGCCCCGCCACCCGCGGGCGTAGGACGAAGCGCCCGCCCCCGAGCTCGGGAGCCTGATGAGGCACCCGGAGCCCGGGGCGTTCGTGGTCGTCCGGCTGTTACGCCGACACTGTCTCCCGCCGGGAGGACTCCCGGGCCGCCCGCTCGCCCAGCTGCTCGGTCGGGACCTTGGCCCGTCTCGCGGGCCGAGAGGGCGGCGATGGCCGGGGGACGCACAGAGCCGCGGTGAACAGGGCCACGGCCGACCAGTCGGTGCCGTCGGGTCCGGCGATCCGGGCGGCGAAGGTGACCGCGAAGGCGCATCCGGTTCGCGGTGCCCGGTCCGACCGCCAGCGGCAGCTTCACCAGCAGCCCGAACGCCTTGCGCAGGGGGGTGTCCGCCCCCGCCATGGCCTTGGCGAAGGCCACGAACTCCCGTGCGTCGCGGGCGTGCGAGACCGGATGACTGGTCGCCAGCAGGTCGTGGCAAGGACCGCAGGGTCGCGATCCTCTGCTACCGCGGCACCCAGCCCGAGGACATCATCAGCATCCTCACCGGCGCCGACGTACGCCCCGAGACGCTCTGCGTCGAGCTGGAGGGCCGGCGCCACGAGGTGCACGCCGGCTTCTACCGCAACGTCCGCGCCACCCGCCATCTGGTGATCCGGGCCCTCGAAGGCGCCCTGCGCGGCGAGTCCGTCGACCCGGACGAGCACGGCACCCGTGGCGTCGGCCTGGAGGCGCTCTACATCACCGGGCACAGCCTCGGTGCCGCGATGGCCGCGATCATGGCGATCACCCTGGTCCACGAGCCCCGCTACCGCCACCTCGCCGACAAGCTCAGGGGCGTCTACACCTTCGGCCAGCCCATGGTCGGCGGCCCCGACCTGGCGGGGGCCTGCGAGCAGGCCCCCGGTCCGCACGGCACCCACGTCCTGCGCGACCGTATGCTCCGCTACATCTTCGACCGCGACGTCGTCCCGGCCCTGCCGCCCCGACCGGTCGGCCCCTACGCCCCCTTCGGCCGCGAGTTCCACTACAGCAGGCCCCACGGCCTCGCCGACGCGGCCCTCACCTTCGCCGCCGACTCCGCGATCGAGGGCCTGACCCTGCCGGGCGACGTCCTGCGCACGGCCGTGAACCGGGACTGGGGCGGTCTGCTCCCACGCGTCGCACAAGGAGTACGACGGTCCGTACGACCCCTGCGGGGCGCCCGCGCCGAAGGCTGGAGCGAGGTCACCGAACCGGGCCTGCACTACCCCCGGATGGACAGCCTGGCGGGTCTCGCCCTGGTCGCCCCGCGGGCGTTCTTCGCGACCCGCCTCGCGCTGACCCGCACCGTCCCCTTCCAGTACTCCTTCGACGACCACGGCCCGGGCCACTACGTCAACGCCCTCGCCCCACCCGGGGTGTCGAGCGAGTTCGGAGACGTCCTGTAGCCCGGGCCGCGGTGGCCGCTACGCCCTGGTGTTCCACTCGGCGATGACCGGCCGTCCGTGTTCGGTCGACAGCCGGCTGACCGTGCCCGTCGACAGCTGGAACAGCCGTCCCTCGGCGGGCGGGAGGCCCAGTCTGCGGGCGGTCAGGACCCGCAGGAAGTGGGCGTGGGCGACGAGGACCACATCGCCGGTGCGGTTGGAGAGGGCCGCGTCGACCCGGGCCAGTACCCGGTCCGCCCGGTCGCCGATCTCGGCCGGGGACTCGCCCGGGTGTCCCTCGGGGCCCGGCGGGACGCCGTGCAGCCACAGGTCCCAGTGCGGGCGGGTGCGGTGGATCTCCACGGTCGTGATGCCCTCGTAGGCGCCGTAGTCCCACTCGTGCAGGTCGTGTTCGACGGTGGTGCCGGTGATGCCGGCGAGTTCGGCGGTGCGTATCGCGCGGCTGAGCGGGCTGGTCAGGGCGAGTGCGTAGGTCCGCTGCGAGAGGAGTGGAGCGAGGGACTTGGCCTGCTCCTCACCGTGCTGGGTGAGGGGCAGGTCGGTCCAGCTGGTGTGCCGGCCCGACACGCTCCACTCCGTCTCACCGTGGCGGACCAGGAGAAGGTCCCCCACTGCGGACCTACTTCGACTCGACGGCGTGCCCGCCGAACTGGTTGCGCAGCGCGGAGACCATCTTCATCTGCGGGGAGTCGTCCTGGCGGGACGCGAACCGCGCGAAGAGGGACGCCGTGATCGCCGGCAGGGGCACGGAGTTGTCGATGGCCGCCTCCACGGTCCAGCGGCCCTCGCCCGAGTCCTGCGCGAAGCCCTTCAGCTTGTCGAGGTGCTCGTCGGCGTCCAGGGCGTTGACCGCCAGGTCCAGCAGCCAGGACCGGATGACCGTGCCCTCCTGCCAGGAGCGGAAGACCTCGCGGACGTTGTCCACGGAGTCGACCTTCTCCAGGAGCTCCCAGCCCTCGGCGTACGCCTGCATCATGGCGTACTCGATGCCGTTGTGGACCATCTTCGAGAAGTGCCCGGCGCCGACCTTGCCCGCGTGGACATAGCCGTACGGGCCCTCCGGCTTGAGCGCCTCGAAGATCGGCTTGAGCCGCTCGACGTGCTCCTTGTCGCCGCCGACCATCAGCGCGTAGCCGTTCTGCAGGCCCCACACACCGCCGGAGACACCCGCGTCGACGAAGCCGATGCCCTTGGCGCCCAGCTCCTCGGCGTGCTTCTCGTCGTCCGTCCAGCGGGAGTTGCCGCCGTCCACGACGGTGTCGCCGGGGGAGAGCAGGCCGCCGAGCTCGTCGACGACGGACTGGGTCGGTCCGCCGGCCGGGACCATCACCCAGACCACGCGCGGGGCTTCGAGCTTGTCGACGAGTTCGGCGAGGCTCGCCGCGTCGGAGAGGTCGGGGTTGCGGTCGTAGCCGATGACGGTGTGGCCGGCGCGGCGGATCCGCTCGCGCATGTTGCCGCCCATCTTGCCGAGACCAATCAGACCGAGCTGCATGTCAGTTCACTTCCGATGCGTTCTTGAGTTCGCGGTACGCGGCCACGAGGGCGGTGGTGGACGGGTCGAGACCGGGGACGTCGGCGCCTTCGGTCAGGGCGGGCTCGACGCGCCTGGCGAGGACCTTGCCGAGCTCGACGCCCCACTGGTCGAAGGAGTCGATGTTCCAGATCGCGCCCTGGACGAACACCTTGTGCTCGTAGAGGGCGATCAGCTGGCCGAGGACCGACGGGGTCAGCTCGCGGGCCAGGATGGTGGTCGTGGGGTGGTTGCCCTGGAAGGTGCGGTGCGGGACCTGCTCCTCGGGCACCCCCTCCGCGCGCACCTCGTCCGCGGTCTTGCCGAAGGCCAGCGCCTGGCCCTGGGCGAACAGGTTGGCCATCAACAGGTCGTGCTGCGCCTTGAGTCCGTCGCTGAGTTCGGCCGCCGGCCGGGCGAAGCCGATCAGGTCCGCCGGGATCAGCTTGGTGCCCTGGTGGATCAACTGGTAGTAGGCGTGCTGCCCGTTGGTGCCGGGCGTGCCCCACACCACCGGTCCGCTCTGCCACTCCACCGGACGCCCGTCACGCTGCACCGACTTGCCGTTGGACTCCATGTCCAGCTGCTGCAGATACGCCGTGAACTTGGAGAGGTAGTGCGAGTACGGCAGCACGGCGTGCGACTGGGCGTCGTGGAAGTTGCCGTACCAGACGCCCAACAGGCCCAGGATCAGCGGGGCGTTGTCCTCGGCGGGCGCGCTGCGGAAGTGCTCGTCGACGATACGGAACCCGTCGAGCAGCTCCCGGAAGCGGTCCGGGCCGATGGCGATCATCAGGGACAGGCCGATGGCCGAGTCGAAGGAGTAGCGGCCGCCGACCCAGTCCCAGAACTCGAACATGTTGTCCGGGTCGACACCGAACTCGGTGACCTTGCCGGCGTTGGTCGACAGCGCCACGAAGTGCTTGGCGACCGCCTTCTCCTCGCCGAGGCCGCGCGCTCCGTTCAGCAGCCAGGACCGCGCCGACGTCGCGTTGGTGATCGTCTCGATCGTGGTGAACGTCTTGGAGGCGACGATGAACAGCGTCTCCGCCGGGTCCAGGTCCCGCACGGCCTCGTGGAGGTCGGCGCCGTCCACGTTCGACACGAAGCGGAAGGTCAACTCCCGTTCCGTGAAGGTCCGCAGCGCCTCGTACGCCATCGCCGGACCGAGGTCCGAGCCGCCGATGCCGATGTTGACGACGTTCCTGATGCGCCGGCCGGTGTGGCCGGTCCACTCGCCGGAGCGGACCCGGTTCGCGAAGTCGCTCATCTTGTCGAGGACGGCGTGCACACCCGGCACCACGTTCTCGCCGTCGACCTCGATCACCGCGTCCCGGGGTGCCCGCAGCGCGGTGTGCAGCACCGCCCGGTCCTCGGTGACGTTGATCTTCTCACCTCGGAACATGGCGTCGCGCAGTCCGAACACATCGGTGGCGGCGGCCAGTTCACGCAGCAGCCGCAGGGTCTCGTCGTTGATCAGGTGCTTGGAGTAGTCGATGCGCAGATCGCCCACGCGCACCACGTACCGGTCCGCGCGCGAGGGGTCGGCCGCGAACAGCTCACGCAGCCGGGGCCGTTGCAGCGCGGTCTCGCGGTGGTGCTCCAGCGCCGTCCACTCCGGGCGCCGGGTGAGCTGAGGCGAGTCAGACATGGGAGACGGTCTCCTTGGTGCCCTCGCCCCGCAGGGCGATGGCGTACATCTCGTCGGCGTCGAGGCGGCGGAGCTCCTCGGCGATGAGTTCGGAGGTGGTGCGGACCTTCAGCGCGAGGGTGCGCGAGGGCTGGCCGGGCAGGGAGAGCGTGGCCAGCGGGCCCTCGGGGCGGTCGATGACGATCTCGCCGTCGGCCGTGCCCAGGCGCACCGCGGTGACGACCGGACCGGCGGTGACGACCCGGTCGATCTTCACGTTCAGCCGTGCCTCCAGCCAGCGCGCCAGCAGTTCGGCGGCCGGGTTCTCCGCCTCGGCCTCCACCGCGCCGGAGACGATCTGCGCCCGCGCCTGGTCCAGCGCGGCGGCCAGCATCGAGCGCCACGGCGTCAGCCGGGTCCAGGCGAGGTCGGTGTCGCCGGGCGCGTAGGAACGCACCCGGGTCTCCAGCGCCTGGAGGGGGTTCTCGACGGCGTACAGGTCGGTGATCCTGCGCTGGGCCAGCGCGCCCAGCGGGTCCTTCGACGGCACCTCGGGCGCGTCCACCGGCCACCACACCACGACCGGCGCGTCCGGCAGCAGCAGCGGCAGGACGACCGAGTCGGCGTGGTCGGACACCTCGCCGTAGGTGCGCAGGACGACCGTCTCGCCGGTGCCCGCGTCGGCGCCCACCCGGACCTCGGCGTCCAGCTTGGAGGCCATGCGGTCGCGCGGGGTGCGGGCGTGCCGCTTGATGACGACCAGGGTGCGCGAGGGGTGCTCGTGCGAGGCCTCCTCGGCCGCCTTGATCGCGTCGTAGGCGTTCTCCTCGTCCGTGACGATGACCATCGTCAGGACCATGCCCACGGCGGGGGTGCCGAGGGCACGGCGACCCTGCACCAGCGCCTTGTTGATCTTGCTTGCCGTGGTGTCGGTCAGGTCGATCTTCATGGCCTGCGCCAGCTCCGTCCGTCTCGTGCGAGCATCTCGTCGGCTTCCTCGGGTCCCCAGGTACCCGAGGCGTACTGCGACGGCTTGCCGTTCTTCGCCCAGTACTCCTCGATCGGGTCGAGGATCTTCCAGGACTCTTCCACTTCCTGGTGACGGGGGAAAAGGTTGGCGTCGCCCAGCAGCACATCCAGGATGAGGCGCTCGTACGCCTCCGGGCTGGACTCGGTGAAGGACTCGCCGTACGCGAAGTCCATCGTGACGTCCCGGATCTCCATCGAGGTGCCCGGCACCTTGGAGCCGAACCGGACCGTCATGCCCTCGTCCGGCTGGACGCGGATGACGATCGCGTTCTTGCCCAGCTCCTCGGTGGCCGTGGAGTCGAAGGGGGAGTGCGGGGCGGTCTGGAAGACCACGGCGATCTCGGTGACCCGGCGCCCGAGGCGCTTTCCGGTGCGCAGGTAGAAGGGCACGCCCGCCCAGCGGCGGTTGTCGACGTTCACCTTGATGGCGGTGTACGTGTCCGTGGTGGAGGCCGGGTCGATGCCGTCCTCCTCCAGATAGCCCGGCACCTGCTCGCCGCCCTGCCAGCCGCGCGCGTACTGCCCGCGCACGGTGTGGCGGCCCAGGTCCTCCGGCAGCTTCACGGCCCGCAGGACCTTCAGCTTCTCGGTGAGCAGCGACTCGGCGTCGAAGGCGGCCGGCTCCTCCATGGCGGTGAGCGCCATCAGCTGCAGCAGGTGGTTCTGGATGACGTCACGGGCGGCGCCGATGCCGTCGTAGTAACCGGCCCGGCCGCCGATGCCGATGTCCTCGGCCATGGTGATCTGGACGTGGTCGACGTACGACCGGTTCCAGATGGGCTCGTACATCTGGTTGGCGAAGCGGAGCGCCAGGATGTTCTGGACGGTCTCCTTGCCCAGGTAGTGGTCGATGCGGAAGACCTGGTCCGGCTCGAACACGTCGTGCACCAGCGCGTTCAGCTCCCGGGCGCTGCCCAGGTCGCGTCCGAACGGCTTCTCGATGACGGCGCGCCGCCAGGACCCCTCGGGCGCGTCCGCGAGCCCGTGCTTCTTCAGCTGCTGGACGACCTTGGGGAAGAACTTCGGCGGTACGGAGAGGTAGAACGCGTAGTTGCCGCTCGTACCGCGCGCCTTGTCCAGTTCGTCTACGGTCCGGCGCAGCTGGTCGAACGCCGTGTCGTCGTCGAAGTCGCCCGGGATGAACCGCATCCCCTCGGCGAGCTGCTGCCAGACCTCCTCACGGAACTCGGTGCGCGCGTGCTCGCGCACCGAGTCGTGCACGATCTGCGCGAAGTCCTCGTCCTCCCAGTCCCGGCGGGCGAACCCGACGAGCGAGAAGCCCGGCGGCAGCATGCCGCGGTTGGCGAGGTCGTAGACGGCCGGCATCAGCTTCTTGCGGGACAGGTCCCCGGTGACGCCGAAGATGACGAGTCCGGACGGACCGGCGATACGCGGCAGCCGCCGGTCGCGCTCGTCCCGCAGCGGGTTCGTCCAGTCGGAGACGGTGCTCATTCCGCGTCAACTCCCTTGCTGTCGAGCGACTTCGTCACGGCGTCCAGCAGGTCCTGCCAGGCCACCTCGAACTTGGCGACGCCCTCGTCCTCGAGCTGCTGCACGACCTCGTGGTAGGAGATCCCCAGGGCCTCCACGGCGGCCAGGTCGGCGCGGGCCTGCGCGTAGCCGCCGGTCACCGTGTCGCCGATGATCTCGCCGTGGTCGGCGGTGGCGGCGAGGGTGGCCTCCGGCATGGTGTTGACGGTGCCGGGGGCGACCAGGTCGACCACGTAGAGGGTGTCCTTGTAGGCCGGGTCCTTCACGCCGGTGGAGGCCCACAGGGGGCGCTGCTTGTTGGCCCGGGCGTCGGCCAGGGCGGTCCAGCGCGGACCGGCGAAGACCTCTTCGTAGGCCTCGTACGCCAGACGGGCGTTCGCCAGCGCGGCCCTGCCCTTGAGGGTGGACGCCTCCGGGGAGCTGAGGGCGGTCAGCCGCTTGTCGATCTCGGAGTCGACGCGGGAGACGAAGAAGGAGGCCACGGAGTGGATGGTGGCGAGGTCGAGGCCCTTGGCCCGTGCCTTCTCCAGGCCGGCCAGGTAGGCGTCCATGACCTCGCGGTAGCGCTCCAGGGAGAAGATCAGCGTGACGTTGACGCTGATGCCGAGGCCGATGACCTCGGTGATCGCCGGGAGGCCGGCCTTCGTCGCCGGGATCTTGATCATGACGTTCGGGCGGTCGACGAGCCAGGCGAGCTGCTTGGCCTCGGCGATGGTCGCCTTGGTGTCGTGGGCGAGCCGCGGGTCGACCTCGATGGAGACCCGGCCGTCCCGGCCGCCGGTCGCGTCGTACACGGGCCGCAGGACGTCGGCGGCGGCGCGGACGTCGGCGGTGGTCATCATCCGCACGGCCTCCTCGACCGTGACGCCCCGCACGGCCAGGTCGGCCAGCTGCTCCTCGTACCCCTCGCCGGAGCCGATGGCGGCCTGGAAGATGGACGGGTTGGTGGTGACGCCCACCACGTGCCGGCTCGCGATGAGTTCGGCGAGGTTGCTGGACTCGATGCGCCGGCGCGACAGGTCGTCCAGCCAGATGGAGACGCCTTCGTCGCTGAGGCGTTTGAGGGCTCCCGCGGTCGCGGTTGCTTCGGTCACTTTGATCATCTTCCTTCGTGCGATCGGATCAACGGCGGGCGGCGGCAAGGTCCTTGACTGAATCGAATGCGGCCCGCGCCGCGGCGGCGACGTTCTCGGGAGTGAAGCCGAACTCGGCGAACAGGGTCTTGGCGTCGGCGGAGGCGCCGAAGTGTTCGAGGGAGACGATGCGTCCTGCGTCACCTGTGAAGCGGTACCACGTCAGGCCGATGCCCGCCTCGACCGCAACGCGGGCCTTCACCGAGGGCGGAAGGACCTGCTCGCGGTACTCGCGCGGCTGCTCCTCGAACCACTCCACGGACGGCATCGACACCACCCGTGTGCCGATCCCCTCGGCCTCCAGCTGCTCCCGCGCGGCGACGGCGAGCTGGACCTCGGATCCGGTGGCGATCAGGACGACGTCCGGGGTCTGCTTCGAGGACTCCCTGAGGACGTAACCGCCCTTCGCCGCGTCCGGGTTCGGCGCGTACGTCGGCACACCCTGGCGGGTGAGCACGAGGCCGTGGGGAGCCGGGGCGGAGGCGTGGCGCCTGAGGATCTCGGCCCAGGCGACGGCGGTCTCGTTGGCGTCGGCCGGGCGGACCACGTTCAGGCCGGGGATGGCGCGCAGCGAGGCGAGGTGCTCGACCGGCTGGTGGGTCGGCCCGTCCTCGCCGAGACCGATGGAGTCGTGCGTCCAGACGTAGGTCACCGGGAGCTGCATGAGCGCCGACATCCGCACCGCGTTGCGCATGTAGTCGGAGAACACCAGGAAGGTGCCGCCGTAGATCCGGGTGTTGCCGTGCAGGGCGATGCCGTTCATCTCGGCGGCCATCGAGAACTCGCGGATGCCGAAGTGGACGGTACGGCCGTAGGGGTCGGCCTCCGGCAGCGGGTTGCCCTCAGGCAGGAACGACGACGTCTTGTCGATGGTGGTGTTGTTCGAGCCGGCCAGGTCGGCGGAGCCGCCCCACAGCTCGGGCAGCACGCCCCCCAGCGCCTGGAGCACCTTGCCGGAGGCGGCCCGGGTGGCGACCGACGCGCCCTCCTCGAACACGGGGATCGAGGACTCCCAGCCCTCGGGCAGCTGACCGGCCACGATCCGGTCGAACAGCTCGGCGCGCTCCGGGGCGGCGCCGCGCCACTTGTCGAGCTGCTTGTCCCAGGCCGCGTGCGCCTCGGCACCGCGGTCCAGGGCCTCGCGGGCGTGGGCCAGGACGTCGGCGTCGACCTGGAAGGACCGCTCGGGGTCGAAGCCGAGGAGGCGCTTGGTGGCGGCGACCTCGTCGGCGCCGAGCGCGGAGCCGTGGGCCGCCTCCGTGTTCCGCGCGTTCGGGGCGGGCCAGGCGATGATCGTGCGCATCGCGATGATGGAGGGCCGCCCGGTCTCGGCCTGCGCCGCCTTCAGGGCCGCGTACAGGGCCGGTACGTCGATGTCGCCGTCGAGCGAGGGCTCGACGCGCTGCACGTGCCAGCCGTAGGCCTCGTAGCGCCCCAGGACGTCCTCGGAGAACGCCGTCGCGGTGTCGCCCTCGATGGAGATGTGGTTGTCGTCGTAGAGGAAGACCAGGTTGCCGAGCTTCTGGTGGCCGGCGAGGGAGGAGGCCTCGGCGGAGACGCCCTCCTCCAGGTCGCCGTCGGAGACGATCGCCCAGATGGTGTGGTCGAAGGGCGAGGTGCCCTCGGGGGCCTCGGGGTCGAACAGACCGCGCTCGTAGCGGGCGGCCATCGCCATGCCGACGGCGTTGGCGACACCCTGGCCGAGCGGCCCGGTGGTGGTCTCGACGCCCGCGGTGTGCCCGTACTCGGGGTGACCCGGCGTCTTGGAGCCGCGCGTCCGGAACGCCTTCAGGTCATCGAGCTCGACCTCGTACCCGGAGAGGAACAGCTGGGTGTAGAGGGTCAGCGAGGTGTGGCCGGGGGAGAGAACGAAACGGTCCCGGCCGGTCCACTCGGGGTCCGCGGGATCGTGCCGCATCACCTTCTGAAAGATCGTGTACGCGGCCGGGGCAAGGCTCATCGCCGTGCCCGGGTGGCCGTTGCCCACCTTCTGTACGGCGTCGGCCGCGAGGAGTCGGGCGGTGTCGACAGCCCGGCGGTCGAGTTCGGTCCATTCGAAGCTGTCCGGTGTCTGCGTACTCATCTTCAAGAAGTCCTTGATCGCAGCGGGGTTTCGGCCTTGGTGCGTTCAACCCTAAAAATCTGACGTTTACGAGGGAAGGTCGTCGTGTGCCAGCCTGTGGTGAAAGTGGGACATCGGCAGCACCACCTGGGCGGCGCGAGAAGGACATGGTGGACAGATCCATCCAAGGCGGAGACGGTGAAGCGGGCGTGGACGGCATCAGAACGTTCCCCTTCCCGGTCGAGCTGAGTGTGTGGGGGGTGGGCATGCAGGTCGGCCCCATGGGCACCGGTCACACCTGGCACACCGACGCCCCCCTCCACCGTGTCCACCGCATCGACTTCCATGTCGTGTTGCTCTTAGACACGGGTCCCGTCCGTCACATGATCGACTTCGCCGAGTACGAGGTTACAGCCGGCGACCTGCTGTGGATCCGCCCCGGCCAGGTCCACCGCTTCTCGAAGACGAGCGAGTACCGCGGAACCGTCCTGACCATGCAGCCCGGCTTCCTGCCCCGGGCGACGGTGGAGGCGACCGGCCTCTACCGCTACGACCTGCCGCCCCTGTTGCGCCCCGACGGACCCCGGTTGGCGGGCCTGAGGTCGTCCCTCACCCAGCTCCAGCGCGAGTACGAGGACACCACGACACTTCCACCGAGCCTGCACACGTCGGTCCTGCGCCACTCCCTCACGGCGTTCCTGCTCCGCCTCGCCCACCTGGCCGCCAGCTCGGCGGAGGCGGCCCGCCGCCAGGCCGACACCATATTCACCCTTTTCCGTGACGCCGTGGAGCGGGACTTCGCCACCAACCACAGCGTCAGCGCCTACGCCGACTCCCTCGGCTACTCCCGCCGCACCCTCGTGCGCGCGGTCCGCGCCGCCACCGGCGAGACCCCCAAAGGCTTCATCGACAAACGGGTCGTCCTGGAGGCCAAGCGCCTCCTCGCCCACACGGACATGCCGATCGGCCGCGTGGGCGCGGCGATCGGCTTTCCGGACGCGGCGAACTTCTCCAAGTTCTTCCAGCAGCACACCGAGTTGACGCCGGCGGCGTTCCGGGCGGAACTGCGCTGAACCAGGCGGCCACCTGGGGCATCCCAGGCGCCGGGCGCCGACCTCGTGGTGGGCGGCACAGGAGGTTCGAGTACGTGAACACTTCGGGCAGATCGCCGTCCAGGACCTTCAGGAACTGAAGGCAAGGCCTTGACGTCGGTGGTGGCGCGGGGCGCTGGGCGCGTTCGCCGGCCCCGGAACCGCGCCCCGAACTCGGCCGCCCGGTCGATGCGGTCGAGGACCGTGAGGCTCCGGACAGTCAGCCGTTCGCCGGCGAGAGGCACCAGGCCGCCGGGGCCCGGGTCGGGCCGGCCGCTGCTCTGCCGGGCGAGAGTGCCCGGCGGACGGCGATCCGGTCGTGCGGGTTCATCACCTCGACGGCGGCCCCCGGACACGCGCCGCCGACCTTGTCGAAGCAGACGTTGATGCCGTCGGGCGCGGCCTCGCGCAGCCGCTCCGGCACGGGGCCGTCGGGATGGTCGAAGGCGGCGTCGAAGCCGAGATTCCCGGTCAGGTACCGCACCTTCCGCGGTGAACCGGCGCTGCCGATCACCCGCCCCGCGCCCATGAGACGGGCGATCTGACCGGCGGGACCGCCGATGGCGCCGGAGGGTGGGGAGCGGCAGGCGGCCCCGGCGATGTGGCGGGAGGCCTCCGCCCGGTCACCGTGTACTCCCGTCGGCCCAGCCGGTGCAGCACCAACTCGCCCTCCGCCCGGGAGGGTTCGGGCGAGGCGGTCAGCGGGACGGGCGCGGGCAGGGCGGGATCCCGCGCTGCG
>Ga0182008_10002139_pt1 | contig 12596 bp, 13 predicted proteins | sample Sormic07211129_1_FD_120482 | JGI IMG/M metagenome (GOLD analysis project Ga0182008, IMG submission 120482) | Rhizosphere microbial communities from Sorghum bicolor, Mead, Nebraska, USA - 072115-129_1 metaG | ecosystem: Host-associated > Plants > Roots > Rhizosphere | place: USA: Nebraska...
AGCCTGCCGAACAACCTGCGCGATGCACTGCGCGAACTGGACGACAGCGAAGTCATGGCCAAGTACATCGACCCGATGTACATCGACGTGTTCGTGGCGTGCAAGGAGAGCGAGCTGGCCGAGTTCGAGAACTCCATTTCCGACCTTGAGTACAACTGGTACTTGCATACCGTGTAACAGCGCCGACACCCAACCCGTGGCGAGGGAGCTTGCTCCCGCTGGGCCGCGTAGCGGCCCCAAAAGATGGGACTGCTGCGCAGTCCAGCGCGAGCAAGCTCCCTCGCCACAGGTTACTTACCACTCGCTCCGTCTGTTAACACGACCATCTATTCCCCTGCGTCGAGTCACAACAATGACAATTACTCGCAGCGATTGGGAGCAACGCTTCCAGTCCCTCACCATCGAGAGCCGTGCCTTCATCGACGGCCAATACTGCGCGGCTGCCAGTGGCGCCACGTTCGAATGCTTAAGCCCGGTGGACGGCCGTTTCCTGGCGAACGTCGCCAGCACCGATGAAGCCGATGCCAACGCCGCCGTCGCCGTGGCACGCCGCACGTTCGAATCCGGCGTCTGGGCCAACCTCGCCCCGGCTGAGCGCAAGCGCATCCTGATCCGCTTTGCCGACTTGATCCTGGCCAACCAGGAAGAACTGGCGTTGCTCGAAACCCTCGACATGGGCAAGCCGATCAGCGACTCCATGAGCATCGACATTCCGGCCGCCGCCAACGCGATTCGCTGGACCGCCGAGGCCATCGACAAGCTCTACGACGAAGTCGCCGCCACACCACACGATCAGCTGGGCCTGGTGACGCGCGAAGCGGCCGGCGTAGTGGCGGCCATCGTGCCGTGGAACTTCCCGCTGATCATGGCCAGCTGGAAATTCGCCCCGGCCCTGGCGATGGGCAACTCGTTCATCCTCAAGCCTTCGGAGAAGTCGCCACTGACGGCGATCCGCATCGCGCAACTGGCACTGGATGCGGGCATTCCCAAAGGCGTATTCAACGTTTTGCCAGGCTTCGGCCACACCGTCGGCAAGGCGCTGGCGTTGCACATGGACGTTGATGTACTGGCCTTCACCGGCTCCACGGCGATTGCCAAGCAGCTGATGATCTACGCCGGACAAAGCAACATGAAACGCGTCTGGGCCGAAGCCGGTGGCAAGAGCGCCAACGTGGTGTTCGCCGACGCACCGGACTTGCGCGCTGCAGCACAGGCCGCCGCTGGTGCCATTGCCTTCAACCAGGGCGAAGTCTGCACGGCTGGCTCGCGCTTGCTGGTGGAACGCTCGATCCGGGATCAGTTCATTCCGCTGCTGGTGGAAGCCCTGCAAGGCTGGAAACCCGGACACGCGCTCGATCCTGCAACCACCGTCGGCGCGGTGGTCGACCAGCGTCAACTGGACAACGTGCTGCGCTACATCGCCATCGGCAAAGAGCAGGGCGCTCAGCTGATCGCCGGTGGCAGCCGCACCCTCGAAGACACCGGTGGCCAGTACGTGGAACCGACGATTTTCGACGGCGTCACCAATGCCATGACCATCGCCCAGGAAGAAATCTTCGGCCCGGTGTTGTCGGTGATCACCTTCGACACGGCGCAAGAAGCCCTGGCGATTGCCAACGACAGCATCTACGGCCTGGCCGCCGGTGTCTGGACCGCCAACCTGAGCAAGGCGCACACCTTCGCCCGTGGCCTGCGTGCCGGCAGCATCTGGGTCAACCAGTACGACGGCGGCGACATGACCGCGCCGTTTGGCGGGTTCAAGCAGTCGGGGAACGGTCGGGACAAATCGCTGCATGCGTTCGACAAGTACACCGAACTCAAAGCGACCTGGATCAAGCTCTAAGACCTTTATAAGCGGCGGTCGTCGGCACATTGTCGGCGACCTTCGGAGAAACGTATGAAACAGAACTCTTCAACCCAACAGCATGTAAACAGCTACTACGCCGCCACTCGCAACTTCACCGGTGATTTCCCGGTGCTCGAAGGCGCGGTGGACTGCGATGTCTGCGTGATCGGCGCAGGCTACACCGGGCTGTCTTCGGCGCTGTTCCTGGCCGAAGCGGGCTACAGCGTCACCGTGCTTGAAGCGGCGAAAGTCGGCTTCGGCGCCAGCGGGCGTAACGGTGGGCAACTGGTCAACTCCTACAGTCGCGACGTCGATGTCATCGAAGAGCGCTATGGCGACAAGACTGCCGAAGTGCTCGGCAGCATGATTTTCGAAGGCGCCGACATCATCCGTCAGCGCATACAGCACTACGACATCCAGTGCGACTACCGCCCCGGCGGCATCTTCGCGGCGATGAACAAAAAGCAACTCAAGGGTTTGGCCGAGCAGAAAAAGAGCTGGGAACGTTACGGCAACAACAACCTGACACTGCTCGGCGAAGCCGACATCAAGCGCGAAGTGGGCTCCGATGCTTACGTCGGTGGCTTGCTGGATATGCAGGGTGGCCACATCCATCCGCTCAACCTGGCCCTTGGCGAGGCTTCGGCAATCATCGGCCTGGGTGGCAAGATTTACGAACAATCGGCGGCGGTGGAAATCACTTACGGCGAACCGATCACTGTGCGCACGGCCAAAGGCGTGGTGAAGGCCAAGTACCTGTTGATCGCCGGTAATGCCTACCTGCCGCAAGGCCTCGACAACCGAGTGACCAGCAAGAGCATGCCGTGCGGCTCGCAGATCGTCGTCACCGAGCCGTTGTCGGCGCAGCAAGCGCGTAGCCTGATCAAGAACAACTACTGCGTCGAAGACTGCAACTACCTGCTCGATTACTACCGCCTGACCGCCGACAACCGCTTGCTGTACGGCGGCGGTGTGGTCTACGGCGCCCGTGAACCGGACGACATCGAGCAACTGATCCGCCCGAAAATCCTCAAGACCTTCCCGCAACTGAAGGACGTGAAGATCGACTATCGCTGGACCGGCAACTTCCTGCTGACCATGTCGCGCATGCCGCAATTCGGCCGTATCGAAAAAAACGCCTACTACATGCAGGGCTACAGCGGCCACGGCGTCACCTGTTCGCACCTGGCCGGCAAGCTGATTTCGGAAATGATCCGCGGCGACGCCGAGCGTTTCGACGCGTTTGCCTCGCTGCCGCACATGCCAATGATCGGTGGGCGAACCTTCTCGGCACCGCTGACGGCCCTTGGCGCGGTGTACTACTCGCTGCGTGATCGGTTCGGCATCTAAGTGTTACCTCACCGGTGGTGCCCCAATCAGGTGCCGCCGGTTTTTTACATCAAAAGCATCGCTTCCCCCCGGTGGGAGCCGGCGTGCTGACGATTGCGGTGTGCCAGTTCAAATTGTAGGAGAGCAAGGCTTGCCCGCGATAGCACCCGTTCAGACGGCATTTGAACCGTCTGACAGACCGCTATCGCGAGCAAGCTTTGCGCCTACAGCAACATCCACAAACGTGATTTAATAGCCGCCTTTCACGTTTCCGGGACCGGAAAACGGCGTGATTCGCGCCGGCCATCCACCCCCATTACCCTTAAGTACCAAGCACATAAGGCTGTCATGGACACGGGCTCACGACTCAAATTAGTACGCGAAAGCTACAAACTGTCCCAGCGCGAGCTGGCCCGGCGTAGCGGCGTCACCAATGCCACCATTTCCCTGATCGAACAGAATCGAGTCAGTCCTTCCGTCAGCTCCCTGAAAAAGCTGCTCGAAGGCATCCCCATGTCCTTGGCCGACTTCTTCACCTTCGACCAGCCACCCCGGGAACACCAATACGTCTTCCGCGCCAACGAACAACCCGACCTGGGTCGCCACGGTCTGCGCCTGCTGTTGATCGGCGCTTCCGTACCGAGCCGGCAGATGCGTTTGCTGCGCGAGCAGTACGCACCGGGCGCCAGCTCCGGTGAAGAGCCGATCGTGCATTCCGAAGGCGAAGAGTGCGGGCTGGTGACGCGCGGTACGGTCGAGCTCACCGTTGATGGCCAGATCAGCGTACTGAATGCCGGGGATGGCTATTACTTCCCGACAACCCTGCCGCACCGGTTCAGGAATATCGGGGCGGATGAGGCGGAAATCATCAGTGCGAATACGCCGGCGAACTTCTGACCGGGCAGCCCTTTGTTGTCGGTCGCGTTCGCAATGCCGCATCAATGGAAACTATTGCCTGCCACATCGTCTAAATTTCAGGGACTACTCCCGTCACGAAGGAACGACTCATGATCAGGTCTCGATCGTTGATTGCAGCGGTGACAAGCGTGGTGCTGGTTTTCGGCTCTGTGACTGCCCTGGCAGATCCCGGTAACGGGAAAGGTCAAGGGAACGGCAAGAACCACCCACAAAATGCCCAGGATCACGGCAACCAGGGCAGCCATGGCAACAAAGGAAAAAATTCCGGGGGCGGTGACTGGGGCAACGGCCCGAGCATCAATCGCTCAAATATCGTTGGCATTGTTGATGGCTACCGCGATTACTGGAGCCCAGGTCCTGCATTGCCACCGGGCATCCAAAAGAATCTTGCTCGCGGCAAGCCGCTTCCGCCAGGCATTGCCAAGAAGCTCGATGGCCGGTTGATCGGCAGATTGCCTCATTATGACGGGTACGAGTGGCAGCAAGTCGGCACGGATTTGATCCTGGTCGCGCTGGCTTCCGGGCTCATCTACGAGATTCTCGATAATGTGTTTGATTGACGTTCGAGCGTAGGTTCGGCCTGTGAGCCGTCCGTCGCGGTCTTTTGAACCGAAAGGGTGATATCGCGTCTTACGTTACGCGATATCAACCCCTACGGAAGCAATCATGCTTTTAAAAAACAAGAGTCTTCTAGCTGTCATGTCCTGCGCTTTGATGTTGGCAGCGGCCCCGTTGTTACCTGCTGACTTTTCCTTGATCAGTTCAGCAGCTGCCAAAGAAGGTGGCGGCGGCGGCGGCGGTGGCGGTGGCGGCGGTGGCGGTGGCGGTCACGGCGGTGGCGGCGGTGGTGGAAACGGTGGAGGCCACGGCGGCGGGAATGGTGGTGGTCACAGCGGTGGTCGCAGCGGTTCCGATCACGGCGGCAGCTCCGCCAGCAGCGGTCATGGCAAGGGTCTGGCCAGCGATCATGCCGGTAAAGCCACCCGCAATCACGGGGTGAGCGGTAACCATTATGGCAGTGAGCGCAATGACGACAACGGTCATGGCACCGCGACTTCAGGCATTGCCAGTTCGAAAGACACCCGTGGCATCAGCAAAGCCCGGGCCGTCTCGACGACTACACCGGGTGATCACAACACCAAGGGACTGACCAATGCCGGTCCGTCGGGGTCGAAAAAAACCCATTGAGTCGTGGTTGAGGCAATCCGCTTGAGCCCTAAAGAAAACCCGCAGTGATGCGGGTTTTTTTCGCCTGGCGTTTCGGCGCTGTTTCTTGCGCACCTTGGGTGCGCGTCGTTCATGCGAACCCGTTCCTCATCACAAAGTGATAACGCTTAAGTGTATGGCCGATCCGAAAGCTAACGTTCGTCGGATGTCAGGTTGCTATCACTGCATTCGCCTGCTCATTCCGGCACGGCTGCTAAGCTTCGTCGTTGCAGCGTCCGAGCCTGTTCTCGGCTGACGTTGCGTGTGTACCCACGGAGTACGATTTCTATTCCTGTCGGCAACCTGCACGGAGGCAGGCGATGGTGATCAAGAGCATGGTCGAATCGAGTGCGGACGGGCTTCCCGAACCGCTTGATCGAGAAGAAATGGAGCGGGTGCTGGCGTCGTTGCTGGCCAGTCCGTTATTTGCCAAATCGCGGCGCATGGGCAGTTTGTTGCGCTTTCTGGTCGAGCATGACCTGCAATCTTCCAACACCCAGCTCACCGAGTACGCCATTGGCATCGCGGTGTTTCGTCGTGATCCGGCCGTCTATTGCACGGGTGACGATCCGGTGGTGCGGGTGCAGGTCGGCCGGTTGCGGCGCAAGCTCGCCGCGCATTACGCCACCAGCGGCCAGCAAGAGCCGGTACGGCTGAGCATTCCCCCGGGTTGTTATCGCTTGGTGTATCAGCGTTTTCGGCATAAACACATCGGCACGCGCCACCCGGTGTTGCAGATCCAGCCGTTCACCTGCATTACCCGCGACGGCGACGATTTTGCCCGAGGGCTGTGTGAGGAGTTGAGCTGCCGCTTGTTTGAGTCATTCGAACAAACCCAAACAGGCACCAACCATGTATTGCTGAAAGTGCCGCGCAACAGCGTCAAAGCTGCCGCGATGGGGCGCGGTGGACGCTACTGCTATTGCCTGGAGGGCAGCGTGCGGGTCGAGCCGGCACGGGTTCGGGCGTCGTTGCGGCTGGTGGATGTAGCGCAGGGGCGGATTCGCTGGTCGGCACAGTTCGACCGCAACCAGCCTTATGGCATCGCCACCCAGGAAGCGTTGGCCGAGTCGATCTGCCTGTCGTTGACGGGCTACTTTGCCAACGGCGCGATCGACGAGTAAAAGGGGCGACCCTGAGGCCGCCCCGTTGCAGGGGTTACACGGTTTTCCATTGACCGCCTTCGTAAAGGCGACCTGCGGTGTTATCGAACGTCAGGTCGATTTCGATCGCCTTGGAGCGTGAGGTACTGAACATGGTGCTGGTCTGCACGTTCTGTTCGAACCACACGAGGATGGTTTCGACGGGGGTCAACACCGTGTTGCCGGTGACCACCTGATCGACGGCCACATAGATCGGCGTACTGACCTGTTTGCCATCGATGCCGGTGGACAATTGGTTGATGCCTGGATGAATCGGTGCGTAGTTGTTCACGAAGGTCATGGAGATGTCCGGCCCTCCCGTTACCGCCGGGCTCAACAGGCCGTGTTCATCGAGTGTCGAAGTCTGCCCCAATCCTATGTTGACGATATTGGTCGAGACTTTGACCTGAACGTTTTCCTTGAACACGTTGGAAGCGAACAGCTGATATTGCGGAGTCCAGCTGAACTCGTTGTTGCTCAGGTATGCGTCATACGACTGCCAGACCACGTTGTAGTCTGCTGTGCCGACTTTCTTGGCAAAGCACAGCTTGTAGCCAGATTTTTTCAGCAGGGTCAGATCGCCGGCGGCGATCTCGATGGTGACGACTTTTTGCGTTGCCGCCAGGGCGGATCTCAGTACCCGGTTATAGTCTGACGTCTTCAGTTGCGTTGCACCCATGATCGATTTGACGGCTTCTTGCACATCATTGTGAAGCTGCTGGCTTTGTTGGCTGACAGCAATTGATTTGCTCATGGTTCCCTCTTCCTTGGTGGTGTGTTGGGCAATCAATGGGGCGGCGGAGAGTGATCCCGGTCGGTCCATTGAGGGCTTCACTCTAGGTTCATGGGGCAGGGGAGCGAAGTATCTTGGCGTTACAGGCGGGTAACCGCGTTGTATCAAATGCAAGCAACGACGAGGCGACCCAGAGGCCGCCTCGCCCTGGTTTCAAGCGGCCTGCGCGTCGGCCCAGACGAAGTTCCAGCTGGTACGTTTGCCCTTGGCGACCTCGATCAGCTTGTTCTCATACACGGTGTGATTGACCACGCCGGTGTAAGTCAGGGTACGGGCAGCATTGGTGCCGCTGCACTCGCCCGGTGTGCCGCCAGCCTCGACCATGGCTTTTTTCATGTCGGCTTCCGACGGGGCACTGCTCTGGTTTTTTTCCACTTTTACAAAACTCATGATTTCACCTCTTCCGTGATGGGGGATCGGCGCAGGGCAAGGCCGACAGGCTGTCAACCCTGAAAACTCACCGAAGGCCATACTCTATTGGCCTGCCTCGCGGCGCAGAAGTGACAACTGCGTCGCTGAGGTAACACGCGGGAAACAGTAGAAGGCGCTGAGGTATCCGCGACGTATCACTCGCGGCAATTCATCAAGGTACGAGATGCCTCACGTTCTGCGGACGATTGGGCGCGTGCGCTCATAGCGACCATTCATTTGCTCGATACTCATCATTAAGCAATGCAAGTTCTGTTTTTCTGTCATCAGAGGAGGATAGGGTCATATCGATCTCGCCTTTGAAGGAATCAGCGCGATGAGAATGTCGACCTTGCTGGCTTTTATCGCCGTATTAAGCGGTGGCTTTGCTGTTGCCGATCCGGCCGTTGCGGCTGACCCGTCCTGCCACTTCCTGCCCATTGCCGACAGTGCTGCCAGTTTGCGACAGGCGAAGACCGTGGCGGTGCTCTATAGCGAAAACACCCTTAACACCCAGCAATACCTCGAGCGCTACCACGCGGTGGCAGTGAACGGTGCGAAGAATCCCCAGCTGGATTCGCGGATCAGCCAGGCGTTTGTTGACAGCTCCGATCCGCAACGGGCGATCAATTGGTTGATGGCATCGTTGCAGAAAGAGTTCGCGTCGGTAACGGTCTACGACAGCCTGGATGCAGCGGTACAGGCCCATCCGGATGTGGTAGTGATGCTCGACACTTACAGCCGCCTGGTCTCCAAGCGCAACAGCCAGGTTGAGGCGCGATTCATGGCCAAATTCTACGATGCGAACTTGCAGTACATCGGCCAGGCTGAAGGTTCGCGTGCTCAACAAATGCCTTCGGTGTGGGTGCATGGCAAGGCCGCGCCGCAGATTGCCGCGCAGATTGGTCAGCAGACCGAACTACAAGTGAATGCCTTGAAGCAGTTCGATGCAGCGTTGAAGGCGCTGGTGAACACAGGCGCTGCGGGGCATGTCGCCAGTAATTGATGCACGTGCAGCAGAGCCAGGCTGCAGTAGACGCAGTGTAGATAGCGTATGCGTCAGGTAAGTTTGGAAACGCGAAAGCTCAACCGACGACTGGTGAAATAAATGCTTGAGCGGTAGCCGGTCATGCCGCTTGTCGAATCTGAAAAATCTTTGAATAAACTTTCTCCTGTCCATCACCTTCAGATGACTGTGGACGCCGCATTCAGTGAATCACCGAATGAGTATCGGCGCCTTTTGGGCCTGAGGAGATTGGTCATGTGCCTGCGTAACAAAGGCATCATGATGTTTCTTGATGCCGCATTGGGTTGAACGCGACCGCACTAACCGATCAGAGTGAGTCTATCGTGCCGAAAATTTTGACCTCCTACATCGACGAAACCGAATTGAGCGAGCACAACGCAAAGATGTTCGGATCGCCCAAGGAGCGGTTGGATTTCTACCGAAGGGAGATTCAATACGAAACCAGTATTCTGGCCAATCGAACAGACGCTTACTTGGCCGCTCAGTCATTTTTGGTGATTGCCTTTGCGTCCTGCATGGCCAATCTGAACCCCGAGTGGGGGAAACTGTTTACGTTGGTGGTACCACCGTTTCTGGCGCTGTTTGGGGTACTCAGCTCACTGAACGCCTGGCCCGGCATACGAGCGGCCTATGACATCATCGATCATTGGTATTTCAAACAGAGTGAGCTGCTTCGCAGTGAACCACTAATGGGATTGGCCTATGACGAATCGCCTTTGTTTTCCGAACGAGAGTCCACCCATAAGGGCTACCGCAAAGCCTTGCTGTTTTCGGTTCGTACGCCATGGATTTTTACGACGTTCTGGATAGTGCTGGGGGCCTGGTCGATCTTCATTCAAGTGTCAAACCCAGGCGCGTGAGATGAGTGATTCTGCTCAATGTTGTGTGTGGAAAGGGTATGCAGGGAAAGTATGCCAAGGGGCAAAACGATGAGAACGCACACATTAACCGTTGACGATTTGCAGCTGAACGTTTCAATCCGAGGTCAAGGCTCGCCGCTGCTCTTGCTCAACGGCCTGGGTGGTCTGATCCGCACTTTCGATCCCCTGCGCGAACAATTGGCAGACTACAAGACCATCACGCTGGACGTGCCAGGGGTCGGCAAATCGCAAATGCCCCGCTGGCCAATGCGTCTGCCGCGCCATGCCGACTTGATCGCCGGGATGCTCAGGCAATTGGGAGTCGACCAGATCGACGTGTTCGGCGTGAGTTGGGGCGGTGCATTGGCGCAAGAATTCGCCCTGCGGTACCCGAGCATGGTGCGCCGTCTGATCCTCGCAGCTACCTCGGCCGGCCCGGCGATGCTGGTGAAGCCCGCCGATGTCCTGGATTTCTTTGGCAGGAGCAAAAGCGCCAATCTGCGCAAACAGGAACGCTCGCGCCATTCGATTCAGACGCTGCTGCGCTTCGGTGTGGTGAACGGCATGCTCACGGCCAACCCGAGAACCTATTACCATCAGCTTACAGCGTTGGTCGGTTGGACAAGCCTGCTGCGGTTATTCCGTCTGCGCCAGCGCACACTGATCCTCACTGGCGAGCGCGACACTCTGGTGCGACTGTACAACGCGCATATCCTGCGCCGCACCATACGCCTTGCCGAGCTGCACGTCTTGAAGGGCGAGGGGCATTTTTTTGTGGTAACCAGCGCCAGGCGAACCGCCGAAGCGATACGCGAGTTCCTCTGCCAGCAGCACGGCGATGAAGAATCAATGGGCCGGCGAATCGGCTTGGCCGATGCGACAAGTTGCGACTAGGAAGCAGATACTCCCGGCACATTCATGTTTATTTTTCCCAGGAGCAGACCCACGGTTTCGCAAGGGGTTCGATGCTGTTCAGGTATGTACCAGTGCGATGGTAAACGAGACCACGATCATGCAGGCAAATGCGAAATTCAGATTCATGAAGTGTTCATCCGGAATAGGAGAGATGGACGCCATTTTGGACAGGCCACCGCTGAATAAAAAATTCGGCTTCATGATTTGAAAGATCGAAACAAATGATACCTGGTGCGATGGTTTGTGTTTGTCGGGCGGTTTGGCTAATCTCGCAAAACCCGCAGATTAACGCGCAAACAGGCACAAGCATGCAGGATCACTCCGCAACCGAACTCCCACATCTGCGTCGGCAGAAAATCCTCTTGATCCTCGAGCGCGACGGCAAAGTCATGGCGTCGGGGCTGAGCCAGCATTTCGCCGTGTCCGAAGACACTATTCGCCGCGATCTGTCGGAGCTTGCCGCGGCCGGACTGGTGCAGCGAGTCCACGGCGGGGCGTTGCCGCGGCCCAAAGACACTGGCAAGGATTATTTCACCCGGATCAGCGAGACCGACGAGGTGAAAACCCGTCTTGCACAAATGGCGGCCGAACGGGTTGAAGACGGCCAGACCGTGATGTTCGACTCCGGCACCACCACATTGCAGATCGCGCGTTCGTTGCCGTTGGACATTCGCATCACGGCCGTCACTGCGTCGCCCATGACAGCGATAACGCTGTCGGAGTACAAGGGCGTCAAAGTGATTTTGGCCGGTGGCCAGCTTAATCCGGCGACGCTGTCGGCCAGCGGGCATGAAACCTTGCGTCTACTTGAAGGGATCAAAGCCGATTTGCTGTTCACCGGGGTATGCGCGATTCACCCGGAAGTGGGCATCAGCTCGCTGCATTTTGATGAAGTGCCGGTGAAACAGGCGATGCTCGACAGTGCGTCCCATGTGATTGCGGTCACCACGGCGGACAAGCTTGGCGCGGTGGAACCGTTCGTGGTTGCGCCGTGTTCGCGTTTGCACACGTTGATTACCGAGCGGCATGTGGCCTCGGGGAATATCGAGGATTACCGCGGGTGGGGGATTGAGGTGGTGCAAGCTGTGTGACTGCCGGTAGAGGTGCGGTGAGTTTGCCGGCCTCATCGCTGGCAAGCCAGCTCCCACTGGTTCAGTGGCGTACACAAAAGCTGTGTCCAACGCGGTCATTGTGGGAGCTGGCTTGCCAGCGATGAGGCCGGCACAAACAACATCAATGCCGGCTCGAACCACTCAGCGCAATCGCTCAAGCATCTGGTAATACCACATGCCCGCCGCCAGCATCGGATTGCCCAGCAAGTCGCCCATCGGCACGCGGATGTGTTGGCAGGCGGCGAAGGTGTCGAAGTGCTCAAGCTGCCCGGTGATCGCACGGCCCATGATTTCGCCCATGATGTGGCTGGTGGCGATGCCGTGGCCGGAGTAGCCCTGGCAATACCAGACATTGTCCGAGAGCTTGCCCAATTGCGGGATGCGGTTGATCACGATACCCATCGCGCAGCTCCACTGGTAATCGATGGCCACGCCTTTGAGTGCCGGGAACGTCTGCTCGATGCACGGACGCAGCTCGGCGGCGATGTCCCGTGAATCCTTGCCGCTGTAATTGGCGCCACCGCCGAACAGCAAACGACCATCGGCCGTCAGGCGGTAGTAGTCGAGCACGAAACGACAGTCATACACGGCCAGGTCTTCGGGGTTGATCTGTTTCGCCAGATCCCCCAGTGGCGCGGTGGTGACGATGCCGCCCATGGCCGGGAAAATCTTGCCCTTGAGCTTGCCCGGCTCAAGCTTGTGATAGACGTCGCCGGCCAGCAGCACCTGATTGGCATCGATGCGGCCGTGAGCGGTACGCACCCCGGGCGTATCGCCATGAATGATTTCCAGCACTTCGCTGTTTTCAAAGATCAGCGCGCCCAGACTCTCTGCGGCCCGCGCTTCACCGATGCACAGGTTGAGCGGGTGCAAGTGCATGTTGCGGGTGTTTTTGATTGCGCCGTGATAGAGGTCGCTTTGCAGCAGGTCGCGCACCTGGCTGCGGTCGAGCAGGCTGACCTCATCAGCCATGCCGCGTCGCACGGCCTCGTCGTAATCCTTGCGCAGACCGTCCATGTGGCTGGGCTTGTAAGCGGCAT
>Ga0182008_10002140_pt1 | contig 12592 bp, 21 predicted proteins | sample Sormic07211129_1_FD_120482 | JGI IMG/M metagenome (GOLD analysis project Ga0182008, IMG submission 120482) | Rhizosphere microbial communities from Sorghum bicolor, Mead, Nebraska, USA - 072115-129_1 metaG | ecosystem: Host-associated > Plants > Roots > Rhizosphere | place: USA: Nebraska...
CGACCACCACCGGCGTGGCTCTGATCTCATCTCCAGGGGGCGCAGATCCAGGGTGTCGTAGTTCGTGAATGGGGCCCCAGCGCGCCGGCGCAATTCCGTCTCGAGTTCGTGGGCGATGCCGCGTGCGTGAAGGTCTCCCGCCAGGGCCTTCCTGCGCCACTCGATGGCCATTGCACTCAATGCCTCATCGGGCAGTTCCTGCTTTGTTGTCATGCACCGATTGTGCCGCGTCGGCCAGCGAATTTTGACAGATGTCCTGATGCGTCCATGAGACATCGCGCGCCCGGGGTGGTGGCCCGCCGATCCTTCCCTCTTCTGTGCTCCTTCTTACTTCTTCAATAGTCCAAATCGAAATGAACAACGAATCAACCCCTTCTGCCCCATGGGGGCACGGGCCTTCTGCGTTGCAGTCTGTAGGCCTTCATCGCTACATCGCCCGAACGCTGCGCGTCAGTGCTCACCATCTTCCATGGGAGATCGCGAATCAACTCCACACTGAGTTCCAAGCGAGCGAGTTCGATGAAGCCGCGTCATCGCATCGTGCCGGCCTGCAAATCGTCGAACTCGACGACTTCAGCTGGCGTGCCGATGTCACGGCCGACAACATCGCCGCGGCCCGGGTGCTGGGGTGGCATGCATTGCGCCGGCTGCTGCGACTGGCGCAGACATATCAATGCGAGGCCCTGGAAGTCGCCCCAGGCAACTTGGTGCTGCCAGCTGTTCTGGAGTTCGAGGTCTTCCCATGGCCTTGAACCGCTCAGCATCCCCTTGCGCGACTTCCATCTCCATCGATCCCGATGGCGAGTACCTGCTGGGAGGCAATGTGTACACCGGGCATCAGCTGCAAAGGGCCATTCACTGCGCGCACAGCGTGGCGCGTGCCTACGAGATCGCCGACATCGCCAACGGCGGCGGTGGCACCGTGGAGCGCAGCGAGATCGACGATGCGCAACGCGAGGCCGCCGATGCGATGGGGCCGCAGGCGATGCGCGAGATCGTTGCTTCGGCGCATGAGTACAACGACGCCTTGCCGCGGGAGTCGGAGTTGGAGTCGGAAGACGGCGACTCCTTGCTCAGCGCTGAAGAAAACGCCGAGGCCTGTGCCGAGGGTTGGTCGCTTTTCATGCACTCGCGCGAAACCCTCGAGCTTCGGCTCGAGCGCATCGACAGCCCCGACGAGGGGGACGGTGCGCTGCCCGACGATGCGGCCGCCTGGCTGCGGGTCTGGACCCGGGCCACGCCACTGCATCTGAAGGTGATCGACATCCTCAAGGCATCGTCTCCAGCAGAGTACGCGCGCATCGAGGCCTATGTCCACGGTGTTGAGGCATGCCATGCACCTGCTTGAACGCCTGGCCCGCGAGGTCGTGGCGCGCTGGGAGCATGGCGATCTTGCCGAGGCCGTGAATGCGTTGGACCGGCACTTGCAAGACATCGCCAAAGACAGGGAGCGTCATGCAGAACTGATCGAACGCGCCATCGACCTCTACCAGGACGACGACATCCAGATCGACGCGGACGCCTCGTTGGTCTGTGAAAGCGAGGCGGGGGCTTTCGTCATGGGCTGGCTGTGGGTGTCTGGGCGTGATAGCGGTGCAGCGATCCATCCAGAAGCTACGCCGCCTCCATGACAGTCCCTTGCAGCCTTTCACTTCAAACGACTCTCAATATCAACCCAACCCGCCTTGTGCGGGTTTTTTTACGTCTACGCAATGCATCAACTCCTCCGTTTCCTTCTTGAAATTCTCCTTCTGGTGGTCTCTTCGATGACTGCCACCTGGTCTGCGCGAGCGCAATCCTCCGCGCCAGGGCGTTGACATGGGCAGCATCGTTTACCGCGCCACCAAGGACCAGGCTGTTCACGATGAACTGGTCAGCGTCGGAGCTTCTTCCGCGGTGCTTGCACATCGCGTGATTGGCAATCGGCTGTGGTTTCTGGCCCAGGTCCGAAGTGGCGAGCGCGCCGGGCGCAAGTGGATCGGCCTGGCGCTCATCGACTGCAAGAGCGGCGAAGCCGCCGTTAAGTGCATGGACGAGACCTGTGGGCCTTGCTACTACGACTGTCCCCTGACGTTCCTGACACAGGCGGATCCACCTGTGGGGCCCTATGCCGGGGCGTGGCGCGAGAAGGTCCGAGCCTTTCACGTCGCTCGAACTGCCAAGCGTGCAGCCATTCGCCAGGGTGCGCGCATCTCGTACGGCTACCAGGCCTACGTGCTGCGTCGCAGCCTCGGGCGACGCGGATGGGAGGTCGCACGCGAAAGCGACGGCTTCGTCTTCCGCCTGAAATCCAGACAACTCGGCAATGCGACGGTGTTGCCGTTCCAAGAAAAACATTCACAAGAGAAACATCCATGAAAACCAGATTCCGACGGCACGCCACAGTGCCGCCCCATGCCCGCGACCCCTTCGCCCAAGACGTATTCAAGTGGTCTGCCGACTTCGAAGTTCCCTCGATCGGCGAAGACGTGATCATCCGCATCAACGGCATCGGCCGCGCCAAGGTTGTGGGCTACGCCTCGCAAGGCGGCTACCTGGGCGTGATGACCGTGCCGTACAGCCCGCCCGATTGGTGGATTCGCCAGAACGGGCTGCCCAGCCCAGACAACGCGGCGCTGGCATTCGGCGCGGAGATCTCGCGCATCGATGCAGGGGAGGGCGCATGAGTGGCGCGCCGTCCATGCCCCGCACGGTGGTGATGTTCAGCATCGAGCTTGCGGTTTTCGACGAGAACGCACTGACTCGCGCTGCCATGGCTCGTGCGCGCGAGGATGGCCTGGACGATGAGGTGTGGGCATCGATGCGTTCGGGCATCTGCGATGACTTGATCATGCTGCTCGATCCGGGCCTGGTGGCCGATGCAGGCTTCGAGATCCTGCAGTCGACATGTGAGGTGAGCGAGGTGAGCGAGCATGCCGTCGACCAACGTTGAGTTCGTCACCGATTTGATGGAGTTCAGCGCCCACGGCGCGCTCATCCAGGCGTTCATCATGCAGGCGCTGGAGCAGTACGCCCAGCGCGTGGCTGCAATGGATCCGGAAGCACTGGATACACCGATGGTCAGCGGCCACGCCTGGCATGGCTGCGCGGTAGAGGTGCGGGACAAGCTGGCCAGAAGGCTTGGTCGCAACGACGCAGGCCGACCGCCCGCATAGTCGTCGACGCACGAGCGTTGACTCGCGGCACCAGCTGACTCGCTGCAGCTGCACACACAAACAGAAAGCGGGCCCCCACGCCCCGTATCGGACCTCCCGGTCCGTCTTCATCCCCACGCACGCCCCCACCACACCCCGGCCTCTCTGGCCTGAAGCGTGGTGGATGTGCGCGCGTGGGTCTGGCTCGCCCCTTGGGGGCCGGCACTTCATGGCGTCGCCCTCAACGGCTGCGCTCACAACATAGAGGATCAACTTTGTCCATCTCGATCATGGCGCGGGCACAAGCTCGCCCGTACTCCAACCGACCGCCGCCAAAGCGGTTGGATCACTCTGGCGGAGCTTCTTCCGAGCAGGACACCTGCACCTATCACCTGGTACGCGCCAGCCGCAACCGCAAGACGGGGCCAATCCCGGTGACGACGACGAGTGCAAACTCGTGCCCACCGACCTGCAGCTTCAAGGGAAACGGCTGCTATGCCGACAGCGGTCCCTTGGCCATCCATTGGCGTCACGTGTCCGACGGGCGGCGAGGTGGCACCTTCGGTGAGTTGCTCCAGGAGATCGCCACTTTGCGGCGCCATGCCCTGTGGCGCCACAACCAGGCGGGCGATCTGACCCCCGAAGCTCCCGGTGTCATCGACGCCCGAATGCTCACGCGACTGGCTATGGCCAATCGGGGGCGACGTGGATTCACCTACACCCACTATCCACCGACACCCTGCAACCAGGCGGCGATCCTCAACGCGAACAGGCTGGGCTTCACGGTCAACCTGAGTGCCGAGACTTTGGCGCAGGCCGACGCGTATGCCGACCTTGGCATCGCGCCGGTGGTCGTGGTGTTGCCCCAGGGAGTCACCAAGCCCACTCGGACGCCGGCGGGACGCCAGGTGATCGTTTGCCCTGCCAGCACCGGCAATTCCGATTGCTTGAACTGCGGCATCTGTCAGCAACGCGATCGCGTCGCCATCGTGGGCTTCCCGGCCCATGGGGCAGGTGCGCAGCGCGTGCAGGCGATCTTCTTCGAGGGTAAGTCTTCATGAGAAGGGGTCCCGAGCAGTTCCCGGCGTCGCGCCCGACCCGCCAGAACGAGGTATTCACTCTCGACGAGGCGTTTCTTCAGCGTGTGGACCGCACGATGCTGCGGCGCAAGCAAACCGATCCGTTCCAACAGGATGCGGCCTGGCGTGCCACCGAAGAGGAAGCGAGGTTGCGACAACTTCAGTTGCCAGACGAAGAACCTGTCCGAAGCAAGCCTCTATGAATGTGGTCCTCGGCTGGCACCAGGAAGCTGCCTCCCCCGATCCCTCTCTTGCTCCTCCTGGACGTCACAGACCCCGGCCCCCTTCAAGGGGCCGGGGTTTGGTCCTTCTGGAGTGCAGGAGATCGGCCCCACCACTCACAAGGAAAGACAAAGGACATCGCCATGAACATCTGCTACGGGCCGCTCGATTACTTGACGGCCTTCGCCCTCGTGCTTGCGGCGGGAATCTTCTGCGGCTTCGCGCTGGGGTGGAGTTTCTGCGGGTACCTGCGCAGGATTTCTCCGCACGGCTTTGACTAAGGCAGGTGGGCTCCTGAGAAATCAACACATAGCCACCGAGTCGGTCAATTCGACGGCTTCGCCCCATTTCCGCAAGGGGAGGGGCACGGCGGCCCCCCTGCGGATTGAAGGGGTGGGTAAGACAAGAGTTCAAGCCCTCATCCTCAAAGAACTGGTCCGGCCAGTGTCCTCTCGGGCCGGCCTGTAGCACAACTGCGCTAAAGCAATAGACGCACTCTACTTTGGGGCAGCCAAATCCTGAATCGAGCGCAACGCCTGCTTGCGCATCCGCACTCCGAGGGTGTGATAGAGCCTCAAAAGCTCCGCCTCATCATCATCGACCGCCCAAAAATACGACAACGGCACGCCCAGCGCTTGAGCCAAGTGCGTGGACATCAAGACATCTGGTGTGTGCTTGCCGCGTTCGTACTGGTTGATTCTCGCGCTGGCGGAAAACTCGTCCACCCCGGCGGCCACGCCAAGCCCTTCTTGCGAGAAATTGCTACGCAAGCGTGCGGCCTTGAGCCGCCTGGCGAACAACGGCAAAGCGGGGTCAATCTGAGCATGGCTTGCACGCGGCATCCTCAGATAGTCTGAGTTTCGACTTGTTCTTATACTAAGGAATCCTTAGCATTTGGAAGAGCAAGTCCTACATGAAAAACACCTCCCACGATGCGCCGAGGAAGACCATCACATCGCGACATATGCCTCCTCACCGATAGCAAGGCATTCCGACAGTGCGCCACCCACTGGATCACCGCGGAGAAATGCACGCTGCCCTCGCCGGCATCGAGATGGCCAAAGCTCCTCTCATTTCAGCTCCCTAGCCATGAATATCCACTTCCACAAAAACGGTCAGACCCGCTTCGTCAAGCACGGTTTCTCCTGGCAGATCTTCTGCTTCGGGCCTATCGCCTTCTTGATGCGCAGTCAGTACTTGCTGGCCGCCGCCTGTGCAGCAGCCATGTACGCGGCCTACATGCTGACGGCCTTCATCGTGATCACGGTCTTGGACCTCGATGTGGAGCCCGCCCACTTCCTAGGCGTCATCGCCGCGTGCAGCCTGGTGGGGTACGTCGGCAATCGCATCTCGGCGCGCAGCTACGTGAAAAACGGCTGGGCGCCGGTCGCGGACTTCCCGGCCGACTGGAATGTCCCGCAGCTGATCGCGCCGAAGGCCCGCGGCACCACATCGACCTGAACCTGTCCCCTAACTCTCTCGAAAACCTCCCATGCAAACCATCCTCGGCCCCGTCTTCGCGGTGCTCACTGCGATCGTCCTGACCCCTTTGGCGCTCGCAGGAAGCGGCGATCCGCTCCTCAACCCCGATGCCGTGCGCCACCAGATCGACCGCTCAGCCATGGAGATCCAGATCCAGGGCTGGAGCCGCGACCTCAAGTACCCGGTCTATCCGATCCAGGTGCAGGCCAGCGCCAGCGGCGTGTACTACACGACCACCGAGCGGGTGAAGACGTACCGCGAGTACGACTTCGACGAACTGCGCTGCGAGATCGGTGACGCCGACCGCGCCGTGCTCAAGGCGCCCGGCTATGCCTGCGCCGACGGCGTGTGCATGACCAAGGAGGGCGCTGTCCTTGGCACCGACCCTCGCCGCCCACTCAACAAGAAGCACAAGTGCTAGCGGCATCGCGCACGGCCTGCCTGCCTCGTTACCCCCGTTTCCCTATCCATCCAACCTCTGAAAGCAAATCACCATGGGCTCGCTCAATATCTATCACCTCCTCATCGTCGTCGGCCTGATCATCCCGCCCGTCCTGGGCTGGCGCTTCGCGAAGAAGCTGGGGTACCACGGCGCCTGGGGCCTGTTGGCCTGGAGCTTCGTGTTCCCCTGGGCCGGCATCGTCTTGCTGGCCGTGCTGGTCTTCATGAAGCTGCCCTTCGAGCGCCAAGGCGCCATTGGCCGGGACTCTTCGTCCGGCGTCACACCCACGGCCTGATAGCCCTGCGACAGAGCAGCACGCTCCAGCCCTCAGGCTGAGCTGCGCCCCTTTTATCTAAGCGCTTCGATACCCGTTGCTCGCGTCCCAGCGCAACGGGCGTCAAGGCGTATCCAACTCATGCATGAATCAGGAGCGGTGAACGCTCACATCTATCTTGAACAAAGAAAAATGAACGCATTTCAACTCGCAAGAATGTCCGCGCTGCTGCTCGTCAGCGCCGCACTGGGCGCCTGCACGAACTCCAGCATCACCCAAGTCAAGGAAAGCGCATTGCCCCAGAGCAACTTCACGTTCGGCGAAGTGCTCGACGGCGCCAAGGGTTGCAAGTCCACCGACTGGGACCACAGCAAGGCCGACTACGGCCAAACCCTTGTCGAATTCACCTGCCTGACGGCGACAAGCGACGACGTCGTCCAGGCCGCGAAGCAACACGGCCTGCAAGAGCTGGACAAAGTCGCGCTGGAGAAAGAGCAGCAGTATGCAAAGATGCTCGAAGCCGCCCAGCAGCGGGTGGCGAATGCCAAGAGCTTGCTGGAGCGCTCAGAGCAAGCTCGCAAATCAAAGCTCGAATCCGCTGCACAGGCGCTGCAGGTCTACGAAGCACAGGCTGCACAGGTGGCCAGCAGCCCCATCAACAATCCGACGTGGAAGCGGATGGCCGAGCAAGAGCTGGCCAGGATGAAGGCCAACTACGTGGAGCTGCAAAGCAAGCTCGAGTCAGACCGCTCTGTCGAGCAAGCCCAAGACCAGGAGGCCATTGCCAACGCGCAAAAGCGTCTGGAGGAGATGATCCAGTGGAAAGACCGGTATCTGGCGGCAGCCAAAGCCACGAAGGAAAAGATCGCAAGCGATTTGGACAAGCACTTCTCAGGCTCGCACAAGTTCCAGCTGAAGGTCACTTTCCTTGCTCACGAGGATAAAGGTGTGAACGTCAATTCCTCGGAATGGTTCTTGAATGACAAGAAGGTTGCGTCCAACGCGTTCATCCCGGCATTCTTGCGCCACCCTCAGGACATGGATACAGCCTTGAAAGATACGTTCAAGGAAAAGATCCAGTTCAACGCGGCAGAGCGGTATGCCAAGGAGTTTCCCATCGAATGTGTCTATGAATGGGGTGGTCAAGTCAGCAGCTGCGCCTTGAAGCAATAACGAAACGAGAACGTGGCGTCATATATGGAGAGCAGGTCTTTCAAAGCTGGCTCTCCATATTTTTTTGCTTCCAGCAAGGTGCTTCAGCGGTGATGGCGAATCAGCTCAAGGGCATTGCTCTTGGTGGAATCTATTTTTACATGCTTGCCCAATGGTATAGGACTCTCATGTCGAGGGACCGTGGGAGGAGGTAAGTGAGCACGCGCACTTACCGTTTCTCCAACTACCACTCAGGAGCAAGCATGGCTAGTTTTCACATCACCATCAAAACCGGTAAAAAGGGTAGTGCAGCCCGGCATTCGAGCTATATCGCTCGCGAAGGGCAATACGCCCGGGAGGATAAATCAGCGGACCTCATCGCAGCAGGGCACGGCAATCTTCCATCATGGGCCAATGGCTCGCCTCGTGCACTGTGGAGTGCTGCGGACAAATACGAACGAAGCAATGCCGCCGCCTATCGTGAATACGAAGTGGCATTGCCGATCGAGTTGACGGCCGAGCAGAACCATGAACTGGTCAATTCCTACATCGAGGAGTGCTTCAAGGGCAAGCCCTACCAGTACGCCATCCACTGCCCCACGGCCGCCCTCGGGGGAGTCCCTCAGCCGCATGCACACATCATGATTTCCGAGCGCCTTGAAGACCAGTACAACCGCGAACCGGCCCGGTACTTCAGGCGCTACAACCCAGCGCATCCCGAGCGTGGTGGCTGCCGCAAGGACAACTGCGGTCGCCCGCGCGGGGTGCTCGGCGCCGAGGCGAGCTTGCGGCGCAAGCACTGGGCCGGCAAGCAAAACGAGTTCCTCGAGCGGTTCGGACATACCGCCCGTGTCGACCATCGCAGTCACCAGGAGCGGGGGCTGGCAGTCGCCCCGGGCAGGCACCTGGGGCAGGCCGCCGTGCGAAGCCTGACCCAGGAAGCCAAGGCCCTGAGCGCGACGCGCTCGGACGAGGTGTGAACGTCGGGGGCACGGGGAAGGGGCGCGCAAATGAAGAAGCTGCGATTCCAGCTACCACGTAGCAAGAGTTGCGGCGTCTCGGCAAACGCAGCGCGCAGGCCCAAGAGGGCCGACGGCGTCAGGGCGCAAAGCCGGATGGCCGCGATTCGGCACGAAGCGTGGAATGCCGCCTGCGAGGCTGGCGGCGGAACACCGGGATGCATTGCCATTAAAGTTTGATAAATAGACGGAACAACCATTTCACAAAACGAGAACTTCATGACATCTCTCGAAGCCAATATCAATTTCTACGAAACGCACTACGACATGCTGCGGCAATGGTTCCTGCGCCCAGGAGAGAAGGTTGTCCTCGGCGACAAGCAGAATCGCACTTGTAGGTTTTGCGGTAGGACGCCGCCCGAGGTGACCTTCCGTAAGGTCGCTCATGCGATACCGGAAGCACTCGGCAACAAGAGCATAGAGAGCGTGTATGAGTGCGACGACTGCAATGAAGGGTTTGGACGCGGCATCGAGAACGATCTAGGCAACTGGTCGAAGCCAACACGTACCTTCGCTCGCATTCGTGGGAAAAGTGGCGTGCCGACCTTGAAGAAAGGCGGTGACGGGAAAGGCTGGCGAATCGAGTACTGCGCTGAGGGCTTCAACATTACCTCGTATGAGGATGATCCGATTTACCAGATAGACGAAGCGAACCGGCGGATCAGCTTTCAGCTCAAACGCGATTCCTATACGCCGGTCGCAGTGCTCAAGGCATTTATGAAGATTGGCCTGACATTGCTCCCCGATGAAGAAGTCGGAAACTTCCAGCATTTGATGAGTTGGGTGAGGTCAAGCGACCACAGTCGCCGATTTGCGGATCAGTGCCCAATCATTCATACATTTCAGCCTTGGCCAATGCCGAACGATTTGATCGCGGCATTTGTCCTGCGGCGAAAAGCTCACGTCACGAACTATCCCTACATGTTCTTGGTCCTCGCCTACGGGAACGAGGTATTCCAAGTGCAATTACCTTCGGAAAAGCACGACCGCGCCTTGAACGGTCAGCCAATTTCAATTCTTCCCTTTCCGACACCTGGTTCGCCAGACCCGGCACGGTATGGGCCATCCAAGGTTCGGGTGCTGGACCTAACCGGGCGTGAGGTAGTCAAAGGAGAGGTCGTTTCGGTTCAAGTCGGTTACGAACTTGCCGTCCACAAGGCGGGGCTAGACGCGGCCACGGATGCGTAGAGCGATAGGAGGCGCGGGGTGCAGCCCGCGAACCCAACGGCGACACGCCGGGACGCCCGGCTATTGCGGGAGCTTCTTGGGCTGCTTCGCCGGGCGCGACTCCAGCAGGCGCCGCACAGCTTCCAGCTCTTGCTGCAGCAGCTGGGCATCCGGTCGCCGCATCCACGATCTCCCACAGCACCGCTGTCGCCATCGATCTGAGCTTACCCACGGCGATGTGCCAATGCTGCTTGTGCTGGTGAAGGCGGGGCGATCAGCCCTTACGGTACTAGCGCCACAGGTTCGCCGCGACCAAGAGCGTGCGGCCGCGCTTATGGAGCAACACATACCCCTGATCGATCAGTAGCTGCATGGCCTGGTCGAACCGCACCGTCGTCAAGGGTTTGGTGCACCATTTCTTAACTTCCCCGCGTGCGATGTAACCCAAGCCGCGCGATGCGATGGTCACCAGGGCCTGCCTGACCACCTGCCCGTCGATCACCCGTTGATCGCCCGGTTGGCCCGAACCAAAGTGGGCGAGGAACTGATCCAAGTGCCAGTAGCCAATAATGCGTGCGCGTTCGAGCACATCGACCTGCAGCGGACCTTCGCGGCCTTCGATGCCGTAGAGCATGCCTGCGATGCGAGCGATCTGCTCCGCCGACTTGCCCGCGTGGGCTGCCACGTCGTGCAGGATCTGGCCTCGGCCGAGGTTGGCCTGGATGTGGTTGTAGGTATCGTCGAAGTAGCGAGCCGCTTGCTCGGAGAACACGATGATCCGGCGGGCCTCTGCGCGCTGACGCCGGGCCGCACCTTCTTTCAGAAGCGCGGTCACGCGCTCGCCTAACGCATCGATTTCATCGAACGTGGCTGACTGATCCGAACGCAGGAAGCGGTTGCCCAGGGTCGAGTGCGGAACGGTCAGGAGCATGCGCGCGGTCAGACCGCTGCCGTGGGCGAGGTGGCCGGTGCGCGCGAAGATGCTTTGCAAGACGGGCCCTTGCAGGGCTAGGTGGCCTGAGACGCGGTAGTCGATGGCGAACGTGCGCTCCTTGTCGACGCGGTCCTTCGGGATCGGCGTGGCGTCCCAGGCGTTGTTGAGCAGGTCGGTGGAGCGGCCGAGCCGGCCGTTGAGCAAGCCGCCTGCCTCGGTCGAGGTGATGAACAGCGACTTCGATCCGGCGCCGATCATGTTCTCCAGCGCACCCGGTGTGACGTTGTCGACGATCAGCTTCGGGTCTGCGGCGCGGTCGGGACGACGCGCTATCAGTTGCTTGTGCTCGATCTTGAGATCCTTGAGATCATCCCCTTCAGTTGCAGCCTGATCGAGACGCTTGTTCAGTGCGCGCATCTGCGCCTTCCACGCCGCCGTATCCGCAAGACGGTCCAAGTGGGCGGCGGCGTTCAGTTCGGTCTGCTCCTCCTCGTACTTGCGCAGGAATCCGATGAACGGACGCGAGGCCGTGTCCTTGCCTTCGCTGGAGTCGGCGCTGACGAGGTCATACGCGCAGACCGGCGAGGGCGCGCAACGCGGGCGCTGCACATCGAAGAGGTCCTGCACGCAGACATGGCTGATCGAGCGTGCATAGCTAGCAATCATCTCGACGGCCACGCCGGTGTTGACTTGGTGACGGATCACCGCCGGCGCCAAGAGCGTGCCGAGTTCCTTCAACGGATAGCCAGCCGGGTTCGGAACATTGGCAGGCGGATGACACGGGGTCGGTGCGTAGTAGTTGTGGGCTTGCATGAGATTCGCCGTCCTTTCATTTCAATACTCGGCGAGCCCCGATTGGGATCTTGAAGCGCCGATCAAGAAAGTGCACCAACTGACTTTAGGACGGATACGCACAGCTCGTGTCGAATCCCCCGCAAGGGCATGAGCGTGATTGGAGCGCAAGAGGATGCGCGAGATAGCACCGGGACCTATCTCAACGAGCGGTTTTCGTCATGTGCATCGATGTTCCCCAGACTTTGGGTTCGAACGCATCTGGAATCCTGTCGCCGCTAGATGGTGCGAACGAAACTGAAGAAGGCACCGAAAGGCAAGAGAGTCTGGGCCCGTTGGCCCCGCGAGTTGGTACCGGGAACTATCGCGACGAGAAATTCTCGATTTTTTGGATCTGATTTCCGGGGCAGAAGTGCAGCCAGCTGTCCGTACTCGGCACAAGAGAGCTCGTGTCATTGCAACCCGCTGCCCTGTGCCTACCATCACCGAATGCCTTGCCGAAAGGGCAGTCTTATCTCGACGAACTGTTGTCAAGTCCAAGGACAAGGAGTCCGGGCATTGCTTGATGACATTCGCTGAGAAGGACTTCCCCGCGTTCGGTAAGGCATTTAGGAACTTATGTTATCCGGCCAATATTCCTCCAATCCATCAGCCGGACATTGAAGCAATAGAGGCACACCTATGGCAACAGGCACGAGCGGCCAAGTCGCTCACCATCCCGCAACCCATACAAGACCAGAGCCAGGAGTAGAGCATGCTCTCTGAAGAAAAGTTAGACAGTCTGATGGCGACCGAGGCATCGCCGCGCTACGTCATCAGCAACGAACCCCAGAAGATCATTCGTGGGCATGAGGATCGGGTGGCCAAGAGTGTGCGTCGAACCGCCCAGGTCACC
>Ga0182008_10002143_pt1 | contig 12586 bp, 11 predicted proteins | sample Sormic07211129_1_FD_120482 | JGI IMG/M metagenome (GOLD analysis project Ga0182008, IMG submission 120482) | Rhizosphere microbial communities from Sorghum bicolor, Mead, Nebraska, USA - 072115-129_1 metaG | ecosystem: Host-associated > Plants > Roots > Rhizosphere | place: USA: Nebraska...
AATAGCGCCCGGCGCATCTCATCTTCCATCAATTCCGTATTCATGCCATTTCTCAGAAGGGTGTTATCTATACCCTGATCGATTCTATCAGGATGGCCGGACTCTTTAGTAAAGCGTCGTTGGGTCTGACACTGAAGTGACAAAGGGCCGGCAGAGCAGATACCCGCGAACGTCAGCGTCTATCCATCTGCCGCCTATCATGGCGGGCAGCTGTCGACCCATTGCAGCCGTTCGACCTATGCAAGAGCGAACTGATAGAGTTGAATCTGCCCACAGATGGTAATAGGTCGACTGGATTGTTTTGGAGCTTGATGATGGGTTTCTCCACAACGTTGTGGGAGTGGTACGGCCAAGATGAATACAAGCAAGTTCTTGCGGTGTGCAAGGCGATCCCGGCGCTCGAGTTCTTGGCACTGACCTCGGATTTACAGCAGAAAACCATCCCGGATTGCCCAGCATGTGAAGCCTGGTCAGAGATGATCCTTCCGTTGAACGAGGTCCTTTCGATCTGCGACAGCGCGTTACCAGCGGAAATCAAGGCACGGCTGCAAGATATTTGGGAACTATGCAATAGCCTTACTGAGGCTGCATTCCACTGTCACGATCAACTGATATTTGATCATGACGAGTGGCGAGCGATCAGAATGGCCGCTGCAGAGTTGCTGGAGCTAATGGAATCGCTGGAAATCAATCCATTCCTGGATGACTTGCTATTGGATTGCAGAAACGTTGCTCGCGGAATAAAGCGTTGAGTATTTCTGCAATCCTGTGATGGTGTTGAATACTTAGCTGCGGGCCCTAGTGACTGACCGCTTCTGGCCAGAAGCAGACGTTCCAGTCTTCGCCGTATGCCCGTCTGCAAAACCCACGACAGATTCATTGCATGACTAAGTTTAAAACTTGCTCGTGAATGTATCGCCGAGTAGATGGGCCGAGCCAACGGCAACATGATCCGCTAGCACAATGGCACCGGGATCAAGCGAAGCGATCAGTCTCAGCCCGTCAGCGGTGAGTTATGCACTTGGACGACTGCGAGTGTTACTCAAGGATGAACTATTTGTGCGTACGGTTGCCCGTATGGAGCCGACAGCCCCAGCGCTGGAGATGGCACCGCTCGTGCGCGATGCGCTTGTTACGATCGAGCGTGCTGTCGGGCTCAGCGTCGACCAAGCCTCACCGACCGCCAGTTCTGTTTTGCCGCGACGGACCATATGACGCCAGCTCCCACAAGCTCCTACACATCCCCTGAACAGCTCCTTCAGGGGGAGTGTGTATCCACCTCCCATGCCAAGGGCTAAACTCCCGAGATAAATTCAAAATAACGACGCGATCCTGCCTGATGAAAATCCACCCTCTACCGCCACTCAACAGTCTGGTTGCGTTTGAAGCAGCTGCGCGGCATTTGAGTTTTACCCTGGCCGCGCAAGAGTTGAACGTGACCCAAGGCGCAATCAGTCGACAGGTGCGTCTGCTGGAAGATTATCTGGGCAAGGTTTTGTTTGAACGCACCACCCGCTCCATTCAACTCAGCCCGGCCGCCAGTCAGTATTACGAAACGGTTCGCGCCTCCTTGATGCAAGTTGCCCAGGCCACGGGTGAAATCCGTCATTGGCAGGGCGCCGAGCAGGTGACGGTGGCCACCAGCACCGCCATGGCATCGCTGTGGTTACTGCCCAAGGTCACCGAGTTTCAGCGCGAAAACGAAGAGATCGACCTGCGGATCATCGCCCATGATCAGGTCAAGGATTTCTCGCGACTTGATTGCGATCTGGCGTTGTACTACTGCAGCACGCCGCCCCGGGACATGCAGGTCACGCCGCTGTTTTCCGAAGAGGTCTACCCGGTATGCAGCCCGGCGTACCTGGCCAAATATCCGGCCTTGACCGAAGCCAAGGACCTGGCCTCCTGCACCTGGCTGGTGCTCGATGATTCGCAACGCGACTGGATCGGCTGGTCTGACTGGTTGCAAAGCCAGGGCCTCAAGGGCCTTGAATCTAAGCGTCGGATCAACATCAACAGTTACTCGATGGTGATCCAGTCGGCCATCAACGGGCAGGGCATTGCCCTGGCCTGGTCCAATCTGGTCGATGACTACCTCAACAGTGGTGCGCTGGTGCGGCCGCTGGATGCGGTGTTGCGTACCGATGCGCAGTTTTGTCTGCTCGAACCTTTGGCCCGTGGCGGTATGCGGAAAAGCGTGAAGCGCTTTCGCAGTTGGTTGATGAATCAACTTCCGGCAACCCCAGACCAATAAGCCTTAACCCGACCTGTAGGAGCCGGGCGCAGCCTTCGCCAGCTGCTGCAGGGGCACGTGCAGCACAGCTGCACGTGCAGCACAGCTATATTCATGATCAAAAGTCATGAGTCCCTCCCGAAATATCGTTTGTCGAGACACCCCCCGTTTTCCGAAACTTGCCGCCAGCGGACCTGGCCAATCATGCCTGCCGAACATTCCACACCGTGCCCAGCAGGGGAAAACAATAATGACCACCCTTCAACAAATTTCAGTGCATCACCTCGAGACTGTCCTCAACCCGATCCACGAGGCCACAGGCCTGAGCAACGAGTTCTACACCGAGCAACGCTACTTCGAACTCGAGCGCGATCAGGTCATGGGCAAGACCTGGGCCTGCGTCGGCTTCGCCAGCGATCTGGGCAAGGCCGGCTCGGTCAAGCCGATCGACTTCATGGGCCTGCCGCTGTTGCTGATGCGCAACCGCGAAGGCCTGGTGCAGGTGTTCCATAACGTTTGCAGCCACCGCGGCATGAAGCTGGTGGAGCAAGCCGGTGAAGTGCAGGGCGTGATTCGCTGCCCGTACCACTCCTGGACGTACGATTTGAACGGCAGCCTACGCGGCACGCCCCACGTCGGCGGCATCGATCAGCACAAGGACGAACGCTTCGCCTGTGAAAAACACGGGCTGAAAGCCATCCGCAGCGCGATCTGGATGGACATGGTGTTCATCAACCTGTCCGGCGATGCACAACCGCTGGAAGACATGCTCGCACCGCTGACCGCGCGCTGGAGCCAGTTCCTCGGCGAAGACGGCATGAGCCTGATGAGCCGCCGCCCGGGCCACGACGCCACCACCCTGGACATCAACTGCAACTGGAAGCTGGCAGTGGAGAACTACTGCGAGGCCTATCACCTGCCGTGGGTGCACCCGAGCCTGAACTCCTATTCACGCCTGGAAGACCACTACAACATCATTTTCGACGAGCACTTCGCAGGGCAAGGCAGCTACGCCTATAACCTGTCGGACGTGGCCGGTACGCACCTGCCGAAATTCCCGGCGTGGCCGCTGGACCGTCTGCGCAACGCCGAATACGTGGCGTTCTTCCCCAACGTCCTGCTCGGTATCCAGGCTGACCATGCCTTCGCCATGCAACTGGAACCGGTGTCGCCGGGCCGCACCATCGAGCACTTGCGCCTGTTCTACGTTGGCGACGAAGCGGCCTGCAGCGAAGAGTACAGCGCCTGCCGCGATGCGATCCTGGATTCGTGGAAAGTGGTGTTCGCCGAAGACATCAGCTCGGTCGAAGGCATGCAGAAGGGCCGGCACTCCCCTGGCTACAAGGGCGGTGCGTTCTCCCCGGAAATGGACATCCCGACGCACTTCTTCCACCAGTGGGCCGCGCGTCAGCTGCTCGCCACCACGCCGTCTGCCTGAGGAGAGGTCTCATGTATCCGATAGCCTCTCACTGGCTTAACTACATCGACGGGCAATGGGTCGACAGCGTCCAACGCCTGACGGTGAACAACCCCGGCACCGACGAGCCGCTGGCGACCATCGCCCAGGCCACGGTGGCCGACGCCGAGCGTGCATTGCAGGCGGCCCGTCGCTGCGCCGACAGCGGTGAGCTGACCCGTGTGCGTCCGGCGCAGCGTGTCACCTGGTTGCTGCGTATCGCCGAAGAAATTCGGGCGGTGGCGGACGAGGGCGCCTGGGTGCTGTGCCAGGAAAACGGCAAGCGCCTTAGCGATGCCAAGGACGAGTTCATCGAGGCGGCGCGCTACTTCGAGTACTACGCCGGCATGGCGGACAAGATCGAGGGCACCTCGATTCCGCTGGGCAACGGCTACATGGACTTCACCCTGTACGACCCGATGGGCGTTTCGGCGCAGATCGTGCCGTGGAACTTCCCGGTGTCGATCTGTGCCCGCTCGCTGGCGCCGGCCCTGGCGGCCGGTAACGCGGTGGTGATCAAGTCGCCGGAACTGTCGCCGCTGGGCATGTGCGTGCTGATGCGCGCCATCACCAACGCCGGCCTGCCCCAGGGCGCGGTCAACCTGATTTGCGGCCGTGGTCGCGAAGTCGGTTCGCACCTGGTCAGCCATAAAGGCGTCGATCAGATCGTGTTCACCGGTTCCGTACCCACGGGCCAGTCGATCCTGCGTGATGCTGCGCAGCATGCGATTCCCAGCGTCATGGAGTTGGGGGGCAAGTCGGCGGCGATTGCCTTCGCCGATGCCAATCTCGAACAACTGCTGGCCAGCGTGCAGTCGGGTATTTTCTTCAATGCCGGTCAGGTCTGTTCGGCGATGTCGCGGCTGCTGGTGCAGCGCGAGATTTATGAAGAAGTGGTCGAGGCCGTGGTGGCCATGGCCGAAGGCCTCAGCGCCGGTGTCGGCCAGGATAACGCCGACCTGACACCAGTGGTCAGCGCCGGGCAACTGGCGGGCATCGAAGCATTGTGCCGTCGGGCCATCGAAGAGGGCGCCGTGGCGGTCACCGGTGGCGAAGCGTTCTCCGATCGCGCCGGGCACTTCATGCGTCCGACCGTGTTCCGTGACGTCACGCCACAGATGTGCATCGCCCAGGAAGAAGTGTTCGGGCCGGTGCTGGCGATCCTGCCGTTCGACACCGAAGAAGAGGCCATCGCCATCGCCAACGGTACCGAGTTCGGTCTGGTAGCGGGCGTGTTCACTCAGGACATCAGCCGCGCCATGCGCTGCACCCGACGTCTGAAATCCGGCCAGGTGTTTGTCAACGAATGGTATGCCGGCGGCATCGAGACGCCGTTCGGCGGGGTCGGGCTGTCGGGCTTCGGTCGCGAGAAGGGCCAGGAAGCCTTGTACAGCTACGTGCGCACCAAAAACGTGGCGATCCGGGTCGCTGGGGAGTGAACACCATGTTCAAGACTTGGCTTTGCATTGTCTGCGGCCTGATTTACGACGAGGCGCTGGGTTGGCCCGAGGATGGCATCGTCGCCGGCACTCGCTGGGAAGAGGTGCCCGAAGACTGGGTGTGCCCGGAGTGCCACGTCGGCAAGGCTGATTTCGAGATGCTCGATATCAGCCCTTACGCGGAGCCGGTGACGGGTGTCAGTACGCCGCCGGTCGCGGTGTCGGTGCCTGTCGTCCCTGTGGCGCCGCGCCAGCCGATCGTCATCATCGGCAGTGGTTATGCCGGTTATGGCCTGGCCCAGGCGTTGCGCAAGGCAGACCCAAAGGTCGAGATCTGCGTGCTGACCCAGGAATCCGGTCACCTGTATTCCAAGCCCGCGCTGTCGATCGGCTTGTCCCAGGGCAAGAGCGCCGAGGCGTTGTCCGGTGAGTCGCCGCTGTCGATCGAAAAACGCATGAACATTCGCGTTTATCCCCACTGCAAGGTGCAGGGCATCGACCCAGTGGCGCGGCGTCTGCGCACCAGTTTTGGCGAGATGGAGTACGGCCAGTTGGTGCTCGCCAGTGGCGCGCAACCGATCCGTCTGCCGATCCGGGGTGAGACGGGCGCCTTGCTCAGCGTCAACAACCTGCAGGATTACCACGGCTTCCGCGAGCGCCTCAATGGTGTGCAGCGGGTCGCGATCCTGGGTGATGGCTTGATCGGTTGCGAGTTTGCCAATGACTTGGCGCACAACGGTTTCAGCGTGGAGGTCATCGGCCTTGGTCGCTGGCCGATGGAGCGTCTGTTGCCCATCGAGGCCGGACAGGTCCTGCAGAACGCGCTGAGTGATCTGGGGGTCAAGTGGCATCTGCGAAACACCGTCGAGGCTATCGAATCGAGCGGGCAGAGCTATGTGCTGAAACTCGCCGATGGCCAGACCCTCGCGGCGGACCTGGTGCTGTCGGCGGTCGGGCTGCGGCCTGATCTGACGCTGGCGCAAAATGCGGGGCTGGCGGTGGGGCGGGGCATTCAAGTGAACGCCCAGTTGCAGACCTCGGCAGCGGGCATCTATGCCTTGGGCGATTGCATCGAGATCGACGGCCAGTTATTGCCGTACCTGGCACCGATCAACCAGGGCATCCAGGCGCTCAGCAAAACCTTGCTCGGCCAGCCCACCACGGTCGACTACCCGTTGATGCCGGTGACGGTGAAAACCCCGGCGGCACCATTGTGCCTGTTGGCGCCGGCCGTTGGGGGTGAAGGTGAGTGGCGCTGCACGCCGACTCAAGATGGTTTGAGCGCCGGGTTTTACGACATCGAGGGCCGGCTCAACGGCTTTGTCCTCCTGGGTCGCCAGGCACAAACGCAACGCAGCGCATTGCTGCAGTCCTGTCAGAACGCTCAACAGGCTGTCGCCTGAGGCCGCACACATGAAAAACTCGATCAATCTGCCCTACGACGATGCGACCTGCGGCTGGTACGCAGCGTTGCCCCAACAGCCTGACTGCAAGCGGCTGGCTGGCGAACAGCGGGCGGACTACGCGGTTATCGGCGCAGGCTTTGCCGGTTTGGCCGCGGCCCGACGTCTGGCTGAACACCATCCCGAAGCACGGATTCTGTTGGTGGATGCGCAGCGGGTCGCCCACGGCGCCTCAGGCCGCAACTCGGGGTTCGTCATCGACTTGCCCCACAAGTTCGCCCTGGAGCATCCGGACCCGGCGCACAAGCAGCGCTTGCTCTCACTCAACCGCTCGGCCATTTCCCAACTGCAGGGTTTGGTTCAGAAACACGACATCGATTGCCAGTGGTCCCATGCCGGCAAGTACCAGGGCGCCGTCGGCCCGCGCGGCATGGCTTACCTGGATCATTTCGAAAAACTGATGACCGACCTGGGCGAGCCGTTTCGCCGGGTGGGTTCTACGGAACTGGCCGGTGTACTGGGCACCCGGCACTACAGTGGCGCGATCTACACCCCGGGCTGCTACCTGATGCAACCGGCGGCGCTGGTCACCGGTATGGCCCGTGCACTGCCGGGCAATGTCGAGTTGCTGCAGGAATCGCCGATCCAGCGCCTGGAACGTGACGGTCGCGGCGGCTGGATTTTGCATGGCACCAACGGCGTGATCCGCACGCCTCAGCTGTTGCTGGGCACCAGCATCTTCACCCAGGAGTTCGGTTACCTGCGCAATCGCCTGTTGCCGGTGATGACCTTCGCCAGCTGGACCCGTCCGCTGACCGATGCGGAGCTGGCCACCTATGGCGGTCAACTAGACTGGGGCCTGACCCCGGCGGACCACGCCGGTACCACGGTACGCATGACCCAGGACCGTCGACTGATCATCCGCAACACCTACAAGCACGTGCCCAAGTACGGGCGCAGCACCAGCGACGGCACGCGTGCCAAGGTCCAGGAATCTCATCGCAAGGCGTTCAAAGCACGCTTCCCGCAACTGGCCGAGGTGCCGTTCAGCCACACCTGGGGCGGGGTCTATGCGATCTCGCGCAACTTCACCAACTTCTTCGGCGAGCTGGAGTCGGGTGTGCATGCGTCGGCCTGCGACAACGGTGTGGGCGCGGCTTGGGGAACGATCTCCGGCACCTTGCTGGCAGACCTTGCGGTGGGCGCCGAGTCTGCGCAGTTGAACGACATTCGTGCGGTGACCGGGATGCCGTCGCTCAATCCGCCGGAACCGTTCCTCGGCCTGGGTGTGCGCTCACGTATCCATCTGGCCGCGTGGAACAGCCGGAGCGAACTATGAGTGCGCCCCACAAAAAAGTGCTGCGCATCGACCATAAAGACCTGGATTTCACCTTTCGCGGCGGCCCACCGGGCGCCGCCTTCGTGGCCCGGGCCCTGAGCAACGAAGTCTCGCCGAACATCGGTGTGGGCTTTGCTCGCTGGGAGGGCGCGCAGGTGGCTTGGACAGTGCTGTATGACGAGGTGATTTTCGTCATTGAAGGCTGCTTCGAGTTGCGGGTTGGCGACGAGTTTTTCGAGGTCCGGCCCGGTCAATTGCTGTGGATTCCTGAAGGCACCGAGCTGTTGTACGGCGGGCATGCCTTGTTCGGATATGTCGTGCATCCGGGTAACTGGAAAGAGCTTCACGGTCTGGCTTGACCCTTTGATCCGGTCGATGCAAGTCCGGGTTTCGTACCTTCATTTTTCGGGAATCGGCACCGTGTTTGGACTGACGAAGACGTTCGGCGCGCTGTACCTGGCCAGCCTGTTGATGCAGCTGGGTTCGACTTTGCTGATGACCTATCTGGCGTTGCGCCTGAACGGGTTGGGCGCAACAGAAACCGCGGGCGGTGCGCTGATGGCCGCCAACGCCTTGGGCATGGTGCTGGGCGGCTGGGTAGGGCGTAGCCTGATCGCCCGGGTCGGGCACATTCGTACCTACGCGGCTTGCGCCGGAACCATTGCGGCGGCGGTATTGGCTCATGAATTCAGCACGGCCCTGCCGTTCTGGCTGGTGCTGCGGGCGTTGGTGGGGCTGGCGATGATGTGCCAGTTGATGGTGCTGGAAAGTTGGCTCAACGACCAGGCGAAAGCCGAACAGCGGGGCAGGGTGTTGGCGTTGTACATGGTCGCCAGTTACGTCGGCATGATGCTCGGTCAATTGGCCCTGAGTCTTGATGAAGGGCTGGGCATCCGCGCCTTGCTCGGCGTAGCCATGGTGTTCGCCCTGTGTTCGGTGCCGGTGGCGCTGACCCGCAATGCGCATCCGACGGCGGTGCCTGCGGCGTCCATCGATTTGCGTCTGTTCCTGCGGCGGATTCCACAGTCGCTGGTGACCATTCTGGTGTCGGGGATGATCAACGGAAGCTTCTACGGCCTGGCGGCGATCTATGCCAGCAATCAGGGGCTGGCCACGGCGCAGGTCGGTCAGTTCATGGCGTTGACTATCGGTGCGGGGTTGCTGGCACAGTTGCCGCTGGGCTGGCTCTCCGATCGCTTCCCCCGCGCCAGTCTGATTCGCGCAGTGGCGGTGCTGTTGATTGTCGTCAGCCTGCCGCTGGCGTTTAACCAGGCGCCGTCGTTTGGCGTGCTGCTGTGGTTCGGTGCCGCCATTGGTTTCCTGCAGTTTTGCCTGTATCCGTTGGGCGTGGCGCTGGCCAACGACAACATGGAGCCGGCTTTGCGCGTATCGCTCTCGGGGATGTTGCTGATTACCTTCGGCGTCGGTGCCTGTTTCGGGCCGCTGATCGCCGGGGCGCTGATGGAGTACCTCGGTGCGCCGAGTTTTTACTTCTTCTATGCCGGTAGTGCGCTGCTACTGGCCCTGTGTGTAGGCCAGGCGAAAGTCACAGGCAAACACCTGCAAAAGGGTGCGCCGCTGCACCAACCGATGACGCCTAACGGAATTGCCAGCTCTAACCTGGTGACGGTGGGGGAGTCATCCATCGAGGAGCGCAATCTGTAGCGGACGGCGATTATTAATGCGTTTTTCTCATGAGTCGGTGACTAAAAATGGTTTGAACGATGGTCAGCTTTCAATCATCTTGGCAATGCTGCCAAAACCGAGATAGACCGGAATTAATCTGCGGGTAGACCCTGTTCTGATGTCATTCGATATCAGGCAATAAGTAAGCTGCGGAAAAATTATCTAAACCCTTAAACAAAAACAAAAGGGGACAACAACAATGCGTGCGCAATCCGGCATGTTAAAAGGCTTGAACCCGAATGTGACTGTCGCTTCGATACTGGCGGTGATTTCATTCGTTCTATTTTGTGCATTTAAAGATGAACAGGCAGCCAAAGCCTTTGAAATGGCTTCCGGGTTTATCCTGCATAATTTCAAGTGGTATTACCTGACACTGGTCAGTGGCGTTCTTGGCCTGCTGCTTTATATCTCCATCAGCCGTTTCGGTAATTTGAAACTGGGTGCCGAACACGACAAGCCCGAGTTCAGTTTTGCTTCTTGGATTGCCATGTTGTTCAGCGCCGGGATGGGCATCGGCCTGATTTTCTGGTCGGTGGCCGAACCCATGCTGCACTACGCCGACAACCCGTTCTCCAAGGGTCTGACCGATGAATCGGCAACCCTGGCCATGCGTATCACCCTGTTCCACTGGGGCCTGCACCCTTGGGCAATCTTCTCCATGATCGGCCTGAGCCTGGCGTACTTCGCTTATCGCAAAGGTTTGCCCCTGGCATTGCGTTCGCTGCTGTACCCGCTGATTGGCGACCGTATTTATGGATGGATCGGTCATGTGGTCGACATCATGGGCGTGGTCATCACCGCCTTTGGCGTTTCCCAGTCTTTGGGTCTTGGCGTAGTTCAAATCAATACCGGTCTGCATAACGTTTTTGGTATTCCGGTCAGTGTTGGTTTGCAGTTGTCGATTATTCTGTTTGTCAGTGTGGTTGCTTGTATTTCCTTACTTGCCGGTTTGTCCAAAGGCATGAAGAGAATTTCCACGCTTAATATGTATTTGTCGTTTGCCTTGATGTTGGCGGTATTAGCCTTTGGTCCGACCCGTTACATTCTTAATCTGATGTTTGAATCCACCGGGGACTATGTTCAAAACATAGTTGGCCTGAGTTTCTGGATGGACACGCAGAAAGATACCGAATGGCAAAACTGGTGGACGGCGTTTTACTGGCCTTGGTGGATGACCTGGGGGCCGTTCGTAGGTCTGTTCATTGCGCGTATCTCCAAGGGCCGGACTATCCGTGAATTGGTGATCGGTGCGCTGGTGGTACCGACCCTGGTCACCATTCTGTGGATGTCGGTGTTTGGTGGCGCGGCCCTCAAGCATGAGCAACAGGATCGGCAGGCTTATCAGGCGTCGGTTGCGGGGCAGGTCGTTACCCAGGATCAGCCGAAGTTCGAAGGCGGCACCGTGCTGTTGGCTACCAAGAAAGAAACCACGGCAGCGATGTTCACCTTGTTGCAGACGCTCGATGGGCCAGGCGTTGGTGCTGCGTTGTCGATCCTGGTGTGCGTTCTGCTCGGGGTGCACTTCGTGACCACGGCGGACGCCGGCACCCAGGTGTTGTGCACCTTGTGTGCGGTGGGCAGTACCAATCCGCCGAACTGGATCAGGTTGTTGTGGTGCGTACTGGAAGGGGCTATCGCTGCAGGGTTGTTGTTGGCCGGCGGGCTCAAGGCGATTCAGATGGCGAGTATTGCCGCGGGGCTGCCGATTGCGATGTTGCTGATGGTGATGTCGTATACGTTGATTCACAGCTTGCGCAGGGAGATGCCGTCTGTGGCGGCCTGGATTCCGGCGGCGGATGTCTTACCACTGGTGGAGCGTCGGGAAGTGCCAGTGGCGGCTTGATGCGTGTCAGTGTACATATCCGTTTTTTCGGTAAAGGCTGCTGACGGTTCCGCTCTTGCAGCCATCCCTTTCAACGCCTTTTCGTTTTGGCAGTCTTGATGAACCTGTCCGTTGAAACATGCGCATGCGCCGCTGCGCCTTGATCCCATGCCTTGGGCTTGGACACCTTGGGGCTGCGGGGACTTTTCACAACTTGTTTTGGCCTGAGGTTTCTGGCCAGTTCCAACAAGCGCTGGGGCAGCTTTTCCAGAGGGATTACGGGAAAATATTCCGGGGGCAGCGCGATCTACATTCCCTCCTCGGACCTAGACCGCCAAGTGATAGGGCGAGACTTCCCAACCTTCAGGCTGGGTATCCCGATGGGTTTGCTCGACGCTTCGTTTGAGTAAGGCCGGGACCTTGTATGCCAATACCGCAGTAGTGAACTCGAGAAGGCAGCCTTCGGGCTGCCAAGGGTTTCGATGTCACTTTCCAGAATCGCTTCCAGTCGCTGGACATGCCTTCAATGCTCCAGCGGCGGCGATAGAATTCCGCGATCTGATGTGCAGTGACGCTCTCAGGTAGATTGCTCCTGAACATCAAGCTGCTGTCACCCGAGTTCGTTGGCGAATGAAGCGTCAGTCCGACACGCTGCCATTGGTAACTACAAAAACGTTGTCGGGCGACGAGTTCGTGATGGTCAGCGCGGCGGTGGTCATTAGGCCTGAATTTAACAGAGAGCACATTACAGGGCTCACCAGACTGAAAGAGACTGCTGAACAATAGAACGACTGCTCTTGGCCGTTTTCGGCCTGGGCGACCGGCTGAAATCGACCCCTAGCAGACATTAGTTTACCGGCCACTGGTATAGATGAGCCAGGCTATGAAAGACGCGAATGGAGATAGCAGTATCAAGCCGCCGACGGCGACTGCCCAGCCCCAAGCAAAACCACTTTCTCCTTTGAAATGGCCGCCACTCAACAGGTCCAGCACGTAAACGCCAATGCGATGAGCTACCACATCTAAGATGAAGTCCATTTGATCCTTGTGTCTCCTTGTCGAATTTCCTAGGAGCGCCAGAATGACTGCTTCTGGCCGATTACTGCCTGAGTGCCGATCGGCCAATTGCGGTCATGCAGGAAGGCAGTAATCGACCAATAGCAGCCTAATGCGAGTGGCAGCCTGCTGGTTGCGACGAGGCGATGGGC
>Ga0182008_10002146_pt1 | contig 12575 bp, 11 predicted proteins | sample Sormic07211129_1_FD_120482 | JGI IMG/M metagenome (GOLD analysis project Ga0182008, IMG submission 120482) | Rhizosphere microbial communities from Sorghum bicolor, Mead, Nebraska, USA - 072115-129_1 metaG | ecosystem: Host-associated > Plants > Roots > Rhizosphere | place: USA: Nebraska...
ATGATGGGTGTTGATCGCATCGGCGATCTCGCTGCGGCGGGCGTGCACGATGACGCTGGTGCCGGCGTCGGCCAGGACCTTGGCGACGGCGGTGCCCCAGGACCCGGCAGAGAACACCGCCGCGCGGGCGGAATCGTGCTGGCTCACTGCGTGGTCCCCTCGTCGGGATGGTGGGCCGGGGCATCGTATCGGCCGCACAGGACCCGGCAGAGTGGGCAGCACCTGGCGCGCGCAATACACAACACGTTCGCGACAGTTCGGCCACACTGTGTCAGCCCATCTCTGCTGCCTCACGCCCACCGGACTCCCAGCAGTGCATGAACCTCCACGCCCGGCGCGTGGCGCGCGACCAGCCGACCGTCTCATGAGACGCGTTGAGCGGCGAAGAACGCACCTTCACCCTTCAGCACGGCCGCCGCGACCTGAGCGTCAGTCCGATCACAGAAGTGATCACCGCCCTGCTGAACTGAACGGTCACGCTCGGCCAGGCTTGCGGCCGCCCTGGTACAGCGCCCGTCGAAGTCCGAGAGCTGACTCACCACCCTGGTCACCGCGGTCGAATCGGCGGTGTCCGTTTCATCGGTGGCGGTCGGGCCTTCCCCCAGGGTCCGGCTCTGCCTCCTGAGTTCCCGGCTGTGGGGATTTTGCACCGTCTTCCAGGTCGTCCTGGTAGACGATGGCGACGGCCTTCATGCCGAGTGCTTCGTAGAAGGCTTGGCCGACTTGATTGCCAGGCGAGCAGTGAACCACGAGCGGCCACAGGCCTTGATCGCGTGCCCAATTACGCACGCGATCGACCAGATCACGCCCTTCCCCAGAACCTCGGTGCGCTGGGTCAACCCACATCTCGTGGATGAGGCAGCATCCGCGATCGTCCGGACCGGCGATGATGTAACCACGGTCGGAACGGTGCTTCATCCCACCGGCTGGTGCGGGACGATCGGGGTCGAATGGCATCGTTACCGGGCCTCCAGCTCCTCGGCCGTCATCAAGATGCCGCATCGTAGGCGAGAGATTCCTCAGGCGCGCAGCTCGTGGCCGGGGCCGTCGCCGACCGACGGCCCGGCGGCTAGGCTTGCAGCGTGGATCCGCTCATCTCTGTCGGCCAGAACCGCGTCATCCTGCGTGACGTCACCTCACCAAAGTGGTGCCGGGAAACCTGGATGGCCTCCTACGAATACCTCATGGCTAACGCGGCCGAGAACTGGTCGGACATCATGGCTATTCAAGGGATCAGCGCATTTCGGCAGTCTGCCGACGCCGATCTCCTGGAGTCTCGGGCGGACAAGGCCGCTCTCCTCGCGGCCGCCGAGGCCGAACGACTCGCGCATGCGGACCTGTTCCATCTCTCGCCAGAGCGCACCGAGAACGCCCTTACCGCCTACTGCGCACGACGGGGCCTGAATCCTGATGATCTGCCATCGGAATCGGGGTATGTGACCTGGTCCCGGCCCGTCGCTCACACCGGGGTGGGAACTCCGGTGGTTGCTGCGCACTGGGGTCCTACCGAGGGTGGGGAAGGCACGTGGGTGGCGTTCTGGGCTGCTCTCGAACTGAAAGGCGAGCAGCGTGAGCTCGTGGAGGCACTCGGCTGGAACAGCTATGACCGGGAACACGAGATTCCGTACGGTACTTTTCCGGCTGAGTACATGCAGGCTGGTCACGAGAGTCTGACGGCCATGCTGCGGGCGCTGTTCAACACGTGGAGCATGCTGGTCGAGGATCGGCGGAGGCTGAAGGAGGTCAAGGCGGAGGTCGCCCAGGCCAAGATCATGCGGCAGCTCAAGCTGCAGCCGCGCCCGGTTCATCACCTGCTCTGACGTGTCGGGGCGCGAGGCCCGGAGCCCGATGGATCCTCCGGCACGGATCCAAGAACGCACCGCCATGGCGTCGTTGGGAAGTACCTTCGTCGTACCCACGCTGGCTCTACAGAAGCGGTCCGGAACCGGCGCCTGCGGGGTGCCGTGCGGCCCCGGTCCGGAGGGGGGCGAATAGCGCTAGACCGACGGCCAGCTACGGCCCTCGACGAGACACACAGCTCTGGACCGGAGCACAGCGTTCTGCGACGGAACCTCAGCGAACCGCGGGGGTGTCCGTCAGGAGCCACAGAGTCGTCTCGGAGAGCACGTTCGGCTGCGGCGGCCAAGGCGCCGGCAGCTTGCGTCCGGTCAGCGCGCCTGCATCCTGGAGCACGGCATCGGGCGCGCAGATCCTTTCAAGCAGTCCGGTGAACCGGCCCAGGTTCTGCGCGTGTTCGACGGCCGCGGTGTCATCGGCGGGCTGTGGTTCCTTGCCGTTCTGGATGGCGGCGTCGTCGTAGTAGGCCTGGGTGATCTTGACTGCGTCGAGGAGGTCGTTCCCCGCGAGGTGGACGGTGAGCTTGGTGACGTCCTCCAGCATGCGGGCGGGTTCACCGTAGTTGGAGATGAGTAGGAGCTCGGCATCGGCGGGTCCGTGGTCGCTGACGTCATCAAGGCAGGCCAGCAGGAGGTCAACGCTGGCGCCGGCGTCGAGGACCATGCCGAGGCCGGGGGCGGGCATAGTCTCAGGGAGTTCGACAGGAACACGGTCGCTGGCGGCCGACCGGAGGGGCATCGTGGTCAGGACGCTGTGGCGGCCACCACTGCGCCACGCCCCCAGGGCGGCGATGCGCGGTCCGTCCCACATGGCCTGGGCGGTCGGCGTGTTGTACATGTTCATGAGCCGGGCTGTTACGCGGGCGCTCGGCATCCAGCACCAGGGCTGCCACTGCTCGTCCTCGCGGGTGCGTAGTTCCTCAAGGAAGGTGAAGACGCCGGGGTATCGCTGGATGGCCTGCATCTCCAGCCGGTGCCAGTGCGCTGCCGCTTCCCGGTAGATCCGGGCGATGCGCCGATGGGCGGGGTCGAGTTGGTGGTCGAGTCTGGCTTCGAAGACATCGTAGGAGACGGTCCTCGGAGTGGTGGCGACCTCCGGGGCGGGTTTGAAGAGGCCGTTCGGCTCGACCAGTTGCCGCATCCTGTCGGTGGCACGGTCGGTGATGTCGCGGCCTGCGGTGTCGGTTGCGCTGGTGGCGGCGACCTGCACGCCGCGCCGTTTCGCCTTCAGTTCCTTCAGCGTCTGGGTGACGGTGGCCCGGGGGCGCTGCTCGGACAGGGTCGTGCTCTTGGCCGTCAGGGCGTACCAGGCGGCCACCACGGTGCGCAGCGGGATGGCCGAGTACAGCTGCTCGGAGGAGAGTTCCGCGTTTGAGTAGTGCAGACGCGTATCGAACTGGGGCAGGAACGACAGGTGCAGATCGAAGTCGGGCATCATCGGGACCAGTCGGCCCCGCGCGGCTGCGTCCGGTTGCTGGTGTTCCTCCCCCATGGCCGCCCACCAGGTCAGGTGCACCCCTTCCTGGGAGAACCCCTCCATCGCAGGCCCCCAGGTGACCGCGATCATGGGATGTGAGTTGACGTGCAGCAACGGCTCCTGCGCAGAGAAGGCCAGCATGCCGCAAGGCGCGGGCAGCACGTCCTCGGTGAAAGGCAGGGGAATCGACTGGTCCTGCCCGACAGCCTGCGCTGCTTGCCGGAGGGCATCGGTCATGGCGAACGTCGTACCGTCGGCGATCCGCTTGTCCTCCGCCGCGATCACGGACTCGATCTGGCGGGCCCGCGGCAAGGCCTGCCAGGCGGCGGGCATAACGAAGGAGTGCCCGCCATCCATGATCATCTTCCAGAACTCCCGGCTGACCGGCGCGCGCAAGAACGTCAGGGACTTGGCCCTCAGGAGGGCAGCCTGGTCAGCGAGGGGGTGCACGGCCATATCGAGAACCTTAGACCGCGCCTGGTCGGCCCGGGCAACCGTTCCAGTGGACCGGCACGGCAGAAAACCGGGCGTACGCCTGGTTTCGTGCCGCTGACGGCGATGCCCGGCTATCGTCGCGTCATGCGCGGACGGTTGGTATGACGATGAAGGCGGATCCGCCGTGCGGCGGGCACCAGTTGACAGGTCTGGGCCACGCCGTGCCAGGCGCAGCGTTCGGAGTCGATCACGACGCCGACTACGGGCCCGCCCGGGCCCTGCTCGCCGCGGTCTTCGACGGCTGCGAGCCGTGCACGAGGCAACGGAAACGGGAAGTCCTCGACGGGGACCGGCTGCTCATCGTCGATCTGGCCTCCTCGGTGTTCCTCTACCTCCCGGTCCTCGATAAGGACGTCTCGGCAACCACCAAGGCCTTCCACCACGTCGCTCGCGGCGTCCGTGAGACACGGGACGGGCCGGCCCTCTACAAGGCCGTCGCGGATCTCGGCAGCGACGGGCTCGAGGATCTCCTCACGGACACCCTGCGTTACCACGTCCGGGCCGAACAGGGCCTGTCCGGCTTCGACGTTCCCGACACCCCGGACGCGTCCGGAGCGGACCCCCGCCCGGACCTGGCGACCGACATCCCGGCGCTGTACGGGCTGGGAATCGGACGGATACCCACCAGCCAAGGCGACCTGCCGATGCTCGCGTTGATGCCGGAGAACCCGGCCGCAGGGCTGGAACATCTGCGCGACCGCTGCCAGTGGCCGGCCTTCGACATGCGTGAGATCCCTCCGGTGGACACCCGGTGGCAGGTCATCATCGACCAGGCCACCCGGACCCTGTTGGCGATCATGCGGGTATTCGAAGACGGCCGCCCGGAAATCGACCTGTGGGACACCGACGTGATCGACCCGCTCCCCGACAGCTGGTTCGCCCTGGCCGAGCGGCAGGGGCGCGTTCTGCTGTGCGGGCCACAGCCGCGAAATGACCTCAGCCCCGCACAGGCCCGCCAGGCAGCAGCACAAGGTCGCCTGCACGGGACCGTGGCACTGGCGGTCATCCAACCTGCTGCCATGTGATTCCGCACGCCGCACGCACGCCCCCGCTCGTGGCGTGTACGAGGCGCGTGGGTTCGTGAGGCAGAGGCCTACCCGTCTGTCCCGATCGCGGAACGCGTCGTTCGCCGCCATCCACGTTTGGCTCAACGGCCGAGTACGGGTCGGCACAGACTTGAGCACGGAGGCACATTGCGCTACGAACTCGCGGACGTCTTCACCGAGACGCCGTTGGCAGGCATTGGCTTCCTCCTCGCCCTGAAGCTGAAGGACGAGGATTCCCCTATGAGGGGGTTCGGCCGGTCGCCCGGCTTACGGGTTCCTGCTTCGCGGACCGGCTGGTGCCGAAGTCTCCACAGACAGACACGGCATGCCCTACCGCGTATTTGATGTTGATGGCCGCGTTCACGTCCGCATGGGCGCGGTGTCCGCATCCTGCGGCTTTGCACACGAAGACCGATTGGCTCTCTCGGTTTCCTTCGGTGACGAAGCCGCAGACGGAGCACCGCTGCGACGTGTAGGCGGGGTTGACCTTCACCACGGTGGTGCCGGTGTAGCGGGCGGCATTCGTGAGGGCGAGTTCAAGGCGGTGCCATCCCTTGTCGAGGATGGCACGGTTCAATCCCCGTTTCTGGGACACGCGGGTGCCAGGTGCGTCGACGGTGCCGGACGCGGACGCGGACATACTGCGGGTCTTGAGGTCTTCCAGGACCACGATCGCGTTCTTGGCGGTGATCTGCTGGGCGACCTGGGCGCAGAAGTCTGCGCGCCGGTCCGTCACGCGGCCCATGATCCGGTTCATGCGCGCGCGGACCTTGGCCCGGTTGGCGCTGCCCTTCTTCGTGCGGGCGAGCTGCTGCTGAAGACGCCGGAACCGCCCGGCCTCGCCAGCGGTGATGAACTCCCGGTCATGAAAGTCCCCGTCCGAGGTGACGGCAGCGGTCTTGACGCCCCGGTCGATCCCTACCGACGTGTTCGGCATGGCATGCCGTTCAGGCGTGGTCGTGCCGTCGTCCACGAGGAAGGAGACGTACCAGCGTCCGGCCTTCCGGCTGATGGTCGCCGACCGGATCTCACCGCCGAGGGGGCGCGACCAGCGGAAGCGGACCCAGCCCAGCTTGGGCAACTTCGCCCGGCCCCACTTGCGGCCGAGACGTTCCACAGTGACGAGGTTCCCGGCCGGGAAGCGAAATGACGGCGACCAACGCGCCTTGGACCTCCAGCGGACCTTGAACGTGCCGTGGTCCCGGCACGCCCGGTCCAGGTCCCGCAGAGTCTGCTGAAGGATGTGCGAGGGAGCGGCCTTCAGCCACTCGTGCTCGCGCTTGGCGTCGGCCAGCTCGGCGGCCTGCGGAATGTAATTCATCCACGCCTCCCGCCGCCGGTACTCGCGCCGCTGTTCAAGCGCGGTGTTCCACACCGCCCGGCAGATGTTGCCGAACTCTTCACACCTCTCCTCTTGTTCGGGCGAGAGGTCGAGCAGGTAACGGCGACCGGACAGCATGAGAACCCCCCTTCGGCTAATGTGATCAACATAGTGCGCGCCACTGACAACGCAGCGAACTCCAACGCTGCGCGGCTCCGGTGGGCACGGGCACCGCGAACCACACCGCGGCCCACGCCCACGGCATCGTCTAAGCATGCCTGACCAGGCAGATCCTCGTGCTCGCAGACCGGGCCTACCAGGGTGCTGGCGCCACCGTCCGCACCCCCTACTACCACCACCACGAACAGCCCGAGCACTACCAGCAGTTCAACCGCGACCACGCCCTGCTGCGGGCTCCCGGCGAGCGTGCCTTCGCACAGCTGAAGTCCTGGCGACTGTTACGGCGAGCCCGAGGTTCAACCCGACGTATCGGCACCGTCGTACAAGCCATCTACACACTCTTGACCTGCGACTATTCAGGATGAAAGAGGTTCACTGAGGATGGTTGACGGCTGCGGCGGCCGAAGCCGGATCACGACGGAGAGCGTCGCGCCGGCCACCGCCGTGATGATCTGGAAGTCGACATGCTGCGCAGGCGCCTGGGGGATGCCGGACGGCGCCTTGCGGAGACCGCATTCTCCTGGACCACCGCCGCGACACTGGCGCTGCGCGCCTACCGCTTAGCCGCCGGTTACCCCCAGTCCCTCAGCAGTGCGTCGGCGCCGCTGCCGGAGGTCCTGGCGATGGCGGCCCGGCCACCATACTGGCTGCACGAATGGCGGACCCGACAGGAACCGAGGACGAGGATGGGCGAGAGCACAACACCGGCGGCCGACCGCGGGCAGCACCCGGTACCGGCCCGGCTGGCCAGCGAGATCGACTGCGCGCGCCAGGCCGCCGAATCAGTTCTGGACACCGTCTTCGACCAGGCCGCCATCGTCGGCTACGGCGGCCGGTCCATGGTCTTCCTGTCCAAGACGGCCATCTTGAAGATCTACACCCACCGCCCGGCCGAACGCGCTCAGCGCGAGATCACCGGCCTCAACCTGGCCGCGCAGGCCGACGGTCTGCGGGTGCCCGTCGTCCTCGGCCACGACACCGTCGATGGAGCCCTGGCCTGGGTCAGCGCCACCCGCCTGGACGGCACCGCCCCCACCGACCCCCACGACGAGCAGGCCACCGCGCTGCTCGGCACGGTCGCCGCCCGCCTGCATGCCCTCCCCGACGACGCGCTCACCGGTCTGCCGCCTTTCCGTCGTAACATCCGGCCGCTGCCCGACGACCACCATCCCGTGCGCACCCGGCTGTCCGCCGCCCTGGCCCAGGCCGGCCCGGTCCAGACGGCCGCCTGCGTGCCGGGCTTCGTACACGGCGACTACTCCGCCCGCAACGTCCTGCTCGCCGACGGCAAGGACCCCGGCGTCATCGACTTCGAGGGCTGCGGCACTGGCTGCGTGTACGACGACCTGACCAACCTGTGCGTCCAGAACTGCCTCATCGACGGCCGCGACCCCCACCTCGCTCTGGCCGCCTACCACGCCGAAAGCGCCCGCCTCGGCCGGAACATCGAGGTGGACACCCGGCACCTGCTCTTCCACACCGCCCGGTACTTCCGCTGGGTCCTGCAATGGGCCATCGAGATCGACACCGAACTCGCCGACCGGGTCACCGCGCTCGCCCCGCACGTTCTGGACGCCCTCGAAGCAGAGGGGACACCACCACTGTGATCGCGATCGACGGCATGCCGGGCGACGGGAAGACCACCGCACTGCACCGGCTCCAGGACGCGCTGCCCAACCAGGTGGTGGTCTTTCCCGAAGCCCAGCCCCCCGGCGATCTGATCCCGGACGGGGCGACCGCCCGCTACTTGCTCACCGAGGCCCAAGGCCGCCTCACCGACGCCCGGCGCCTGCAACAGGCCCACCCCGGTCTCCTCGTCCTCTCCGACCGGTGCCACATCGGGGTCCTGGCCTACCGTTACGCGCTCCAGGCCACCTGCCAGGGCCCACGCCAGGACTTCGACCGCGCCCTGGAACTCGCCCACTACTTCGGCCTGACCGACCCCGCCGCACACGACCGCGTCCTGGTCCTCCTGGTCGACCCGGCCGAATCCGTCGCCCGCCGCTTGGCGGAACGCGTTGGTGCCCCTGTCCTTGTCGTCCTATGACATCCGCATCGCGCCCGATACCTCGGCGCGTGCGAGTCGCAGGAGCAGCAGGGAGCGGGCGGCCGCATGCCGGATGCGGGCAGCGGCGCTTTCCAGGTTCGCGGCGGCCGTCTGGGGGTCCTTCAAAAGGTTGTTGTCCGCGCCGAGCGCGACCAGCGCCCCGGTGCGGGTGGTGGACGACCGTTTGCGTGGCGCCGGGTGTCGGGGACGCGCAGGACCAGGGATCAACAAGCTATTTCTGCCGAAAGTTTCAGCAACCTGCTCGCGTCGTCCACCGCGCCCCGGAAGACTCCACGTGTTGATCCTCTGGCAGAAATGAGCTCCGGCATGAGCCAGAAAGCACCGTCGGCAACAGGCGACAGTCACCTTCCCTCCGATGACCACGTACCGCAGCGGCCCCCGACGTGGGCCGAACTCCAGCAGCGCATTCGGCAACTCGCCGACGCACGTCCGGACGTATGCCAGATGTCCACGACCGGGCGCTCCTGGCAAGGCCAGGATCTCCCCCTCCTCACAGTTCGCGGCGGCGCTGTGAATGTAGGTGTGGTGGCGGGGGCCCACGCCAACGAACCGGTGGGCGGCGCCACCGTCCTTGCGCTCGCCGAGCGCGTCTTGTCCCAACCTGAGCTGCGAGAAGCGGTCACCTGGTACCTGCTGCCGTCGAGCGACCCGGATGGGCTGCTCCTCACTGAGCCCTGGTTCTCCAGCTCATGGCCGCCGACGATGGAGGCGTATCACAGGGGCTTCTACCGGCCCGCCAGCCAGGATCTGCCGGAGTGGACCTTCCCCGTCCAGGACGGAGTCTCCGCCCTGCTGCCCGAGACCCAAGCGATGATGAAGTTCATCGACAGCGTCCCCATGGCGGCGCTGATCTCCCTGCACGGCTCCGACTCCGGGGGCAGCTACACCGAACCGGCCGGTGAAGACGAGTGGCGGCCCGCGGGCGTGAGCAGCGTGCACTACGCAGCCCTTCTCCACGCCTGTCTGGGTGTCTTCCCCGAGGTGCCGATGTGGCGTACGAAGGCCATCAACCTGCCGGCCCGCCAAGCCGCTGAACATCTACGCGTCGCGGCCATCTTCCTCGCCGGTATTCTCGAGCGCCTTGATCTGGAACCCCATGTCCCCGGTGCGACGCCGTATCTCCCAGCCCTCCAGGACACAATCAAGATCCTCAAGCTCATGTCCCAGCGCGCACAGGATCACCCCGAACAGGGCGCCGACCAGGACCTGAACCTCCTGGTTCCTCTGCGTGCGGGCGGAATGCTGCTTCGCCACATCGACGCACTGCTCGCGCATGTCCCAGACCACCCCGGCTTCAAGATCGAACGGGGCCTCCTTGAGAGGGAGTTCAGCAGCTGGCTCGGCGAGGCCGAAGCGGCCCTGCAACCGGAGCCCATCCCGCTGGCGACACTGGTCGACTACCAGATCGACACGATCCTCGGCGTAGCCGAGCTGGTCAGCAAGCGAGCATGATCTACGATCTCGGCGGTCGTCGCGGGGCGTTAGAGGCGCGTACTCGGCCTGGAGCTCGTCGGGCCGCTGGCTGGACCCGGAGGCGGCGTCGGAGTCGTAGCGGGCACGCTCTCCTGATACAACACCGCCCTCAGCCCCTGGCGGCGCGAGCCGGCAGTCCGTGAGTTCATCCGCCGCGCCGGCAAGGAGCTCGGCGTCGCAGCCCGCGATGGGCGACGTCCGATGCGAGCGGGGCAGGCGGACGACGTCGGCGTGCTTCACATCATCAGACACTCCCGTACTCAGAAGGAGTCCGAAACAGCGATGGACACAACACAGAGGCTGCCGTACCGGCTGGCCGATGTCTTCACAGAAGTGCCCCTGGCAGGCAATCAGCTCGCGGTCTTCACCAGCGGTGGAACGGAGCTCAGCGGCGAAGCCATGCAGGCGATCGCTCGTGAAATGAACCTGTCCGAGACCGTTTTCGTCCTGCCTCCCGACGACGATATCGACGACGCGAGGGTGAGAATGTGGTCGAGCGTCGAAATCGATTTCGCAGGTCACCCCCTCCTCGGGACCGCGTGTGTACTCGCCGCCCAGGCAGATGAACCGAACCGCGGCCGGCACATCCAGATCGAGACCAACGTGGGCCTGGTGCCCATCAAGGCCGAATCGCTCGGCCCTGGCCGCTACCGCGCCTGGATGGAGCAACCGCTCCCCAAAGTCACCGACTTCGAGCAGGACCGAGGCGAGGAGTTGCTGAAGGCCCTGGGGCTTACCCAGAGTCTGCTCCCCATCCAGGTCAGCGATGCGGGTATCCCGCACCTGTACGTGATGGCCCCGTCCGTGGCGGACGTCGAGCGGATCGTCCCTGACTTCCCGCTGCTGGGGCGGATCGCCGGCCCGAACCGCATCAACGTCTTCGCCGGGGAAAGCGACACCTACACCACGCGCATGTTCAGCCCGTTCGATGTGGCTGTCCCGGAGGACCCGGCGTGCGGGTCGGCCGCCGGACCTCTCGCCGCTCACCTCGTTCGGCACTGTGTTGTCGAGCCCGGGCAGGAGATCACCCTGTCCCAGGGCGCAAGCGTTGGACGCCCGTCCACTTTGCATGCCATCGCCGACGCGTACTCCGGCGAGATCATCTCCATCGAGGTCGGCGGCGGTGTCTGCCTTATCGGCGGTGGCGAGCTGGTTCTCCCGGGGGTGGGCCTCGCACCCGCCGCGGAGCATGCCGTGTGATCCGCCGTCGTCCCCGACTTCCCCGCCCTGGGCCGCGCCGCTGGTGCAAGCCGGGCCCGCGTCAACGTCTTCGCCCTCACCGGCCCCACCACCGCGGTCACCCGCATGTGCCCTTACGACCGTGTTCCCGAGGATCCCGCGTGCGGGTCGGCGGCCGGTCCGCTCGCCGCGCACCTCGTGCGCCATCGGCTGCTGGCCTCCGGCGTCCAGCTCACTCTCAGCCAGGGCGAGGCCGTGAACCGGCCATCCACCTTGTATGCGCTGGCGGTGGCCGACCAAGATGGCATCCAGTCGATCGATGTTGGCGGCGGGGTCTGTCTCATCGGCTCCGGGCGTCTGCGTCTTCTGGGCGCCGGAGGCAGTGCCGCGAGGCTGGGCGATCGCACAGCAGCAAGTGCGTGACGAGGGGGAGCGCGACGTGGGCAAGGGCAAACGGCTTCGGGCGCAACGTCTGAAGGATCAGTCTGCGCGCCGGGAACGGGTGCTGGCGGAGCTGGCGCCGGAGCCGTCAGGGCCGGTGTCGACGGACGACATGGGCGGCGGACAGCTGTCCTCGTACACGCGCCGGGAGATCGGCAAGCAGGTGTACGCATGGATGATCCTCCTGTCGTATCTGGAGGGTGCGCTGGACGGGGCGGACGGCCTGCCCGGGAACCTGTTCGCTCCGCAGAAGCCGGACGAGAGCGATGAGGACTATGCGGCGCGGATCAGAAACGACCGCCTCCTGGTGGAGGCCCAGGCCTTGGCAGGCAGCCCGGCGAAACAGGTCGCCGAAGTCCTGTCCAGCTGGGTGCCGCGCTCCCTGGTTCCCGGCGTCGTCGACCAACTCGCCGCCGAAGGCCTGCGGCATCTGGGCACCGCGGCCCTGGACGCGAGCCTGTGGCAAGCCGGTGCACGGCCCCTCCTGGGCATCTTGTGCCCGCCGAAGCACTGGGAGGCCGCGCTGGACCAGCTCGAAGCGCTCGCCGCCAGCCGCCTCAAGATCACCGGCGTCATCGCCGAGCATCTGACCGGCAAGCCGGTGGCCACTGTGCACGCGGCAGCCGCACTGGTCACCTGGCTCTACGGGCGCCCGGACATCATCGCCAACCCGCAAGCAGCACGCCTCGAACTCGCGGAGCGAGCAGGTAAGTTCGGGGAGTTCGTCTTCTAGGCCCGCGCCGACCCGTCCAGCAGGAGCCAGCCCATGCCCACTCGTTCATCGGCCCTCGATCGGTGGGACGAGGCCGTACGGCGCGCCACCGACGCCACCGCGGACGGGCCCGATGAGATGGACGAGCAGTGCTGGGACGATGTGGCGATGCGCGGCATCGTCGCCGTGGTCCTGTACGCCCTGCACCTGCGCGAGCGCCAGCCGGTCGACGCGATCGGCTGGCCGGCAGTCTTGTGGCAGCTGCGTGACGACGTACGGGTGACCGAGCTGGTCACTGCCGTCCTCCCGCGCGCCGGCCACGACTTG
>Ga0182008_10002148_pt1 | contig 12573 bp, 19 predicted proteins | sample Sormic07211129_1_FD_120482 | JGI IMG/M metagenome (GOLD analysis project Ga0182008, IMG submission 120482) | Rhizosphere microbial communities from Sorghum bicolor, Mead, Nebraska, USA - 072115-129_1 metaG | ecosystem: Host-associated > Plants > Roots > Rhizosphere | place: USA: Nebraska...
AAAATCGGGCCATGTGGCGGTGAACAGTTGTGCGCAATGAATGATTGCGTCACGCTCCCGCCATCTCATGGTGCTTATGTTCATTGCTTGGCGCCGTCGGGACAAACGTAAAATCGACCCGCAATCCATGACTAAAACGAATGAATCCGCGAACCCTCACCCCTTCCATGTCGTTATTGCTGGCCTTCGAGGCCGCTGCACGCCATGAAAGCTACACCCGCGCCGCCCACGAACTGTCGCTGACGCAAAGCGCGGTCAGCCGTCAGGTGCAGATTCTGGAAAAGATGCTCGGCATGCGCCTGTTCAGCCGCGAAGGCCGGCAAGTGGTGCTCACCGATGTCGGGCGCATGTATCAGCGCGAACTCGCTGAAGCCCTCGGGCAGATCCGCAGCGCGACGTTACAGGCCATGGCGTTCGGTTCGGGCATTCACAGTTTGCGTCTGGCGACGCTGCCGACCTTCGGCTCGAAATGGCTGCTGCCACGGCTCAAGGACTTCTACACCGCGCACCCGGGCATGACCGTGCACTTGCATTCGCGCATTGAAGCAATCGACTTCGACACCAGCGAAATCGACGCCGCGATCTGTGTCGGCGGCGGTGAATGGCCGGGCCTCAGTGCCCTGCCGCTGCACACTGAGGAACTGGTGGTGATCGCCAGCGCGCAGTTGTCGCCGGCCGAACGCGACGACGCCGAACAGCACATCGCCGGGCAGTTGCTTCTCAATGTCAGCAGCAATGCCCAGGCGTGGGCGGAATGGTTCTCCCATCATGGGTTGCCACACCGCAGCATGCGCATCGGGCCGAGCTTTGAAATGACCTCGCACCTGATTCAGGCGGTGCGGGCAAATATCGGCGTGGGTCTGGTGCCGCGGATTCTGGTGGAGGATGAATTGCTTAACGGCGAGCTGCTGCAACTGGGGAAGCCGATCACCAGCCGGCGCAGCTATTACCTGGTGTATCCGCCGCGTAATGAGGCGTTGCCGTCACTGAAAGCGTTCAGGGACTGGTTGGTGGATACGCTCTGACCGGTGACCCCACAAATGCCAGACATAACGAAACGCCGCTTGATGAGCGGCGTTCAGTCAATCCCGGTACTGGCGCTTTAGCGGTGGCGGCGCACTTGGCCCTTTGACAAGGGGCTTGGCCAGCAGCTTGCCGTCCGGGCCATAAAAGAGGCGCCTGACGCCAGGCGGCATGGGAGTAGGCTCTTTTGCGCTCATGATGAAACCTCTTCGACAGAACTGAATTCGACCCACTGAACTTTCGAGGAATCTATCACCAATAGTTCGGCGCCAAAAGGCAACGCCACGCCATCCTCCACCAGCCAGCCTGGATTCAGCATGATGAACTGTCCTTCCAGAGGGCCTGAAGGCCACTCGACGGGCCAGCCGAACAATCGCCTTTCATCCGTCAAATGCAGCGTTACCAGGCGATTGTGCCGGGCAAAGGTGCTGTACCACTCGCTGGGGTATGAGTTTTTATTCGTTACATTTTTACTTCGTAACCATTTGTGCAGTTTGTCATTCGAGGCCAGAGCACACGACAACAAGCCGAGCCCCATGGAAACCATGAACGCCCACACAGCCTGGGCTTTGCCATCCCACTTTCCGACAGAAAAGCCTTTCGAACCTACCCATAGACCAATAGCCCCGATCCCCAAAACCACCCCATGAATCACAAACGTGAAAATCAACGCCTGCACAATCTGCCCAAACGTATCAGGCCGCTTGAATGAAGTGAGCGTGTAGAAAATCCAGGTAGAAACAAATCCGGGAATCAGATACTGCAACAACGGAATAACTTCTTTGACCAGATCATCCATGATCCGTGGCTCCTTGAAAGGCATGCCCCTCCGGTTACCGGCCGGCACTCAAAAGCCTAGCGCACAGCGGAAAACGCCTCGTGCCGATCTGTCACAGCGCATTTCGCAAATTCACAAAGCAAAAAAGCAGAAACCGTTGCTCCGGTTTCTGCTTTTCTGGCGGCGTTTTTTGCAGCTGAGGCCGTGCTTTACAGGCAGTCACGCACCGATTTGCGCAACGACCCGGACTTGGCCCATGGCGGCCCCTGATACAGAGAAACCCGGCTGCCGTCCTTGTATTTGATGATGTCGAGGATCTCGTCGGCGGTGACGAGGCTCGGCGCCTTGATCCGGTAGCCGTTGGAAATGGACGTCTGCGTGGTCTTCGGAACGTCCTGCTGCCACAACGGCAACAAGCACGCGGCATAGTCTTTAGGCGCTTTGGTGGTGGTTTTGCTGAGATTTGGCTCGCCCGGCACCAGCGACGCTGGCAATGAGCAACCCGCCAGCAATGCCAACGCCAAACTCCCGATCCATATCCGCATGGTGTTTCCCTGTTTTGAAAAAAAGTGAATGTAACGTGTAACCGGATGTACATCCAGCGCGGCGCCTCGCCCACAAGGGGGATTGGACAAATATTTACATGCATCCAGACCGGTGGCAGACGAGCTGCACATCACCGAAGAAAAATGCGACTACTCTGTTTTACCGAGAATGTTCCGGAGGTGATCATGCGGCTCAATGAATACGAACACGAACTTCAGCGCGACCTGCAAGCCGTTGCATCGGATCTGAGATGGTCGGCGGTCGACCTCAAGCGCATCGCCGAACAGCTGCGCAAGAGCGGCAATGAAGCGGATGCCCAGGCGGTACTCAGGTCCTGCGAGGTGCTGCAAAGTGATGAAGAACGCCTGCAGCTGTATGCCAAGGAAGTGAAGACGCGCTCCATCAGCCGGACAAAGGTCCACTGATACCACCCCCTGCCCTCAACAAAAGCCCCGGTAATCACCGGGGCTCTTTCGTTACATTTGCTTCAACTTGCAGTGTGACTTCGCGCTCGCACCGAGCGTTTTCTGTAACCCGGCAACGTAGCGGCATAGGCCAGCGCTTCCTCTCTGCTAACAAACGACGCAAGCCGGTCGCCTTGAGTACAAACCCGCCATGGGCCGTTGTTCACGCTGAGTACGTCGTAGCCGTTCATGTGCATTTTGTTCAAGACCGGAATGCTCATGGGCACCTCCTTTTTGCTGACAATGGATTCAGCTCTGCCTTTTTAACTTACACCCGGATGCCGCAGTTGTGCCGACCGGGTGTCGCCATCGCGATGCGCCAAGGCTCTGGCACTTTCCGCCAGGCCAAACACTCAAAACCCCAAGGGAACCTTTGAATCCGGGCCCGGCTCGAATATTGCAGTTTTATTTCATTTATGTGACACGCAACAAACAGGTAACAGATGAAAGTACGCGCAACCGTCATTTGCGAGCAGGATCGACACGTTCTCCTGGTCCGCAAACCCCGCTGTCGCTGGACATTGCCCGGCGGCAAGGTCGAGCCTGGGGAAACCAAAGCCGGGGCGGCGACGCGCGAGCTGCAGGAAGAAACGGCATTGGATGCCGAGCAAATGTTGTATCTGATGGAACTGCAAAGCGGCAGCACCCAGCATCATGTCTACGAGGCTTCGGTGCTCGACCTTGAGCAGTTGCGCCCGCAAAACGAGATCATCGAATGCATCTGGCATCCGCTGGACGCGGTGCAGAATCTGCCCACCAGCGACGCGACCTTGCGCATCGTGCAGGCATTTCAACGACGCTTGTGAGGTTTCAACCGGCAAACGCCCGGCGCCCGGCGCTGATTTCCGTGCGCAATTCGCCGATGAAGTTGGAAAGATCGCGGATCGTCACCAGATGCTCCGGCGAAACCCCATTGAGCAACAACTCGACTCGCCCGGAGTCAGGCTCATAAACCTTGATCCGCAGCAGTCCCTGCTCCACTTGTGTGCATTCGCATTCAAGCGACGGAAAGCCGGACTCGACAATCCGGCAGATGTCGGCAATGGCTAACATGGGTACACGCCTCGCAGGCGTTGAGTCGGTCGACCCGTTGAGCATAGATGAGCCATCAGCAACCTGCCGCCCCGGCAATTGCCAACCCGCTCACATATTTGACCCCGCCTCAATGCGCGTCGTGATCCCAGATCCAGTTCCAGATGCCCGGCAACTGCACCGGCTGTGAACTCTGCTGAACCGTTCGCGCCAGCGCCGCTTTCTGCAGCGCCGCGTGATCGTCGTAGAACGCTTTGTCCGCCAGCCTCATGCCCGTGGCGGCGGCGCTGTCGAGGAGGATCTGCAAGTATTCGCGAGTATGTCGCGCGGTGTAACGGTTGAGGTCATGAAAGGTCACCACCACCGGAATGACGCCGTCCACGGTTGGTAATTCGCCGCGGGCAATGCGCTCGCGGACTTCCGATAGCTGGCGCAGCATATTCGCCCGACGTCGGGGACTGGCGTTGAAGCCCCAGATCTTGCCGTCGTTGGCGCTCAAATCGGTCAGCAACACATGCAGACCGTGTTGCTGATAGGCAGCGAAAGTGCGCTTGTCATAATTCCAGAAGGGCGGACGCAGCAGGATCGGCGCAGCGCCGGTGATCGCGGCGATATCCGCCGTGCCGTTGCTCAGCGACTGCTCCAGCTCTTGCGGATCGAGCGAGCGATGGTTGGTGTGCCAATGGGTGGCGGTGTGAAATCCGAGGATGTGCCCTTCGGCGTATTCGCGTCGCATGATGCCGCGGCCAATGTCACTGTTGCCGGCGCGGGGCGCGCGGGTCTGGACGAAGAACACCGCTTTGATGTCCGGTTGCACCGGGTTGTCCTTGAGGCTGTCGAGCACCGTCGCCGACGGGTTCCACAAGCTCGAAGCGCTGGGGCCGTCATCGAACGTCAGCAGAAAACGTACCGGCGCCTGGGCCTTGAGCCGGGTTTCGGTTTGCGCGGTCATCTCGATCGGCGCGGCAATGCAGCCGGCCAGCCCGAACGCGATGGCCGCTGCACAGAGAAGATTGAACGCGTATTTCATGCTTTGCCTTGCGCCTGACCGTTGCGGTCCTGTTGTCGTCCGGCAAAACTCCCTCGCCCTGATCCATCCCTGCGCCCGGCTATTCGAGCCAGCGTTGGATAGGGTACACAGGCTTTGGTTCCAGCGCTCGCTCAGTCCGCCAATGCCTGTTGAAACGAGGTGTCGATGATCCCGGCAGTGGCCAGCGGTGCCGGCAAGGCCTTGACCTTGAACAGGAAGTCGGCGGTGCTTTGCAGGTCGGCGGCGGCCTGTCGATCCACCGGCCCGACGCTCATGTGCGCCTGGCGCAACCAGTGCCGCGACACCTGCTGATCGAGATTGGCCTTCTTCGCCCACAGATCCGCATATTCATCGGTGTGGCTGTCGACCCAGGCCCGCGCCCGTTTCAAACGCCCGAGAAAATCGGCAATCGCCGCACGCTTGCTGTCGATCGACGGCGCCGACGCGGCAATCGCGCTGAGGCCCGGCATCAGGTTTTTCGCCGTGAGAATCGGCCGCGCGCCTGAGAACACGATTTGCTGGGAGATGTACGGTTCCCACACCGGGAAAGCGTCGATGCTGCCCTGTGGCAATGCCGCCGCGGCGTCAATCGGCATCAGCTTGACGAAGTCGACGTAGTTTTCCGGCAGACCGCCCTGCTCCAGGGCGCGCAAGGTCAGTTGCTGGCTCCACGCGCCAGGCCAGTAGGCGACTTTTTTACCCTTCAGATCAGCAATGGTTTTCACCGGCGAATCTTTCGGCACCAGCAAGGCGATGGTGTCCGGGTTCTGCCGCGATACCCCGATCAGCTTCACCGGCGCCTGCTTGGCAGCGAGAAACAGAAAACCCGAATCACCGAGAAAGCCCAGATCCAGCGAACCGGTCTGCAACGCCTCGGCCAGTGGTGCAGCGGCCTGGAAATGTTTCCAGTCGACGCTGTACGGCGCGTCCTTCAACACGCCGGAGGCCTCGATTGAGGCGCGGATGTTGTAGTAGTTCTGATCACCGACGTGCAGGACCAACGACTCATCGGCGTAGGAAAGCGGTGCGCTGAACAGTCCAGCAATCAGTGTGATACGCAAGAATTTGGAGAGCTTCATGGCGGGTCCTGCAATGGGATTCTGCATAGACCATAACGCTCTTGATCGGCGCTTTTTAAATTCGATTAATGCATAAGCTCAGCACACCGAATGCTCACTGTTCTCTGTGCAACAGTGCGATACCAGCGTGTTGCCCCAGCAACAGTTGAAAGCCACCAAACCCGGCGAAAACCCCGTAAACATTGGCCAATACGCACATGGCACAGAGCCTGCAATATTCCATTCATGCAGGAAGCAGCCACTAAAAATATATTTTTGGACATAAAAACAGTGCCTTTGCCGGAGCGCCGCCATGACATCCTTCTTCCCGTTTTTCCGCCTCAAAACACTGCTGGTCGCCAGCGCCATGGCGCTAAGCCTGCAACCGCTGGCTCACGCCACCGAAACGGCACCCGCCGAAGTTCATCTGGACTACGCCTACTACTCACCGGTCAGCCTGGTGCTCAAGCATTTCGGCTTCCTCGAAAAAGCCCTGCCGCAGACCAAAGTCAGTTGGGTACTCAGCCAGGGCAGTAACCGTTCGCTGGAGTATCTGAATAGCGGCGGCGTCGATTTCGCCTCCAGCGCCAGCCTTGCTGCAGTGCTGAGCCGCGCCAACGGCAGCCCGATCAAATCGGTCTATGTTTACAGCCGCGCCGAATGGACTGCGCTGGTGGTGCGCAAGGATTCGCCGTACCAGAGCGTCGCCGACCTCAAAGGCAAGAAAATCGCCGCCACCAAAGGCACGGATCCTTACCTGTTCACCCTGCGCAGCCTGCAACAGGCCGGGCTGAAAAAAGACGACGTGGAACTGGTGCACCTGCAACATCCGGATGGTCGCACCGCGCTGGAAAAGGGCGATGTGGACGCCTGGGCCGGTCTCGATCCGCACATGGCCGCCAGTCAGGTGCAGGCCGGTTCGCGCCTGCTGTACCGCAACCCGGCGTTCAACAGTTACGGCGTGGTCAGCGTCACCGAGCAGTACGCCAAGGAGCATCCGCACACCATCGACACGGTGATCAAAGCCTACGAGCAGGCGCGACAATGGGCGCTGCAAAATCCCGAGGAGTTCGCCGCCCTGCTCGCCAAGGAATCTGGCCTGCCGCTGGACGTGGCCAAACTGCAGTTGTCGCGCACCGACCTGAGCAGCCCGCAACTGACCGCCAACGACGTGCAGGCGTCCAAGGCGGCGGCACCGATTCTGGTCTCCGAGGAACTGGTGCGGCGTGGAGTGAATGTCGATCAAGTCATCGATCAGTTGCTCGACAGTGGCGTGCAGCAAGCCGTCGCCCGCCAGTAACCGACCAGACTCACAGCCCATCCGCGTCAGACGCGGATTCGCTGTGAGCGGAGCCTACGTATGAGCACTCGCAGTAACGAACTGCCAGCGCCGCCTCGCAGCTTGTCGAGGCCGCATCCTTCCCTCAACCCGACATGGCGCCGGCGCCTGAAAGGTCTGGCCCTGCCGCTGCTGATCGTGGTCGCCCTGGAGTTCATCGTGCGTCTCGGCTGGCTGCCGTCCTACCAAATGCCGGCCCCCAGCGAGATCGCCCTGACCCTCACCGACCTCGCCGAAGGCGCGCTGTGGAAACACATCGGCGCCAGCCTGATCCGCGTGTTGCTCGGGTTTGCAATTGGCGCCAGCCTGGCACTGGTGTTCGCCGCCTGGGTCGGCCTCAGTCGTGAGGCCGAAGCCTATCTGGAACCGACATTCGCCGCGCTGCGTTCGATTCCGAGTCTGGCCTGGGTGCCGCTGTTGCTGCTGTGGCTGGGCATCGATGAAACCTCGAAGATCGTGCTGATCGCCATCGGCGCGTTCTTTCCGGTGTACGTCAACGTGGTCGCGGCGATTCGCAACATCGATCGCAAACTGGTCGAGGTCGGGCGCATCTATGGCTTCAGCCGCCTGCAACTGGTACGGCGGATTCTGTTGCCGGCCGCCCTGCCCGGCCTGTTCACCGGGCTGCGCAGCGGCATGAGTCTGGCGTGGATGTTTCTGGTGGCCGCCGAGCTGATCGCCGCGACCAAGGGCCTGGGTTATCTGCTCAGCGACGGCCGCGAAACCTCGCGACCGGACATCGTGCTGGCAGCGATCATCGTGCTCGCCGTGCTCGGCAAACTCAGCGATGGTGTGCTCGCGCTGCTGGAACGCCGCTGGCTGGTCTGGCGCGACACGTTCACCGGTCAAGCGGCGCAGGATTGATTGGCCAGAGCCAACTAAGCTGAAAGCGTGCAACCGGAGATTCAGCGCATGTGCGGAAGACTCTCGCAGTACCGTGGCATTCACGACTTTGTCGCGGTGCTGAGCATTCCCGATGCGCTGATCAATCACGTCGGCGACGCCGCGCTGGAACACTACAATGCGGCGCCGACCACGTCTCTCGCCATTCTTCATCAATATGATCAACGCCTGTATGCCGACAACCTGCGCTGGGGCTGGCGTCCGCACTGGGCCAGGGACCGCGCGGCACCGATCAACGCCCGTGTGGAAAAAGTCGCCCATGGCCCCTTCTTCCGGGCGATCTGGCGTCATCGGTTGATCGTCCCGGTCGACAACTGGTTCGAATGGGTCGACGGCCCGGATAACACCCGACAGCCGTGGCTGATCCGGCGGGCCGATCACGGGCCGGTGTTCTGTGCGGCCATCGGCCAGTTTCCGACACCCGGCAGCGAAGCCCGGGACGACGATGGTTTCGTGATCATCACCGCCGACAGCGTCGGCGGCCTGCTCGATATCCATGATCGCCGACCGGTGGTTTTTCGCCCGGAGCTGGCTGCCGAGTGGCTCGACCCGGCAACACCGGCGGAACGTGCCGAACAGATGCTGCTGTTCGAAGGTGAAGCCAGCGCGGCATTTGCCTGGCACAAGGTTGGCAAAGCCGTCGGCAATTCGCGCAATCAGGGCGCCGGGCTGATTGAAGAAGTGGCTTAAAGATCCGTGATCTCACGCGTTTAACCTGTAGGAGCTGCCGCAGGCTGCGATCTTTTGATTTTTAATTTTTTAAAAGCAAGATCAAAAGATCGCAGCCTGCGGCAGCTCCTACAGGTGATTACAAGTGACACTCGATCTTTACAGCTGGTGTTTCATCGTTGAAACACCCGGAAAAAAAACAGTCGTTTGAGCGATCTAACCGCTTGTCTGACATTTCAACCGTCATACATACATTTAGATGCACTACGGATAGCATGCGCGCCGCATTTCCAATTGGCATACCAGTTGACCAAAGAGTCAACAAACCAGGAATCCCCTACAACTTTTACCAAGCCTTGCAGAGAACTAAGTTGCGCGACGATTTTGCAATCAAACAGGCCAAAGGCCTGGAGTGTATTTATCTGTCCATGACAGAACGCTTTCAACTCGACTGTTTTATCGGCCACTACATCAAGACCCGAAACCTGCGTTCAGTACCGGACATCGAACGTATTCTGCGCACCACGCTCGAAGGCTATCCCGGCCACCCACCGGTGATGGTCAATGAGCTCAATGCGTGGATCGACAAGACGCTGGGCTATCGGGCGTCACATCCGGACTTCCCGCACCTGGAAGACCTGTGAAACAACAAAAAGCCCCGCTGCTGCGGGGCTTTTTGCATGGGGCTGTCAGAATTTCACGTCGGGCCCGGTGAGCTCCTTGTCATCGTCGTGCTTCCACGTCTGTTCCTTGCGTTTCTCGCGCTCGATTTCCTCTTCGCTCGGTTCGTCCACTTCGTCGTCTACTGCCTGGTTTTCATCCGGACGCTTCTGCTCGGTCGTCATGTGAACTTCGCCTCGTCGACAATAATCATCCAATAAGCGTAGAACAGTTTTTCCCCGTCAACTTACAACCACCAGCGCAACAAAAAGAAAAACGCCATGCTTAAAAGCATGCTGAGCAACGTATTGCGGGTGTACAGCACCAAGCCGATCGCAACCAGCGAACTCAGCAAATACGGATTATCCCACTGCACATTCAACTGTTTGTCCGGCATGAACACGATTGGCCCGCAGATCGCCGTCAACATTCCCGGTACGGCAAACCCGAGAAACTGCCGCGCGTTGCTGCTCAAACGCAATGGCAGGCGCGGTTCGAGAAACACGTAGCGGTTGAGGAACACCAGAATCCCCATGCCGACAATCACTGCCCAGACCATCATATGCGCCCCCGATACAGCTTGTTGCAGACAAATCCTGCGGTCATCCCGGCCAGCCCCGATAGCACCAGCGCCGAGCCCCATTGCCAATAGCTGAACAGCACCGAGCAGAACAGCGACACCGCCACGCAAACCACCGTCGGCACGTTACGCACCACCGGGGTAATCAATGCGATGAAAGTGGCGGCAATCGAGAAGTCCAGGCCCAGATGCTCAAGCCCCGGAATACTGCTACCCAGGACGATACCGGCCAGGGTGAACAGGTTCCATGCAATGTAGAACGTCAGGCCGACGCCCAAGGCATACCAGCGATTGAACTGCTGGCGGTCATGCTGGCTGGTCAGGGCAAACAGTTCATCGGTGAGCAAAAAGCCCAGACCGATGCGCCAGCGCCCGGGCAGCGGCGAGATCACCGAGCGCATGCTCATTCCGTACAACAGGTGCTGCGAGGTCAGCAGCAGTGTGGTCAGCAGAATCGAGAAAATCCCGGCACCGCCCTTGAGCATGCCGATCGCCACCAGTTGCGCGGCGCCCGCGAACACAATGCTCGACAGGCCCTGCCCCTGCAGCGGTGTGAGATTGGCTTCGATCGCAATGGAGCCGGCGAGCAGCCCCCACGGCGCCGTCGCCAACGATAACGGCATGATCGCCGCAGCGCCGCGAAGAAACGCACGGCGCGGCATAAGTGAGTCAGACATAACGCTCTTCAACCGAGGAAACGGTCGCAGACTCTGCCAGCAAATGCCCCTTCGTGGCTTGAACAATCTTGCGCACTTGCGCTGAATCGCCGCGCCCCGGCGCCGCTGTCGGCGTACCATGGAGGCCTTCACAACCGTGTCAGGGAGACGACATGCTGTACCGAATCGCAGCCGACGGGCTGGTGCTGTTCCATCTGTCATTCATTCTGTTCGTGCTGTTCGGCGGGCTGCTGGTGCTCAAATGGCCACGTCTGATGTGGCTGCATCTGCCGGCGGCGGCGTGGGGCGTGGCAGTCGAGGTGTTGCACCTGACCTGTCCGCTGACCTACTGGGAAAACCTGATGCGCCACGCCGCCGGGCAGACCGAATACGCCGGCGGCTTCATCGAGCACTACGTGTGGCCGATCATCTACCCCGCAGGTCTGACGCCACAGATCCAGTTGGCACTGGGCAGCGTGGTGCTGGTGATCAACCTGCTGGTCTACGGGCGTCTGGCCCGTGCGTGGAAACTGCGCCGCGCCAGCCGCATCCCGTTTTAACGCGCGGCGGGTTTCAAGGCTTGCAACCAGGCCGGATCCAGGCGCTTCTGGTCGACCTCCAGACCCAGCGCCTGCATCCGCTCCTGGTGCGCTGCGACCTCCCGCTGCAACTGCGCGTGATCGCTGGAGTTACCGTCCAGTTCGTGCATCTGGGTCAAACCCAGATGATAGAAACGCAGCACCTTCATCGCCGTCGGATCATTTTGCTCAACGGCCTCTGTCACCTGATGCATCACGTTGGTCACACTCATCAGGCTGCGCTTGAGCCGCCAGCTATACACCGCTGGGGCCATCCACGGCTGCTGCCAGAACTGCCCGCGCATCAGCGCCGCCGTCAGCAGAAACGCGACGAACACTCCGCCGACATTGAAACGCAGATTATCGCCGCCGGGTTCACCGAACAGCGCCACCGCCGCCGTCGAAAGCGCCATCGCCAACACCAGGAACAGCACGGCAATGATCAGCGTGCTGCGACGGGTCTGCTGGCGAAACGTTGCTGGGTCCATCGGCTGGATCTCGAACATCAGGCATGACTTCCTTGAACGATAAAAAGGGCAACGGAAAAAACTCGTTGCGCATTATCGCCTCTGTGCACGATTTAGCTATGCTGGGGGCCCTTTTCATCTTTTCAGCGTCCAACGGGGACATGGCGGTACAGCGCAGATCGTGCCATCTTCATTCATGGATACACACTATTCGGATGCCATTTGCCTGCCATTGGAATGACATCGTTTTAAGGATCATTGCATGACCCAACGACACGTAATCAACGCCTCGGTCAGCCCGAAAGGCAGCCTGGAAACCCTTTCTCAACGTGAAGTGCAGCAACTGAGCGAAGCCGGATCCGGCAGCACCTACACCCTCTTCCGCCAGTGCGCCCTGGCCATCCTCAATACCGGCGCGCATGTCGACAACGCCAAGACTATCCTCGAAGCCTACAAGGACTTCGAAATCCGCATTCACCAGCAGGATCGCGGCGTGCGCCTCGAACTGCTGAACGCCCCGGCCGACGCGTTCGTCGACGGCGAAATGATTGCCAGCACCCGCGAGATGCTGTTCAGCGCCCTGCGCGACATCGTCTACACCGAAAACGAACTCGACAGCCAACGCATCGACCTCAGCACCTCGCAAGGCATCAGCGACTACGTGTTCCACCTGCTACGCAACGCGCGCACCTTGCGCCCGGGTGTCGAGCCGAAAATCGTCGTGTGCTGGGGCGGTCACTCGATCAACACCGAAGAATACAAATACACCAAGAAAGTCGGCCACGAACTG
>Ga0182008_10002151_pt1 | contig 12564 bp, 8 predicted proteins | sample Sormic07211129_1_FD_120482 | JGI IMG/M metagenome (GOLD analysis project Ga0182008, IMG submission 120482) | Rhizosphere microbial communities from Sorghum bicolor, Mead, Nebraska, USA - 072115-129_1 metaG | ecosystem: Host-associated > Plants > Roots > Rhizosphere | place: USA: Nebraska...
CTGTTACCAGGCGGCTTTTTTGTTGGCTGATTCAGCCGGTCTGGCGTCCCCAAGGGGATTCGAACCCCTGTACTCACCGTGAAAGGGTGATGTCCTAGGCCTCTAGACGATGGGGACAGAAAATCTGTCCTGGATGCGCTGCTCTGCATCCCGACCTGTTACTTGCTGACTGCTTGCGAATCTGGCGTCCCCAAGGGGATTCGAACCCCTGTACTCACCGTGAAAGGGTGATGTCCTAGGCCTCTAGACGATGGGGACAGAAATCTGTCCTGAATGCATTACTTCGCATCCTGACCCGGTACTGCAGCAATCGCAGAAACAAAAAAAGCCTGACTTGTCAGGCCCGTTCAGCACTGCACACTTGCTTTACAACTAAATCCTGGCGTCCCCAAGGGGATTCGAACCCCTGTACTCACCGTGAAAGGGTGATGTCCTAGGCCTCTAGACGATGGGGACCTGTGCTGGCTTTACTCTCAGCGGACTCTTCGTTGAAGGCTTTGCTTAGCCCCTCAAAAAAGCGTGCGCGAAGTATAGCATGGGGCCATTCACAAAATCAACCGCGGGCGCATCTTATTTTCCATGGAGGAAACCGTTCCCGGCGGCGATTGCTCAATGTGCAATCGATCGGCTGCGCGGGCGAGGTACAGGTCCTCAGCAACAGCAGCCAGACAAGCAAAAGGAAAGCCTCTTGCTCCCCCCTTCGTTTGCACTGACCCAAACCCACGTCATACAGGGGTTGGGCGGCGGGAGGAGCTGAGCAAGCTTGGCCCGCCGCCTTGACAATCAGTTCTTGTAATGGCTGAAGCGATAACCTTGGTCGAAGTATGCTGCCAATGCGACGATCACTCCGGAGCACGTGAGCATCAAGGCCACTGCGCTCGTGTCACGAGTCGCAGACTGGGCAACCATTGATAACGCCCACAACGGAGCAATACCGCCGGCAATGGCAGTGCCGATTTCACGCCCCGAACCGACCCCCGTCGAGCGGTTTTGCACGGCAAACTGGCGACTGAGGAAAGAGCCTTGTGGGGCGAACATCATCGGCGCCAGCACCCCGGTGCCGACGATCAGCGCCAGGTAAATCAGCCTGTTCTCGCCGCTGTCCAGCAACTGCATGAACGGGTACGCGAACAATGCTGACAGCAGGCCGCCGACGATCAGCAGCTTCTTGCTGCTGAACTTGTCACACAGATAGCCGAAGAGCGGGACGGTAAAGATTGCGACCAGACTGGCCAGTGTCACCGATAGCGATGTCACGCTGGCCGAAATGCCTTTGAACTGGGTCAGGTAGGCCAGCGAGAAGGTCTTGAAGACATAGCTCAGTGCGTTGTAACCGATGGCGACAAAGAAGACGACGCCCAGGCCCTTGAGATTGGTTTTCCACAATTCGCGGAACGGCCTCTTCTGGCGATGGCTTTCCTCGAAGTGGTGATACTCTGGCGTTTCCGGCAGACTCCCACGCACCCAGAGCCCAACCAGTACCAGCACGAAACTGAGGATGAAGGGAATGCGCCAACCGCCGGCAAGCAAAAACTTGTCGCCATTGAAGGTCAGCAGATAAACGGTCAGCGACGATAGCAACAGGCCAAGGTTCAGCCCCAATGCAGGCCATGCACCTTGTCGTCCCTTCTTGTTGTCGGCCGCATGTTCGTAGGAAGTTACCGCCGCCCCCGCCAGTTCAGCACCGGCGCCCAGACCCTGCACAATGCGGATCAGCACCAGGCACAGGGGAGCCCAAACGCCGATGCTGGCGTAGGAAGGGACCAGGCCAATGGCGGTCGTGCACAAGCCCATCATACAGAAAGTAACGAACAACATTTTCTTGCGCCCGTAGCGGTCGCCGAAGTAGCCGAAGAACAGGCCCCCGATCGGTCGCGCCACAAAGCCGATGGCGAAGGTGGCAAAGGCTTGCAGCGATGCATTCGCCGGGTCCGAGGTATCGAAGAAGACCTTGCTGAAGACAATCGACGCCATCGTCGCGTAAAGATAAAAGTCATACCACTCCAGCATTGAGCCGACGATGGTCGCTGCCGCCACTTTGCGCAAACGACTTTTTGTCTGTGCCGGGGTTTCCTGTTCCGTTTTTTGAATGTTCAAAATGTCTCCTTCATGAATTAATTTTTTTCTTTTTCGCCTAGAGCGTTCGAGTTGGGGCTGGCTGGGGAGCGACAGACAACCGTACGTTGTCCGCTGCGCAAACTCAGCGCCTCATCACTTCACGCACAATGTATTCAGCAATGGCTAGCGACGATGTCGCCCCTGGTGACGGTGCATTGCGGATGTGGGTAATGTTGCCGTGTTGGCGAATCACGAAATCGTCAACCAGTGCACCATTGGCCTCCATTGCCTGGGCACGGATCCCACGAACCGCCGGAACAATACCGACCGAGGCAAGCGTCGGCACATAGCGCGCCGCCTCGCGGACAAAGCTCGCCTCGCTGACCACAGTCTTCAGTTCCCGAAGCGTCGCCGGTAGGTTACGGGCGGCAAACTTCCAAAAGCCGGGGTAGCTGGCAAAATTGAAGATATCGGCCATGTTCATGCTGCGGCCGTCATAGTTCTCGCGACCGAAGGATATGAAAGCATTCGGGCCGATCGTCATCTGTCCGTCGATACGCTTTGTGAAATGCACCCCGAGGAAAGGAAAGCGCGGGTCCGGCACCGGGTAGATCAAGCCTTTGACATGCGACTTGAAAGCCTCGTCGATCACGTAATACTGGCCGAAGAACGGTACGATGCGTGGCGTGTCCTGATCGCCCGAACGCTCTGCCAGGCGATCTGACTGCAAACCCGCGCAGGCAATTGCCTGATCGAATACCGTATCGAAGACCTCTCCGTCCGCAAGTTCGACCCGTACTTCGCCGCCTTGCTCAAGCAGGCGCCCAACCGGTGAATTCAGACAAATGCGCCCGCCACGCTCCCTGATTTCATCGGCGATTCGGGCCGCAATTTGACCGTAACTGACAATCGCCGTTTTCGGTGAATGCAAGGCGCCCAGGCCGATGCAGTTGGGCTCGATTTCGCGCAGCTCATTTGAGCCGATCAGCCGCACGCCAGGCACACCGTTGGCCTGCGCTTTCCGATAAATCACCTCCAGGCGAGGCAACTCTTCCCCTTGCAGCGCGACGACAACTTTGCCGCACTCGTCGTAGGGGATCGCATTGTCGCGGCAATAGTTGCCAATCAATTCGCCCCCGCGCCTGCAAAGTCGTGCCTTGAGCCCCCCCGGCTCATAGTACAGACCGGCATGGACCACACCCGAATTGTGGCTGGACTGATGACTGGCGACACTCGCCTCCTTTTCGAACAGCACCACCGTGGCGTCGGGAAAATCCAACAATAACTGACGTGCGACTGCGAGGCCATTTATCCCCCCGCCGATAACTGCATAACGCTTCTTGTTCATTGCGCCTCTCAAAAAATAGCAAACTCGTCATTTCACTGCTACATACATCACTTTGGCGAAGGGCGAGGGCCTGCATATGCCGCCCGCCCAATGCCTGGCACCGACGCGATTTGCCCTGTCAAGCATTTTTGATCAACCACAATTTAGATAAAAGCGAAAAATTATGTACAATTAATTTCGAAAAAAGAGAACAAGTGATGTCCATGACTTTAAAGCAACTCGAAGCGTTCTACTGGGCCGCCACCTGCGCCAACTTTGCGATTGCCGCCGAACGCCTGCATTTGTCCGTATCGTCTCTCTCCAAGCGCATTTCAGAACTGGAGGAAGCGCTTGGCATCAATCTGTTCGACCGGAGTGGCCACCGCGCCGTACTCAGCGATGCAGGCCAGGCATTGCTGCCACGCGCGCTGGCGCTGCTCGATGACGCCGCCGCAATACGTACCGCCTTCGCACCCTCTGCCGGACTAGTTGGCCGTTGCACCTTTGGTGTTGGCGAACTCAGCGCGCTGACCTGGCTACCGCAGTTCATTGCGCAAGTCCGGGCACTGCATCCCAAATTGACGCTCGAACCCTATGTCGATGTGGGCTCAGTTCTGGAAAGCCGTGTCACCAAGGGCGAGCTCGATTTTGCGATCATTGCCGGACGCTCATCGCACCACGGCATCCTGTCGCAACCAGTCAGCCAAGCACAATTCATCTGGCTTGCCGCGCCAACCCTGGCTGTATCTGACAGCCCGCCTGGCTTACGTGGTGCCGCCGATTTACTTGACGCTGGACAGCCCATCGTTGCCTTACCGCCATCAGCTGGCACCACGCGACTGATTGATGACTGGCTACTGGCTCACGGCATCGCTGCCGTTGAGCGTATAAGTTGCAATAATTGGGGGGCCATTGCCGGCATGCTGATTGCCTCTGTCGGGATCGGCATACTGCCCACTGGCTGGAGTCAAAAGCTGGTTGACCAGGGTCTGCTGCTCCCGCTCGCCGCCGCCGAAATGCCAGCGCCGGTAATCTATTCTTTTCAGTGGCGGCGCGGAGACAACCGTCCACTGATCGAGCAGCTGCGCGGGCTTTCCACCCAATATGTCGACTTCACTGCCGATCTATCGCGACCGCTGGGCGGCATAACGGAACGCTGATAACTGCCGGCCATGTGCCGCCCGCTGACCACCTCGACTTCCAGCAACGCATGCATGGGCATCAGCGGGAGCCAAGCGCTGACGTCTTGCATGCCATGCCAGCGCGCTAACAGCTTGGCCAGGCTCGCCGAAGGGTATGGCGAAATGGGCCCGGAAATAAAAAAAGCCGCTCGAGGCGACTTTGATTATCATGTGATTGATGCGCTGTTGGTGGAGGCGGCATGGATACGGATGTTGGCTTCAGAAGATGGGGCTATCGGATTACGCTACGCTAATCCGACCTACGCCACACTCCCCTGTCAGGTATGGCGATAAGTGCCACGGAAATAAAAAAAGCCGCCCGAGGCGACTTTGATTATCACGTGATTTCTGCGCTGTTGGTAGAGGCGGCATGGATACGGATGTTGGATTCAGAAGATGCTGCTGTCGGATTACGCTACGCTAATCCAACCTACGCCACACTCCCCTGTCGGGTATGGCGATAAGTGCCACGGAAATAAAAAAAGCCGCTCGAGGCGACTTTGATTATCACGTGATTTCTGCGCTGTTGGTGGAGGTAAGCGGGATCGAACCGCTGACCTCTTGCATGCCATGCAAGCGCTCTCCCAGCTGAGCTATACCCCCCGGGCGCAGAAACACTGCTACTTCTTTACTACCAAACACCAGACTGAACTGGCGTCCCCAAGGGGATTCGAACCCCTGTACTCACCGTGAAAGGGTGATGTCCTAGGCCTCTAGACGATGGGGACCTCGGTACTGCACTTTTACTTCTACAATTTGTAGCCTTACTTCTGCGCTGTTGGTGGAGGTAAGCGGGATCGAACCGCTGACCTCTTGCATGCCATGCAAGCGCTCTCCCAGCTGAGCTATACCCCCCGGGCGCAGAAATAATAAAAGCCGCACTTGGCGACTTTGTTCCACTACTTGCTTTCCATCCAGATTCCGTTTTTTACGGGCCTGAACTTGCAACAATCAGTACAAACAACTGCCACTACTATATCACAACTACCTGGCGTCCCCAAGGGGATTCGAACCCCTGTACTCACCGTGAAAGGGTGATGTCCTAGGCCTCTAGACGATGGGGACCGCGGAACTTCCAAACAACATCTGCACCACTTCAACGACTAACAAAACCTGACTGCGATTTTGCTGCTGGTGGAGGTAAGCGGGATCGAACCGCTGACCTCTTGCATGCCATGCAAGCGCTCTCCCAGCTGAGCTATACCCCCGTTGGTGCAGAAACAAGAGTATAGCAAAGAAGTTTCACTCTGCAAATACCCTTTTTCGTCTATGAGTAACTTTTCATAGGGGCGGTTTCCGCACTGCGTTTACACGCTCAATTCAGCGCGGCGATTACAGCCACTTTGCCAGGCGCGCCAGCACGGTGTCGCGGCCGAACATGACCACCACCTGATCGATGGCCGGCGTCTGCAGCTGGCCCGTCAAAATCAGGCGCAAGGGCATGGCCAGCAGCGGCATCTTGATGGTGTTGCCGGCCAGCACTTCCTTGATCATGGCGGCCACGGCTTCCTTGCTCCACTCCACCGTGGCGATGCGCTCGGCAAACTGCGCCAGCACGGGCTTGATGGCATCCGTGATGTGCTGCGCCACCAGCTCCGCTTCCGGCTGCGGCTCGCGGAAGAACAGCATCGAAGCGTCAGCCAGTTCATTGACCGTGTTGGCGCGCTCTTTCATCATGCCCAACACTTGCGCAAGATCAGGCGCGCCTTCGAAGACGGCGCCGGCGGCGGCCATTTGCGGACGCGCCAGGTCGGCCAGGCGGGTATTGTCGGCCTGCTTGATGTACTGATTATTGAGCCACTTGAGCTTTTCCAGGTCGAACTGCGCGGCCGACTTGGTCAGGTGCTCGAGGTTGAACCACTCGCAGAACTGCGCCACCGAGAAGACTTCGTCGTCGCCATGGCTCCAGCCCAGGCGCGCCAGGTAATTCAGCATCGATTCAGGCAGGAAGCCCTGCGCCGGGTAATCCATCACGCTGACGGCATCGCGGCGCTTCGACATCTTCTGGCCGTCCGAACCCAAAATCATCGGCAAATGGCCGTACAGCGGCAGCGGCGCGCCGATGGCGCGCAGGATGTTGATCTGGCGCGGGGTGTTGTTGACGTGGTCGTCGCCGCGCAGCACGTGGCTGATCTGCATGTCCCAGTCATCGACGGCCACGCAGAAGTTATACGTCGGCGTGCCGTCCGGGCGGGCGATCACCAGGTCGTCCAGTTCGCGGTTCGAGATCGTGATCGTGCCCTTGACCACATCGTCCCACGTCACGTCGCCATCGAGCGGATTCTTGAAGCGCACGACGGGCTTGCGGTCGGCAGGGATGGCCGGCAGGGTCTTGCCCGGCTCCGGGCGCCAGGTGCCGTCGTAGCGCGGCTTTTCGCCGGCGGCGCGCATGCGCTCGCGCATCGCTTCGACTTCTTCCGGCGACGAGTAGCAGTGGTATGCAGTGCCTTCGGCCAGCATCTGCGCCACCACTTCGCGGTAGCGGTCCATGCGCTGCATCTGGTAGAACGGGCCTTCGTCATGGTCCAGGCCCAGCCACTTCATGCCTTCGATGATGGCTTGCACGGCTTCCGGCGTGGAGCGCTCCACGTCCGTGTCCTCGATGCGCAGCACGAAGGTGCCGCCGAAGTGACGGGCATACGCCCAGCTGTATAAAGCGGTGCGGGCGCCGCCCAGGTGCAGATAGCCGGTCGGGCTGGGAGCGAAACGGGTACGGACGGGAGTAGCGTTTGTGGTCATCGAAGTAATCAGGCTTGAATAAGTAAAACGCCATTTTACTCTGTTGACCGCCGCCGCTCCACAAGCGCCGTCACAGCTGCAGCAAGCGCCTTTTCACCTCGTCCGCCTGCGCATGCAGCGCCTGCTCGAACAGGGCGACCAGCTGCGACAGGGGCCGGTGCAAGGGTTTCACGAGATTCACGGTGAACGGCAGGGACACGGCAAAGCGGCGGATCTGCAAGCCCTGCCCCGCATAATCGAGGGCCGTGAGCGGATTGACGATGGCCAGCCCCACGCCTTCGCGCACCATGGCGCACACGGAAGCGGCGCTGTGCGTGTCGAGCGCCATGCGCCGCTCCACGCCCGCCTGCGCGAAGATGGCGTCGATCTGCTGGCGGTACGGGTCGACGGCGGCCAGGCTGATGAAAGACTGGCCCGCGAAGTCCGCCGGCGCCAGCACGGTTTTGCCAGCCAGCGCATGACCGTCGGGCAGCACGCACACTTCATCGACGGACATCAAGGTGGCCAGCGCCGTGCCGGGCGGCGCATTGCCCACTTCCGTCAGGCCGATATCGTGGCGCTGCGCCGACAGCCACTCTTCCAGCAGCGGCGACTCCTGCGGCGTGATGCTGATGCTCACCTTGGGAAAATCGGCGACGAAGCGCTTGCACGCCTGCGGCAGCAAGGATTGGGAAAACACGGGCAGGCAGGCGATCGACAACTGTCCCTGGTCGAACTGGCGCAGGGCCGCCGCCGTGCTGACGATGCGCTCCAGGCCGAAATACGCGCGCTGCACTTCCTCGAACAGCTGCAGCGCCTGGGCCGTGGGGCGCAGCCGCCCCCGTTCGCGTTCGAACAGGGTCAATCCCGTCAAGTGCTCGAGGCGCGCCAGCTCGCGGCTGACGGTGGGCTGCGAGGTGTGCAGCATGGCGGCGGCGGCCGTCACGCTGCCCGTCGTCATGATGGCGCGAAAAACCTCGATGTGGCGCAATGAGATGGTCATACCCATATCATAAATGAATAAGGTCACCTTAAATGGATATTTTATGTTTACACAGAAAACCCCCATCATGATCGGAACGTAGGTCGGATTAGCGCAAAGCGCGCAATCCGACACCCCTCCATAAAATGACAAAGACCACCGCCATGAAACCAGTGCCAGACGCCACCCTCGCCCAACTCGCCCAGGAACACGGCACGCCCCTGTGGGTGTATGACGCGGCCACCATCCGCGCGCGCATCGCGCAGCTGGCGCAATTCGACACCGTGCGTTTCGCGCAAAAGGCCAATTCGAACATCCATCTGCTCACCGTGATGCGCGAAGCGGGCGTGCACGTGGACGCCGTCTCGCTGGGCGAGATCGAACGCGCGCTGCAGGCGGGCTTTACGCCGGCGCAAACGAACGGCGCGGCCGGCGTGGTGTTCACCTGCGACCTGTTCGACCGCGCCACCCTTGCGCGCGTGGCGGCAGCAAAAATTGAAGTCAATTGCGGCTCCGTCGACATGCTGCGCCAGTTGGGCCCCGTGTCGCCCGGCCACCGGGTCTGGCTGCGCATCAATCCCGGCTATGGCCATGGCCACAGCAACAAGACCAACACGGGCGGCGAAAACAGCAAGCACGGCATCTGGTACGAAGAGCTGCCGGAGGCGCTGGCCGTCATCCGCGCGCATGGACTGCACCTGGTGGGCCTGCACATGCACATCGGCTCCGGCGTCGACTACAGCCACCTGGAAACCGTCTGCGGCACCATGGTCGACCTGGTCAAGAACATGGGCCACGACATCGAAGCCATTTCCACGGGCGGCGGCCTGTCCGTGCCTTACCGCGAAGGCGAGCAACCGGTCGACACGGACCACTATTTCCAGCTGTGGGATGCGGCGCGCAAGCAGATCGAGGCACACTTGGGCCATCGCGTGCATCTGGAAATCGAACCGGGCCGCTTCCTCGTGGCCGACGCGGGCCTGCTGGTGGCCGAAGTGCGCGCCACCAAGCAAATGGGCGGCAACCACTTCACCTTGCTCGATACGGGCTTCAATGAACTGATGCGCCCCGCCATGTACGGCAGCTACCATGCAATGTCGGTGATCGCGCACGACGGCCGCGCCCTGGACGCCCAGCGCGCCACCGTCGTCGGTGGCCCCCTGTGCGAATCGGGCGACGTGTTTACCCAGCGCGATGGCGGCGTGGTGGAAGCCCGCCTGCTACCGGCAGCGCAGGTGGGCGATTACGTCGTCTTCGAAGGCGCGGGCGCGTATGGCGCGTCGATGTCGTCGAACTACAACAGCCGTCCGCATGCGGCCGAATACCTGGTCGATGGCGCCGATGATCAACACCCGTCGCGCCTGATCCGCCGCCGCCAGACGGTGGCCGAGCTGATCGCGCTGGAACAACTGTAAACCTTGCCCGCGTGCGGGCATGCGCATCTGCTAACATCGGGGCAACTCGATGAAAGCTTGCCATGCCCGCCCAAGTACTTCCCTTCCGCAGCGCCACCCGGCGGCTGCTGCCCCTGCTGCTGTCCGCCGTCCTCGCCGGCTGCGCTTCCCTGCCTTCGCTGGACGGCCGCATTCCCTCCAGCGTCATCACGGATACGGCGCAGACCAAATTAGCCACGGCCATCGCGCCCATGGTGGTGCAGCATCCCGGCGTGTCCGGCATTTACCCGCTGGTCGACGGGCGCGACGCCTTTGCCGCGCGCGCCCTGCTGGCCGCCGCCGCTCAGCGCAGCCTGGACGTGCAGTACTACATCTGGCACAAGGACATCACGGGCACCTTGCTGTTCGACGCCCTGCGCCAGGCGGCGGAACGGGGCGTGCGCGTGCGCCTGCTGCTCGACGATAACAACACGGCGGGACTGGACCCGACCCTGGCCATGCTGGGCAAGCAGCGGAACCTGGAAATCCGCCTGTTCAATCCCTTCCTGCCCCGCGCGCCGCGCGCGCTGGCCTTTGCCACCGACTTTTCACGCCTCAACCGGCGCATGCACAACAAATCGTTCACGGCCGATAACCAGGCCACCATCGTTGGCGGACGCAATGTGGGCGATGAATACTTCGGCGCGGCCGGCGACGTGCTGTTCGCCGACCTGGACGTGCTGGCCGTCGGCCCCGTCGTCGACGACGTCTCGCACGATTTCGACCGCTACTGGAACAGCGCCTCGGCCTACCCGGCCAGCCTGCTGCTGACCAGTCCTGTCGAGGGCGACGCGGCCACCATCGCCGCCGAGGCAGACCGCATCGACGACACCAAGGCGGCCGAGGAATACGTGCAGGCGCTGCGCACCTCGCCCTTCGTCAAGCAGATGATGGAGCGCACCCTGCCCTTCGAATGGGCAAGAACGCGCATGGTCAGCGACGACCCGGCCAAGGTGCTGGACCAGGCCCGGCCAGGCACGGGCGTGGCGGAAAACCTGCAAAACCTGCTGGGCGTGCCGGAAAAGGAAGTGGACCTGGTGTCGCCGTATTTCGTGCCCGGCAAGGCCGGCACCCAGGCCTTTGCCGATCTGGCGAAAAAAGGCGTGGGCGTGCGCATCCTGACGAACGCGCTGGAAGCGACCGACGTGGCGGCCGTGCATGCGGGTTACGCGAAGTGGAGGAAACCGCTGCTGGAGGCGGGCGTGCTGCTGTATGAATCGCGCCGCTCGTGGGAAGCCGGCGACGCGCGCGAGCAGCCGGGCCGCTTCGGCAGCTCCGCATCGAGCCTGCATGCGAAGACCTTTGCCGTCGACGACAAGCGCATCTTTGTCGGCTCGTTCAACTTCGACCCGCGCTCGATCGAATTGAACACGGAAATGGGCCTCGTCATCGACAGCCCCGCGCTGGCCAGCCAGCTGGGGCAAGCCATGCGCACCACGATCCCGCAGCGCGCCTACCAGGTGCTGCTTGGCGACGACGGCGCGCTGTACTGGATCGCCCGCGACGCCAGCGGCGCCACCACGCGCTACGACACGGAACCGGGCACCAGCGTGTGGAAGCGCATGGGGGTGGCGATTCTGTCGGTGCTGCCGATCGATTGGTTGCTGTAATCGCCATGGACCTCAACGGCAAGCGCGAAATGAACCTGTTCAATCTGCTGTCATACAAGCTAGAAAATTTCATCAATATCCGGCCAGCTGCGTGCGCAACAGAGCCTGTTTTTTACCAGGAAAACGAGACGTCGCTATTCTCCATCGCCGCCAGAAAACGCAATGGCGCAATTTGCTACGCAAGCCGCTGGCACGATCTGTTTTCTGTCGGCACTTTTGAAAAGGCCATGTCGAAGCAAGGCTATACGGAAGCGGACTGCCATGCGCTGCTGCTGTTACTGGGACGGTTCGGCTTGCTGCTCGAAATCGACAACCGTCAACGCAGTAACAAGGAATATTTTATTTTTTTCTATCTGATCCAGCTGATCAGCCTGAAAAACAGCCATTGCGACGCCGACGCACAGTGGCGTAACCACATGCTGCGCTTCCTGCTTTTTGAGTTAAGCATGGACGACGAGGCCTATCGTCGCTTCAGCATCCGCGACCAGCAGCTGCACATGTCCACCGATTGCCAGGGACAGGTCTCTTTACTGGACATGATCGAGGTGGCATACAAGACGATCAGGGCGGATGGCAGAAAAGAGCATGCGCTGCTAAATACCCTGAAAAGTTATCAGACAGGCGTAGTCAAGCTATTGACGCAAGCTGATGGCACGAGGTACCGCTTCAGCGTTGACGACAGATACAGCGAATTGATGTACCCCGACGTCTTCCTGCATGCCTACGCTCATGACAGGCCTCAGGTATTTGCGGCCTTGCAGGACACCGTCAACCCGCTTCAGTCGACGGAAAACCTGTTCGTTTCCAATATCCTGCTGATGAATTACGCCTTTTATATTTTGAAGAACAATCCTCGCGATATTCTAGCATTGAAAAAATACGTGAATGACCAAGTGGTGTTCGGGAAACTGCTGGAGGCAATCATCAAGCGCCGCATGGCAGTCGGCAAAGCGTCGTTTGAAAAGATTGCCCTCGGCCACGACTTGTCGCTGATTGCCGAACCGCCGAGCGCTTTCTACAATATTCTGTATACCCTGTAACCGGACACCAGCACCGGCAATGCCAACACTGTTGTCGGATTACGCGGGTTTACCGCACCGCTTCCGTCAATATCCGCCCTTCCGACGCCGATGGCTGGCGTATGCGCAGCAGATGCGCCAGGGTCGGGGCGATGTCGACCACTTCCGCGTACTGGCCGTAGGCGCCCGGCTTGATCCAGCGGGGGCCGAAGACCATCAGCGGCACGTTGGTGTCA
>Ga0182008_10002152_pt1 | contig 12563 bp, 12 predicted proteins | sample Sormic07211129_1_FD_120482 | JGI IMG/M metagenome (GOLD analysis project Ga0182008, IMG submission 120482) | Rhizosphere microbial communities from Sorghum bicolor, Mead, Nebraska, USA - 072115-129_1 metaG | ecosystem: Host-associated > Plants > Roots > Rhizosphere | place: USA: Nebraska...
ATACCACGAATTGTACTAGTACAGCAGAATATCGACAGACTAATAAGATATGGTATTCCACAAGAGAGAATAGGAGCAAATTTCGGAGAGCGAAAAGAAGTACGAGAAATAACGATAAGCACATACCAGAGCGCAAATAGCAATCTTGATCTTGTTAATAATTCTGACATGGTCATATTTGATGAAGTACATTTAGTAAGTGACACTGCTACAACTTTGAGAAAGGTATTTGATTTTGTAACTGCTGCGGATCCTAAAAAACCATTATTAGGCCTAACCGCAACAATAGATGAACAAGATCCTAGATACAACACAATTCTATCGTTGCTGCCACCAGTCAGAAGATATATGATAAGAGATGCTGTGAAAGATAAGAGACTAGCAAGACCTGTCGTTATTCCAATAAAAGTTGAGCTAACATATAATGAACAAAAGATCTATGATGAATGCTCTACTAAAATCAGAAACATCTCCGGCTATCTTAATACCTCTGATCCTAAATCAATATCCTCTCTATTAAGGAGAAGAGGAGGACCAACAGCTGGACTAGCTAGAGCATGGTTTGCAAATGTTAAAGAGAGAAAGAATTTAATTAACTGTGCCAAAAATAAAGTGTCAGCAGCAGTAGATATCATAGCAACAAAACATCCTTCTGAAAGGATTATGGTCTTTAGTGAAACTATAGAATCCATTCAAAAACTAAAAGAAATGTTACAAAATAAAGGAATAGAGTCTATGATGATTGATAGCAAATTAAAATCAAAAGAAAGACAAAAAATATTATCAGAATGGGGAAAAGAATTTTTTCCATTACTTTCAGTACATACGCTAGAAATAGGATATGACGTACCAGAAGTTCGGGTAGCAATAATATTAGCAACAACATCCAACATGAATCAAATAGTGCAAAGAATAGGCAGAATAGTAAGAAAGACTGAAGGAAAGGATACAGCATTGATATACACTATATATCTATCAGAGACTCGTGATGCCAGCACTCTGAAGATGGTAAGACAAGCAACTAATCTGGATAAAGCAAGACAAGGGAAGAGTAAGGGCAAACAAGATACAACGGCAATAGGTGTATTTGACACTAATGGTAGGCTGGATAGATATATTTTTTAAATTATGCAACTACTATTGATGTATTATGACCTCGTACTTTCATAAAAAATACCATAATGGTTCAAACTAAAATATGTATAAATGTAAAATGGCACCTTTAGCATACTATATCGCAATAGACATAACTGTTTTTGATTCTATTAGCATAATTGCTAGTTTTGAGCAAATTTTTGTTTTGTTGTCAATACATACAAGTTTGTTGGTTTAACGCTCAACCAGTTTGTGATCTTGCTGAAGATCGCAAGGTTTGTATCTTCTAACTATCATAATGTGGAAAAATGTGAACTGTATATAAAAGAAAAGCTTAAATATATAATTATATACTATAAATAGTTTATATCATAACCATTCAGCAGCTATTTATATGTTAATATAAAATGCATTAAACATTGAGAATACAATCAGGACACTTTTCATGCCCATGTCATTGATATACGATCTGAATTACTTTATTACAACATCTCAGTCTGAATATCTTTTGTTCTTTCATCTTGCAATTCCTGATACCATTTCCTTTTTCTTCTTCCTGTAAAGTCTTTAATGGTACGGCTCTGCAAAGAGGATTTTTGTGCTGTGAGTTTGTAGAATGCTGTGCTACTTCTATCATCGAATAATCCTGTCCTGTTTTCCATTGATCAAGTTGAATAAAATAAACATTATCGCTATCAACATCGAAGCAGTTAAGATAGAGATCTCTTCCTTGTTCGTTCTTTAAATGCATTTTACCACAGCAAGTAGCTACATTTTTGAACTTGTACGATTCTAGCATAAGTCTTTCAGATGTCCAATAGTTAGGATTTTCGTAAATTGGTGTCCAATCTTCAACTACCTTACCGTTCTCATCTAGTGGAATTAATTTGAGACAATGTTAAGGAGCTTGATCAATGCTTCTACAGTTAGAGCAGAATCATTAATTGCGTTATCTATAGTCAATTTAATTAACTACTCCTTTTTAGCGTTGTTTGAAACATCTTGGAAATAATCGGGGAAGAAAGTCTACGCTCGTTCGAACGCCTTGGAAAATTATTTCTAAAACTATGGTCATTACCGCATTCCTTGGAAATTTGGTCTGTGCACGTATTTGTGTATTGTAAGAATTCATATTTTTAGCAATAATGTGTCCGCTCTTGCTGTATATTCTCACATGAATGGAAATTGCCGGCCTGCTAAAAAGCAAGCTGGATATACCAAAAAAAAGTCGCCATTATTAGATAATAAATTACAAAATAAAAGTGCTATTTTATACTTGTGATATGATCTCTCTTAACGTAGGAGAAAATAACATAAATAATAGCCATAAGAAATTTTCAATTATTAGGAGCATTGTCTATATTTGATTTCGTATAACGGTCTGCAATTCTATATCCAATATACTTGTCTTCAGGCGAGTATTTTGCAGGATGAGGATAAATGGTAGCTGTATTGCATTTTGGGCATTGCTGTTTCAGTGTATACGTCCCACACAAGGAACATTTTCGAATAAGATGTTTCAATTGTCTATCCTTGATGCGTTTTCTTTGATTCTTCACGAATAAAATTAAAAATGCCATGATGTTTGTCAATAGCAGAACGGATCTTTTCTATCATGTTGTTCATCGTCTTCTCAGCCACCTTAAAATTTTCTGCTATAACAACGATTCTATATTTCGGAGCTCCGACGTAGGTGACACTAATGTTTGAACTACTCTTATTAGATTCTACTGCCATTAATGTATTTTTAATTAAATCAATACCATCAGGCTTTTTCAAAGAAATCTCTATTACCCCTCTAATTTCAACGTGCGGAGTCTGTATCTTGTTGCTTTCCTCTTCAATAGCCTTTAAGACTTCAGGGGATAATCCAAGGTTTTGAATAGTATCAATCCCTTTCTTTGCAACAATTTCAAAAACATCATAAACATAATCATACTTTTGGAGAATTCTATCTTCTATTTCTTTTAACTGGGCATCAGTGAACTTGGTTTTTGACTTTATAATCTCCATGAATGCAGATGCTTTTTCATTCTTTTTTACCTCAATGAGTTTGGCTTTTCTTTCTTCTCCAGATACTTGCTTGAGTGAAAGATCAACTTCGGCTCTTGTCTTATCTACCCTGACTACCTTTAAAACCGCCTTCTGTTTTGGTTTTACATAACGTTCAATATTACGTATCCATCCTGTTGCAATTTCAGAAATATGAAGAAAACCAGTCATTCCATTATATTCGTCTAGTCTAACATACGCTCCATGACCTGTAACTTCCTTGATAGTTGCAATAACAATGTCGCCTTCTTCAGGAAGTTTTTTAATCTCGGCAGTAACCATTTGTAAAGGTAAACCGTACAAATGGTATACTTTAAGGTTGCCCTGCATTAGGATTAAAATATTATGTTATATACACACTATATTGGGATACTGATGGTTTTTGAATTATGCTAAGTAATGAAGCTATCATGATATTTTTATCATTTCATCCATTTCCGATTAGAGGCGGCGGCAAACATGAATAACCAATTATATGGAATATATAAATAAATTAACCAATATTCACATTTTAGGCCTAATTCTGACAAATATATGGTAGATCGCAACAAACTATAAACGATGCTTTAGCACTAAAGTGAAAAACAAAAATAAGAAGCAAATGATGGTAGCATCAAAAGTTCTAATAATCAATTCCTTTCTTTGCTTTGAATCCACCTTGGTAAGGATGTTTGATCTCTTTCATTTCTGTAACCAGATCAGCAACGGCAATGATCTCAGCAGGGGCATAATTACCTGTTAGAACTAAGGTGGTTTTCTTGGGCTTTTTTTTAATAATGTCTAAGACATTCTGAACAGATATTAAATTTAATTTTATAGCGTAGTTGATTTCGTCTAATATCATAACATCATATAATCCTGATGAGAGCTTTTCATTTGCTAGTGCAACTGCTTCTTGAGCAGCTCTTTGATGATCTTCAATAGGGTGGTCATCATCAATAATTCCAACAAATCCTTTGCCAGCTGCAATCATTTCAAATTCTGGTTCTAATCTCTTTGAACTGCTAAGTTCGCCATAATACCATTCTCCCTTGATAAATTGAATCATTCCGACCTTGTAACCATGACCTACTGACCGCAAAACAATTCCTAATGCAGCAGTAGTTTTGCCTTTGCCTTTTCCTGTATAAACAACAAGGAGGCCTATATCTGAAGACATATTTGTTAGTTCATCTTAGCAATAAAGTAACACCTAATTATAAAAGCTGGGTCATAAAGATCATCATAATTTATTAAAAATAATATAATAGTGTGAGTTGTTTATTTAAAGAAAAGCTGATGTATCTTCGTTAATAACAAGGGAGAGTTAGTATTATGATTCATTTTGGAGAAACCGCTATCTATTAATGTGAAGAAAGCAAGAATACAAACAGAAACTGTAAAATATTTATTCAAATATATTATTCAAACTCATATGGAGATTCAACTAATTGCAAAGGATATGATTTTGTTATAACGATGCTTAAAACAGTACATATATACACTTTATCAGAAATAAATTTCAGAAAAATATGGAATAGATTTCTCTCTGCTTCATGTATATCAGAGTTTTTTAATTAGTTTGTCTCAAATGAGCTGTTGAGGACAAATACCACAAGTTCTATCCTTAAATGGGCAGGCGGAAAAAGAAGAATTGCCCATTTCTTAAGTTTTGCCCACAAGTTATTGATCGATACTTTGAACCTTTTCTAGGCGGAGGATCTCTATTCCTTTATCTTGCTCAGACGAAACCCAGATTCAAAGCAATTTTGTCTGACTCAAATAGTGACCTTATAAATGTCTATAAATGCGTTAGAGACGATGTTAGCAACTTAATTGATATTTTACAAATACACCAATCACATTATTATAAAAAACCTGAACAATATTATTATTATATACGGGACATTTACCATTCCGCAAATGACATAGAAAATGCAGCACGATTGCTTTTTCTAAATAAAACCTGTTACAACGGTCTTCATCGGGTCAATAAGTCAGGCTCGTTTAATGTTCCACATGGAACCTATACTAATCCAATAATTTGCAATAGCAAAAAATTAGAGGCATTTTCTGAAATTTTGCAGAGAGCTGATGCAGAGATAATATGTGAGTATTATCATAATATAACTTTGAGATGTCAACATGGCGACTTTGTTTATCTTGACCCTCCATATTTTCCATTAAGTAAAACTTGTTATTTTAAGGATTATACAAAAGACGATTTTGGTTGTCCACAGCAGATAATGTTAGCAAAGGAGTTTGGAAGGTTAAGTAATATTGGATGCATCGTATTATTATCAAACTCAAATTCCACACTTATAACGAGTTTGTATAAGGGTTTCAATATCATGACAATATCTACAACACGACAGATTAACTGTAATGCATCAAATCGTCAGAGACATCAGGAACTTTTAATTACAAATAAAAGATTATTAGTTTCAAAGACTCTTGCGGACTAAAGAACGTCCTATACTTACATTAATTGTAATCTAATATGAGGATCTCTTTATGAATATAAAAGACAAAGTCAGAATTGAGGATTTATTGATAACACCGGCTTCTTATATCTTCCATAGTGCAGTAAATGATATGACAGCGATGATAGCCAAATATTTTCATTATTTTCTTGGTTGGTATACCCAATCAGAAAAAACCTGCATTTCATCGCGCAATCGAAGTTATAGATGTCAAAGAAATCCAATGTTCATGAATGTGCATATCTCCATATTCATAAAGTGACGTTAACGTCCCAGCCTGCCTGCTCTAGCATAATATCTGCTTTATTTCTTCTTATAGCATACCCGGATTAGTAAGAGTCAAATGACTATATTTGATGATATGATTCGAATATACTTTTCCCAATTAGCATTAAATTTTTATTAAAGATATCTAACAATCAAAATCTGTCTGCTTTAACAATAACAAAGATTTGTTAAAGTAATGTATAACCATAACCTAGAGTCCTTGAAACTATATCCTTTAGTTCTATATTTATATTATTTTCTTTGTTCGTATTGAGATTTCAATAATAATTAACTCAGAGCAAAATGAAATGTGAAAATTTTCAACTATCTTTGATAACAATAATGAAGTAAGAAGGGGAAAAAAATGGGCTAATGAAGATAAATTTATTGCCGGTAGAATTACCAGCGAGATGAGGAGGAGCAATGATGATAACCAGTCCATCTAATAAGAATAATAATAGTAGCGAAGATGATATGCTAGAAATTATTTTTCAAAAGCAAAAAGAATTGCATCAGACTATCATGACATATTCGCCGTCTATTGGTTCACAATATTCAAAGAAATTTCTTTCTCTATCAAAAGAGGAAAGAATATCTGCGCTCTGTACTGCCATAATCCATGAAGCAGTAGAACTGCAAAGGCTGACCAATTGGAAATGGTGGAAGAAGGAACCAACAGAGCTTGATGAGAATGAATCAAAGGAGGAGCTGATAGATATATGGCATTTTGTAGTTGATGCTTCAATAGAGCTTGGAATGACACCAAAAGATATATTGGATGAATATCTCAAGAAGAACCAAATGAACAAAGATAGACAAAAGAATGGTTACTAGTAGCAGTAGTTATTCACTTTTGCCTTGAGGTATTCGACTGTTGTAACAAACGGTTCTATAAGCATAATCAAAATGCTTGGACAACAGATGATGATCCTTCAACAATGAAAACAAATTCCTATTGCTGTCTTCTACCCATATCTTGAAAGATGATAATACAAACGAACCTTTAATCATGCTCTATGTCAGAAACCTCACTAGAATGGTGACTATATAGTCTAAAAATATGATCTAAAAATGAGTAATTCTAAACTTACTCATTCAGTATTCTCTAACTTCTAGACTTAAATCTTGGCAAGCCTTATTTAAATAATGTATTCAAGAAAGGATGTTGTTATAATTAGCATTTTTTGTAGCTTTGAGTCTAGTTGCTGCTGTTATCGGATCTCCGGTATTATTGCAAGCTCAGCAAACTGTATTTGCACAACAGCAACAATCCAATTCATTAGAAGCGAACAAGGAGAAAGTTAAATCATTTGTCGAAGTTTTCAACAAACACAACGTGACAGCAGTTGACAAATATTATGCACTAACCTTATTCAGCATAATCCTATGGCTGGACAAGGACAAGAAGGATTCAAATAATACTTCAGGCCATTATTCTCAGTTTTTCCATATTTACATGCAACCATAGAACATATACTAGGTGAGAATAAACCTTGTCTTATATTCCTTAATTGGACTGGCATACAAAAAGGAGAAGTTCAAGGAATGCCAGCTACCAATAAACCGATAAACCTGAGAACTGCTGACCTATTCAGAATAGCGACGAATGGCACAATTGTGGAACGTTGGGATGTGGTGGATTCATTGAATTTGCTAATACAAACAGGCGTGATTATATTTAATCAACCAAATACAAGATAAAGAACGACAACAAGAACTTTTTATTCTCTATTTTTGTGGCTATCCTTCAGAAATCAAGTAGGTTCTTTCTCTGTCGATGACTACTCCTTATGAATAATAAACTCCAAAAGAAGAACAATAAGTATCATCAGTAATTGGCTATGTACAAGGTACCTGACAACATGAGAGTTCAGCTGCAGTCAGAAATATCTGAAATGCCTTTAGAGGTTATAGTGAAGTGAACTTGATCTTTTCGTGGAGGTTGCATCAGACTTGCCATGAATAACGATTTTTCTAAATTAATGATTTCAAGTTTTAATTTCATGTGGGCATATATTGATACTGAAGTTCCCATAAATTCTCGCTGTTGGGATGAATTAATTGTTGTTTTTATTGTTGTTGTAAGGTTATGGCCCACTTGATCTGCTGGTGTTGTTATAACGGGAATATTCCTAACCATGTTTGTTATTACTATAGCACAATCAAAATTAATAGCGGCAAGAGACAATTCATGAAGGTGATTCATCAATGCTAGATGTCTTGTAGCTCCTTTGAATTCATCAGAAAATAATGATGTTGCGGTATCTATTATTACAAGCCGCGTATTAATGTCAGGAATTCTTTTTATCGCATTAATCTGATCGTATGTAGAAAGAGCTCTCACAATTATTATTTTATTAAGCATATTATTATTTCTCCCAGAGCCTGCAATTTCAGAAATTCTTTCGGGTCTAAATGTTCCTACGGTATCGATAAACATTATCACCTCTTCTTGCTTAGAATATTTAGCATAATTGGCACAAAGCGTAAAACATAATTGTGATTTTCCAGCTCCGCTCTGTCCATAAATATCTGTAACCATGCCAGTACGAACTCCGCCTCCAAGCAGTCGGTCAATTGACATGGAACCTGTGTATATGATCGTCGCTGTCAATAGATATTAATAACTAGCACACTAGAATAAATTCAGTATGATCTTTTTAAGAACAAAGGAACCTTTTTATTGTAGCCAGGGCGCTTTGAATTGCAAAGTGATAAATTGAATTGTCATCTTCATCGCCATCACAGCAACAACCAAAACGACCTTTGTCTATGCTACAACGCTCGATAAATCGAAAGGTTGCAGTGAGATTGAAGAATGAGATAGAATATCGTGGTAGGATGAGTAATGTTGATTCCTATATGAATTTGATTCTTCTCGATGCTGAAGAATTTAATGGAGCAGATGTTCTAGCCAATTATGGCAAAGTTGTAATTAGAGGTAATAATGTACTATTTATAAGACTAGAAAAAGAATTCTGATGTCAATGATAAAGATCATTACTAACATATGATGGTAATGGTAGATTGAAAAATGGCTAGAAGATCTCTGTTTACTTCAGAAAGCGTCACTGAAGGCCATCCAGATAAGGTATGTGACCAGATTTCTGATTCAATATTAGATGAATTCCTGAGACAGGATCCTGACTCACGTGTTGCAGTAGAATCCATGACAACTACAGGGATCGTCTTTGTTGCTGGCGAAGTGACTTCGAAAGGCAGAGTGGACGTGCAAAAAGTTGTCCGTGATACCATTTTGGAGATTGGCTATGATAAACCAGACTATGGATTTGATTGCAACAGTTGTTCGGTACTTGTATCATTACATGAGCAGAGTTCTGATATTTCAATGGGCATAGATGCCGGAAACAATAAGGAGCAAGGAGCAGGGGATCAAGGTCTCATGTTTGGATATGCCACAAATGAGACTCAAGAATTTATGCCATTGCCTATTACAATGGCACATAAACTATCTATGAAATTATCACAGGTAAGGAAGAAAAAAGAATTGAGCTGGATTCGGCCCGATGGTAAATCACAAGTGTCAGTTATCTATGAAGATTGCAAACCAAAAGGAATTGATACAGTTGTAATTTCTACACAACATGCGCCAGATATCAGTTTGAGCCAGTTAAGAGAAGAAATTATCGAAAAGGTGATAAGACCAGTTTGTGGTAACTGGATCGATAGTAAAACTAAATTCCTTGTTAATCCTACTGGCAGGTTCGTAATTGGTGGCCCGCCGGGTGATACCGGTCTAACCGGCAGAAAAATTATTGCAGATACTTATGGAGGCATGGGAAGACATGGCGGTGGCGCCTTTTCTGGAAAAGATCCGTCCAAGGTAGATAGGTCGGCATGCTATATGGCAAGATATGTAGCCAAGAATGTTGTTGCAGCAGGACTGGCTGATAAATGTGAAGTACAGATTGCATATGCTATCGGTATTGCAGAACCTGTTTCTATAATGGTGGATACTTTTGGAACAGGTAAGGTACACGAGGAAGTAATTGAAGATAAAGTGAGAAAAAGCTTTGATATGAGACCAGCAGGGATCATTAGGACACTTGATCTGAAAAGACCAATATATAAAAAGACTGCGGCATATGGCCACTTTGGCAGAAATGAACCATGCTTTACATGGGAAAAGATAAACAAGGGTTATTCATTGCTCAGGTAGTATTATCATTGTAATACAACTTCATTCAATGCTTCGTCTTTATCCTTTCTTAAATCAAACCTTTTGTTAAAGAAGTTCACAATATTGTAGACATCTCTTTTTATTAGATCAGCAGCGTTAGGATGACTTCTTGATACAACCTGTGGCCAGTCAATAATCCATATATTATTTTTACTATCTAATAGTACATTATATTCGCTCAGATCGGAGTTGATCATGTTATACTTGTAAGCAGTTCCTATATCGTGTAAAATGTTTTGTAATGTTATTTTTGGATCTTCTAGTTCATGTATGTTTACAAGTCTCAGTCCGTCTATTCTGTTCATGACAACGCAATGCATAGCACGGTAATATAGCACTGGAATCCTTATTCCACTATGTCTTAATCGATTAAGTGCATTGTATTCTTTCTTGGCTGCATCTATGTTGACCAGTAACCATTGATGAATATCCTCTTTTCCAATAAATGTTCTTCTTCTTCTTACTTCTCTGAAACTAATTCTGCCAATTCGAAAAAATTTAAGTGCACGTCCTTGTTCGCTTGAGGTAATTGCTTCAAATACATCTGATTCTTTACCGATACCAATAGGCTTTCCCATTGCGATTATGATGTCCTTGTCAACAAGCATTTTTAGTGCAACTGTGTCAAGGCCCATCATAAGTAGAGTAAAGCCTCCTTTGTTCTTGCCAATTAACTTCATGTCATGCAATCGGTTAATTCGAAAATCAACAATATTTTCATGCATTTTTGAATAGGTCGTTATTTCTTTTCTGGTAAGCGATTCATGTTGCTTTAGGCCTGAAGCAAGTACCTTGAGCAATTTGTAATCTTCAGGCTCTAGATTCTTAACTACTTTGGCTGCAACTTCTGCAGAGGACATATCTGTTAGTTATGTATTTTGTTAATTAAATGATTAAATTATAAGAGTAGTGGTGCCAAATGGAGTGGTCTCAATATTAAGAGTTTGCAGAAAATAATCATATGACCATTGTTGTCTCTTCTAGGAGCAAGCAAACAGCAGAAAAAGTCGTAGAGCAGAGCAAGGGCAAAGCATTTGCTGCTGACATTGATATAATTGATAGATTTAGCGTAAATAAATATTTACAACAATACTGTCTTACCATGAACGAATTATTACTCTGCTAAATAATGTATCTTATCCTTGGACAAGGAAATTCGGTATAAAAAATTTTATCAAGTTACTGACAAAGAGTTGGATAAGTTATGGAAGTTGATCTGAAAACATCTATGTGGTTGTCTGGGCCAGTTATCCGTTATATGCTGCAAAGTGCTAACACAAATGGAGTAATAATTGACATTTATTCAACTCCCGCAGTTGAAAGACATATCGAAGGTGTATTATGTGCTATTGCCAAAGCAGCAAATTTCGCAATGACAAAGTGCATTGCAATTGAGTGTAGTAGCAATCACATCCGAATCTTTATTTTGCTCTTGGTACCATTACAACATTGACAACATATTATTCAGTGACTAAAAAGTTAGGAGTAAGATTGCTGAATAGCCTTCAATTTAAAGACGGCGCAGATCTGAAGAGGTGGCCAAGGTTTCTATATATATATTGCGAGTGATGATTTTTCTCTTGCAACAGGTAATACCATTGTAATATATGGTAATACAGTATTATTGTATATGGAAGATGATTTTAATGGCCCTTGGAAAAAGTGAAAATGAGGATGAGGCGCAAAAAGAGGATTTAAAGTTAGCCGAGCAAGAGCAAGAACTTCCTGCAGAGGTCGAAGAAAAGAGGAAGAAAGGTATACTAAAACCAGGATATACCACAGGTACTTCTGCAACTGCTGCTACAAAAGCAGCACTTTCAGCTTTAATAATTGGCAGAACCGTTGATAGTATTACTGTTTCTCTACCAAAAGGAGAATCTGTTAAGTTAAAAGTTGCATGGACAAAAATCGAAGGAAGTAATTCATATACATCTGCCGTTGTCAAAAATGCTGGAGACGACCCTGATATTACTCATGGGGCCGAGATTTGTTCTACTGTTTCATTTATCGATCTAGCTGGCAAGATCATAATTGATGGTGATAAAGGTGTCGGTAGGGTAACAAAGCCAGGACTCGGTCTGGAAATTGGCAAAGCTGCAATCAATCCAACACCCATAAAAATGATAGAACAGGCTGTCAGAGAGGTTGCATCTGAGCAATTGAAAGATCACGGTGTCAGGGTAGCTATTTCCGTTCCTAATGGAGAAGAACTTGCAAAAAAGACCGATAATCCTAGACTTGGTATAATCGGCGGCATTTCGATACTTGGTACAACTGGAATCGTTTTGCCTTATTCTACTGCATCATTTGCTGCATCTATAAGACAAAGCCTTGATGTGGCAGTGGCAATGAATACAGATATAGTTGTACTTACTACAGGCGGACGGAGTGAAGATTTTGCTAAAGAACTATTTGGAAAATCGCTACCCGATCACTCATTTATTCAGATGGGTGATTTTGCTGGTTATGCAATAAAGCAATGTGTC
>Ga0182008_10002154_pt1 | contig 12555 bp, 10 predicted proteins | sample Sormic07211129_1_FD_120482 | JGI IMG/M metagenome (GOLD analysis project Ga0182008, IMG submission 120482) | Rhizosphere microbial communities from Sorghum bicolor, Mead, Nebraska, USA - 072115-129_1 metaG | ecosystem: Host-associated > Plants > Roots > Rhizosphere | place: USA: Nebraska...
AAACGCTGGCTTTCGTTAAACGCAATCCCCCAGGGAGAATGTGCTGCATTAGTGGCAATCAAGATCAGGTTTTCAATTTTGTTCGGCTCCGAAATACTCCATTCTACCGCTTGTTGCCCACCTAAAGAACCACCAATTAATAATTTTATATAATCAATACCTAAATGCGAAGCCAGCAACTGATGTGCTAATACTAAATCGCGGATGGTAAACTGTGGAAAAGAAAGGTAATAAGGCAAACCGGTTACGGGATTGGTACTTAACGGGTTGGTGCTTCCGTAATGAGAGCCTAAAACATTGGCACATACGATATAGTTCTCCGCTGGATTGAATAAAGCATTTTGGCCAAATAATCCTTCCCACCATTCAAAAACATCAGCATTGGCAGTAAGTGCATGGCAAACCCAAATTACATTATCTTTCGCTGCATTTAATTTGCCGTAAGTTTGATAAGCAACCTGTAGGTTCCGGATTTTTTTTCCGCTTTCTAATTTGAACTGTTTATTGTATTGATATGTTGATGCTGTACTCATTGTTTTGTTGTATTCGGAAAAAAAACTGAATTAGGCTAATAAATGCTCAGTAGGAACTTCTGCATTAATGGCTGCAAAAGCCTGCTCAAAATCGGCCTTGATATCATCAATATGTTCAATACCAACTGAAACCCTTAAGGCGTTTGGTTTTACACCTGCAGCCAATTGTTCTGCTTCACTCAATTGTTGATGAGTTGTTGCCGATGGCTGTATAATCAGCGTTTTGGCATCGCCCACGTTTGCAAGATGAGAAACCAGTTTTAAATGGTCGATTACCTGTGTTGCATTTTCCTTGCTTCCGTTTAATTCGAAAGAAAGTACAGCACCGAAACCATTGCTTAGATATTTCTTTGCAAGATTATGGTATTTGCTACTGGCTAACCCCGGATATTGTACTTCCTTAACCAACGGATGATTTTCTAACCAGGTGGCCAGTTCGAGCGCATTATCAACATGGCGCTGTACGCGAAGTGATAAAGTTTCCAATCCCTGCAAGAGCAGAAAAGAATTAAAAGGGGATAGGGCAGGTCCAAGATCTCTTAAACCCTCTACACGCGCACGGATGATAAACTGGATATTGCCAAATGGCCCGCCAATACCAAAAACATCACTAAAAACCAAACCATGGTAACCTGCCGAAGGCTCAGAGAATTGAGGGAATTTTCCATTGCCCCAATTATAGTTTCCACCATCAACAATTACCCCGCCAATACTTGTTCCATGACCGCCAATCCATTTTGTAGCAGATTCTACCACAATGTTGGCGCCATGTTCTAATGGCTTAAACAAATAACCTCCCGCGCCAAAAGTGTTATCAACCACTAATGGAAGATCATATTTTTTAGCTATGGCCGCAATTTTCTCAAAATCAGGCACACTAAATGCCGGGTTACCAATGGTTTCAAGATAGATTGCTTTGGTTTTATCGGTAATTTTAGACTCAAATTCTTCAGGCACATCCGGATTTGCAAAATCGACATGAATTCCTAAACGTTTAAACGCTACTTTAAACTGGTTGTATGTTCCACCGTAAATATGAGACGATGAAACTATGCTGTCACCAGCTTCCAGTATATTATTTAAAGCTATAAATTGAGCAGCTTGTCCTGATGCTACAGCCAAAGCCGCAACACCACCTTCTAAAGCTGCGATACGTTTTTCGAAAACATCATTGGTCGGATTCATGATCCTGGTGTAAATATTTCCAAACTCTTTTAAGGCAAATAAATTGGCACCATGCTCAGCACTGTTAAATCCGTACGAAGTTGTTTGATAGATCGGCACCGCCCTTGAACCTGTAGTTGGATCTATTTCCTGGCCGGCGTGTAATTGTAAAGTTTCAAATTTATATGATGTTGACATAATTTCTGTTTTAATTATTGAATGATGGTTAAAGGTGGTTTAGGCTGATCCTAAAACCTGACAGGGCGTATCCCGATTCGGGACCTTCCAGTTTGAAAAGAAACAAAAAAGGAAGATTTTTAAATTATTGTATGCAACAGCACATACAAGTAATCGCAGGCATGTGGCCACAAATAAAAGAAATAGAAGTTTGTTCTAACTTTCTGAGTTTTGCGTTAATTCCGCCAAGCGATTGAAGATTTAATGTTTGCATCAGTTCTAATTTATATCTCCAAATAACACCATGTTATCTGGTCAGGAATTGGCACCTTCTCTCTCTGAGGGTTGCCAGTGGGTCGTCGAGCCAGTCTCTCGCCACTTCTTTATAAATCAACCTATGAGGATTGACTTTTATTTAGCTTTCCGCCAAATAATATTTCAAATGTCTGAATTTATTTTCAATACACCAAATAAAATTTCGAATTATAAATAAATTTCTGAAAACTAGGCATTTAATTTTATCATGCTTTACGACAGACAAACTTTTAATGTGAAATTGGTGCGCAATGTGCGAAGTTTTCGCTACCTGTCTCATCTGTGCCAAAAGAATTGTTGGCAAATGGAAATAAATTGATTGGTGATGCAGCAGGTGATCCTGCTTTCCCTGCAAATACTGGTTCGCAACGTTTGGTGCACACAAAGGAACCGTCAAAAGCAAATCATACATTAAAGTAAAGTACGATTTGTAATCCTAAGTAAGTTTTGGAAAATTAGCGTACTGTAGTCCTTAGGAGATTGCAGTCCCGCTTTACGCTTTATCTTTTTGGCTACCCTTCGACTTCGCTCAGGGTGACAGCCAAAAAGGATATCGCTGCAATCGGGTTTAGCAACAAAGGTTCGAAATAACTAGAAACCTACAAGGTCTTAAAGACCTCGTAGGTTTTATATTTTAACCCAAGGCTTGCGCTAAATCGGCAATAATATCATCTACATGCTCCAACCCTACAGAAATACGGAGCAAATTTTTAGGTGTTTTGCTATCAGGACCTTCTACTGAGTAACGGTGTTCAATCAAACTTTCTACACCACCCAAACTGGTAGCCTGTGCAAATAATTTAACTTTATTCACCACTTTATGGGCAGCATCCGCATCGCCTTTAACTAAAAAAGACATCATCCCGCTAAAATCTTTCATCTGTTTTTTGGCGATTTCATGTTGTGGATGACTTTCTAATCCCGGATAAAATACGGTTTCTACATTTGGATGATTATTTAAATAATCAGCTACAATCTTTCCATTTTCACAATGTCCTTTCATGCGATATGCCAGGGTTTTTATACTCCGGGTTAATAGAAAACAATCAAACGGAGCAGGAACCGCACCACCTGTCTGCTGGATATTTTTGATTTTCTCCCACAATTCGTCCTTTTTCGCTGTTACTAAAATTCCCCCAAGCACATCGCTATGGCCGCCAAGATATTTTGTACTGCTATGCATTACAATATCCGCCCCCAATAAAATAGGATTTTGTAAAATGGGAGAGGCAAATGTACTATCGCATACCAATGCAATACTTTCAGCTTTAGCTATTTTGGCAATTCCCTCAATATCTGTAACCTTTAATAATGGATTGGATGGTGTTTCAATCCAAATTAGTTTGGTGTTGGGTTTAATACTCGCCCGTATCAGATCTAAATTAGTCTGATCAACAAAATCAAACTCCAGGCTATCGTTAAAAATAGTCAGTAATTGTTTTTTAATGCCCCAATACATATCATCAGGTGCAATAATGTGGCTACCAGGCTTCAAAGCCTGAAACAAAGCCAAACCACAGGTATTACCCGAAGAAAAGGCAGCCGCATCTTCGCCATATTCTAATTTGGCTAAAGTGTTTTCTAAAGCAGACCGGTTTGGATTGCTTACCCTGCTATACATATGTCCGCCAGGATAACCACCATCCTCGCCACGAAAAAAAGTGGTAGATAGATTGATGGGCGGTGTAACATCACCTGTACTGATTTTTACGAGATTAGCAGCGTGAATAGCAAGGGTTTCTGGTTTCATGACAATTGGTTTGAACGAAGTGTGATCGATGTACAGTTTAATAATTTAGCGCTAATTTAAGGTTAGTAACGGTTTTGGCAAGATTTATGTAACGAGTTTGACAAAATTTAAATTACATAGAAAATGAAAAGATTATTTATAGCTATCGCAATTGCATGTTCTACGTTAGTAATGTTACAGAGTTGTAATACGGCAAAAAGAGTAACCGCCGGCGTAACAGGTAGCAGAGGTACAGTTGTTCGCGAATGGGTAGTGAGTAATGTAGCTTTAGAAGGTTTGCCTGATGGCGCTGTTCAGGGATTATTTGGAGAGAAATCTTACAAGTGTTTTGAGGGAAGTACGTGGAATTTAACCAATAGTGGTAATGGATCTTATACCTTGCCTGCATCAAGTACATGCGGCGCCGTAATGCAAACTATTTTCTGGTCAGCCGCCCCTAAAGATCAAACCTTCCAGTTTAAAAAAATATTTGAAGGCGATAAAGCTAAGAACGTAACAGAGGGTTATCGTTTGGTATTAACAGAACTTTCAAGTACACAAATGGTCTTAAAATCACCAATTGAATTCGGCGGAAGAACTGCTAATATCATTTTAACTTTTGTGCCTGCAGCAAGATAATCAGATCTACCTGTGAAAAACATCCTAAGAGCACTTCTGAAAAGAGGTGCTTTTTTTATTTGTTACTCGTTCTCATTATCAGGTCTTTTTTATTTTATGAAAAAGTTTAGGTTCCGAGATGCCGTCATCCCCAGCTCGATTGGGAATCGTGATGCAGGCGCTTTAAGATTCCCGCATGCGCGGGAATGACGACCGAAGTAGTTATGCTATCAATGGCGGTTAAACTAACATTTCTATGTACAAATTTTTTCTTTGGTATTTTTTTCGTGCCTTCCGTGTTTCTGTGGCTCATATTAAATTAATACCCAACTAATATCCTTGTTCATCTTTTATTAATCATTGCGATTGACAGGCAAAAATCGCCGTTTGTTACAAGAAAATGATTTTCAAATCGGCTCATTATTGTATTTTTGTTCAAAATAAATCAGGAATGAATACAACTGAGCAAGTTGAAAAAATATTAGCTGATACCAATTTATCAACTGAATTACAAAACATAGCACATAAAGTCCTTCACGGAGAACGAATTACCTTTGATGAGGGTGTTTATTTATACGAACATGCAGAACTGGGTTATCTTGGCGTTCTGGCAAATTCTATCCGCGAGCAGAAACACGGCGATAAAACGTATTTCAACCGGAATTTCCATTTAGAGCCTACCAATCTTTGCGTTTACGACTGCAAATTTTGTTCTTACTCCCGTTTAATTAAGCAAAAAGAAGAGGGTTGGGCCTTAACAATGGAGCAAATGCTCGATATCGTTAAAAAATATGATGGCGAGCCAGTAACCGAAGTACACATTGTAGGCGGCGTGCTTCCACAGTATGATGTGGCATTTTATTCGGCCTTATTTACCGCGATAAAACAACACCGCCCGGATTTACATGTTAAAGCATTAACGCCTGTAGAGTACCATTACATTTTCAAAAAGGCTAAAATTGATTACGCTACGGGTATGCGTTTAATGAAAGAAGCCGGGCTGGAATCGATACCGGGTGGAGGTGCAGAAATTTTTCATCCGGAAATCAGAGAGCAGATTGCCAAAGATAAATGTACCGGTGAGCAGTGGTTAGCTATACATGAAGAATGGCACAAACTGGGTATGCGCAGTAACGCAACCATGCTTTATGGCCATATCGAAAAATATTGGCACCGCGTAGATCATATGGAAAAGCTTCGCGAACTGCAGGACCGCACAGGTGGTTTCCAGACTTTTATTCCTTTAAAATTCAGGAATCAGCATAACCAGATGAGCAATGTGTCTGAATCTTCAGTAATTGAAGATTTAAGAAATTATGCTATCGCCCGGATTTACATGGATAATTTTGACCACATCAAAGCCTATTGGGCGATGATCAGTCGCGAAACAGCACAGTTATCCTTAAATTATGGTGTAGACGACATTGATGGAACCCTCGATGATACCACCAAAATTTATTCCATGGCAGGAGCCGAAGAGCAAACACCTGCAATGAGTACAAAAGAATTGGTTAATTTGATTAAACAGGTTGGCAGAAAAGCAATTGAGCGGGATACTTTATATAATGTGGTTACGGATTTCGAAAATGTTGTTTTCGAGGAAGAAAAGAAACCACAATATTATAAACTGCCAGTGGTAAATTAATGATAGAATGAGTAAATGATTGAATGACTGAATGAGGATGTTGAGCGTCAAGTGTAACATTCAATTACTCAAAATTCAATCATCCGATTATGAATTAGATGAAAGAAATATACATCATACGCCACGGCGAAACGGAACTGAACAGGCAAGGGATAGTACAGGGCAGAGGTATAAATGCCGACTTAAATGATTTAGGCCGGGCCCAGGCAGAAGCTTTTTATCAAAAATATAAACATGTCCCTTTTGATAAGATTTATACATCCGATCTGAAACGTACCTGGCAAACGGTGCAAAAGTTTATCGATGCGAAATTGCCCTGGGAAAAACTTTCGGGATTAGATGAATTGGCATGGGGTATCTGGGAAGGAAAACCAAATACCGAGGAGGCGAGAGACGCTTTCCGTGAGATGTTACAAAGCTGGGAGCATGGCGATTATACCGCTCATTTTGAAGGAGGAGAAAGCGTTCAGGATGTTTACGAACGTTTGAAACAACCGATGGAAGTTTTAATGACCCGTCCTGAAGAGCAAACGGTACTGCTTTGCATGCACGGTAGGGCCATGCGTGTTTTTTTGTGTTTGTTATTGGGTAAACCATTAAGTGAAATGACTGAGTTTCCGCATCAGAATACTGTGCTTTATAAAATGGGCTTTGAAGATGGTAAATTTACCGTGCTTGAGTTTAATAACGCCGCTCATTTAGATGGTTTGATAACTGTATAGTCCCGCTGTACGCCGCCATCCTGAAGTTATTTCAGGATCTGAGGATAAATAGAAATATTGGTTCGTGAAGACACGAACCACGGCAACGGACACAAACCATGGCAGAGAAATAGGATTGAACGATCCATAAACAAGTCGTCATCCTGAACTCGTTTCAGGAACTGGGCTAAACTAGAATTAATGGTTCGTGAAGAAAAGAACCACGGCAACGGGATGGTAAATTTACCGTGCTTGAGTTTAATAACACCGCTAATTTAGATGATTTGGTAACTGTACAGTCCGCTGCACGTTGTCATCCTGAAGTTATTTCAGGATTTGAGGATAAATAGAAATAGTGGTTCGTGAGGACACGAACCACGGCAAATAGAAGACACAAACCACGGCACAGGACACGACGAACCATGGCAAATAGAATCTATGGGTAGATGGATTTAATAATACGCTTGTCGCTAACGCGGAGCGCAAAACATAACAAATTGAATAAGATCAAAATATCGGCTGTTGCCTACACCAATACTAAAGCATTTATATACGGATTAAAACATTCGGAGATCATCAATAAAATTGATCTGAGTTTAGATATACCTTCAGATTGCGCCGCAAAAGTAATTAATGGTCAGGCAGATATCGGGTTAATGCCGGTTGCGGCCATTCCACTGGTTCCAAATGCGAACATTGTAGCCGATTATTGCATAGGAAGCGATGGTGGCGTCAACTCGGTATTCATTTTTAGTGATGTGCCAGCCCATGAAATTAAAACACTAAGGCTGGATGCCCACTCGCGTACCTCAAATAACCTGGCCAAGGTACTGCTTAAATTCCATTGGAAAAAAGACGTGGAATTTACCACTAGTCCTGATGTAAAAACAGATGCTTTTGTTTTGATTGGCGATAGAACTTTTGGTAAAAAGGATGATTTTGCCTATGCCTACGATATGGGAGAGGAATGGAAAAATTTTACCGGATTACCATTTATGTATGCCGCCTGGGTAGCCAATAAGGAAATTCCGGAAGATTTCAAGGCTGAATTTAATGCGGCATTGAAATTTGGCTTAGATCACAGAAAAGAAGTTTTGGCAGCATTACCCGAAATAACAAATTTCGATCTGGAAGATTATCTATATCACAAACTGCAATTTGAAGTTACCGATGATAGAAAAAAAGCTTTAAAGCTATTTTTGGGATATATTGAAGAACTGGAAAAGGTGAGTATGTAAATAAAATCGTCATCTCGATTTTAGCATTGCGAAATGGAAAGATCTATAATAGGTAACAGATTTCTCGACTGCGTTGCACTTCGCTCGAAATGACGATTTACTATATATTGAGCTATTACGAATCAATTTATCAGGAAGCTATTTTCTGACGTTTGATTAAATTAGTGACTTTTCATTTTCCCAGCCACTTTTTCCAATGCGCTTTTCAGCTTGGTTAAGGCGCCTGTGATCGCTAAATCATAAGTATTACCTAAATTGGTTACTGCAATCGGGTCTTTGCCGGCAACTTTTGCCTCTAACAAACATCTTTTATCATCTAAGCCGTCTTTACTGCCGTTTTCATCAGAAAGATGAACTTCCAAGCGCGTAATTAAATCGCTAAACCTCGTTAAACCTTCATTTAACTGATTATTGATTTTTTCTTCGTATTCCTGGTGTATGGTTAAGTTTTTGTCGGTGTTCAGTTGTATTGTCATAATTAAAAAATTAGGTTAAATTTATACAAGATTAACACACAACTTCGAGAAACGTTTTAAGAACGATGGTTAAATGTTGAAACTGTTTAAATCGGTTAACTGTTACGCTACCTTTTCCAAACCTACTTTGTACCTAAACCTGGTAGGAGCGAGCACGGAGTATAAGGGAGTAAAGCGGATAACAGGACTACATGCACAGAACCCTTCATTTCCAAATAGTGGTTAACTGTTTAAATTGTATCAACCGGTTAATTGTTTTCAGCAAGAAAACTATCATGCTCCTCTGTTAAAACAGACCATTGTAACTAAACCCGGTAGGAGCGAACACGAGTGTAACGAAGTAAAGCGGATAACAGGACTACATGCCCCGAAATGCACAGAACCCTTGATTTTCAAATGGTGGTTAACTGCTTAAATTGTATCAACCGATTAACTGTTTGCAGCAAGAAAACTATTTATGCTTCTCTGTTAAAACAGACCATTGTACCTAAACCTGGTAGGAGCGAGCACGGAGTGTAAGGGAGTAAAGCGGATAACAGGACTATACCAAAAATGATTAACTGTTTAAATTGTATAAATTGGTTAACTGTGAAATCCTACGATTAACCAATCTAAACAGTTACCCGATTAAACAACCAGTTTTTTTTAACTTTTCAACAAAACAGTTGTAAAATACTTATTCGTGTTATCTTTATGGCTTTTGTAAATTCATTTCAGTTTTGGCTAAAGACACGAATAAAGAAACCCCGTTAATGCAGCAATACAACGCGATAAAAGCGAAGTATCCAGGCGCACTTTTACTTTTTAGGGTTGGCGATTTTTATGAAACCTTTGGCGAGGATGCCATTAAAACGGCACAAATTTTAGGCATTGTACTCACCCGAAGAGGTACTGGCCCAAATGGAGGCGCTTTAGAACTGGCTGGTTTTCCGCACCACTCTTTGGATAACTATTTATCCAAATTGGTACGCGCCGGACAACGCGTAGCCATTTGCGATCAGCTGGAAGACCCTAAAACCACAAAAACCATTGTTAAACGCGGTGTAACAGAGCTGGTTACCCCTGGCGTGGCTTATGGCGACAATATTGTAAACCAAAAATCTAATAATTTCCTGGCCTCGGTTTTCTTTGATAAAACACAATTAGGGGTTTCATTTCTAGATATCTCGACAGGTGAATTCCTGATTGCGCAAGGTAACAGCGATTATATTGACAAACTTTTACAAGGTTTTAAGCCTACAGAAGTAATCTTTCAAAAATCAAAGCGACAAGCTTTTACCGAAAACTTTGGCGACCGTTTTTACACCTTTGGCTTAGACGAATGGCCGTTTACCACCGACTTTGGTAACGAAACGTTGATGAAACATTTTGAGGTATCATCTTTAAAAGGTTTTGGCGTAGAGCGTTTACAGAGCGGAATCGTTGCCGCTGGTGTTATTTTGCACTATTTAGGCGAAACGGAGCACCGCAACCTGCAGCACATTACTTCGATTAGCCGTATTGAGGAAGACCGCTACATGTGGCTCGACCGTTTTACCATCCGCAACCTCGAGTTGGTAAATTCTGCTAATGACAATGCAGTAACCCTCTTTGATATTTTGGACCATACCTGTACCCCAATGGGTGCACGTTTGCTGCAAAAGTGGATTATCATGCCACTTAAAGAAATCAAGCCCATCCAGGAACGTCTTGGCATGGTTGAATATTTCGTAAATAATGAGGCATTACAAGGTGAGTTTTTAAGTAACATTAAACAGATTGGCGATTTAGAACGCCTGATTTCCAAAGTGGGCCTGCAACGCGTGGGTCCAAGGGAACTGGTTGCTTTAAAACGTGCACTTTACCATATTGAAGCCGTTAAAAAACTGGCTGCCGATTCTAAAAATCCATTCCTGATTAAAATAGCAGACCAACTAAATCCATGTTTGGCGATCCGCGAGAGAATTGAAAAGGAATTACAGGCCGAACCACCAGCATTGCTGATCAAAGGAAATGTAATCGCCGATGGGGTTGACGAAGAATTAGACCGCTTGCGCAAAATTGCTTTTGGAGGTAAAGATTATCTGGTTCAGATTCAGAAACGCGAAGCTGAAGCAACAGGTATCCCATCGTTAAAAATAGCTTTCAATAATGTATTTGGCTATTATTTAGAAGTTACCCATACGCATAAAGATAAAGTGCCTGAGGGCTGGATCCGTAAGCAGACTTTGGTAAATGCCGAAAGGTACATTACGCCCGAGCTAAAAGAATACGAAGACCAGATTTTAGGTGCAGAAGAAAAAATACAGGCCATCGAAATCCGTTTGTATAACGAACTGATGTATGAAACAGCCAGTTATATCAAACCGATCCAGCTTAATTCGTATTTGATCGCACAACTTGATTGTTTGCTGTGTTTCGCGCAACTGGCTGCCAAAAACCATTACAATAAACCAAAAGTTACCGAAAACAAGGTGCTTGATATTAAAGGTGGCCGTCACCCAGTAATTGAAAAACAACTTCCGGTTGGCACAGAATACATCACCAATGATGTATATCTTGATACTGAAAGTCAACAGATTATTATGATAACGGGTCCCAATATGGCGGGTAAGTCGGCCATTTTAAGGCAAACCGCATTAATTGTATTAATGGCGCAAATGGGATCTTTTGTGCCCGCAAAAGATGCAGAGGTAGGAATTGTAGATAAGATTTTCACCAGGGTAGGCGCATCAGATAACATTTCTTCAGGAGAAAGTACCTTCATGGTAGAGATGAACGAAACAGCAAGCATTTTGAATAACATTTCTGATGACAGTTTGATCCTGCTGGATGAAATTGGCCGCGGAACAAGTACCTATGATGGTATTTCAATTGCCTGGGCCATTGCCGAATTTTTACATCAACACCCAACGGCCCGGCCAAAAACTTTATTTGCTACGCATTACCATGAATTGAACGAACTGGCCAATACCATGCCGCGCATTAAAAACTTTAATGTTTCGGTAAAAGAAATGAGCAATAAGGTAATTTTCCTGAGGAAACTTATTCCTGGTGGCAGCGAGCATAGTTTTGGTATACACGTGGCAAAAATGGCCGGTATGCCTGCAAAATTAATAGGCCGTGCTAACGAGATCCTTAAAAAATTAGAAATAGACCGAACAGAAGGACAAAGCATAAAAGACAGTATTAAAAAAGTGCAGAACCAGGCTTATCAGTTACAAATGTTTGCCATTGATGATCCAATTCTGGTAAAAATACGTGATACACTGAATAATCTGGATGTAAATGCGTTAACACCTGTAGAAGCTTTGTTAAAACTGGATGAAATACAACGATTAATTAAGAATTAGAAAGGGTGTAGGGTATAAGGTTTAAGGCATGAGGTTTTAAATCTTATCGCGCACAACTATGATACTATTATACTATGGAAAGAACTTTAAACCTTACGCTTTTTACCTTTCGCCTCAAAATAAATTTATTCTTTTTAGTAGCCCTTATATTCTTCCTTGCTTCCTGCGGTACCAGAAAATATTCGGTAAAAAGTGATACGAAAGCGGCTAAAGCGGCAGATGCAATGGCTCAGTTACAAAGCAAATCGCTCTATCGTTTCATTACCGATTGGACCGGTGTGAAATATCGTTTCGGCGGTTTAGATAAAAATGGCATTGATTGTTCTGGTTTTGCTTTTTTATTGGAGAAAGAAATATATGGAATTAGCCTTCCCCGTATTTCGCGCGAGCAGGCCAATGTGGTGAAGCATAAAAATATTGACAAACTCAAAGAAGGAGACCTGGTATTTTTTTCTTTTGGAGGCAATGATGTAGATCATGTGGGTGTTTACCTCAATAATGGCTTTTTTGTACATGCAAGCACTAACAGGGGGGTGATTGTTGACGATTTAACTTTACCCGCCTATCAACGTGTGCTGGTTAAATCTGGGTCGGTTAATTAGTTAACTCCTATACTAATCATCATGC
>Ga0182008_10002155_pt1 | contig 12536 bp, 10 predicted proteins | sample Sormic07211129_1_FD_120482 | JGI IMG/M metagenome (GOLD analysis project Ga0182008, IMG submission 120482) | Rhizosphere microbial communities from Sorghum bicolor, Mead, Nebraska, USA - 072115-129_1 metaG | ecosystem: Host-associated > Plants > Roots > Rhizosphere | place: USA: Nebraska...
AACCGCGGCCCATTTCGCCGGCGCGTGCGGCTTCGATGGCGGCGTTGAGGGCCAGCAGGTTGGTCTGTTCGGCAATGCTGTGAATCACGCTGACCACGCCGTTGATTTTTTGGCTGTCTTCGGCGAGTTTCTGGATCATTTCGGCGGTTTGCTGCACACCGGTGGACAGCCCGGCGATCGAGCGTTGCACACGGGTCACTACCTCGCGGCCGCTGCCCGCCAGGGTGTCGGCGGTTTTAGACAGGTCGCGGGTAGCGCCGGCATGCTGGGCGATATGGTGCACGGTGGCGGTCATTTCATTGATTGCAGTGGCGGCCTGGTCGGTTTCGCTTTGCTGGCCGAGCATGCCGTGCTGCACGTCGTTCATGCTGCTGGCCAGGCGCGCGGCACCCTCGTCGAGCTGCCGGGCGGTGCGCGCCACGGTGTTGACCACGCGTTGGTAGCCGGCCTGCATGGCGTTGAATGCGCTGGCCATCTGGCCGACTTCATCCTTGCCCACCAATGGCACGCGGGCCGAGAGATCGCCGGTTTTCTCCACATGCAGCATGACGTCCTTGAGGGTGTTGAGCTGGCTGAGCAAGAAGCGGATCAACAACTGGGAGGCGCAGAGCATCGCCAGCATCAGGATCAATACCGCCACGGCGTAATGGGTGAAGCGTTCGCTGAACACCTGGCTCAGGCTGGGCGCATAGGCGAGCGCGGCGAGTTGTTGGCCGTCCGCGCGGGCCACGACTTGCGCGCCGATCAGAACATTTTCACCGAACAACGGCAGGTGGTTGAGCTCGACCCAGCCGCTGGCGTCGTTCAGGGCTGACAGATCCTGATCAGCCAGCTGTGGGGCTTTGCCGCGCGGGAACGTCAGCCATAGTTCACCGTTCGGCACCGCCTTATCGGCCGGCCAGGCGCTGAGCAATTGCGCCTGGGCTTGCGCGGACGCGTAGGATTGCGCGCTACGGGCCTGCTGTTCGAGGTGCACGGCATATAGCACCAGCAGCAGGGTGGTGACAAAAGCGACCGCGTTGACGGCCCAGAATTTGTATTTCAACGAGATATTGCTAAGCCAGGCACCCATGGAAGGTTTTCTCTGATAGCGAAAGCAGCATTGGCAAGGTGCCAGTATTGTGCCGCTATTCAGGAAACCGGTTTTGACATGGGTCAATGCGCCGCATCAATCCAGCGTAGGCAACCCGAAAAACCTACGGGCGCTGGCGGTGCTGTGTTGGGCCAGGTCTTCCACGCTTTCCTGGCGGTGCAGGGCGACTTCGCGCAGCACTTCCCCTAGATACGCGGGCTCGTTGCGGCCGTTTTTCGGTTTGGGTCGCAGCGTGCGTGGCAACAGGTAAGGCGCGTCGCTCTCCAGCATCAGACGGCCTCGGGGGATTTCTCTGACAAGCGGATGCAAATGGGTCCCACGGCGTTCATCGCAGATCCAGCCGGTGATACCAATGTGCAAATCCAGATCGAGATAGCTGAACAGCGCCTGCCGTTCGCCGGTGAAGCAATGCACCACGGCGGCGGTAAGGTGGTCGCGGTAGTCCTTGAGGATCTCCAGCAGGCGCTGGTTGGCGTCACGCTCGTGCAGGAACACTGGCAATTTCAGTTCGACGGCCAGGGCCAGGTGCGCCTCCAGGACCTTTTCCTGTTGCGGGCGTGGGGAGAAATCCCGATTGAAATCCAAGCCGCACTCACCCACCGCACGCACTCGCGGCTCGCTGAGCAGACCGCGTAGACGCTGAGCGCTGTCGCCATTCCAATCGCTGGCAGAGTGAGGGTGTATGCCGGCCGTGCTGAACAGGCGTTGGCCATCTGGATCGAGTTTTACGCACAGTTCCAGGGCTTGCTCGCTGCCGTCGACGCTGGTGCCGGTGAGGATCAATTGCTGCACGCCGGCGGCATAGGCACGGTCGAGAACCGCCTGGTGTTTATCGTCGAAACTGGCGTTGGTCAGGTTGACGCCGATATCAATGAGTTGCATGGTGCTATCTCCGCCTGCGGCCGGAAAGCATATCAGAGCTGTAGATTTATAAGAAAAACCAAGAACTACAACGGTTTAAAGCTGTCTTTGAACGTTGCGACCGACATGGTTGATGGCTAAGTGCCTTATCCGTGCTCGCGTTGCACGCGAAGCCTGCGCTGAAAGCGCTCTGTTTCTGACCCCCAGCCCCTCGTTTTCCCGAGTGCGCTGGGCAGTATTCTTTCCGGAGAGCGGATGATCCGACCCTCAGCATTGTTGATGTTATGCCTCGCGCTGCTGCTGCCCATGGCGGCGGTCGCGCGTCTGGACGGCCCGTTGGAGGTGACTAAACCCGGCAAAGTCCGCGATCTGGCCGAGATCCGCTCAAGCCGTACTTTGCGCGTGCTGGTCAACCAGAGTCGCAACAGCTCCGGCGAAGTACAGGGCCAGGCGATCGGCGTGGAATATCACCGCCTGCGCGCGTTCGAGCAATACCTCAATGGCCATGCCCGCAATGGCCAGGCAATCAACCTCAAAATCATTCCCAAGGCCAAGGACCAGTTGCTCGGCGCGCTGGCCCGTGGTGAAGGCGACCTGGTCGCGCCCGGTGAGCTGCTGGATATAAAGGCGGCGCATAAGATCAGCCCCAGCGACCCGATCGCCAGCGATGTGCCGCTGTGGCTGGTGGGGGTCAAGGGTGAGCGGCGCTTTACCAAGCTGGAGCAATTGTCCGGTCGGACGTTGGCATTGACCACCGGCAGCGCAGCGGCGGATGCCATCAGCCAGGTCAACCAGAAACTGGCGCTGCATAAGCAGCCCCCTATCAAAGTGGAGTGGGTTGACCCGACCCTCGCCGTGGAAGACGTGCTGGAGATGGTGCAGGCTGGGATCTTCCACCTGACCATTGTCGAAAAACCGATTGCCGAGCGTTGGTCGAAGATCCTGCCCAAGTTGCGTTTCGACAAGCAGGTGGCCATCAGTGAATCCGGCGACGAGTACTGGTTTGTGCGCCAGGACGCGTCAATGCTGCGGGCCAGTATCGATCGATTCCTTAAAACCTATCGCACGCCGGCTGACCAGGACGTGGCGTTTCAGCGCATTTACCGGCGTCTCTACCAGGTGCGCAACCCTTTGGCCCGCGTCGACCGACAGCGCCTGGAAAAACTGCGCCCGATCCTGCAAAAGCATGCAGGTGAGCAGGGCATGGACTGGCTGAACCTGGCGGCGTTGGCGTTCAAGGAGTCCGCTCTGGACCCCAGCGCGCGCAACAGCGGCGGCCCTACCGGGCTGATGCAAATCACGCCTTCGGCGGCGCAGCGGGTGGGCGTCAATAATATCGAGAACCTTGATGGTAACGTGCAGGCCGGCGCGCGTTACCTGGCGATGATCCGCCGAAAATTCTTTGCCAGCCCCAAGCTTAACGAGCGCGAGCGCATGGCATATGTGCTGGCGGCCTACAACATGGGGCCGGAGCGCGTTCAAGGGATGCGCACCGAGGCCAGGCGCCGTGGGCTCAACCCCAACCAGTGGTTCTTCCAGGTCGAGCGCATCGCCATGGAGCAGGTCGGCATGGGGGCTGTCAGCTATGTCAACAGCGTCAATAAGTACTACCTGGCGTTTGATCGGGAGCGGGAGTCGCTGGAGCCGACCGCAACGAAAGTCGCCTCACGCAAATAATCTATTTTATCGATATCAATGGCGCACTTTTTCGGCTTTTATCATTGCCTAAACTGATTAATATGGCGGCCAACCAACCCTACTTCCCGAAGGATGCGTACCATGAGCCCACTGATTAAAAGCCTGTTGTCCACCCGCACCGGTTATGGCCTGACTGTCCTGCGTATTGTTGTCGGCATCATTTTCGCGGCCCATGGTTCGCAAAAACTCTTTGGCTGGTTTGGCGGCTACGGCCTGGCAGGCACCGCCCAGTGGATGGAAAGCATCGGCCTGGCACCGGGCACCCTGATGGCATTGCTCTCGGGTGGCACCGAGTTCTTCGCCGGCCTGGCCTTGATCATCGGCCTGCTGGTGCGCCCGGCGGCGCTGGGCTTGACCATCCTGACGCTGGTGGCGATCTTCTCGGTGCATATTCATAACGGCCTGTTTATGGCCAACAACGGTTATGAGTTTGCACTGGCCTTGCTGGGCGGCACGCTGGCGGTATTGCTGGAAGGTGCCGGCAGGCTCTCCGCTGACCGCGCCATCGCCCACTGACCTACCTGCAAGTCTCTGAAAAGGCCCACGCTCGCGTGGGCCTTTTCGTTGCTCGGGATTCTTGACACTGCCCCTCCGGCTTCTCTAGGATGCCGTTCATGCGCCGATTTAAACAGCTAATTGCGGGGCGCCACCGGGACTCAATGCAGCCCGACAGAAGTGTGTTCTCCCTCGTGAGGTACCTTCGAAATACCGCTAAAGCGCTGGTTCGGTGTTGCCTCTCACCTGCCCGCAGACTTTTGAGGCAGAGACACGACACGATGAATGCACTACGCCCCCTTATACGCCTGGCCCCGATCACCGCGGACCTCACTCAACGTAATCCGAAAATTCTCCTGGGCGGCAAGCACCAGCCGACGCTCCTGCGTTATCTGGATGGCTGGCCGCGTCGCAGCGGGCGCCCGTCTGCGTTCCTGATCCAGTTTGTCGAAGATGGCGACTCGCTGGCTCGGTTTGCCAGTGACAGCTTCGACCTTGCAGTCATCCAGGCGCCCAACGCCGACGATGCCGAAGAAGTGATCCGCCAACTGACTCGCATTGCCCGGCAGGGCCTGATCGCACGGCGCTGAGCCCTCAGCGGACCTGGTTGTCAAACGCCACGCGACGGCGACGCTCCACGCCGTGGAGCAGCCAGGCCACCAGGCACAGCATCAAGGGCACAGCGAGTATCACTACCAGCTTGATCGTTCGCTCCAGGTGGCGCACCTGCGCATAGGCGTCGGCTCTCAAGGCGTGCAGCTCTATCGGCAGGCGCAGCCGTTCCTTGTTGAGGGCTTGCAGTTGGGTGCTGGTGTCCACGGCCTGGGAGCCAAGCGTGAGCGTCGCCGTGTTCAGTCGCCGCCATTGCTGTTCCGTTTCCTGCAGGCGGCGCTCCCGTTCAATCGCTTTAGCGCGATAGGCGTGTTCGGCGTCTTCGCGCATCTTGCCGAGCAGGTTCGCCGATGGGGGCGCACGTGGACGCAGGCTTGCAAGCGGCTCCAGGGCGGACAGGTTATCCAACGTGTTCAAGATAAACAGTGCGTTGTCAGTTGGCGCCGCGCCGGCGTCCTGGTCCATCAGCAGATCAGTGTCGGCGACTACCACGACCTGTATCTGCGCGGCTTTCTGCACACCCGGCGGCTGGCCCTTGAGGCCATCGGGAAAAATCGAATACGCCGGCCCTTCGATGCGGGCGGCGATCACAGGGGAGGCCACTCTGTCCGTTGATGAAGCCATCCGGGTGATGGGCTCCAAGAGCGCAACCTCCGGCAACACGGCCTGCCAGGAGCCTTGCAATAACGGCGTGAAGGTTGCAGCGCTGCCGTTGAGCGGCGAGAGGACGCCGCTGCTGGAAACCGCAACGGTGTTCAATCGCCAGGTGCTGACGTCGTTTTTGTTCATGGCCTGGCGTGGCAAGTTGAGTCGCGCCAGCGTAGGTATGCCGGGCTTCATGAGCCCAGGTGCCGGCGTGGACCCGTAAAGACTGTCGATCAGCACCTTTCTTTCGGACATGTGCAGGCCCCAGGCAGCCAGCAACTCACCGACCCTGGGATTATCGGGTGCTGCTTGCGTACGCTGTTCGCTCAACGGGTCGATGAACATCAGCAATTTCCCGCCTTTCAACACAAACTGTTCGATCTCATACAAGGCGCTTTCCGGCAGCAGGCTTGGCTGCACGACCATCAGTGCCTTGAGCTGTTCGGGCACGCGTTGGCCGGTCGGTTGCAGGTCGATAAACGCGAGATGACGCCGCAGCTCACCCAGCAATCGACCCGCGGGTTCGCCTAGCGGTATCCCGGACAGCAGCCCCACGCTGGGGCGTTCTGGATGCTGCAACTTATAGATCAGGTGGCTGATTTCGTAGTCAAGCAACGGTTCGTGGTCGAGGCGCAATGATTCGATACGCTGTACGCCCACTCCCGCGCGCGTACCGATCAGGCCGAGAAAACCCATGTCTTCGCTCAGGCCGTACAGACTGGCCTTATAGGCATCTTCCGAAAAAGGCCGTGGATCAATCACGTGCAGATTGATCATACCCTTGGCCCGTTTCTCATAGTCTTTGAGCCGCTGTTCAATGCGCTTGCCGTGTCGGTTCAGCGCCTGAGTTCGATTTGGGGCGTTGTGCGCGTTGAAGTAGTACAGGTCCACTGGATGTTCCAACGTACTCAACCAGCGTTTTATCGAGGCCGGTGGGGAATGAATGCCCTGTTGGGAAAAGTCCCACTGGGGATTGGGAAGTTTTTCAAGCCAGACCAGGTTGAACGCCAGGAACGTCAGTGCGATGACAATCAGTGTCATGCCGGTGCGCAGCAGGGATCCCATGTTGAGCTTCCTTCTCAGCGGTACTTCGAATTGAGAGTGACTGTGGTAGCAGTCAGGAAGGCGAAAATCACGCTGATGAAATACAGGCTGTCATGGAGCAGATACTGACCATTGTCGATCAGCGCGAATCTTGAAAATGGGCTAAGCGCACTCAAACTTTCCAGCACTTGAATATGCAATTGATGTTCCAACGCATCTACGACATAAGAAAGCCCACTGGCAATCAGTAATAAGCCCAGTGTGAGTACGAAAATAACTATGCGGTGACGTGTTAACGTGCAAATAAAACCGCCGATCGAAAGATAACTGCCTGCCAGCAGCCAGCTTGCGGTCAGTTGCGAGGCGATAACACCGTTGTCTGCGTTGCCGAGGTAGTTGATGGCGATAACCACCGGAAACATAAGGCTCAAGGCCATGCCTGCCACGCACCAGGCTGCGAGGAATTTGCCGATGGAAAGTTCGGCCGTGGTGATGGGAAGTGTGGGTAGAAGTTCGATAAAGCCGGCGTTGGACTCGTCCGACCATAGTTGCGTGGCCAAGGTGGGTATCAGCAATAAGTGCAACCACGGATGTAACTGAACGAATGCCCCCAGATCGACAATCTCCTGTCCGGGCCACTGGTTGATGTGGACGCCTCCGGCCATGGACAGTGCTAGAAACAGGGCGACACTCAAGTAGGTGGCGGGTGTCGAGAGGTAGCAGCCCAACTGTCGTTTGAAAATCACCGGGATCAACTTCACAGGGACCCCAACTGGCTCGGGTTTTGCCGTGGATCGCTCAGGCGGCCGGGTTCCAGGCGCCATGTGTTTATTTTCCAGCGACGGTTGGCGATCAGCGTATTGATATGCGGGTAGATCGCGTGCCCAGGCATGGCCAGTACGGTCACTGTACCGGGAGCATGACGGTGTTCTTCGATGCCGGCGACACCGGGCAATACGGCCAGGGACAATAAATCCAGTGGTGTGTCGGCGCTGAGCGTCACCGCCTGGCAGTGCCGGGAGTTGCGCTGCAGGTCGAGCAAAGGGGCGTCAGCCACCAGTTGCCCATCGGTAATGATGAGCGCGCGCGTGCACAGTTCACTCAGGTGGTCGGCATTGCGCGACGCGATGATGACCGTCATCTCTTGCGTCAACGCCTGCACGGTCTCTTTGAACGCGTATATCTGGTCGGGGGCCAGCCCTTGCGTGGGTTGATCGAGCAGCAACAAGGTGGGGGTATGCAGGATGGCCTGCGCAATTGCGACTTTGCGTTTCAGGTCTATGGGCAATGCGTCGAGCGGCGTATTCAGCACCGCCAGCAATTCCAGGCGCGCAACGGCTTCGGCTACCCGCCAGCGTTTTTCATTGCCGCTGAAGCCGCGAATGGCGGCCATGTAATGAAGCACTTTATTAACGGTTATGGTGGGGTGGCTCAGCCCTTGTTCGACTTGATAGCCGATTAGCTTTCTAGCCTTGATGGAATGGGTACGTGTATCCAGCGTGTCGATTTTAATATGTCCGCTGCACGGTGGGATCGCCCCTGCTATCAATTTCAATAGCATGGTCTTGGCGCTGTCGTCATCTCCGAATAAACCCAGGCATTCCTTTTGAATGGAACTGAATGACAAGTCATTAATTATCTTTCTGTTGCCTAGGGTTTTATTGAGCTTGCTTATTTCAATCATTTTTATTGTCGAATAAGTGTGGCGGAGAGTGAGAGGGCAAGGCGAAAAAAGGTTACGGTGATTATCTGGTTTTGGGAACGGTGCTCAGAACTAATAAGACAAGTCCTACGTTCCTTCTTGGGGCTTCGCTGAAACAATTGATGTGTATTTAGATATCCATGTGTCAGATGTTTATATAAACCTTCGTCCTTTGAAATCAGGCCTGATTACTATGATGCTTCTACGTACTCTTGTTCTTGAACGTAACGGCCAGGATGCTCCGGTCAACGGTGCCTTGCTCTGTGGGTTTGCGGTGACTCAGATCGCTTCCAATTTTCTTGTCTACAGCCTGGACGAAGAAGTCGAGCCCGGCAGCTCCAGGGTCTACATCGCGGCGTTGCACAAAAAGACCGAACGGTATTTTCTGGATCGCATCGAGTCCAGGGAGCACCTGCAAATCGCGATGCAAGCGTTCAAGCAGATCCTGATGCTGGCCGCTGCATCGAACAATAAGCTGGAGGAGGGGACCGAACCCCAGGTGCCCTACCATTTTGTCGACCTCAAAGGTTGTAAGTTGCCGCCTGCCAGGCCTGAAGATCATCACTCGGTGATCATCAAGAAAGCGCTGGTGATGAAAGTGATTACCCTGGGGATATCGGCCCCTGCGCTGGCGGCGATTGAAAGCGCGTCGCTGATTGTTCCATCCATTCGTTTTTCATCGCAGATGGTCTCGCCGCCCCGGGTCGCGAGCCCGCCGGATCGTGCGCGGCAACCGGTTGTGCAGGATCCGGTTGAGGCGGGACCTGCGGCGCCGGATGGCCCGCCGGCGGCGGTTGAGGCGCAGGCCGAGCTTTGCAGCCCGCAGCTGCTGGAGGCGCCCGACGCGGTGCCCCAGGCGGCTCCCTCCGTTCCCATGGAGCGCCATACCTTGGCGCAAGTGGACAGTACGCTGACAAACCTGGCTCGGGTGGCCCAGGATTTGACCCAGCAAAAGCTCGCTGTCGTCGAGCGGGAGGCGGAACTCGAGCGTTGGCAGGCGCGGTTGCAGCAGGAGCAGCAGCAAATGGATGAGAAGAGGCGGGAGTTGGAGCTGCTCGAGACGCAGCAGCAGGCGCAGGCGCATGCCATGGAGCAGAAGGCTGAGGCGCTGAACCTGACTAAATCCCACCTATCGATTTTGCGTCAAAATCTGCAAAGAGCGCTGCAGGAGATGGACCAGGGGCTGGCGGGTTGAGCATTGGCGACGCTGGCTACTTTGCGCGGTTCATTTATCATCCACCTCAGTCAGTCGACACCAGGGCCGAGACTCTGGAGCATCGGCGTTCATGGACATTGCCGGGGATGCAAGCGTTTGAGTACCAAGCTGATTACCAAAGAAGGTCATGAGGCGCTGAAGAAAGAGCTGGATTACCTGTGGCGCGAAAAGCGCCCGGACACCACGCGTAAAGTCACCTGGGCGGCTTCGCTGGGAGACCGCAGCGAAAACGCCGATTACCAGTACAACAAGAAACTGCTGCGCGAGATCGACCGCCGGGTGCGTTACCTGCGCAAACGCCTGGAAGACATGCGTGTGGTGGAGTACTCCCCTGAGCAGGAAGGCAAGGTGTTCTTTGGCGCGTGGGTCGACATTGAAAACGAGCAGGGAGAAACCAAACGGTTTCGCATCGTCGGCTATGACGAGATTTACGACCGTATGGATTACATCTCCATCGATTCACCGATGGCCCGCGCACTGCTGCGCAAGGAAGTGGACGACGAGGCGATTGTGCAGACGCCAACCGGCGAGGTGTGCTGGTGGATTACCGCTATCGAGTACGAAAAGTGAACGCTGCAGGCCCGCCGCCCTTGAACGGGGCGGGCCTGTGGCGAATCAACCTTCGCGCAGCACGGTAAGCGGGCTGGCATTGAGCGCACGGCGTGTGCCGAATACGCCGGCCCCCCCGATCAACACAGCACCTATCACCGGCAGCAGCAATAGCCACGGGTGAGGGTGCCAGGCCAGGTCGAACGCATAGCGGTACAGCACCCAGGTCACCAGCTCGGTGCCCAGCGCCGCCAGCAACCCGCTGACGGCACCCAGCAGGCCGAACTCGATGCGCCTGGCCGTCACCAGCAATGTGCGCTCGGCACCCAGCGCCCGCAACAGCGCGCCCTGGCGGATGCGTTCATCCAGTGTCGCTTGCAGGCCGGAAAACAGCACCGCCATGCCTGCGGCCAATACGAACAACAGCACGTATTCCACGGCCAGGGTCACCTGGGCAAGGATGCTGCGCAACTGCTCCAGCAGCGCCTCCACCTGCAGGATGGTCACGGCTGGAAACGCGCGGGACAGGTCCACGATCTGCTGATCATGACCCGGTGCCAGGTAAAAACTGGTCAGGTACGTGGTGGGCAGGTTCTTCAAGGTGCCGGGTTGGAAAATCATGAAGAAGTTGGGCTGGAAGTTGTCCCAGTTGATGGTGCGTAGGCTGGTGACCCGCGCCTCGCGATTTTCCCCGCCTATCGTGAAGATCAGATGGTCGCCGAGCTTGAGCTTGAGGCTTTGCGCTACCTTGGCCTCGACCGAAACGCCGGGAATATCGTCTGAAGGTTGCGGCGGCCACCATGTGCCTTCCGTCAGGGCATTGCCCGGTGGCAGGTCGGCGGCCCAGGTCAGGCTGAGATCGCGCTGCACGGCGCGATCACCGCTGGAGTCCTTGCTGACGATTTCCTGCACCGGTTCACCATTGATGCTGATCAGCCGTCCGGGCACTACCGGGTACAGGGGAGCCGATTGCGCCTGGACTTCCAGCAGGCGTGCGCCGAAAGCCTCCTTGTCGGCCGGCAGGATGTTCAGGGCGAAATAATTGGGCGCGTCCTTGGGCAACTGGTTCTGCCAGGTGTCGAGCAGTTCGCCGCGCAACAGAGCGATCAAGCCCATGGACAGCAGGATCAGGCCGAACGCTAACGCCTGGCCAGCCGCAGCCAAGGGGTGGCGCAGCAGTTGGCCCAGGCCCAGGCGCCAGGGCAGGGTTGCACCGGCCAGCAGTCGACGCAGGCTTTGCAACAGCAGCAGAAGCAGGCCACCCAGCACCAAAGCGGCCACCACGCCACCGCCGAGCAGGGCGAAGGTCAGCACCAGGTCGAGGCTCAGACGCCACATGATCAGGCCCAGGGCGAATAATGCGGCGCCGTAAACCACCCAGGTGCTGGACGGGATCGGCAGCAGGTCGCGGCGCAACACCCGCAGCGGCGGTACGCGACCGAGTGCAGCCAAGGGTGGCAAGGCAAAGCCGGCAAGGGCGACCAGGCCGGTGCCGATCCCCGCCACGGCCGGTAACAGACCGCCCGGTGGCACATCCGCCGGCAACAGATCATGCAGGAAATAGAACAGGCCAAACTGCGCCAGCCAGCCGAGCAGGGCCCCGGTGAGGCTGGCCAGCAGGCCCAGTACGCTCAGTTGCAGACTGAACAGCAGCATGGCCTCGCGGCGTGACAACCCCAGGCAGCGCAACAACGCACTCGCGTCAAAACGGCGCGTGGCGAAGCGGTTGGCCGACAGGGCGACCGCCACCCCCGCCAACAGCACGGCCACCAGGCTGGCCATGTTCAGGTAACGCTCGGCCTTGCCCAGGGCTCCACCGATCTGTTGGTTGCCGTCCCGTGAGTCCTGCAGTCGCTGGTTGGCGGCAAGGCCGGGTTTGATCAGGTCGCGATAGGTTTGCAGCGCGGTGCTGCCCTGCGGTCCGCGCCACAGTTCGCGGTAGCTGACACGGCTGCCAGGCTGTACCACGCCGGTGGCCTCCAGGTCGGCGAGGTTGATCATCACCCTGGGCGTGAGGCTGTAGAAATTACCGGCGCGGTCCGGCTCATAAGTGAGCACGCGCGCCAGGCGCAGGGTTTTCATACCCACATCGATGCTGTCGCCGACGTTGAGGTCAAGCGCCGTCAACAGGCGCGCCTCCACCCAGGCTTCACCGGGTTTCGGACCGCCGCCCGGCGTTTCTTCGGCAAAGGGCGCGGCTGCGCTTTTGAGCGCACCGCGCAGCGGGTACTGTTCGTTGACGGCCTTGATGCTGGACAGCTGGATGCCATTGTCGGTGGCAATCACGCTGGAGAATTCCACCACGCGCGCATGATCCAGGCCCAGTTCGGTGCCGGACCGGACCTGTTCGGGTCGCGCCGGGGAGCTGCCTTCGAGAACCAGGTCGGCGCCGAGAAACTCGGTGGCACGCAGCAGCATGGCGCCGTTGAGGCGCGCGCCGAAGTAACCGATGGCGGTGCTGGCCGCCACGGCCACCAGCAGGGCGAAGAACAATACGCGCAATTCACCGGCACGGGCATCGCGCAATAATTGGCGCATGGCAAGGCTTAACAGACGCAACAGCGGCAAACGTGCCATCAAGGCTCCAGGGGCGCGACCATCAGGCCGGCTTCAAGGCGGAT
>Ga0182008_10002156_pt1 | contig 12533 bp, 10 predicted proteins | sample Sormic07211129_1_FD_120482 | JGI IMG/M metagenome (GOLD analysis project Ga0182008, IMG submission 120482) | Rhizosphere microbial communities from Sorghum bicolor, Mead, Nebraska, USA - 072115-129_1 metaG | ecosystem: Host-associated > Plants > Roots > Rhizosphere | place: USA: Nebraska...
AAAGTGATGCAGGACCCGGACGTCACGAAATAGGAGCACCTTTGTATGCGCAGGCTCATGGTTCTATCGCTGTTGCTGCTGACCTTGAGCGCCTGTGCGCTGTTCCCCAACCGTGATCCGGTGAACATCAACGTAGTGGGCATCGAGCCCCTGCAAAGCCAGGACCTGGAAGTGCGCTTCGCCGTGAAACTGCGGGTGCAGAACCCCAATGAAACGGCGATCGACTACAACGGCGTGGCCCTGGACCTGGAGGTCAATGGCCGACCGTTGGCGTCGGGGGTGAGTGACCAGAGCGGCTCCATCCCGCGTTTTTCCGAGACGGTCCTGATGGTGCCGGTAAGTGTTTCGGCGTTTTCCGTGTTGCGTCAGACCCTGGGCCTGAGCCAGACCCAGAGCCTGAACAACCTGCCCTACGTGCTGCGGGGCAAACTGGCGGGTGGGCTGTTCGGTACGATGCGCTTTGTGGACCGTGGCACGCTGGACTTGCCCAATACCGCCACCTGGTAATTGACGCGGCTCACTTGTGGCGAGCGGGCGTGCCCCGCGTTGGGCTACGTAGCAGCCCCAGCCCAGGCTCCACACAGTGTCAGACAAAAACGGTCGCTGGCTTCAGGGCGGCTTCGCCACCCAACGCGGGGCAAGCCCGCTCGCCACAGGATTTTGCTCAATCCGTCAGGTAGCGCACGCCGGGCCTGGCGCGCTCGTCCACCACCAACTCGAAGATATCCGGCCGGGCATAATGCCCCACCACGTCATAGTCATACCGGGCGCGCACCAAGTCATCCGTATTGATTTGCGCCGTCAGCAGCCCGGCTTCTCCCAGCAATGGCCCGGCGAGAATGTCGCCCATCGGCCCGACAATCACGCTGCCGCCCGCGATCAACGGGCGGTCTGCCGGCCAGTTGGCGATCTCGACCCCCAACGCCTCGGGCGAGGCCTGCACCTGGCAGGCACTCACCACAAAGCAACGCCCTTCATGCGCCACATGACGCATGCTCACCTGCCACATCTCGCGCTCATCCACCGTCGGCGCGCACCACACTTCCACGCCCTTGGCATACATCGCCGTACGCAGCAGCGGCATCATGTTTTCCCAGCACACTGCGCCGCCGACACGGCCCACTGCGGTATCGATCACCGGCAGCGTCGAACCGTCGCCCTTGCCCCAGATCAGCCGTTCGGTGCCGGTGGGCATCAGCTTGCGGTGCTTGGCCACCAGGCCACCCGCCGGCTCGAAGTACAGCACGGTGCAATACAGGGTGCTGCCACTGCGCTCGATCACGCCGAGCACCAGGCTGGCGCCGGTACGTGCGGACAAGCCGGCCAGTGCCTCGGTTTCCACACCTGGGACATCGATGGCATTGGCAACGTAACGGGCGAAGGCTTCGCGGCCTTCCGGCAGGCGGTAACCCAACTGTGTGCCGAACGCCTCGCCCTTGGGATAACCACCCAGCAGTGCTTCAGGCATCACCACCAATTGCGCGCCGCTGCGCAGGATCTGGTCCTCATAACTCAGGATTTGCGCCAGGGTTTCACCCTTGCCGCCGGGCAAGGAACCGATTTGCAGGGCCGCCACAGTAGAAACAGGCATCACGATCACTCCAGGTAAAGGGGGTTGCCCATTCTCCCGTCAGCCTCGATCATGAATAAAGCCCACTTCAGTGCTGAATGATATGAGCCAAATAAATATCGACCAGGTCGATCTCAACCTGCTGAAAACCTTCGAAGCATTGCACGACGAGTCCAGCGCCAGTCGCGCAGCCTTGCGCCTTGGCGTCACGCAATCGGCGATCAGCGCGGGGTTGCGGCGCTTGCGCGAGGTGTATGGGGATCAATTGTTCGTGCGTACCGGGCGCGGCCTGGCGCCGACGTTGCGGGCCAACCAGTTGAAACCGGTGATCAGTGAGGCGCTGGACCGCTGTCGGCAGAGCCTGGCAATGGTCAACCCGGATAACCAGCAGTATCAGGGCCGCTCAGTGGTGCTGGGGTTATCCGATGATTTCGAGCTGGCCTACGGCCGCCGATTGATCGAAGCGATTGCACAACGTGCGCCCAAACTGCGGGTGATTTTCCGTCAGACCCACAGCCAGATCGTCGCCGGCGCCCTGCTCGACCGCACCCTGGACCTGGCAATCACCGCCGGCGGTTTTGCCCAGGGCAGGCTGAGCCGCCAGGTGCTGGGGGAAGGTGATTATCGTTGCCTGGTGGATTCGGACCAGGCACACATCAGCCTGGACGAGTTCGTCACGCGTGAGCACATTTTGGTGTCGTCAGGCGGGTTTATCGGCATCACCGACGAAGGCCTGGCGGCGCAGGGCCTGAGCCGCCAAGTGTGCGCGTCGACCAGCCACTTTGCCGCACTGCCCTTTTTGCTCAAGGGCAGCCAAGCCGTGGCGACCATTCCAGGGCATGCGGCCCAGGCCATTGCCGAGATGACCGGCCTGCGCGTATTGCCCTGCCCGCTGGCACTGCCGCGCTACCCGGTGGAGCTGGGCTGGCGCACCCAGGCGCAGCTGGATCCGCTGTTGTTGAAAGTACGTGAAGCCATCGTGGCGGGCTTTACTTGCTGGCCGCCATCAGCTTGTTGACTTCGCTGCGCACCATGTTGGAAAACTCCGGCGGCGACATGCCGTCAAGCTCTGCGCGAACCCATTCGGCCCACTTGCCCTTGCGCTTGGCGCGCTCACCGAACAAGCGTGCAGCTTCGCCCTTGGCCTTGCCCAGGTTGGTCTGCCACAGGTCGTAGAGGCGGGACTTTTCATCTTCCAGCTCGGCGCGTTCGGCGAGGGTCTTGTTGGCGAGATTGAAGCTCATGTTGAATTACCTGCTGCACAAATAGGCTACATCTTACACTGTAGGTCGAAATTTCCTGATTCGGATTTTGCTCAAGAACAGGCAGAGGCAAAAAAACTGCAACTTTTGCCGCTGGGCAACACTCCATTGTTCACTGCCACATTCACTCGCAAGGAGTCACACAATGGCCCGCAAAACCGCTGCCCAAGCCGTCGAAGACCAAATCAAGGACCAAGCCTTCAGCGAACTCACCGCGCTGATCGAAGAATCGGACAAACTGCTCAAGAGCAGCGCTTCCCTGGTAGGCGAAGAAGGCGAAACCCTGCGCGAGCAGGTCGCCATCAAGCTCAAGCAAGCCCTGGACTCGGTGTCCAACGTGCGCGAGCGCAGCAAGCCGGTGGTGGATGCCACCGAAACCTACATCGGTGGCCACCCATGGCAGACCGTGGCGATTTCCGCAGGCTTCGGCCTGGTGGTCGGCCTGCTGCTCGGTCGTCGCAACTAAGCGGCTACAGGGGCTGCGCCAGCGGCGCAGCCCTGTTCAACCTTGCGCGATTTCCCGCAAGTGTTCCAACTCTTTGCGATCGACTTCGATCCCCTGCTCCTGCGACTTCGCCCGTGTGCGATGGCGCCGATCCCCCGGTAAACGCCGCAACCCTACCGCATGCATCTGCCGCACCAGCTCCTGGCTGCGCTCGGCAAACGCTTGCCCGGCGGTCTTGCTCGGGTCGATCACGATCAACAGTTGGCCGGTCCAGGGTGTGCGCGCCCCCGGATGATCGGCCCAATTGAACTCGAACGAGAAATTGCCGCCGGTCAACGCTGCTGCCAGCAGTTCGACCATCATCGATAACGCCGACCCTTTGTGCCCGCCAAACGGCAGGAGTGCGCCGCCCTCGAGGATCGCCTTGGGGTCCTGGGTCGGCTGGCCCAGGCTGTCGACGCCCATGCCCGGCGGCAGGCGCTCGCCTTTGCGCGCAGCGATCTGAACATCACCGTGGGCGATGGCGCTGGTGGCCAGGTCAAACACAATCGGCAAGCCATCGGCGCGAGGCGCGGCAAAGGCGATGGGGTTGGTGCCGAACAACGGGCGGTCGGCGCCATGGGGCACCACGCAGGTCATGCTGTTGACCACGCTAAGGGCCACCAGGCCTTCTTCGGCGAACGGCTCGACATCCGGCCACAGGGCGGCGAAGTGGTGGGAGTTATGGATCGCCAGCAGGGCAATGCCGGCACTGCGGGCTTTCTCCACCAGCAGCGCACGTGCGGCTTCGAGCGCCGGCTGGGCAAAGCCGTTGGCGGCGTCCACGCGCACAAACCCTGAGGCGACATCCGTCACCTGGGGCACGGCCTTGCCATTTACCCAGCCACTGGCCAGGGTGCTGATGTAGCCGGGAATACGGAAAATGCCATGGCTGTGGGCGCCATCGCGTTCAGCACTGGCACAGTTGTGGGCGAGGATCGCCGCGACTTCAAGGGACGTACCGTGCCGTACGAACACCTCTTGCAACAGCGCGACCAGTTCAGCGAAAGCGACCGTGACGCGGGAACCCTCAACGACGTTGGACGGCGTAGACATCTGAAGCTCCGATTTTATGATTGGAAGGCGCAACAAGACGAAAGACCATGATTAAACAACGCGCCGACGGCCTGCTGTCAATCGACTTTATCGGCATGGCCGTCTCCGATCAGTTATGTACCGCAGTCATCGCACCCTTTGCCCCTAACGTGCTGCTCATCATCGTTGCCATCCCCAGGCCCTTACAGAGAGCAGCTCATGGCCCATGTAGATCCCCCGTATTTTTTTGATGAGTACCTGCGTCCGGTTTCGAGAAAACACCCAACCGACCGAGAGCGGGCGCTGGGTTTGACACTCAAGGATGTCAATTGGCTGAGTACGGTGTACGGCGCCACCCATGTCGGGCGCTATAATCGTGACGCGCCGATGACCGTGGAAACCCTGATGTTGAAAAGGCGCGGCAAGCGTGCAGTCGCGCTCGCCGGTGCGTTCATGATGAGTTCGAGCCCCGAAGAGAAAAAGACTGCGCTCTACACCCCCTATGCCGGTATCGAGGTATTCAATCAGCGCAAGGACTGCCTGGATGAGATAACCCGGCGACTCAAAGACCCAACCTCATACCTTGATTTAATCAGGTTTGTACCTATTGAATGGCGCAACCAGTTCAACCCCGGCAACCCCTTCACGCTCAGCACCGCCACGGTTGAACACGCGGTATTCGAAGACCAGCAAAACACCCTGCGCGCCAACCAGACCCAGGATCTGCAGTGGGCGTTGAAAGAACTGCAAACCCTGCCGACGCTGCCCGACCTGCTGGAAGCGGTCCTCGACCTTGTCGGGGCAGCGAGCCCACACTTTCAAGGGCTCAAGCTCAAAGACACGCGGGTCAACAGTTTCGTCTCATCAACCCCGGACATTCCCGGGAGCACTTCCCACTGGGTGGCTTCGGCCACCCTGGCTGAAACCTTGCTGCAGTACTACGCCAGGCACGATTGGCCGGCGCAGCGCACACGCACTTTCGTCAACCCCAGGCATGACACCAGCCGGTTCAGCGCGGCCCAGCATCAACAAGACCTGCAACGCTGGGAAAGCCTGGTTCAGCAAGCCAGCGCAATCTTCTCCAAGCTGCTGAGCGCCCTGCTGCAAACCTGGTGGAATGCCCCCATCAGCCAGAACATGTCACGCCTGGATTTGTTTACTCAAATCATGAGCGACAAGTTCCGCCTGGACATGCTGCTCAAGCGCCAGTCACAAAGCGACATTTTGTCCTCAGACAACGCCTACCGACTGCTCGCCGTCTTCCTCCCCGACGAGGCTGAGCGCAACGCGTGGCAAAAAGGCTTGCGCATCGAAAAAATCAGCATCCATGCGCCCTATCAACATCACGTGGAGCTTGCCGCCACATTGTTGATCAGTGACGAGCACGCCTACCTGTACACCCAATCACGCGGGCTGCAGGTGCTCAAGGATGTCGACGACCTGAACGACACGCTGTTGAGCATGCTCAAGGCCGCCGGGCATCAAGACGAATTGTTGAACTTCCTCTCCCTGGAGGAGCGCAGCATTTACCTCGCCATGCGTGGCGTACAGGTTAGCGGGCGGGCGACACAGGGCAGTGTGTTCGGTGGGATGCTCACAGACATTCAAGACAAGCAACTGAGCAACCTGGAGCATGCACTGACGCAATTCCGCCGCAGCGAGGGCACCGTGGACCTGGCCGCTTTGCTCGATTGCTCCCTGGACATCCGCCAGATGCTCGACAGCCGCCTGCTGGACCTCGACGCCAGCGGACGCTGGAGCATGCACCCCGTCAGCAGCGGAAACGGCCGGCCATCCACCGTGCAGGCAGAACGCGCCAAGCTGCAACTCCAAGCACTGCAGACCGATGAAAACGCCTTGCTGGCCGCACGGGCCACTCACCCGACGCTGCGTAGCCTGGCCACCAAAGCCCTCAATGAGGAAATGAATAAGCGCCATCTGGGCCTGGATGCCAGCGACGTCTACGTCAATACCTACCCCAGCGAGGCGCAGGACAGGGAAGAGCGACTGCCGCAGTCATCGGTCAACATGGTCGAGCACTTCATCAAGCGCCTGGCCAACGCCGCCGCGGATATAGGCAGCTCACCGCGCATCGGTTTTTACGACGCGCGGCGCGACGGCGCAGCCTTGAGCTTGAACAACCTCAACAGCCATATTTTCAATGCAGTGATCACGCAGACCACCGCCTACTTCGTCAAACGCGACGTACGTTCGTTGCCCGGGCGATTCATGAAAAACCATGGTGATCAAATGATCGCAAGCCTCCTCCATGGCCTGCGCAGTGAGGCAGAGCTACGGCGGCTCAACAACACCTTGGGCCAAACCCCTTACGCGATGCTGGATACGGTCTTGCGTCGCGACAGCATGACCCGCGATAAACGCCATGGATTGCACGGTTTCTTGCCGGATGTTTTCGAGGTCACGGTCAGCATCAACGGTGACAAGCCGGTTCACCCCCTGGCCAACTGTTTTGTGCTGACGGAACGGGGCGGACTGGACCCGCGCCTCTCCGGTGCAGTCGTGCTGTGGACGCCGCAACGCGGCCATGAAGCCTTCGACTCGCTGACCAGCCTGCGCAACCGGCTTCAACAGCGCCTGGAACACCCTGGCCGACGCACCGCCCTGCTGCAGAACTTGCCCATCAGCCTGCGCTCCCCGCACCAGCGATACCGACTGGGCCCATTGCAGCGTATTGACGAGCATTTTTTACTCAACCGCCAAAAGAGCCACCTGGTGCATCATCTGGATACCCTCGACTACTGGCTCGCCATGCCTCTGGGACCGATCCAGTTGCAGGACTGCCTGGATGCCGAGATGGGCCGTGTGGCACCGTCAAATATCGGCAGGGCGAAAGCCATTGCCAATGCCATGATCCAACAGCAAGGCCTGCCTGCCTGGCTGGGCATGGCGTCGCCAAAGGATCAGTTGCTGCATGCCGAACTGCTCGAGCAATATCGTCTCAGCGCCCCGGATAACCAAGATTACCTTCATAGCCTGCCGCTTCTGGAGGAACAGGTCGCTGAAACATTGACCGCCCTGCTCAACGCGCGCTTCCCACACCAGGCATTGTCCCCGGCCGACATTCTGATCCCGGCACGCTTGGCACTCAATGGGCACACCCAAAGCCTGACTGAGTTTGCCCTGCGCCATTTGCCCGACCTGCAGCCCGATAACCTCACACCGCACGCACGCGGCACAACACCCTTGCCCGCCGCATTGAATGGCGAAGCGATCGTCCAATTGGTACGCCAATTGGACATCGGGAAAATCTACCGCGACCTGTTGACCACCCACCTGACAGCTGACACCGAGGATGCGCGCAAACGCCGCGAGCTATTCTGCCAGCAGCTTCCGTGGCAAGTACTGCTGCATGCCCACGAGGAAAAGCTGGCGGAACGCCTGAGCACGACGGCGTGGGGTTTTATCCAACAGATTTTCGATATGCCAGATGCCGTTGCCCGGGAAGCTGTCAGCGGCGCCACCGCAATGATCCGTCCGCTGGAACTGATTGCCACCCGCGGGGCGACTCCGGCCAGGGTGCCTGGCGTTTATGTGATAGGCGCGAGGGCCGGAACAAGCGGGCCATTGGTGCTCTATGCACCCTATGCCCCGTTGAGCGTTTTGAAGGAATACGGCGACGAAGAAAAATTGCTGGATGACATCAGCCGCCCAGGCCCACTTCAGGCCTGGATCATCAGCCAAATGGGGGATCCCGAACAGGCAACATGGCGCAATCTGTTCGAAGCGTCGAACTCGCAGGAAAAAGAAAAAGAAAAAGAAAAAGAAAAAGAAAAAGAAAAAGAAAAAGAAAACATCAGCCTGGCTTCGAATCCGATCAGAGGCAACCTGCTGCGACTGCTGTTTCATGACAATGCCCTCCAGTTGATCAACATGCTTTCCAACCAATTCACCAAAGAGGGCAAGCATCTGTGGGAGGGCGTAACCAGCCTTGTACGTAAAGGCATTCCCATGGGACTGCAATTCATTGCGGGCAAACTCAAGTTTCCGCTGGTGGTCTGGCGTAGCTTCAGGCTGTTTGAAGCCTCCGCCGAGAATTTGCAAGAGCAGCACTTTGGCGCCGGTCTGCGCCTGTTTATCCAAGGCGTGGCTTCAATGGCGTCGCTGCGCAAAGAGCTCGACGGTGTGACCGCGGCTGAGACTGACACGCAGCCACCCAAGACCTGGGAAGGCCCGGTACCTGCCACCACCTTAGAAACCCTGGACATCACGGACCCATTGCGCACTCGGTTACGGCGGTTCGAAGACGTCACGGTGGCATTGACCGATTTGTCACTCGACCGCCAGAACCACGTGTACACCCAGCCGATCAACAGCCGCACCTATGTGCCCGTGGCCGGCCGAGTCTACCCGGTCGCCCGCAGCGGCACACAATGGCGAGTCAGCCTTGCTCGGGAACTGGGGCCCTTTGTCGAACGCAACGCACAGGGTCAGTGGGTGTTCGATCTGTCCATGCGCGAGCCGCGCTTCGGGCCAACCGTGTCCCGTATCAGGGACCGGTTCAGCACCCATCTATCAGAACGCGACGCCATCAATATCGAGGCTGTCGGCATGCCGGCCATTCGCGGGCTTGATCGTGACAAAGGGCTGTCGATCGACCGCGCACTCAACGTTGCGCTGTATTACACCAATACCTGCCAGCGCAACCTTGCGGAGTTTTCACTGCAGCGCCTTACCGAATCCACTGTCGGTCGCTTCTTGAGCGAGATGTTCGGCCTGCTGAATTTCAACCCCGGGCAAGTGGAGAAAATCCGCAACCGGGTCATGGAAGTCATGGAGGAGATGACCCGGCAGGATCTACTCACCCTGGACTCCAATCGATTTGTCACCGGCACTTCACGCTGGCCCATGGACGACGAAATCGCTTTTGTGATTCCTGAGGATGCAGAGCGGAAAATCTATCTGCTGGATCGCTTTTTCAATACCGGCATGGATCAATACCGCGAGCACCTCACTGCACCGTTCGATCTCGAGGATCATGCACGGGCTGCTACCCTTATCCATGAGATCAGTCACTTGGCGTCGAACACCGAAGACATTGCCTACATGGACACCATCCGCCCGTTCGTGGACTTGATCCATCGCGGTACGGCCGAGGGCTTGCGCAAGCACACGAGCCTGTCCACTTTGCAGAGCACTGCCCTGTCCGCGCTCACGCCGGCAACGATGCTGTTCAAGAGCTGGGATGCACTAGAACAACGCTGGGAAGACTTCGGCAAGACCGGCTCCACCAAACTGCGCGACAGGGTACTGCACCTCACGGGCGCCAGAACATTGGATGAGGCGCGGCAGACATTCATGAGCAATGCGGACCTTCGGATGGACATCATTCTGGCCAATGCCGACTCGGTGACCTTTCTGATTACTCATCTGGGAAGGCGCTTGGAGCCAGGGGCCTGAACAGGCCCCTGGAGGATGTATCAGTCTTTCTGGTCACGCAGAACGTTGCCTGATGCGCCGTCGATACGGGCTTCATACACGGTGCCATCGGACTTGCGGCCTTTGACTTCCCAATAGCCGTCGTTGTCGGCTTCTGCCGAATAGACCTCGATGTAGCCGGCCTTGGTCTTGGCTACTTCGATGGCTTTTTCAATGGTAATCCAGCCTGCGCCCGGCTTGTCCGCCAAGGCAGCGCCTGCACTGAGCAAGGCGGTGGTTGCACACAGGGCGACTAAGGTTTTCTTCAGCATCTTCGTACTCCATTGTGGGAATGTCCTGAATATTTTTAGGTAGCGCCAAACGAGAATAAGTTCCAATTGATGTGCAATCGCCATGACGGCTGTTCTCGCCGTCCACCTTGGGAGGTTAGAATGTTGGAAATCAGGATGAGTTAATGAGCGAAAAGTCCCTTTCAGAAGCCGAATATGACGCCATCACCGACGCCGCCGCGCATTGGTGCATGCGCCTGCATGCAAGCGATTGCACGCCCGGCGAACGTCAGGCCTTTGCCCAATGGCATGATTCGCACCCCCTGCACGCCTTTGAATACGCCGCGATGCTGGAGATCTGGGACGTCGCCGACCACCTGCCGCGCAGCGACATCCCGCCGGTAACAGTGCCCTCCAAACCCCGCAGCCGGGTGCGCACCTATGCCGTGGCAGCGGCCATCTGCCTGGCCGCCCTGCCCCTCGCCGCCTTCACTGGCTGGGAAGCGGGCTGGCTGCCGAGTTCCTATGAACGCTTCGATGCTGCCAACGGCTTGCGCCAGGTCACCCTGGGCGACGGCAGCCAGGTGGAACTCAACCTGGGCACCGAACTGGTCTACAGCAACTACAAAGACCAGCGCCGCGTCACGCTGAACAAGGGCGAAGCGTTTTTCAAGGTCAGCCATGACAGTACCCATCCTTTCATCGTGCACGCCGGCACAGGCCAGGTGCGCGTCACGGGCACTCAGTTCAACGTCTGGAAATATGAAGATCAGGTGCGGGTGATGCTGCTGGAAGGCTCGGTGCAGGTCAGCAGCGACCAGGTGCACGGCAGCGTCCCCCTCACCCCCGGTATGCAGGCCAGCTATCAACAGGGCGATGCCACACCGAGCGTGCGTGCAATCAGCCCCAATGACTCGGCCCTGGCGTGGCGCCAGGGCAAGCTGATCCTCGACAACCTGGCCCTGGCCGATGCATTGCCGCTGATCAACCGTTATCTCAGCAAACCGGTGATGCTGGCCGACGCCAACACTGGCACGATTCGCATCGGCGGTATCTACAACATCAACGAGGTCAACAACCTCGTGCCCTCCCTGCCCAAGGTTCTGCCGGTCTACCTGACCCAGAACCAGGACGGCAATCCCGTCCTCAATTCCATTCCGCGTAAAGCCCCCAAAGGCTGAGTCTGTTGCGTCGTGCTTTAGGCATCCTTGCGCCCGCACTGTCCATTTTTTTTACACACACCGTCCCTGGATCGCCCGTGCAAAGCGGATTCATCGTTTCGTCATGCACGGTGTTACGGCGCTGATACAACGGGGTGAAGCGGTTGTGCACTGGCTGGATAGCCGGGCCTTCGAGGGCGGTTGTCTCATGGCTGATACAGCACGGCCATCATTTAGCCTTGCAGTTATCGCAAGCCTTTGAAAAACAGTAATAAATCAAAAGCGGCACGGCTTCTGCTCTTTCCCTGACAACGCTGTTTAGGGTCAGCGTTAAGAATAAGGAATGCCGCCGTGATCACATTCACTCAAGGTTCGATGAACGTACTGCTGGCCAGCTGTGTACTCAGCGCCAGTATCAGTCTTCCAGCCCTGGCAGGTGACGGCGTGATCGTGACGGGCCGCAACGTACAGGGCCACATGTATGGCCGTTCCTCCTTTGGTCCTGACCCTTATCCCCAGACCGCCAACGCCAATCCCAGCCGAGAAATCAACAGCGCCCTGTCGGGCGAGCTGAGCGACCGTGACTTCGGTAGCGTCAGCAGCGGCCTGGGCATTACCCGCGCCCTCCAGCCCAACAGCAACCTCACCGGCTTGAGCGCCACGCAAAACGGTATGTCCACGTTGGGTGCCGGCGCAGCAGCCAGCCGCTCGGGCGGCAGCGGCAGCATGGGCGGGCAGATCAGCGATTCGATTCAGCGCGGCATGGCGCCCTTGAGCAACCTGGGCGGCATGCTGGGTGGCAAACCATGAAACGCGCCCTGTTCATTCTGGCCCTGCTGGGCAGCGCCGTGGCCATGGCCGACAACACCGCCGTCATCAACAACAGCGGCAAGGACTACACCGGCAACCTGATGATCAACCAGGCGGCGGGCAACCAGCAGCAAACGGCAAACAACCGCGCTGTCACGCTGGGCGGCCAGGCCACCACCGGCAATACCCAGAGGATGGATGGCAAGGTCGACCCTTCCCTGAACGCCAAGGCGGCGATCGAGGGCACTTCTTATACCAATGGCAACGGCATGTTGGGCGTCAACCAGTCCGCCGGGGCCAATAACCAATCAGTCAATGCCGTGCGGATCAGCGTCAATTCTGGCCCGCAAGCCATCGACGACAGCGTCCTGTTGCAACAGAACACGACGACGCTGGCAACCGACTCAGGGCTCACCCCCACCACTGGCAGCCGCCAGGTCGTGACAAGCGACCAGGCCTTCACCGGCAGCCGAGGAGTGATACAGGTGAACCAGAGTGCCGGGGTGGGGAACCGAGTGGCTAACACCCTGGGCATCACTATCAAGT
>Ga0182008_10002162_pt1 | contig 12517 bp, 5 predicted proteins | sample Sormic07211129_1_FD_120482 | JGI IMG/M metagenome (GOLD analysis project Ga0182008, IMG submission 120482) | Rhizosphere microbial communities from Sorghum bicolor, Mead, Nebraska, USA - 072115-129_1 metaG | ecosystem: Host-associated > Plants > Roots > Rhizosphere | place: USA: Nebraska...
ACACCACCATGACGGTGGAGCGCGCCAACGCCAACGCCCATGCCGGCAAGGGTTGGCAGTTCTTTACCGATCGGATTATCGAAGTGGTCAGCGAACATCAGCCGCACCTGGTGTTTCTGCTGTGGGGCGCCCATGCCCAGAGCAAGCAGAAGCTGATCGACGCGACCAAGCACCTGGTGCTGACCTCGGTGCATCCGTCGCCGTTGTCGGCGTATCGCGGGTTTTTGGGTTGCGGGCACTTTAGCCGGACCAACAAGTTTCTAGAGCAGAATGGTGAGGCGCCCATTGAGTGGCGGTTGCCGCTGGTCTGATCTGTGGGGCTACCTGTTATTTCCGACAGTATCCAGAGGGCGTACTTGCGCATTAAATGATCTACCTGGCCTGGTCGATAGGGTGCTTTCCCGTCGGTAGTCAATGGCTGGTCATTGATTGCCCAAGGAGAGTGGACATGCCCAAGTACAACCCCTCGACCCCGATCCCCCGAATGCTGGACCAGCCCTGGGTGCCAGCGGCGCTGCCATTGCTGGCAGATGAAGTGGCTTACATGATACACCGGTTGGACCAACTCGCCCCTTTGGTAGTGGAAGTCGAATCGATTTGGCCGGGGTGGGATCTTCTTGATCCAGGTGAGGTGACTCGTGTTTTCTGGCTGTGGGATGGCACGCAGGTCGGTGCAGTGAAGGAGTTGGAAGCCCCCTACGATGCAAGCGACCTACCAAGTGTGGCCGGCGCCATACCTGAAATCCTGCTGGCGGTGCCCGGCCTGCACAGTTTGCAGTACATCGTTGAGCTGGTCCCCGGCAACCCGGCGGATCCATCATTTCCAATCCAGATAAATTTGCACAAACTCGCCCCGAATCAAGGGGTACAACCGAACAAGTTGAATTTTGACACTTATATTCAAAATAACGGTGTCACTGACGAGTACTTGGCCGACCCCGCCAACAATGATCAAGTCGTGGCAATTGTGCCTCCATGGCCCGATATGCGCCTGGAGGATTGCGCTTTGGGCAAGTTGACGTTGCTACCAGCGCTCCGGCGCCCACATTCACGTAGCGACGAGATCGTGGCATCGGTGGAAATCACCCAGGCTCATAAAGACGGTGCACCTATAGAGCTGGCATTTGAAGGCGAAACGTTTCGCTCGTTGCTCAGTAACCGAGAGTATTCGGCTCAGTACCACCTGATTAATCGCGCTGGATGGGAGGGGTTTGCGTCGCGTACGGCTGTGGTACTGAATGCCCTTACGCCCTCGCCGATTAGTTTTCGTGCACCGGAAGTACCACAAGCGTTCGGCACGGGCGCGAACGGGCGGATTGATTTGGAAGATGCTCGTGAAATTGGCGGTGTCTACATGAACATCCTCGAAATCGTCGGCGCATTTGAAGACGATGTGGTGACACCTTTCTGGAACCTGATACCCCTTCCACAAATCATCGTAGGGGCGATTCAGGCTTGGCCAATTCGTGTGCCAATCCCGTGGCCAGTCCTGGCCCAAGGCGGCTTCGAACTGGCTGGCGGGATCATCCTGGCCAGTTACACTTGGCAGCGCGGAGCCGATCCCGCCCGGCCTTCCGAGGTCAGGTTCGTGCCGGTCAACCTCACCGCAGCCGGCGAACTCAACCCGGATAACCCCAACTACATCAACCCTCTGCTTCTGCTTCCAACGGTGAAAGGTGTGTCGGGCGATGATGTGTTGACCATCCTCGACCGTGATCAGCCCGCCAATGTGGAGCTGGTGTTGGGTGTCGGCTTCGATGTGGGCGATTTACTAGAACTGATCTGGAATGACAACCCCGTGCCGGTGGCGACTCACTCTGTGGCTGTCGGCGAAAACCCGGGAGACAAGATTGCGTTCCAAATTCCCTGGGCACTCATTGATCCGATTGGCAATGCGCTGGTCAACCTCTTCTACCGCACATTCAATGGTGTGAACCGCCAGAGATCGAATAACAAAGTCGTCAACGTGGCGATCTCACCTATCCTGGGGTTGAAGTCCACTCGATACCCGGATGTGAACTACGGTCCAGGGCCGGACTCCGGATTTATTGGGTGTACGCTCACACCTCATCCGTCCTTCGGTGTTCAGGTATTGGTCCCTGGCGACGATACGCGCCTGGAGGTAGGTGATGTTCTGCGATTGCGCTGGGACGGGTATGCCAGCCCCAATGGCAATCCCAGCCATGTGATCAGCGGTTCTGAGGGGGAATGGGATTCGCCGCCCTTGAACCTGAATTGGGTACAAAACGGTTACCCATTCACCGTGCCATTCAACCCCCATGTCTTGCTCCCTGGGTTGGTTAAACCTGACGACTACCCCCACAAGCCAATCTACGGTTCCGCCACCACCAGTTATCAGGTGGTTCGTTGTGGAGTGGTGTTAGGCGAGTCGAATCGTAGCCTGGTGTTGGTCACGTTGATTCGTCCAAACGGCCTGCCGCCTTGTATTGCACCTGTTTGAGTCAGCATGCGAAAGGGAAGGGCATAAGGCCCTTCCTGAGGTATGGGCAGGCCATTGCAAAGCGTTTGCATAGAAATATTCGTGCTTTTAAAGGCTCGTTAACGGCGTGCAGGAAATGAAAAGGCGTTTCACCGTGTTCTAGTCGTTGAGTGCAAAGCTACATACTTGTTGAGCTTTGTCTAACTGTGAATCTTGACAGTTACGCACTCACTCACGCCGCTGTTTAATGAACCAGCCGCTATCAGGTTGCACTGATATCGGATGATGAAAAGTGACATCGCTACTAACTGGGTCGCCGATCCGTGGGTGAAATACCGTTGTCCGGATCTAGATCCTTTCCCCCATGAAAGGAGATTTGGATCATGTCAAAAAAACTACCGTTGTCGAAGGCCAAAACGCCAGCAACGCAGGCGAAGGAAAAGTTGCCTGAGAAAGCAAAAGCTACCCGTAAACCGCGCGTAGGGACGCACAGGGTTTTAGCCGGTGCGACTCCTCCCACGCTTGTCAACGCACGCCCTAACTTGCCAGTAGATCCCCCCGACCCTGAGCAATCGGCAGACGGTCAACCCAATCTCATACCCCACGATGTCCAGGCCAGCGGTTTGACTCTTTCCCATCCACTCTGGTCTCCACTTGCAGATCCGGGGGAAATCGACACCATTTTTTATCGTGCGAACGGTCGATTGATTGGCTTCTATGAATATAGTGGCGACGATCCAGCGCCATCTGACCCTTTTGTTCACACTGTTCAACCGCACGCCGAGCTGCAAACCCATGGTGAAAAGGACATCACCTATACGATCTTTCACGCCAATGGCAATGTAGCTCCCTCTGAGATCACCCGTGGTTTTGTCGACACAATCGACCCCAACCTCAATAACCGGCCGCCTGCCATTACCCTGCCAACCGATCTGTCGGGGCCAGTGACACCGGATTATCTGGCTGGCAAACCCGGCTTGGTGTGTCGAATCCAACGAATGGCAGATAACCGCCCTGGAGACACCTGGCGGGCATTTTTTGGGCGTAGGGATGTAACCGGTATCACGGGTGCTTTTCCATTGACAGGCAGCGCTGAAGTTGTTTTTACAGCCGCGACTGTCCTGGCAGACGGCTCGGGCGATCGGGAGATTACCTACCATGTGACTGATCGTGGAGGTAACGATACGCAGACGTCTTTTACCAGGACTGTGACAGTCGCCACCGCTAACGAACCCGTGTTGGAAGACTTTGAAGTATTGGAGGCGCCTTTGATCGATAAGGAAGAGGCGCGTAATGGTGTAACGGTACGCTTGGGGAATATTGTCGACTGGCTCTCGACTGATATGGTTCGAATGTTCTGGAATGGCACCTTGATCTACGAGAAAGTTGTAGGTGTGTTCCCTATCTTCGCGATTGATGGCACGGCGACGTACGATGTGATCAGTTCACATGGGGAGATATACGACGCCGATGTCCACTGCACTATCACCCGTGACGGGCTAGGGACCATCCCCTCGCCAACGATCACCGTTGCGGTGAATATAGATGAGCCCGGTGATACGGATAACCCTGGCCCAGGCCCCGTTGACCCCGCCTATGATCCACCGACGGTCACAGGCAATGAAGGTCATGAGAACCATTTGGTAGAACTTGACCGTGGTTTCCCGGCCACGGCGAAGTTCATTATTCCTTCAGGGCTAACCGCCGGCACTTTCATTGATATTTACTACGGCATTATGGGCGGGACGCTGGCTGACACTTATGACGTCACCGGTAGTGAAGCTCCCGATTTCGAGGTTGAGTTGGAGATTGGTTGGGACATTATCGAAATGTATGGCAACGGCGATGCCATACCTTGTTATTACAAGGTTCGCGATGCAATCAACTACAAGCACTCTCCCGACCAGGACGTCAAGGTTGAACTCTACAGCTTGTCGGGGCTTGCAGATCCGGTGTTCTCGGTACTCAACACAGCGGGCAGGCTTGGATGCTTCGACCGCTTGACGCCTCCGCTAGTCCCGGCGCCTTGGGAGGCAGTCCCTATTTTCATCAAGGACGACGTAGTTCTTCAAATCGATGACCTCGTAGTTGTGCATGCGGCCAGGTACGAATTTGCCGATAACACTACCCCGTTAGATACCATGGAAACGACGCCTCGAGAGATATCGTTCAACGATGTCGCGGATGGTTTCACCGTCAACCTCTTGCTGGGGCAGTGGTTCAGGGACTTTACCGGTACCGGCGGTCGTGGTTGGGTAGGTGTGCGCTGGAGTATCTATCGCCGTGACACAACGGATCGCGGTACCTCGAATGAAGTTCAGGTGCGATGGGATTTCCGTGGTGCTTACCCACCACTGGGCACCTGTGTGCCAGATTCGACGCGAGCGCTCGGATCGCTGTGATCCATGCATAACCCTGTTGGCCTCTTTGTGGGGTCACAGGGTTTTTTATTGCGGCTTGCTTAATCAACGCCAGGATTGTGTCGAAGCTCGACGAGCTCATCATAAGGAAACTCCTACATAAAGCGGTAACCCAGATCCTTAGTCTTTGCGCCGTGGAAAACGGAAGGCCGGCCGATGTGGCCTCCGGGTTCGAACTGGTACTTCTCTGAGGCTCACTGGCAATGCACACAATTGATTCTTCTCGCTTTAAATACTCCAAATTATCGGCCGCGATCAAGCTTATCGCTGTTGCCCCGATGTGTTTCCTGAGCGCTCAAACCCTGGCGCTGGAAGAACTGGACGGAACGACCAAAGATGTCTATCCAGTAACGTACGTTGATAACTTTCGGCTGAAAAACAATGCCACGCTGAATGTTCATAGCGGTGCGACAGTGCGCGACATTCAGTCGGTTGACTCGACGGTAAACCTGACAGGCGCACGGGTTTCATCCACTGCCACCACCACCGCAGTGATACTGACCAACAGCACTGCACACATCAACAATACCCTTATCACCAGCACCCGTGCGGGCGGTCTGGACGTGGTACGCAATCCGTCGACGGTCACGGGTTCCTTCGCAGAGGTCAGCAATAACAGTGAAATCCGCGGTGCGACTTATGGTGCCAATGTAACCTCCTACAGCACCTTGAACCTCTATGACTCGAAACTGGTGGGCGGTTCCCAGGCCGGGTTGATCCTGCGCGGTGGCGCGGCCAATGCCTTCAATAGTCAAATCACCGGTGCTACCGACGGTGTCCGCATGACCCGCGAACACAGCACCGTACCCAACTCGCCAGAGCTGCGCTTGGAAGGTACACGTGTAGAGGGGCTGGCAGGTTCTGCCATTGTGGTCGATACACCGATCACTGCTGAAATTGATGTCAATAACGGCTCTAGCCTGATAGGCAGCAACGGCAACCTGCTTGAGTTGAAAACCGGCGGCAACGCCAACATGCGCGTCAACAACAGCGAACTGACCGGCAACATCCAAGTGGGTACCGATAGCGCCCTGGACCTGAACCTTGACCGCGCCATCATGAACGGCGACGTGATCAACAACGGTGGCACCGCCAGCGTCGGCTTGAACAACGGTTCAGTCTTGACTGGCCGCCTGGAGAACGTCGACAAACTGGCGATCAACAGCGACGCCACCTGGGTGATGGTCGACAACCAACAAGTGGGCGACCTGTCCCTGAGCGGCGGTAACGTCAAGTTCGGTGATCCGGGCGTGTTCTACCAACTGGACGTGGAAAACCTGTCGGGCAACGGTACGTTCAATATGAGCGTGGACTTCGCCACCTTGACCGGCGACTTCCTCAACGTCACCGGCACGTCGTCGGGTGATCACAAGTTGCTGATCGCCAGCAGCGGTGCCGACCCGTTGAGCGATGACCGCCTGCACGTGGTGCACACCGAAGACGGTGGCGCCAAGTTCAGCCTGGTGGGTGATCGTGTGGATGTGGGTACCTACTCCTACAGCCTGATCGATGACAACGACAGCAAGGACTGGCTGCTGGACCCGGGCAGCAAGGTGATCAGCCCGAGCACCAACTCCGTACTGGCCTTGGCCAACGCGGCGCCGAGCGTGCTCTACGGTGAGATGACCAACCTGCGCACTCGCATGGGTGAGTTGCGTCACAGCGACGGTAAATCGGCCGGGCTGTGGAGCCGTGCCTATGGCAACAAGTTCGAAGTGAACAACAGCGACAAGGAAGTGCACTACAACCAGACCCAGCGCGGCTTCACCCTGGGTGCCGACGTGCCACTGTCCGGCGGTGACGGCCAATGGTTGGCCGGTTTCCTGGCCGGTCACAGCACTTCCGACCTGGACTTGAGCCGTGGCAGCAAAGCCACCGTCAACAGCTACTACGCCGGTGGTTACGCCACGTGGCTGGACGCTGAGAGCGGCTTCTACTTCGATGGCTTGCTCAAGTTCAACCGCTTGCACAACGAGTCCAACGTGGCAATGAGTGACGGCAAGAAAGCCAAGGGCAACTACACGCAGAATGCGGTAACCGCCTCGGCCGAAGTGGGCCGCCACATCAAGCTGGACGACGGCTTCTTCGTGGAACCTTACGGCCAGTTGGCCACGGCGATCATCCAGCGCCAGAGCTACGAGCTGGATAACGGTTTGCAAGCCAAGGGCGCGCGTACCGCTTCAGTGGTGGGTAAGGCCGGTCTAACGGTTGGGCGTGATATTCAGTTGGACGGTGGCAGTGTGTTGCAGCCGTACTTGCGCACTGCAGTTGCCCATGAGTTCAACCAGAGCAACAAGGTGTCGGTGAACGGCAACAGCTTCAATAACGATTTGTCGGGTACCCGGGTTGAAATGGCAACTGGTCTGGCCATGGCCGTGTCGAAGAACTGGAAGGTTCACGCCGATGTAGAGCGCAGCATGGGCAAGAGTGTTGATCAGCCGTGGGGGGTGAATGTGGGGGTGCGGTATGACTTTTGAGAGCGCATAAATGAAAAATGCCCCGGGCTGAAACGCAAGGGGCATTTTGTTTCTGGGTGATTAAAACTCAGGGGTTTACAACCGTTACTGTGCCACCCGCGCCATTGATCACATAAAGGGTGGAACCGTCATTGCTAATAGCCACTCCGTAGGGACCATTGAACCCCGAGATGGCATCGATCACCCTTTCCTGAATGGTATCTATTATTTTTACCGTATTATTATTGTAGTCGGTAACATAGGCGAGTGGCTGGGTAGGATGCATGACGATGCCGAATGGATTGGAAAAAGCGGGAAGGATACTGCGCCTGGTATTGGAGCCCGCATTAATTATATGAACACTCGCGCCGCTGCTATTAGCCACGTACAGCGTAGGGTTTGTGCTGGTGTTGTGCGGACTATAAGCCATGTCTCGAGGGTAATTGAATCCTGAAATTGATGCTACAGCGACATTGGACCGTGGGTCAATAACAAAAAGTGTGTTTCTGGTGCCTGCATAAAGTCGGGTTTGGCTTGGGTTGAAAGCCAGCCCGGCAGCGTTGGTATACCCTGATAACGTATGTAGGCGCCTGCCATCGAGCGCGTCATGGGTATACACAGCGTGTGAAGCATTACAGGAAACATATAGGCGTGAGCCATCTTTGTTCAATAGAATAGAATAGGGTGCGGCAAAACCCGGTATCTGATTGATGAAGGCATAGTTGGTCGTGTTGATGACTGTTACACGTTGTGAACCTAAGTTGCTCACGTACAATCTTCCGCCATCTGGACTTACAGTGATTGCATAGGGCCTGTTTAATCCAGTGATGGTGTGAATTACCTTGTGGGAGGCTGTTGAGATTACCGAGATGGTGTGAGAATCATGGTTGGTCACGTAGACCCTGCTTCCATCTGGGCTGAGTACCAATCTCCTAGGGGTTGCACCTACATCAATGTGAGCAACAATCCCCGCCTGTCTTTTAATACTGTAGGGTGGTGCATACAAGCGCACGGTAGAGTTTTGGCTATTGAGTCCATCCATTGAGACCTGTGTTTTAATGCGAAGGAGGCTCCCATTTGGGCGTGATTTCAGGTAGTCGTTGGGGATAGAGGTGACGATTTTTCTGGAGTTGTACTCTGTGAGCGTTACCGGGTCGCCGTCACGCACCACATAATCCGGTGTTCCATCATCATGCTCAAAAGATATCCAAACGGGCTGACCTCGCTGCATAAAGGGGTATTCGAGCACTTGTACCGTGTTGGCAGTATTGGCGTCGACTTGACCTCCTGAAGCTTGGGGAATGCTCACCACATTCGCGGCGGAGTTAGGGAGTGCTTGTATTTCCAGGTCCAATGGGTCTGACGGTCTCGTCGCACCTCCCCGAGTTACCATGTATTGTACGGTGACGTGTGTTTTCAAGTTAGCGGCGGCCGCTGCATTGCCTATTTGAAAGTCAACAAAACCAGCCGCCGCGTTTCCATGCTTCGGCGTAATAGTCGGCGTTCCCAAACCTGGCTTGCCTGTAAAATAGGGTTGAATCAGATCGCCGTTGAGCATGGGATAACGCACGCGATACGTAAATATGGGTGGATTTAAAACATGAGCAGGATTCATCGTGGCACTTTTTCCAGGCACTACGACAGTGGACTCCAATATTTCCGGCACAGGAAGATTCAGCGGCGCCCCAACTCGCATATCCACGGCGTGGGAAATACGCGTACGTTCATTTGCGTTGGTCAATGTGTAATAAATCCTGACTGATTTGTCGAGGTTGGCTACCACGAAAGCACGTTCGACATCGAAGTATAGGTTTCTCCCCACCCAGGTGGAGGTAATGGGGAAAGGTTTAGTGGTACTGCCACCCGGTGCGGAACCTTCAAAATGCAATGTAACGGTACTGCCTTCAGTGAAAGCCGTGTTGCGATTGACAAGGACGGTTGCACCAAAAAGGCTCACGGATGGATTAAATACAAAATCTGGTGGCGGGGCCTCGTCAATTTCAACAATAGGCAATGAAGGGACAAGGTCGCCTACATCAAAGTTGGCAACTTGAGACGGACGAGTTCCGGCTTCATTCGTGACTGAGTAATGAACGTCCAGTGTGCCTCCTTCAAGACCGGCAATGTCGCCGTTGGGACCGTTTGCGATGTTGAAGATAATGTTGCCTGTTCCGGCGGGTCGCGGCCCTACTTCTCGATAGTAACCGGCTCCATTAGCGTAGGTTCCAATTAAAATCAACATCACCGCGTCGAACGGGTTTTGTCCTGGATAGTGATCGATCCAGACGGTAATCGATGCAGAGTCTACCGGTATATTGCCGTCCGGTGCCTGAAGGATTCTCGCAGGAGAAAGCTCGACTGGGATCGAGTTGCCAATCACTTCATATACATTGACTCTCGAACGACGATTAGGTGTGACGCCTGCGCGTATCCGTTCAAAGCGAATACGCAGGCTGCCGCCGACCAGCGTTTCTACATCTTCGAAAGGCACAGGGATATGCACGTTAACGAAGACTGAGTTGACGGTGCCGGTATATTGCTTTTCGACAAGGGTTCCTGCGGCGGTATACCCTACTGCAAATACTTGTATTTCATCAAATTTTAGGTAGCCGTTGCCAGGGACATTAATAACGATCGTCGCATCTTCACCCTCCAGTAGGCCAATATCTATCTTCCCCTCATCGTCAACTTCAGCAATGAAAGGTGCAGCTAAAAGAGGATGAGGGTTGCCGACAAAAGACTCGACAATTGTCAGCGGAGAGGGGGCAACTGTTTTATTCCCAGCTTCGTCTATCGCATAAAATTGAATGATTACATCACCGTAGCCGACTGTGTTCCATATGGCGTTGTAGACGGTGATGGTGATTGGGTCCGTACCTGCCGCTTCGCCTTCTGTTACTACGTGCTTAATCACATGGCCGTTGAGTGTCAGCCAGATTGTATCTCGTGCAGCCCAATTATAAAGCGGATTCAAACCTGGTCTGTTTGGGTACTTGTGGATTTGTATCTTGACACCCATCTGAGCATCTTCTGGCTGCACGCCATTTTCGATGATGTGTTTCTCCAATTGCGGTGCAGTTATATAGTCGTGATGAGTTGCATCGTCTGGGTTGGGCCCGGCAGGTGCAAAATCGTCAACAAAGAACCTGAATTTTTTCGTCTCCGCGTCGCCTCCGCCAGCGCGCGTGACCCTGAAAAAACAGGGAAAAACGGGACCGTATTCAAGCCATGCGAGTGACACATACAAGGAAATCGATAACCCCGAAGCTTGGGTATCAGAAACTGTCGTAAAGGCAGCTGGCTCAATAGCACTTCCGAAGAACAGCTCGACGAAATCATTTTCTTTCATATCCAAGTATGGATTCAGAATACACAAGAGACCTTTTTCAGGGTTGAGATTTTTCGCTGCTTTATTGATCCCGCCATCGTACCCAATATAGGGGTGCTTGATGCCGGGTATATTTAATGATAAATCTTCGAACGCGACACGGGGTACATGCTCGGGTTTGCTGAGGTCGAATTCGTAGACCTCTTCATCCTGCGTTTTGGGAGTGCTGAAGTTGGTTGTGATTGGTGTACCGGTAACGGTTGTCATGATCGTGATCCCTGATTGAAATAGAACGCTGGCTCATCGCGCATGCGGGGAGTTCGGATTTCATTCAAAGCCAGGGTCAGTGCGGCGACAAGCTGTGAGAAATGACAGTGCCGACCAACGGTAGCGGCCCAGGACGGGCCACTTGAAACAGGTGGATTACGGTTGCCGGTTCCAGTGCCTGAACAACGGCTCCGCCAGAAACAGCACAAACAACAACCGCATCACCTGCATCGCCGTCACCAACGGCACCGACAGTTGCAGGGTCTCGGCCGTGAGACTCATCTCGGCAATGCCACCGGGCATCATGCCCAGGGTCAGCGAGCGTAAATCCAAGTGAGTCACGGCACTCAGCCCCACCGCCGCCAACGTCGCCAATGCCATGGTCAACGCCGTGCCGATCAAGGTACGCCCCATGAACGACGGCGCCCGACGAAAGAACTGTCGGTTGAAGTGGCAACCCAGGCCACTGCCGATCAACCACTGGCCAATCTGGCTGCCGCCATCGGGCAGGCCGATATGCAGGTCCCAGACCACGCTGGCCGTCGCACTCACCAGCAATGGCCCGAACAACCAAGGGTTGGGCTGGCGCAGGCGCTGCCAGCCCCAGGCAACCAACGCACCAAGCGGAAACAGCGCCAGCAGCCAAGGCCAGCTCACCGGCGCCGGATGAAACTGCGGTGTACCGCCTTCCAGCAAGTACTTGAAAATCGCCGGCACACACAACACCACCATCAGCACCCGCAGACTCTGCCCCGCCGCGACACGGCTGAGCACCGCGCCATTGCGTGCGCCGAGGTTGACCATCTCACCGGAACCGCCCGGCATGCTGGAGAAAAACGCGGTGGCGCGGTCTTCACCGCTACGGCGCATCAACCACACGCCCACCACGCTCGACAGACTGGTGACCAGCGCGCCGAAGAAGATCAGGCCGAAGTGACTCATCACCTGTTCGATCACCACCGGGGTGAAGTGCAGGCCGATGCCGATGCCCACCACCCATTGGCCGCATTTGCGCCCGCCGGGAATCTCCGCCAGCTGCCACGGCGTGAGGCAGCGCACCAGGATGATCGCCAGCAGCGAACCGACCATGTACGGCAAAGGCCAGCCAACCAGGCTGGCCAGGTAACCGCCGGCCAGGCCGACCAACGGTGTCCCCCACCAATGTCTGAAGGTGACCTCAGACATCGGCCACGGCACGACGCTGCAGGGCACGTTTGCGGTAGATGCGCAGCAACGGGAAAGCCAGCATCAGCGCGGTCAGTACCCACACACCAAAGGTGATCGGGCTCGACCACAGGATCTGCAAGTCACCGTTGGAGATCGACAGCGCACGGCGCAGGTTCTGCTCCATCAGGCCGCCAAGGATAAAGCCCAGCAGCACCGGTGACAGCGGGAAGTCGAGCTTGCGCAGGATGTAGCCGAAGATGCCGATACCCACCATCAGGAACAGGTCGAAGGTGGTGGCGTGCACTGCGTATACCCCGATGGCGGTGATGATTGCGATCACCGGTACCAGCGCCCAGTTCGGCACGGCGAGGATGCGCGTGAAGATGCGGATCATCGGGATATTGAGGATCACCAGCATGATGTTGGCGATGAACAACGA
>Ga0182008_10002163_pt1 | contig 12514 bp, 9 predicted proteins | sample Sormic07211129_1_FD_120482 | JGI IMG/M metagenome (GOLD analysis project Ga0182008, IMG submission 120482) | Rhizosphere microbial communities from Sorghum bicolor, Mead, Nebraska, USA - 072115-129_1 metaG | ecosystem: Host-associated > Plants > Roots > Rhizosphere | place: USA: Nebraska...
CAGTTCGCTGGGCATGGTGCGCCAGTGGCAGGAACTGTTCTTTGCCGAGCGTTACAGCGAGATCGACCTGTCCGACAACCCGGACTTCGCCGCGCTGGCCCAGGTGTTCGGCATTCCCGCCACCCGCATCGAGGCCCGCGACGACGTCGAGGGCGGCCTGGCCGCGCTGCTGGCCCAGCCGGGTCCGGCGCTGCTGCACGTGGCCATCGATGCCCGCGCCAACGTGTGGCCGCTGGTGCCACCCAACAACGCCAACAGCACCATGCTGGAAAGCAACCCTGCCCATCAGTCCCAGGAGTTCCCCAATGCAATACCGGCTTGACCTGGTGCTGGTTCCCGCCGAGGGCGCGCTGCTGCGCGTGATCGGCATGGCCGAACGCCGCGGCTTCGCGCCGCGCGCGATCGCCGGCGCGCCCAACGCGGCCGACAATGGCCGCTGGCACCTGCAGATGGTGGTGGATAGCAGCCGCCCGCCGGAGACCCTGTGCCGCCAGATCGAGAAGATCTACGACTGTGTTTCGGTGCGCATCAGTGCGCTGGAACCCGGCACGGGAGTATCGGTATGAACGCCCGCACCGCTTCCACGGTGCCGGTACGGAGGTCTCTTCTTGGTCGTGCGTCGCACCGTGCGCCGTCGCAGCGCGTACCGCGCCGCGACGGTCACCATGGCCGGGTGCGTGATGCCGGCTAGCCGTACCCCGCAGGAAACGGACGTAGGCGACGTAAGCGTCGCCGATGTGCTGGCCGCGCAGGCGCGGCTGCGCCGCTATCTGCCGCCTACCCCGCTGCACTACGCCGAGCGCTTCGGCGTGTGGCTGAAGCTGGAGAACCTGCAGCGCACCGGTTCCTACAAGGTGCGCGGCGCATTGAACGCGCTGCTGGCCGGGCGCGAGCGCGGTGATGACCGCCCGGTGATCTGCGCGTCGGCCGGCAACCACGCCCAGGGCGTGGCATGGGCGGCCTACCGCCTGAACATCCCGGCGATCACGGTGATGCCGCACGGCGCACCGGCGACCAAGATCGCCGGCGTGGCCCACTGGGGCGCCACCGTGCGCCAGCACGGCACCAGCTACGACGAGGCCTACGCCTTCGCGCGTGCGCTGGCCGACCAGCACGGCTACCGGTTCCTGTCCGCGTTCGACGACCCCGACGTGATCGCCGGGCAAGGCACGCTGGGCATCGAGCTGGCGCCGCATGCGCCGGACGTGGTGATCGTGCCGATCGGCGGCGGTGGCCTGGCCTCCGGCGTGGCGCTGGCGCTGAAATCGCAGGGCTTGCGCATCGTCGGTGCACAGGTCGAAGGCGTGGATTCGATGGCCCGCGCGATCCGCGGTGATGTCCGCGAGATCGCCCCGGTGGCCACGCTGGCCGACGGGGTCAAGGTGAAGATTCCCGGCTTCCTGACCCGCAAGCTGTGCAGCGCGCTGCTGGACGATGTGGTGATCGTGCGCGAAGCCGAGCTGCGCGAGACCCTGGTGCGGCTGGCCCTGGAAGAACATGTCATCGCCGAGGGCGCCGGCGCCCTGGCCCTGGCCGCCGGGCGCCGCGTGGCCGGCAAGCGCAAGTGCGCGGTGGTCAGCGGCGGCAACATCGACGCGATGGTGCTGGCCCAGCTGCTGGCCGACATCCGCCCCCGCCCGCCGCGCAAACCCCGCCGCCGCGCCAGCGAGCGAACGCGACTACCGCTGCCCACCGCGCTCGCCCCACCCAAGATTCCCGCTGCTTCCCCTTCCTTTGTGACCCCATCCGACATCGCTGTCGAGGAGACCTCCTGGTGACCACGCCCAACTCCCCCCGCATTAGAATTTTCGACACCACCCTGCGTGACGGCGAGCAATCGCCTGGCTGCAGCATGAGCCCGCAGCAGAAACTGGTGATGGCCCGTGCGCTGGACGAGCTGGGCGTGGATATCATCGAAACCGGCTTCCCGGCCAGCTCGCAGTCCGACCGCGAAGCGATGGCGATGATCGGTCGCGAAGTGCGCCGGCCGACCCTGGCGGTGCTGTCGCGCTGCCTGTCCGCCGATATCGAAACCTCGGCCAAGGCCCTGGAGGCCGCCGCCAACGCACGCCTGCACGTATTCCTGTCCACCAGCCCGCTGCACCGCGAGCACAAGCTGCGCATGAGCCGCGAGCAGGTACTGGAATCGGTGCACAAGCACGTCAGCCTGGCGCGCAGCTACATCGATGACGTGGAGTTCTCCGCAGAGGACGCCACCCGCACCGAGGAAGACTTCCTGATCGAGGTCACCCGCGTGGCCGTGGCTGCTGGCGCCACCACCATCAACCTGCCCGACACGGTGGGCTTCACCACGCCCGAAGAGATCCGCGGCATGTTCCAACGGGTGATCGCCGGGGTGCCCGACAGCGACCGCATCATCTTCAGTGCGCATTGCCATAACGACCTGGGGCTGGCCGTGGCCAACTCGCTGGCCGCCATCGAAGGCGGCGCACGGCAGGTGGAGTGCACCATCAACGGCATCGGCGAGCGCGCCGGCAACTGCTCGCTGGAAGAGATCGCCATGGTGCTGAAGGTGCGCAACGCCTTCTACGAGGAAGACACCCGCATCAACACCCCGCGCATCGTGTCCACATCGCAGCTGCTGCAGCGCCTGGTCGGCATGCCGGTCCAGCGCAACAAGGCGATCGTGGGCGCCAACGCATTCGCGCACGAGTCGGGCATTCACCAGCACGGCATGCTGCGCCACCGCGGCACCTACGAAATCATGCGCCCGGAAGACGTTGGCTGGGAATCCTCGCAGATGGTGCTGGGCCGCCACAGTGGCCGCGCCGCGGTCGAACAGCGCCTGCGTGCGCTGGGCTTCTGTCTGTACGAGGAAGAACTGAAGCATGTCTTCGAGCAGTTCAAGGCGCTGTGCGAGCAGCAGCGCGTGGTCACCGACGCCGACCTGCAGGTGTTGATGCAGGGCAGCGCCACCCAGAACGGCTACCGCCTGGCGTCGATGACCATCAGCGACGTGGGCAGCCGCGCCAACGCGCTGGTGGAGCTGTCCGACCCGGACGGCAACCGCGTGGCCGAAACCTCGCAGGGTGATGGTCCGGTGGATGCGTTGTTCGGTGCGCTGTCGGCCGCCACCGGCGTGCAGCTGATGCTGGACAGCTACCACGTGCACAGCGTGGGCATCGGCGCCGATGCACGCGGCGAGGCCAACCTGAGCGTGCGCCACGAGGGCGTGGAGTACGAAGGCACCGGCACCAGCCGCGACATCATCGAAGCGTCCGCGCTGGCCTGGCTGGACGTGGCCAACCGCCTGCTGCGCCAGCGCAACGCCACCGCCGAACAACCCGCGGCCAGCGCCGCAGCCTGAGGAATCTGCATGAGCGCCTTCGACAGCCACACCACCCCCGACGCCGGCCAGCAGTGGAACGCGCACGACTACGCCATCGACGCCGGCTTCGTGCCCGTGCTCGGCGGTGCGGTAGCGCGGCTGCTCGATCCGCAGCGCGGTGAACGCATCCTCGACCTGGGCTGCGGCGACGGCGTGTTGAGCTTCGACCTGGCGCTCAGCGGCGCACACATCACCGGCGTGGACGCCTCGCCGGAGCTGGTCGGCGGCGCACGCGCACGCGGCATCGAGGCGCACGTCATGGATGCCCATGCCCTGACCTTCAACCGCCAGTTCGATGCGGTGTTCAGCAACGCCGCCCTGCACTGGATGCGCGGTGCCGACCAGGTGATCGCCGGCGTTGCCCGTGCGCTGAAGCCTGGCGGCCGCTTCGTGGCCGAGATGGGCGGGCACGGCAACGTGGTGGCCATCACCAGCGCGCTGCAGGCCGCCCTGGGCAGCAACGGCCACGCGGTGCCGGCGTTCCCGTGGCACTTCCCCACTGCCGACGACTACGCCGAGCGCCTGCGCGCGCAAGGCTTCCAGGTGCGTTACATCGAGATGCAGGCCCGCCCCACCGCACTGCCCACCGGCATGCGCGGCTGGCTGCGCACCTTTGCCTCCCCGTTCCTGGCCGGCCTGGACGCCACGCAGCGCCAGCGCGTCATCGACGACGCAGTCGCGCTGCTCGAGCCAACCCAATGCGACGCGCGCGGCCAGTGGACCGCCGATTACGTGCGGCTGCGCTTCGATGCGCGCCTGCGCACTATTTGACCTATCTTCTACACGTACACAGCAAGGCCATTCCATGACCCCAGCTCCCCGCACCCTGTACGACAAACTGTGGGACACCCACATCGTCGTGCCCGAATCGGACAGCGCGCCCGCCGTGCTGTACATCGACCTGCACCTGATCCACGAAGTAACCTCGCCGCAGGCCTTCACCGAACTGCGCGAGCGCGGCCTGGCGCCGCGCCGCCCGGACCGGACCAAGGCCACCATGGACCACTCCACCCCGACCCTGCCGGCCGGTGCCGACGGCAAGCTGCCCTACGCCAGCGCTGCCTCCGAAGCGCAGGTGGCAATGCTGGCGCGCAACTGTGCCGAACACGGCATCGAGCTGTTCGACCTGCAGTCGGCCAACCGCGGCATCGTGCACGTGATCGCGCCCGAGCAGGGCTTCACCCAGCCGGGCATGACCATCGTCTGCGGCGACAGCCACACCTCCACTCACGGTGCGTTCGGTGCGCTGGCCTTCGGCATCGGCACCAGCGAAGTGGGCCACGTGCTGGCCACCCAGTGCCTGCTGCAGCGCAAGGCAAAGACCATGGCCATCACCGTCGACGGCGTGCTGCCGGTGGGCGTGGGCGCCAAGGACGTGGTGCTGCACATCATCGGCGTGATCGGCGTCAACGGTGGCACCGGCCACGTGCTGGAGTTCCGCGGCAGCGCCATCGAGGCGATGGACATGGAGCAGCGCATGACGTTGTGCAACATGTCGATCGAGGCGGGTGCACGCGCCGGCATGGTCGCCCCCGACCAGACCACCTTCGACTGGGTCGCCAACACCCCGCGCGGGCCCAAGGGCGCCGACTTCGACGCCGCCGTGGCCGCGTGGTCGCAGCTGCGCAGCGATGCGGGCGCGCGCTTCGACGCGGAGGTCCACATCGATGCCGCCGACATCCGCCCCACCCTGACCTGGGGCACCCACCCCGGCACGGCGATCGCGGTGGACCAGCCGATCCCGGCGGCCAACGATGCCGCCGACCAGAAAGGCCTGGACTACATGCACTTCCACGCCGGGCAGACCCTGGCCGGCACCCCGGTGGATGTGGTCTTCGTCGGTTCGTGCACCAACGGCCGCCTGAGCGACATGCGCGAAGTGGCGCAGGTACTGCGTGGCCGCCACGTCGCCGACGGCGTGCGCATGCTGGTGGTACCGGGCTCGGAAATCGTCAAGCGCCAGGCAGAGGCCGAAGGCATCCACGAAATCGTGCGTGCGGCCGGTGCCGAATGGCGCGAGCCGGGCTGCTCGATGTGCATCGCCATGAACGGTGACCTGGTCGCCCCAGGCCAGCTGGCCGTGAGCACCAGCAACCGCAACTTCGAGGGCCGCCAGGGCCCCGGTTCGCGCACCCTGCTGGCCTCGCCGATGACCGCGGCCTGGGCCGCGGTGAACGGACGGGTGTCCGACCCGCGTGAACTGTATGCCGCCCAGGAGGTGGCCTGATGAGCGGCTTCCGTACCCTGACCTCGACCAGCGTGGTGCTGCGCGAGACCAATATCGACACCGACCAGATCATCCCGGCGCGGTTCCTGTCCACCACCGAGCGCGCCGGCCTGGGCAAGCATGCCTTCAACGACTGGCGCTGGCAGAGCGAGGGCGTGCCGAACCCGGCATTCGCCTTCAACCAGCCACACAACGCCGGGCGCAGCATCCTGCTGGCCGGGCGCAACTTCGGCTGCGGCTCCTCGCGTGAGCATGCGCCGTGGGCGCTGACCGACCTGGGCCTGCGCGCCATCGTCAGCAGCGAGATCGCCGATATCTTCCGCGGCAATTCGCTCAAAAACGGGCTGCTGCCGATCGTGCTGGACGAGTCCGATGTGCAGACCCTGATGCAGCGCCCGGATGACGAATTGACCATCGACGTGGCCGCGCGCGAACTGCGCACACCCGATGGACGCGTGTATGCCTTCCCGCTGGACGGCTTCTCGCAGACCTGCCTGCTGGAAGGGGTGGACCAATTGGGGTATCTGTTGGGTCGTACCCCTGACATTGAACGTTACGAGAGTGAACATGCACGCTGAGATTGTCGTATTGCCGGGTGACGGCATCGGTCCGGAAGTCGCCGCCGCCGCCGTCGCGGTGCTGGAAGCGGTCGCCACCCGTTTCGGTCACACCTTCGGGTTCCAGGAACACGATATCGGGGGCATCGCCATCGATCGTCACGGTGAGCCGCTGCCGGCCACCACGCTGGAAGCGTGCCGCAAGGCGGACGCCATCCTGCTTGGCGCGGTCGGCGGCCCGAAGTGGTCCGACCCGAATGCCAAGGTCCGCCCGGAGCAGGGCCTGCTGGCGATCCGCAAGGCGCTGGGTCTGTACGCCAACCTGCGTCCGGTGCGCACGCACGCGGCCGCGCTTGGCGCGTCGCCGATCAAGGCCGAACTGCTGGAGGGCGTGGACTTCGTCGTCGTGCGTGAGCTGACCGGCGGCATCTACTTCGGTGAGAAGACCCGCACCGCCGACACCGCCAGCGACCTGTGCAGCTACAGCGTGGGCGAGATCGAGCGCGTGCTGCGTACCGCATTCCGCCTGGCCCAGACCCGCCGCGGCAAGGTCACCTCGGTGGACAAGGCCAACGTGCTGGAGACCTCGCGTCTGTGGCGCGATGTCGCCGCGCGGATCGGCCGCGAGGAATTCCCGGACGTGGCACTGGAGCACCAGCTGGTCGATTCGATGGCCATGCACCTGCTGGCCAAGCCGCGCGAATACGACGTGATCGTGACCGAGAACATGTTCGGTGACATCCTCACCGATGAAGCCTCGATGTTGGCCGGCTCGCTCGGTCTGCTGCCATCGGCGTCGCTGGGCGAGCCCGGCGCGGTGGGCATCTACGAGCCGATCCACGGCTCGGCGCCGGACATCGCCGGCAAGGGCATTGCCAATCCGTATGCCACGATCTTCAGCGCCGCGATGCTGCTGCGGCATTCACTGGGGCTGGACGAAGAGGCTGCTAGCGTCGAGGCCGCGGCGTATGCCGTGCTGGATGACGGCGTGTTCACCGCCGATCTCGCCGCCAAGGGTTTTGCGGTGAGTACCGCCGCAGCAACCGACGCGGTCCTTGCCAAGCTGCAATGATCGTCACGAACGCGGCCTGAGGGCCGCGTTCGTGTTTCTACATCCCGCACGGCCTCCCTGTCCCGTCGGCCACGTCGCAGCCAGCGGCCGGCCCCCAACAAGGAAAGCCCTTGAACCCTCGTTCCTCTGCCGACTTTCTCGCCCACGTGGCCCAGCGCGATCCGCATCAGCCGGAGTTCCTGCAGGCCGTCAAAGAAGTGATCCAAAGCCTGTGGCCGTTCCTGGAGCGCAATCCCCGCTACCTGGAACATGGCCTGCTGGAGCGGCTGGTGGAGCCCGAGCGGGTAATCCAGTTTCGCGTGGCCTGGGCCGATGATGCCGGCAAGATCCATGTGAATCGCGGCTGGCGGGTGCAGCACAGTTCGGCGATCGGCCCGTTCAAGGGTGGCATGCGCTTTCATCCGTCGGTCAATCAGTCGATCCTGAAGTTCCTCGCGTTCGAGCAGACCCTGAAGAACGCGCTCACCACCCTGCCGATGGGCGGTGGCAAGGGCGGCTCGGACTTCAATCCCAAGGGCCGCAGCGACCCCGAAGTGATGCGCTTCTGCCAGGCCTTGATGCTGGAGCTCCATCGCCACCTCGGTGCCGACACCGACGTGCCCGCGGGCGATATCGGCGTGGGTGCGCGCGAGGTCGGCTACATGGCCGGCATGATGAAGAAGCTCACCAACAATGCCGCCTGCGTGTTCACTGGCAAAGGCCTCTCCTATGGTGGCAGCCTGATGCGCCCGGAGGCGACCGGCTTCGGCACGGTCTACTTCGTCGAGCAGATGCTGCACCATGCCCGCCGCGATACCGATGGCGCCAGGGTGTTGATTTCCGGCGCTGGCAACGTGGCCCAGCATGCGGCGATCAAGGCCATTGAACTGGGCGCGAAAGTACTCACGCTTTCCGATTCCGGCGGCACGCTGTACGCCCGTAACGGCTTCGACGAAGCGGGCCTGCAGGAGGTGATGGAGCTACGCAACGAACGTCGCGGCTGCCTGTCCGAACTGGCTGATGACACGCGCTTCGAGTACCTGGACGGCAAGCGTCCCTGGCACATCCCGGCCGAGATCGCCCTGCCCTGCGCCACCCAGAACGAGCTGGACGAAGACGATGCCCGCGCTTTGGTCGACAACGGCGTGCTGTGCGTGGCCGAAGGCGCCAACATGCCCGCCACGCTGGAGGCGGTGGAGGTCTTCCTCAAGGCCGGCATCCTGTACGCCCCGGGCAAGGCCAGCAACGCCGGTGGCGTGGCCACTTCCGGGTTGGAGATGAGCCAGAACGCGCAGCGCCTGTCGTGGCATCACGCCGATGTCGATGAGCGTCTGCACGGGATCATGAAGGATATCCACGCCAGCTGCGTGCGCCATGGCAGGCGTGCCGATGGCAGCGTGAACTACGTCGATGGCGCCAATATCGCCGGCTTCGTCAAAGTGGCCGATGCGATGCTGGCGCAGGGCGTTTACTGAAGGCGGACCGTTGAAAAAGCGCGGCGGTGTTTATCCGCTGCGCCCTGCGGCGTGTCGTCCCGCAGCGGTCAGTTCGCCGAGCGGACCTCGCTGGTCATACAGCCGGCCAGCACCGCGCCGCTGTCGGTGGGTATGACGCTGATCGCCCGCACGCGCGTGTGTCCGGAAGACGCCTCCCGCGTTGCTTCGCGCCTCCAATACCCCTCTACCTCTACCTGCCGATCCGCCGCGCCCAGACCGGTGACAGCGAGCACCGCCCTCAGCGGCGCATCGCCCATGTCCGCCGCGAAGTAACCTCCATAGGCGAGGACGAGCGACTGCGCAGGCAGACCCTTCAACGCCACCGGCTGCTCCAGCGTGACGACCATGACGGGCATCTCCTGGCCATCGGCATGGTACTCACGCTCGGCGACCGCGCTGACATTGTCCGGCCATGCCAGCGGCGACAGTTCCGACACACGCTCCCACAGGTTGGCGATGCGCCGCATGGCAGCGTCGTCCGCCCGACATTCGAGCGCGGCGCCCATATCATCCGCCGTGGCCGTCTCGCGCAATCGGGGTGGAATGCGCGCCTCGCGCATCGGACCTGGGTAGTCACAGCCCACCCGATAGCCCTCACCATCGCTGCTCACCACGATCGCGCCGGGCGCTGACGTGGTGATGGCTGCAGCGGGCGCTGACCACACCTGGAACGGCTCGCGCAGGTTGCTCGACCGCAGCCGCAGTCCGTTGCCGCTGACGATGCGCGCACGCTGCGCGGCATCGATGGGAATCGAAAAGCCCCTGTCATCGGCAAGCAGGCGGTGTGTCGTGATGCCGTGCGCCGTCAGCGCGGCCGGCATGTCGATGAAGGTGGTCGTGCCCTCCTCGTCACTACTACGTGTGAAGCCCCAGCCGTTCAGATAGGCCGGACGTTCCTGCGGCGTGCCGTACCGTGCGCCCCGCAGCGCCGTCGTCACCGCCTCCACCGTCGCCGGTGAGGCACGGCATTCCAGGAGCTCGACGAGATCGCGCTGGAAACTGGCGGCAGTGTTCGCCTGCGCTGGCGGCGCGACGGCCATCAACAAGGCGACGGCCGCAGCAGAAACGAACAGAGAGGAGAAACGTGGCGACATCATGCGCGACCGAAGAATATCCGGTGTGCATTGTGCGCTTGCCAGTACCGCGAAGACGACAGGCCATCGCGCCGAAAGGAAAAAGCCGGCCATCGGCCGGCTTCATCGTCCATCAACCTTCGCTGGTCCTGGCCTCGTCCGGCTTCACCCGGAACCACGCCGCATACAGCGCCGGCAGGAACACCAGGGTCAGCACGGTGCCGACGATCAGGCCGCCCATGATCGAGATCGCCATCGAGCCGTAGAACGCGCTGCGCGACAGCGGGATCATCGCCAGCACCGCGGCCAGCGCGGTCAGCACGATCGGGCGGAAGCGACGCACGGTGGCGTCGATGATGGCGTGCCAGCGGTCGTGCCCGGCGTCGATGTCCTGCTGGATCTGGTCTATCAGGATGACCGAGTTGCGCATGATCATGCCGGCCAGCGCGATGGTGCCCAGCAAGGCTACGAAGCCGAACGGTGCGCGGAACAGCAGCAGGAACAGCGTGGCGCCGATGATGCCCAACGGCGCGGTGACCAGCACCATGGCCGCACGCGAGAAGCTGCGCAGCTGCAGCATCAGCAGCGTGGCCACCACGATAAGGAACAGCGGCATGCCGGCCTTGATCGAGTTCTGACCGCGTGCCGAGTCTTCCACCGTACCGCCGGTTTCCAGCAGGTAGCCCGACGGCAGCTGTGCACGGATGCCGTCCAGGGTGGGCAGGATCTGCTGCTCCACGTCCAGCGGCTGCATGCCATCGCCGATGTCGGCGCGCACCGTCACCGTGGGCAGGCGGTTGCGGTGCCAGATGATGCCGTCCTCGAAGGCGTACTCCAGGCGCGCCACCTGCGACAGCGTCACCGGGGTACCGCTGGCGGTGGGAATGGCCAGGCTGCCGAGCAGGCCCAGCTGGGCGCGCTCGTTGTCCGGTCCGCGCAGCAGCATCTCGATCTGGCGGTTGCCTTCGCGGTAGGTGCTCACGCTCATGCCCGAGAGCGAACTGCTCAGGAACTGGCTCACCTGCGCGCTGCTCACGCCCAAGGCGCGGGCACGGTCCTGGTCGATCACCAGCCGCACCACCTTGCTCGGCTCGCTCCAGTCCAGGTTGACGTTGATCACGTGCGGGTTCTCGCGCACCTTGGCCTCGACCTGGCGGGCAATGGCCTGCACCTGCGCGATGTGCTCGCCGGAAATGCGCATCTGCACCGGGTAGCCCACCGGCGGGCCGTTCTCCAGGCGGGTCACGCGCATCTGCACGTCGGGGAACTGCTTGATCACGTCCTTCATCAGCCAGTCGCGGGTGGACTCACGGGCCTTGGCGTCGGCCGTGAGCACCACGAACTGGGCGAAGTTGGTGGCCGGCAGCTGCTGGTCCAGCGGCAGGTAGAAGCGCGGCGAACCGGTGCCGACGTAGGCCACGTAGTTGCTGATGCCCTCGCGGCCCTTCAACAGTTTTTCCAGCTTGGTCGCCTGGGCCTGGGTGGAGGCCAGCGATGCGCCTTCGGCCAGCTCGATGTCGACCATCAGCTCGGGCCGGGTCGAATCGGGGAAGAACTGCTGGGGCACGAAGCGGAAGATCGCCAGCGAGAAGATGAACAACGCAATCGTCGCGCCGATCACCCACCAGCGGTGGCGCAGGCAGGTATCCAGGAAGCTGCGGAAGCGGGTGTAGAACGGCCGCTGGTACGGGTCATGGTCGTGCGCGTGTTCGGTCGGCTTGATCCAGCGCGCGAACGCCGGGTGGCGGTCGGCCCATTGCAGGCGTCGGGCGTGCCAGCGCCCGGCCAGGCTGGTCGGCTTGGGCGGCTGCCGGTTGAACAGGTCCGGCAGCATCTTGTCGCCCAGGTACGGAATGAACAGCACCGCGGCAATCCACGACACCACCAGCGCGATGGTCACCACCTGGAACAGCGAACGGGTGTACTCACCGGTGCTCGACGCCGCGGTGGCGATCGGCAGGAAGCCGGCGGCGGTGATCAGCGTACCGGTGAGCATCGGGAAGGCGGTGGATTCCCAGGCGAAACTGGCCGCGCGCAGGCGGTCGTAGCCCTGCTCCATTTTGGTGGCCATCATCTCCACCGCGATGATCGCATCGTCCACCAGCAGGCCCAGCGCCAGCACCAGCGCACCCAGCGAGATTTTGTGCAGGCCGATGCCGAAGTAATGCATGACGAAGAAGGTCATCGCCAGCACCAGCGGGATGGTCACGCCCACCACCAGGCCGGTGCGCAGGCCCAGCGAGAAGAAGCTGACCAGCAGCACGATCACCACCGCTTCGGTGAGCACCTGCACGAACTCGCCCACCGATTCTTCCACTGCATGCGGCTGGTCGGAGACCTTGCGCAGCTGCATGCCGGCGGGCAGCGTCTTCTGCAGGCGCTCGAACTCGGCATCCAGGGTGGTGCCCAGCTTGAGGATGTCGCCGCCGTCCTTCATCGCCACCGCGATGCCGATGGCGTCTTCGCCCATGAAGCGCATCTTCGGCGAGGCCGGGTCGGCAAAGCCCCGCTTGACCTCGGCGATGTCGCCCAGGTGCACGGTGCGGTCGCCGGCCTGGATCGGGAAGCGGCGGATGTCGTCCACGCTCTGGAACTGCCCGGTGACGCGCAGCTGCACGCGGTCGGTAGGGGTTTCAAAGAAGCTGGTGGCGGCAATCGCATTCTGGTCGGCCAGCGCCTGCTGCACCTGCTGCAGCGACACGCCCAGCGTGGCCAGCTTGGTGTTGGACAGCTCGATCCAGACCTTCTCGTCCTGCAGGCC
>Ga0182008_10002164_pt1 | contig 12513 bp, 8 predicted proteins | sample Sormic07211129_1_FD_120482 | JGI IMG/M metagenome (GOLD analysis project Ga0182008, IMG submission 120482) | Rhizosphere microbial communities from Sorghum bicolor, Mead, Nebraska, USA - 072115-129_1 metaG | ecosystem: Host-associated > Plants > Roots > Rhizosphere | place: USA: Nebraska...
ATTACCCAATGGAGGGTTGCAACTACTGCAAATACCTATGTCACTCAATCTGCAAACAATCCTATTTTAGATAATCCGTTTGGAACTTTGGCAAGATGGGGTGGGATTGAAGTTGAGTATTGGAATCCGAACGGTGGGCCTTATGACAATGGAGGTTTTGCATTAAATTATGATGTACGGATGGAATCACCGGGAAGTCCGAATGTCTGTTTATTATACCCTATGAATTATACTGATGCTAATGTGACTGTAACATCATTTTATTTGGATCCAACAGCACCAGATGATTATGTTGTGGTGATTGTAAATTCATAATAATATAAATTAGTTTCAAGCCCTTAAATTCAATGCTTAAGAGCTTTTTTTACTAAATTTAAAATGTTATGAAGGATAATGATTTTATTTAGATTAGAAATGCTATAAAAGTAAATGGCACCAACTGTCTTTTGTTGGCGCCATTTAGCATTGTACCCATAACCGAAGAGATGTCGGAATATCTGGTGGAAGATTTAGAAAGAATCATGGAAGTTTCACAACCCCAGTCTTTATGATTTATTTTAAATGGTGGATTAAGTGCAAGTCTTTTTACCATAAAGACTGTCTCATAACAAGCGGTCTAATATCGTTTATGTAAAATAAAATTTCAACTTCTTATATCGCAAACTATATGTTCTGTGCTGAAAATATAAGTAATTGAACAATTATAATTTGACTTTATTATTCTGAAAGTTTGAAAGTAAACTCGTTTCTTGAATCTGTTTTATAAGCATATTTTTGGGTAATTGGCGAAATACCGAAAAGAGGAGAATATGTTTTCACTTTTACCGTTTTATTATCCGGATAGAATTCAATAATTCTCAGCCAGCCATCACCTCCGTTACCATCACGATGACCACCACCTTCACTTTGCATATCAAAAAGCATCTGATTCACGTTTTTCCCATAACTGTTGTGATCTACACGAAAACCTTCTCCTGAAATATGGCCACTTAATACCAATTGGAGATTTTGAGACGGCTCTATCAGCTTTTTCCATATTTGTTCTCCGTTATTAGATTCCGGAAGTACGATGGTTTTTGATTTTTGCGGAACATTGTTTATTAGAAAAGGCTCATACATAAACCACGAATTTGCTTTATCAGTTCTCTTATCTTTTTCATTTAAAAAGGCGTGGGTGATTAAAATTGATTTATGGTTTTTGTATTGAGGCATATCCAATACTTTTTTAGCCCATTCCAATGCTTTATTTCTTGGCGCAAATTCAAGGCTGAGAAATAAATAGTCCTGGCCATTTAATCCTTTCAATTCTAAAACAGAATTTTCCATGCTTGGAGCACCGGCATCATTAAAAAAGTTCTGTGCTAAATATTTCTGATTTAAATAATTAAAATTAGACGGAAAAAACTCGTTGTAACGAGAAAATCTTCTGCCTTCTTCATTAATACTAAAATCATGATTTCCCGTTGCAGCAACGTAAGGGACTTTTCCATTCAGCCTTCCTAAGATTGACTGCACAGATTTCCATTGGTCATCTGCACTTTGGTCGCCATCATATCCTTGATTAAGTATGTTATTATGTTCCACCAAGTCACCAACCTGACAAACCATTTTAATATTTAACGGAGAAATATTATCCTCAATCCATCTTACCATCAAATCTAGAACAGGCTGGTTTCTGTTCCACTTCACATAGTTTTGGGTGTCCGGTATCAGGATGATGCTCCATGATTTTTCATTATCTAATTTTGGAGTCTGAAATTTGTCCTGTGCAAAAATCACTGCAGACAGTAGTAAAAGCAATATTGATATATTCTTCTTCATAATTTTTCTTTAAAATTAATAACCAGGGTTTTGTTTTAATAATGGATTTGCGTCCATTTCTGATTGTGGTATCGGCCAATATTCATCTTTATTTGGCGTGTACACCACTTGCTGTGTTGAGAAAGATGCTGAAGCTTGTGAATGATTATAAATAGGATTCGCGCTTTCATCAAAACCTGTTATTACAGATTTTGTCCAGTTATTTCCGTTACGGTTTAGGTATAAATATCCGTTCATCACGGTGTTTGCAATGCCCCAACGTCTGATGTCATACCATCTCAAGCCGTCATTTGCCAGTTCTACTTTTCTTTCGTATCGAAGGGCTTTTCTCAATTGAGCCTGTGACATTCCGGTCGGTAAAGCCGGCATTTTCGCACGCAATCTGATCTGATTAATCATATCATAAACCGAATTATCCAACTGATTCGACTCAATTTTTGCTTCTGCGTAAATCAACATTAATTCTGATAATCTGAAAATCCCAACATTTAAATCTGAATTTCCACTTACTGAAGTAGAATTAAAATCAGCAAGATCAACTACTTTTCTCCAAAGATAGCCGCTGAAAGAACGATATGCATTCGTAGCATCTGCATTGGTAACTTGGGTTGGTGCTCCGGCCGACCAATAATTATTAACTTTAGTGAAAGAGGTATGAGGCTCGAATTGGTATCCCAAATATCTTGAATGTGGTCTTACTGCGTACATATCCAAACGTGGATCTCTGTTTTTAAACGGATTTGTCTGGTCATATAACGGAGAATCTAGTATAGAAAGACCATCTGTCATTTCATAAGAATCGATAAGATTTTGAGTGGGTCCCCAATAGCAAACTCCTTTACCCAAACGAGATGCGGCATAATATTGCTGATTATGCAGATATCCTGGTACATTTTTGTTGAATTCTGCCACCCAGATCCATTCTTTGCTTGTCGAAAAACCGGTATGTCCAAAAATATTGCTTGGATCTGGCTCTCCTGCAGTATGATCTTTACCTGCAAAATTTACTGAAGCATTGAAGGGTGTCAAACTGTAAACACCTGCTGCTGCATCTAAAGCCTGTTTTGAAGTAATTGCTGCCGCTGCGTATTGTTTAGAATAAAGTTCTACTCTTGCTTTTAGCATTAAAGCTGCGATGCGAGATGCACGCACATTCCCGTATTGCGATTGTGATATGGGAAGCTGTGGTGCAACTGCTCCAAGTTCTGCAATAATAAACTGCTGAATTTCAGCAACAGGTGTTCTTGCAACGTTAGCATTTTCAAGCGTAACTGATGATTTTATTAATGGTACATCTCCGTAAAGCTCAATCAATTGAGAATAAGCATAAGCACGAATAAATCTCAATTCTGAACCAAGTTCCGACTTTTGTGCAGCGGTAAGTCCTGCAATTCCATCCAATTTATCAAGTACTGCATGACATCTTGCAATGGTTTTATAATGAATTTCCCATGGTTTTATGGTTAATGCATTGGTCGTAGTAATAGAACTTGTGATAGGAGAGGTATAGTTTGTTCCTGGTCTCGCATAGCCGATGTCTGTAATATTATCCATCACGTGCCAGATCGGCGTACTCGCAGCGTCAATTGTGCTTAAATTTCTGTACGCAGCAAAAAGACCCATCTTTCCTTCGTCATAAGAAGCGGGGAATGTTCCGGATGTGGGTCCGTTAAGCGGTTCTAAATCCATATCGGCGCTTGAGCACGAAGTGATTATGGCTAATAAAGATATTTTTAAAAAGTTTTTCATTTTTTTAATCATTAAAATTTAACATCAATACCGAATGAGAATGTTTTTACTTGTGGATAATAATTTCCGCCTCCAAGAGCAACACCGTCAGAGCTTCCAAGATTATAATTAATTTCAGGATCATATCCTTCATAAAAATCAGTGACAGTCAAGAGATTTTGTCCATTTAGATAGAGATAGATGCTTTGCAGAAATGTGTTCTCAGTAAAAGATTTAGGTAATTCATAACCGATCTGTACATTTTTGAGGCGCATATACGCTGCACTTCTCATCCATTTGGTTGAGTTTTGTGTATTGTTTGTAGAGGTAAGGGAAACACGTGGAAATTCAGCATCGGTATTTTCAGGTGTCCAATAATCCAATTGCCAAGGTTTCACAGCACTTGAGTTAACCGCAGGAATGACATAATGTGAATCTAAATAACCGTCAACTTTACCGACACCCTGTATCAAAGCTGATAATTTAAAGCCTTTATACGATAAACCCATATTAAACCCGTAAGTATATCTTGGAACAGTGCTTCCGATAATCGTTCTGTCGGCATCTGTAATTTTTCCGTCCCCGATTGGATTTCCGTTGGCATCAAAAGCTCCGGCAATATCCTTGTATCTGATGTCTCCAGGTTTCAAAGTTCCGAATTGTGTAGGACCGGCATCGATTTCTGCCTGACTTTGATACAATCCATCAGCAATAAATCCATAAATAGAATTTACTGAAGATCCAACCTGTTGACGAAGAAGCGTTCCGGAAGACTGACCTTTCATGTCAACGATTTCATTTTTAACGTCAGAAAGATTAAAACCAATATTCATTTTAAAGTCTCCCCATCTTTCATTGTACTGCGCACCGATTTCCCAACCTTTGTTGCTTACTGTTGCCGCATTTTGTACGGGTGCTTCCAAACCTGTAAGCTGAGAAGTATTTAATCTTAAAAGAATTCCGTCAGTTTTTTTATTGTAAATATCAAAAGTAAGGTCTAACTTTCTCCATAAAGATAAATCGACACCCAGACCTGACATTGCAGTTTCTTCCCATTTCAGATCAGGATTTGACATGATTAACTGCTGGATTGTTTGATATACAACTCCGTTCATAGAAGTGCTTCCCAATGATAACGGTTCTGAAAATGGATAATACGAAGAACTGATATTCTGATTTCCCAGTTTTCCCCAAGATCCTCTGAATTTCAATTGGCTGATCGTTCCTCTTAAACCTTCGAAAAAGTTTTCTCTCGAAACCACCCAACCCGCAGAAAATGACGGAAAAACTGCCCAACGGTTTTTGCCGATAAACCTCGATGTACCGTCGTATCTTACATTGGCTTCAAATAAATATTTTTGATCAAAATTATAATTAAATCTTCCAAAAGCAGAAACCAATAACCACTCATATTCTGATCCTGCATTATCTTTGGTTTCGTTATCTGCGCCTGCATCAATCACTTCGTAATTGTCATAGAGAAAATCTCTTCTGTAACCGGATAATATTTTTTCGTTATAGGTTTCTCTTGAAGCTCCGGCAAGAAGCTCAAAACCGTGCTTGCCAAAGTCTTTTTTTGCATCGGCCTGAAACTGATACGTTCCGTAAAACTGGCGTCTTGCAGATTCTGTAAGTTCAGTAAAAGTATTTGCAGAACCAGCTTCAGTTCCGTCTTCATAATAGGTCGGTACGCTTTTTCTGAAAAGATGAATATTGGTCGTTAGATAACGTGGGGCTACCATACCTTTTAAAGTCAACCAGTCTGTAGGTTTATACGAAATGTTCATGTTTCCTATAAACTCCAGGTTATTCTGTTTACGGTTTCCACCATTTTCGATATAACCGACCGGATTGATTTTTACCCATCCGTCAGAATAGTTCTTACCATAATAAATGGGAATGTTGGTAGGCATTCTTCCAAGATAATTCCACACTGTACCTTCATCGGCGATCTGTGTTCTGTCTTTATTTAAGAATGACATATCGAGTCTGATATTCCATTGGTCATTCGGGGTAATATCCATGTTATTACGGAAAACAAATCTCGTAAAGTCGGTGTTTTTAATAATACCTTCCTGTTTAGCATATCCAAAAGATGGCGATACACTTATAATTCCTGATTTTGCAGATAACGAAAAATAATGATCCTGCAAGAATCCGCTTCCCTGAAGAATCGCTTTTTGCCAGTCGTAATTGCTTGGATTTTTGTTGTATTCGTTTCTGAAATCATTGATGGCTTCGTCACTGTAGATCTTTGTACCATTGTCATTCATGCTTGCATCATTGAATACTTTCATGTAGGTAAGACCATCCGTAACTTTTGGTATTGCTGTAGCTCTTTGCCACCCTGTATACATTCTGTATTGAGCGGTTAATTTATTACCCTTCGCACGTTTTGTAGTAACAAGAATAACTCCACCCGCTGCTCTGGAACCATATATGGCAGCAGAAGCAGCATCTTTCAGGACAGAAATAGACTCGATCATGTTCACATCAACATCATTCATATTTCCTGCAACACCGTCAATAATTACCAAAGGATTGCTGTCTGAACCTCCAAAACTGTTGATCCCTCTGATTCTGATATTCCCGGCATCACCTCCCGGTGCACCAGTTTGAGTAGTCACCGTAACACCAGGCGCAAGACCCTGTAAAGCATTTCCGGCTGAAAGTACAGGTTGTCCTTCTGCTGTTGAACCTTTCACAACGGAAACGGACCCTGTGATAATAGATTTTTTCTGTGTACCATAACCGACAACTACAACTTCTTCTATCTGTTTTTCCTGATTGCTTAAAGTATCTTTTTTAGGTTCTAAATTATTTTCTGCAAAAGAAGACCTAGTGGAAGCTAATTTTCTAAGGCTTACCGTATTATTCTGGATTTGATAATCTAACGGAACACTTTTTTTCAGATAGTTTAAACTTTGCTGTAATGATGAATAATTGATTTTGCTTTCATCTACCCAAATGTTTTTAAAATCTGAGGCAGAATAAAAGAATTTTGTTTTGGTAGATTTCTCTAATTTTTTAAGTATTTTGACTAATGAAACCTGCCGCTGATTATTGGTGACAGCCATATTAGTCTGGGTTTGTGCATAATTTTGCACGGGAAGTCCCATAGCGACGAGTAAAGCAATAGAAATTGCAGTTTTTTTCATAAATTTGAAGAGTTAATTTATTATTCTTAAGCGAGTTTTGAATTAATCACAAGCACTGATAACGCCACATTATTGGTGCTGTTTTATTTTTAATGGAGTACTATTTCATTTTCATTTTTAAAAGTTGTTTTTAGATTAAATGGATAATTGATGATGAAAAGAATTTCTTCCAGATTTCCTGAGAACGAACCCGATACTTGGTTTTTAGCAATGTTTTTAGGATAAGTGATTTTGGCTCCATAAGTATTTTCTATTTCGTTTATAGCGTCCTCGAAAGTTGTGTTTTCAAAAGTGAAAGTTTTTACGGCAGTTACTGCATAATAATGATAGTCATTATTTGTAGGAGAGATGCTCCAATTTTCGTTTGGTAATAGATAAGTCAGTTTTCCGTTGTGATTTACTTTTACTTTTCCTTCAAACAATTTTACCTTTTTTTCTTCTGATTTCTGATCAACCGAAAATTTTGTTCCCAAAACTTCAACACTGAAACCACCTGCGTCTATGATGAAAGGTTTAGATTTATCTTTTGCAATCGAGAAAAAACCTTTCCCCTGAAATTTCACACTTCTGTATTTCTTTCCAAAATCTTTATTTAAGGATAATTTACTGTAAGGTTCTAAAGTGATTATACTATTGTCTGATAATCTGAATGTTTTGGAAGTTTCATTAGTTTGCAATATGATCGTTGACAAACTATTTTTCGTTTCTTTTGGCTCAAAATCTTTATAAAAAAACAAAATTCCAAATAAAGGAACCAAAACTGCCGCTGCAGCCATCCAATAATATTTTCGCTTATTATTTTGCTTAATTCTCCCGTTTATTACGCTCCAGATTCTGGAATCGGTTGCAGAATCCATTTCCTGTTTTTCTTCGGAAACCTTTGTCCAAATTTTTTCAAAATATTTTTGAGAATCTTTCATACAAATACAATTACGCAGCAAAATAAAAATATCCACCCCCGAAGAGATGGATTTAATAATTTGTTTAAACTGGTTAATATTTCGTTAAAACAGATTGAGGTTGGTCTTTATATGTCGGATGACTTTATTGACTTGCTTTTCTACAGCTGTTTTTGAGATGTTATTTTCTTTTGCAATTTGAGAATAGCTTATTTTTTCTAATTTGTTTTTATAGAAAAAAGTTTTGCTTCGTTCGGGAACTTTTTCAAGAAGATTTTGTATTTTTTGCAATTGCTCTTCTTTAAATTCATTATCTGTTTTTTCTGAATCGGCTTCATCTTTTATCAAACTTTCATCTGAAAAAGAGAAGAGCATTTTATTTTTTCTATAAAAATTAGAAACTTCCTGCTGAGCTGTTTTGAAGATAATAGCTTCTAAAGTATGAGGATTTTTAAGAGACGAAGAATGTTTCCAGAGATGTACGAAAATCTCCTGTACAACGTCTTCCACATCTTCCATATTTGAAATAAACTTTTTGACAAAAAAGTATACCTGATGTTTGTAATCTAAATATATTTTTTTAAAATATTCCATTATAAAGCACCAAACGGTTTTGATGCATGGCAAAAGTAGTCAATTCGTGTCAGGCTAATATCAAGTATATATTAAATAATAAAGTTGTTGTTGTTAATTTAGCAGTTGATTTATTGCTGCTTAAATATCATTGCCGATCCGCAAGTATTAATTAGATCTTTTGTAGGGTAAAATATATAATAACTTTGTCAGAACACGATTCTTATACTCTTTAACTTTAAGCGTATGAAAAGATTAGAAAAGATTACAGTTTGGAATGGAAGGGTCAGGCAGTATCTTTAGCTTATTACAAATCTGAATTATAAAATTGAACAGAAATTGAACAGTAAGTTTGCTGGAATTTAACCTGTACAATATGCTCATTAATCTCGATTTACTCCATGCCCACGGAGGAATGTTCCTCAAAAGCGTTTTACCCAAAAACATTACACCGATATCTCATACTGTCTGAAAATACAGCCAAAAAAAAGCCCTCTCCGAAGAGAAGGAAAAAACACAAAGTTGAAAAAATAGCATTAAGCTATGCGCAGTGATTGAGGGATAGTAATTATTGTGTTTTTAGTCAAGTGATATGATATATCAATTATTTCCAGTAATTCCACTGTGCACCGTCATAAACGGCCATAGTAGATGAAGTTGCGTCGTAGACCATGGTTCCGGCCACAGATCCTATCATGGTTGATTGCGGATTTGAAACGATAGGGAGCACCAGCGCTCGCGTTGTTGATTCTAGTACCAATGTTCCCGCTTTTGTTGTTGTGGATGCGCCGATTATAACACCGACATTAGAAGTACTATCAGGTGCCGAATTACTAAATGAGTGAAGAACTCCGGCATTTAGTTCGGTTAGATTGAGCCATCCACCGGTTCCGTTGGCATTTCGTTGCTCCCATACCTGAACAGCTTTGCTCGAGGTGTTGAAGACAAATGCTCCCGGAGTATTTCCATTGATAGATTGAACAGAGGGGAGGATAATGCCTTTGTTTCCTGTTCCAAATTCAAGAAGAACACTGCTGTTTGTGACCGATGTTTTTCCGATCGCAATTTGAGAATGCATCATGTTTGATATGCTTAATAATGCGATACATAAACTTATTTTTATTATTTTTTTCATAATGTTTGTCAATATGTATGGTTTATTCGTTACATCCTTTAGTGATACAGTTCCAGCCTCTTCTTGTATTGTCGACTGCAGGATTATTTCCTCTGTATAGCTGTACACAACCAAGATCAGTATTGTAAATTAACATTCCTTCAAGAGGAACTACAGCATCTCGCTGTGAAGTAGTCATGTGCGTAATCACCAAACCTTTATCTGCTGAATCTAAAGCCAAATGACCGTTGGGAATGGTTTTCGGCCAATCTTGTACAGTGACATTTGATTTGGTAGTGATTCCGAAATTAGTATAACCTAGTGGAGTGCCTGCAGCACCTGGTTTAGCACAAATACATAAAGTCTGGTTCAGCCCATAACCTCTTCCTGACATATTCGTAGCACCAACCACGTTTTGGGTTGCTACAACGGTGTTTGTTCCGGTGGGATTCCAGGTTACTGTGTTAAAGGAGTTTCCATTGATTAGTTTTAAAGGAAATAGCGGACCACCGGAAGTTTTGCTTCCAAACATGGTAATTGTTCCGGTAGGACTAATATTTACCCTGATAATCGGATTAGTTTCGGTTCCTGTCATATTGTAGATGAAAGGAGTAGCTGTTTCATAACTACTGTTATCTACAAATTGTACATTGATACCCAATGTTCCATTAGATTGAAATTCCATTTCCTGCGTGGCAAGTGGTGTTCCGTTGATCACCATATTGAATGAATTATCAAGTTTTGTAATATCGAGTACGAAACCATAATTCGCAGCTGGCTGATTGAAACTTTGTGTTATTGGATTGGAAGGTGCATTATTGTTATAACTCCAGCTAAAACTTGAGCCATTGACGGGTTTCGTACAAATATCTTCAGCAGCGGCTAACCCGAATTTAATATTTGAGATTACCGGATTTGCGGTATTAAATTTAATTGGAATCCTTAGATTGGGAGTGCCACCCTCTACACCGTTACCGGAAAGATTATTAACTCCAAAATCTTCACCTACTATTTGCCAACCGGTTGGTAAGAGAGGTGACGAAAAACTGTAAGTTCCACTGACGTTTCTGGTATCGATAAGAACATTATAAGTATTGCTGGTTTCAAGGATAGTAGATGGGAAAACAAAAGACCCATTAGAATTCACAGGTACTTTCGATAAAATTGTATTATTCGGTGCAAGAAGATATGCATAAAGAGGTAACGCCATTACCGATCCCATACCATTACCATTGATTGCAGCATTGCCATCAATATCTCGGTAAACATTTCCGGTGATTGTTCCCGAAGCTACATCTGAAGCGACAAAGAAGCCTCCACCTCCCATAAAGTCAAGACCACCATTTACAGTACCATCAGTGTTGGTAGGTACATCAGTAAGATTGATAAGATCATTTGTTCCCTGAATAACATCTCCCGGATATACCGCAATTCCGTAAATAACCTGCCCGCCAGTTACTCCCATCTCTGAAAATGTAATAAAATCACCTGAAATTGCCTGTGAACTTATATTTTCTACAGGCTTTATAAGGTTATCAGCCGCGGTTGGATTTGCACCGTTTCCATTCTGAAAAACTACACTGGTAAGTGTATATCCGGTACTGCTAAAATTACTTTGGCTTCGGCTTACGAGATTACCAATTCCGGAAACTTTTCCTGCTGAATCCAAAGAAGTGATAACTGCTATCTTATAATTGTCGTTTCCGCCTCTGTCAAGTAACAATGCACCAAGCTTACTGAGACTTACATTAGATGGGATTACAACTCCTGCATTTAATATAAGATCAACTCTTTCGACATTATTAGACGTCCCGCTTGTCGCATTTGAGAATATATTATCAACCCCTCGATTAATTACATAACTGTTGATTAGTGATTCTAAATTATCAATATATTCTGCTTTAAAATAGATGTTGTTCCCATTGATCAGACTGTATTCAAAAAAACCGGTGAATTTGTTACTATTCTGTGCGAGGGTAGATGAACTAACTTTACGATTAATAACGATCCTGTCATAGGGCAGGGATCCTGATTGAGTCAAAGGAACATAATTCATACTGTTGAATTGGAATGCCTGCAGCTTTGGAACATTACCAACCGTATTAGCTCCGGTTCTTCCAAAATTAAGATTGTAATTTGTAGAGCTCAAATATCCTGTGGTGCCTGTATTATATCCGGCTCTTATTACATTGCTTGTTGTTGCTGACTGAGTCTGATTAACGAGATAATTAGAAGCAGTTTGAGCAGGTAAATGTGAACCTATGCTCAAACATAAAAAATAAAGAGAATTTCTTAATGACATGTTTTTGTGTTTATTATTTAGTATTTTTCAGTTGAGCCTTAGCGGTAGATTTTATTAGCTTTGATCATTTAATCACGACTGCAAATCTATTATTAGCGTACTAAAAGCCAAAGATTGTGTATTACCATATTCAGGAAAGTGGTAATGGTCTATTTAAATAGTGAAGTTGATTTCTTCGATTTATCGTAATGATAGCATGTGCATTCTTAAATATATTTTAGCTAAAAAACTTTACGAAATCATGTGAATGCGTTTGTAACATAAGATTTAAAATTGTGGTCGAAATTACTTGCAGAATACTTTAATAACCATTACAGAATGTGTATTATATCAATATCTTGTAATTTTTTTCCTTATAATGATAAACTTTCCCGATATCGGTAAATATTGATTCTTATTTAATATGAATTATTTTATCTTTTGGCTGGAAAATTTTAACTTTATCGCACAAATAATGAGAAGTTGATGAAAAAGCTATTTTCACTAATTATATTTTTTCTATTTTTAATTTTACAATCACAGGATAAAGAAAAGTTTGATAAGATTTATGTAAAGACCTATCTGGAAACTTCACAGAAGGATTTTAATAAAGCTTTAAAAATCGCAGATTCACTATTCATTAATTCTGCAGATCCTTTACTTAAAACAAGAAGTTTAATGCTTTCTGCTTCCTTATATCAGCAGAAGGGTGATTACAAAAAAGCTGTTGACTTTGCTCTGTTAGCCGAAAAAACGATTACTGAAACAGATGATATATCCTGGAAAGTCAGAGTTTATGGCTTTTTGGCATCGCAGTACCGCATCCTGAAATTATATGACCTTTCAAAGAAGTATATTGACGAAGCTATGACTAGCAGTAAAAAGTTGGGCGATAGTCTTGCAAGAAAACAGGTAGGAGGTTTGATGATGCAGGAAAAA
>Ga0182008_10002167_pt1 | contig 12496 bp, 8 predicted proteins | sample Sormic07211129_1_FD_120482 | JGI IMG/M metagenome (GOLD analysis project Ga0182008, IMG submission 120482) | Rhizosphere microbial communities from Sorghum bicolor, Mead, Nebraska, USA - 072115-129_1 metaG | ecosystem: Host-associated > Plants > Roots > Rhizosphere | place: USA: Nebraska...
CGTCACCGGCAATCCGCTCGGCGCCAACGACCTGATCGCGCCGACCGTCACGCTCTCTGGCGAAAAACTCCTGCTGCGTTCCGACTCGACCCTCGGAGAGACGCTCAACAACCTGCCCGGCGTGAGCAGCAGCTACTTCGGGCCCAACGCGAGCCGGCCCACGATCCGCGGCCAGGACGGCGACCGCATCCGCATCCTGCAGAACGGCGGCGCGGCTCCCGACGCCTCGGCGCTGAGCTACGACCATGCGGTGCCGGTCGATGCGCTGGTGACCGACCGCATCGAGGTGCTGCGCGGCCCTTCGGCGCTGCAGTACGGCGGCAGCGCGGTCGGCGGCGTGGTCAACGTGATCGACAACCGCATCCCCAGCGAACCGCTCAACGGCTTCGGCGGCCGCGCCGATGCGGGTTATGCCACCGGCAGCAAGGAGAAGAGCGGCGGCGTGGTGCTCGAAGGCGGCAACGACCGCTACGCACTGCACATCGACGCCTTCGACCGCCGCTCGGACGACGTGCGCGTGCCGATCGAGCTCGCCTGCGAGAAGCCCGGTTCGCCCGGCTTCGCGCGCCGCATCTGCAATTCGCAGAACAGCGCCCATGGCGGCGCGGTCGGCGGCTCGGTGTTCTTCGACCAGGGCTGGATCGGCGCCTCGGTCAGCACCTACCGCAGCGACTACGGCACGGTGGCCGAGGACGACGTGACCATCGGCATGAAGTCCGACCGCTACGCGCTCGAAGGCGAATGGCGCCCGGGCGGCTTCTTCAGCAGCGTGCACGCCAAGATCAGCCACACCGACTACCGCCACACCGAGTTCGAGGGCGGCGAGCCCGGCACCACCTTCGCCAACAAGACCAACGACATCCGCATCGAGGCGCGCCACCGCAAGATCGGCGGCCTCGAGGGCCTGATCGGCTTCAGCAGCGAGACCGGCCGCTTCTCGGCCGACGGCGAGGAGGCTTTCGCGCCGCACAGCCGCACGCGCTCGAACGCACTGTTCGTGCACGAGGAGCTCGGCACCGCGTGGGGCCGGCTGAGCTTCGGCGCGCGCACCGAGCAGGTCAAGGTCCAGTCCTTCGGCTACCCCGAAGACCCGTCCATCACCCGCTTCACCGTGGGCGAGCGCAGCTTCAACCCGCACAGCGCGGCCTTCGGCGCGCTGGTCGACCTGACGCCGCAATGGCAGCTGACCTCCAACCTGGCCTACACCGAACGCGCGCCCAAGGACTACGAGCTGTTCGCCAACGGCCCGCACGTCGCGACCGCGGCCTGGGAGGTCGGTGATCCGTCGCTGCAGAAGGAGAAGTCGGTCGGCTTCGACATCGGCGCGCAGTGGAAGTCCGGCGCCAACAACGTGCGCGTGAACGCCTACGTGACCCGCTTCCGCAACTACATCGGCCTGACCGCCACCGGCAACCAGCGCGACGGCGAGGGCGCGGTGGTCACCGACCCGGCCGCGGAAGACACCTTGGCCGAGTACGTCTACGGCGGCGTGCGTGCGCGCTTCACCGGCCTCGAGGCCAGCGGCAACCTGCGCCTGCTGGGCGCCGACGGCTTCGCCGGCACCACCGCGGGATCGACGCTGGACCTGCAATGGCGCGGCGACCTGGTGCGCGCGACCAACACCGACACCGGCGAGCCGCTGCCGCGCATCTCGCCGGTGCGCGTGGGCGCCGCGCTGGCCTACGGCGACGGACCGTGGACCGCACGCCTGGGCTTCGACCGCTACTCGGCGCAGAACCGCGTGCCGGCCGAAGGTGCACGCGCGACCGAGGCCTACACGCTGTGGAACGCGGCCCTGGCCTACCGCATGAAGGTGCAGGGCGCGAGCCTCACCTGGTATGCGCGGCTGGACAACCTGAGCAACAAGCTGGCCTACAGCGCGACGTCGATCCTGACCACGACCGTCTATCCTGCCGCGCCGCTGCCCGGCCGCTCCGTGAAAGTCGGCCTGCGCGTCAACTTCTAGAAGTTGTCCCACCCCCGAGGCGCCTGCGGCGCCTCCCCCTCAAGGGGGCGATACCAGCGGCCCGGCAAAGCCGGTTCCGCGGTATCCCTGGAAGGTGCCCCGAAAGAGTGACGCGGCGAGCCGCTATGCTCGCCGCGGTGAATTCACCTGTCGCTTCCGCCCTGCTGCCCGTCGTCCTTCTCATCGCCGCGGGCTATCTCGCCGGGCACCGTCGCTGGGTCGGGGCCCATGCGGTCAAGGACCTCTCCAACCTGATCTTCCTGCTGCTCGCGCCGGCGCTGCTGTTCCGCTCGATGAGCGCGGTGCACTTCGAGCAGCTGAGCCTGAAGCCCGTGGCCGCGTATTTCATCGGCGCGGGCATCATCTTCATCGGCACGCTGCTGTGGCGCGGACTCAACCGCACGGCGGCGGTGCTGGCCATCGCGAGCACCTTCAGCAACACCGTGATCATCGGCGTCGCGCTGGTCGACCTGGCCTACGGGCCCGACGGCCTGGTGGTGCTGCTCACGCTGGTGTCGCTGCATTCGCTGGTGCTGATCACCAGTGCCACGGTGCTGATCGAGCTCATGGTGGCGCGCGAGCACGCGGCCTCGAACGGCCGCCAGCGGCACCATCTGCTGCGCACCGTGGGGCGCGCGCTGCGCAATTCGATCTTCCATCCGGTGCCGCTGCCCATCATCGCGGGCCTGCTGTATGCGCAGACCGGCTGGGGCCTTCCGGCCGTCATCGACAAGCCGCTGATGCTGCTGGGCCAGGCCTTCAGCCCGGTGGCGCTGGTGCTGGTGGGCGTGACGCTGGCGCTGACGCCGGTCGGCACGCATCTGCGCGACGCCTTCACCATGGCGCTGGTCAAGAACGTGGTGCACCCGCTGCTGGTGCTGGGCACGGGCTGGCTGCTGGGCGTGCGCGGCCTGCCGCTCACCGTGATGGTGGTGGCCGCGGCCATGCCCATCGGCGCCAACGCCTTCCTGTTCTCGCAGCGCTACAAGGTGGCGGAGGAACTGGTGACGGCCAGCGTGGTCGTGTCGACCGTGCTGGCGCTGCTCACGCTGAGCGCCGCGATGGCGCTGATGGCCCGCTTCTAGGCGGGCCGGGGCCTCACATCAGCAGGTGTTCGCCGGCGTTGTCGCCACCCAGCGTGACGTAGTTGACCTTGCGGATGTCCATCAGCGCCTTGCCGCCGGCATAGCTGATGGAGCTCTGCACGTCCTGCTCCATCTCGACCAGCGTGTCGGCCAGCTTGCCCTTGATCGGCTCGAGGATGCGCTTGCCTTCGACGTGCTTGTACTCGCCCTTGTTGAAGTCGCTGGCCGAGCCGTAGTACTCCTTGAACAGCACGCCGTCGACCTCGACCGTCTTGCCCGGCGACTCCTCGTGGCCCGCGAACAGCGAGCCGATCATCACCATCGAGGCGCCGAAGCGGATGCTCTTGGCGATGTCGCCGTGGTCGCGGATGCCGCCGTCGGCAATGATGGGCTTGGTCGCCACGCGGGCGCACCACTTGAGCGCGCTGAGCTGCCAGCCGCCCGTGCCGAAGCCGGTCTTGAGCTTGGTGATGCAGACCTTGCCCGGGCCGATGCCGACCTTGGTCGCGTCGGCGCCCCAGTTCTCCAGGTCGATGATGGCTTCGGGCGTGCCCACGTTGCCGGCGATCACGAAGGACTGCGGCAGCTTGGACTTGAGGTAGCCGATCATGTTCTTCACCGTGTCGGCATGGCCGTGCGCGATGTCGATGGTGATGTATTCGGGTGTCAGGCCGGCCGCGGCCAGCTGGTCGACGGTGTCGTAGTCGGCCTTCTTCACGCCCAGCGAGATCGAGGCGAACACGCCCTGGGCCTGCATGTCCTTGACGAACTGCACGTTGTCCAGGTCGAAACGGTGCATCACGTAGAAGTAGCCGTTCTGCGCCAGCCAGAGGCTGATGGTCTCGTCCACCACCGTCTTCATGTTGGCCGGCACCACCGGCAGGCGGAACTTGCGCCCGCCCAGCGTCACGCCGGCGTCGCATTCCGAGCGGCTTTCCACGCGGCACTTGCGCGGCAGCAGCAGGATGTTGTCGTAGTCGAAAATTTGCATGATGAGACCAAGCTCCTGTGAAGGGTTCGCCGGCAGGAAGTCCCTGTCGGCGTGGGCGCTTGGTCTTGGCCGGTTCCGTCGCCGCGAAAGCGGGCGAAAAAAAACCGGGCGACAAGAATCTTGGGCCCGGTGATTGATTCTAGGGGAGCGGCCGCGCGCGGGTCAGACGGCTTTCCATATAGACCTTATTTTCCGTGCGGCGCCATGGCGCGGCGTGCTCAGAAGCGGTAGCCCACGCCCACGCCGATCAGCAGCGGGTCGACCTTCACGGTCGACAGCCGGCTGCCGTTCAGGCTCACGTCGGTGCGGATCTGCACCTTCTTGACGTCGAAGTTCAGGAACACGTTCTTCGCGATCGCGATGTCCACGCCGGCGCCCAGGGCCAGCCCGAAGCTGTTGTGCTCCAGGTCCAGCCGACCGACCGTGGGGACGGCCAGGTTCACCGAGCCGATGCGCGTGTAGTTGAGGCCGATGCCCGCATAGGGGCGGACGGTGCCGTCGGGGATGAAGTGGTACTGCAGCATCAGCGAGGGCGGCAGGTGCTTGAAGCTGCCGATGTCGACCGGGCCGCCCAGGGCGCTCTGCGTGATCGTGACGCGCTGCTTCTGCGGCACCGTCAGCACCAGTTCGGCCGCGATGTTCGGCGTGAAGAAGTAGGTGATGTCGATCTCGGGGATGGTCTTGTCGTTGACGTGGATCGCATCGGCCGGCACCGCCAGCGCGCCGATCGCGTCGGAATGGTTGGCCGTGTCGATGCGCACGGCGCGGGCGCGCAGCAGCCAGTTGCCCTGGGCTTCCTGCGCGGCGGCGGGCAGGGCGCAGGTGGCGCCCAGGGCGCCGAGGAGGGCGCCGATCCAGGCGCGCGTGAGCAGGTTCTTCTTCATGGTCGGGGACTCCGTTGCGGGCCGCGCAGGGGGCGCGCGGCAACTGGCACCCAGTGTCCGGAAGCGGCCTCTTCGTGTCCTTGATCCAGGGCAAGCATCGGTCCGCGGCGCATTCCGGGCCCGGCGTTCCTACAATGCCGGGATGTCTCTTTTCGGCTCGCACGACGCTTTCGACGGCGCCCCCCCTTCCCCAGCGGCCGCCTCGCCCCTGCTCCACAACCTCAATGCCGAACAACTCGCCGCGGTCACGCTGCCCGAGGGCAATGCACTGATCCTGGCCGGTGCCGGTTCGGGCAAGACCCGGGTGCTCACCACCCGCATCGCCTGGCTGCTGCAGACCGGGCAGGTGACGCCGGGCGGCATCCTGGCCGTGACCTTCACCAACAAGGCGGCCAAGGAAATGGTCACGCGGCTGACCGCGATGCTGCCGATCAACGCGCGCGGCATGTGGATCGGCACCTTCCACGGCCTGTGCAACCGCTTCCTGCGCGCGCACTGGAAGCTGGCCAACCTGCCGTCCACCTTCCAGATCCTCGACACCCAGGACCAGCTCTCGGCCATCAAGCGGCTGATGAAGCAGTTCAACGTCGACGACGAGCGCTTTCCGGCCAAGCAGACCCAGTGGTTCATCTCGGGCGCCAAGGAAGAGGGCAAGCGCCCCGGCGACATCGAGGTGCGCAGCGAGGAAGACCGCAAGAAGGTCGAGATCTACCAGCTCTACGAGGAGCAGTGCCAGCGCGAAGGCGTGGTCGACTTCAGCGAGCTGATGCTGCGCAGCTACGAACTGCTGCGCGACAACGATCCGATCCGCGAGCACTACCAGCGGCGCTTCCGCACATCCTGATCGACGAGTTCCAGGACACCAACCGGCTGCAGTACGCCTGGATCAAGATGCTCTCGGGCACCACGGCCGCCGGCCGCTTCACGCCCGGCGGCAACAGCGTGATCGCGGTGGGCGACGACGACCAGAGCATCTACGCCTTCCGTGGCGCGCGCGTGGGCAACATGGCCGACTTCGTGCGCGAGTTCGAGGTCTCGCGCCAGATCAAGCTGGAGCAGAACTACCGCAGCTACAGCAACATCCTCGATTCGGCCAACGCGCTGATCGGCCACAACACCAAGCGGCTGGGCAAGAACCTGCGCACCGAGCAGGGCCCGGGCGAGCCGGTGCGGGTCTACGAATCGACCAGCGACTTCGCCGAGGCGCAGTGGATGGTCGAGGAGATGCGCCAGCTGGTGCGCGACGGCATCGAGCGCAAGGAGATGGCCGTGCTCTACCGCAGCAATGCGCAGAGCCGGGTGATCGAGACCGCGCTGTTCAATGCCTCGGTGCCCTACCGCGTGTACGGCGGCCTGCGCTTCTTCGAGCGCGCCGAGATCAAGCATGCGCTGGGCTACCTGCGGCTGCTGGAGAACAAGGACGACGACACCAGCTTCCTGCGCATCGTCAACTTCCCGCCGCGCGGCATCGGCGCGCGCAGCATCGAGCTGCTGCAGGACGCGGCGCGCGCGGCCGGCCACTCGCTGCACGACGCGGTGAGCGCGGTCGGCGGCAAGGCCGGCGCCAACCTTTCGGCCTTCGTCGCCAAGATCGACGTGCTGCGCGAGCAGACCGTGGGCATCTCGCTGCGCGAGATCATCGAGCTGGTGCTCGACCACAGCGGCCTGATCGAGCACTACAAGGCCGACCGCGAGGGCGCCGACCGGGTGGAGAACCTGGAGGAACTGGTGAACGCGGCCGAGAGCTTCGTCACCCAGGAAGGCTTCGGCCGCGACGCGGTGGCGCTGCCGGTCGACGAGCTGCGCCAATCGCCCGCGAGCCAGGGGCTGAACCCCAACCTGCCGGTCCTCGACGAGCCGCTGGCCCCCGATGCCGAGACCGGCGAGACGCTGAGCCCGCTGGCCGCCTTCCTCACGCATGCGGCGCTGGAATCGGGCGACAACCAGGCGCAGGCCGGCCAGGACGCGGTGCAGCTCATGACCGTGCACGCGGCCAAGGGCCTGGAGTTCGACTGCGTGTTCATCACCGGCATGGAAGAGGGCCTGTTCCCGCACGAGAACTCGATGAGCGACCACGACGGCCTCGAGGAAGAGCGCCGCCTGATGTACGTGGCCATCACGCGCGCACGCCAGCGCCTGTACCTGAGCCATTCGCAGACCCGCATGCTGCACGGCCAGACCCGCTACAACCTCAAGAGCCGCTTCTACGACGAACTGCCCGAAGCCGCACTCAAGTGGCTCACGCCCAAGAACCAGGGCTTCAAGCCCTCGGCCTTCGGCTACGGCGGCGGCTACGGCAGCACGCGCGCCGGCACCGGCGGCGGCGGCTTCAGCCCCGACGCCTTCGCCAGCCCCCCGGTCCCGCCGCAGAAAGCCGCGCCCTCCCACGGCCTGCGCTCGGGCATGCAGGTCTTCCACAACAAGTTCGGCGAAGGCACGGTGATCGCGCTGGAAGGCAGCGGCGACGACGCCCGCGCCCAGATCAACTTCCCGCGGCACGGGGTGAAGTGGCTGGCGCTGTCGGTGGCGAAGCTCACGCCGGTCTGAGCCGCAGGCGCTGCCGGCCACTCAAGGCCGCTGGCGGCGCACTCTGTTCCAGTGACACCGCGGAACCGGCTTTGCCGGGCCGCCGGTGTCGCCCCCGGAAGGGGGAAGGCGAAGCGACACGCAGTGCGCGAGCCCTCGGGGGAGAGCCAGTGCTACCGAGGAACCGGCTTTGCCGGGCCGCCGGTGTCGCCCCCCTGAAAGGGGGGAGGGGCGCCAGCCACACGACGTGGGCCAGCCCTTCGGGGGGTCAGTCTATGAAGCTGTCGCGGAAGGTGAACCACGTGCTCGTGAAGAACATCGACGCCATCACCAGCGCCCCGCCCACCATCAGCGCACCGCCGGCCGCGGCCGCGCCGCCGCCGACCAGCGCCGCGAACAGCGTGGCCACCAGGCTCAGCACGATGCCCGAGCCGATGAAGACGCCGATCCAGGTCAGGCCGAAGACGAACATCGCGCCGAAATTCCGGAAGCAGGCGATGAAGCTGAAGAACAGGCTCTTGGTCGGCGGCACGCCGTGCCAGTGCACCAGCGCCGGCGCGTGCCAGAAGGCCAGCGACAGCGGCAGGTACAGCGCCATGGCGATCCACAGCGCGGCCTGGAACGAACCCGACTCGGCCATCTCGCGGCTCACGGTCTCGCCCATCAGGTAGACCCGTGCGAACTGGCCGCCGTCGGCCAAGGCCGACACGCCCATCACCAGCAGGAACAGCACCGCATAGAGCGCGCCCAGCACCAGCATCGGGCGGATGCCGCTGCGGGCGGCGGTCAGCGCGGCCAGCAGCACGGCGGCGGCCGGCGGCTTCTGGCCGGGCCCGGCCTTGGCGGCTTCGGCGCTGGCGGCCATCAGGCCCAGCGTCATGGTGGGCAGCAGCATCAGGGCCAGCGCGGTGCCGACCAGCGGCAGCTGCGAGGCGATCGACACCATCGCCATGAAGAAGAAGAACAGCGAGGCGAAGGCCAGCGGCCGCTTGGTGAAGGTCTGCAGTCCGCTGCGGACCCAGGTCGCACCCGTGCGGGCCGGGACTATGTTGAGTTTCATCGAATCCGTTCGTCTTCAGGCGGCCATCGCGGGCGCCTGCAGCGCCAGCGGCTCGCGGGCCCGCTCGCGCAGCACCCGCTCGAAATGCGTGGGGTCGTGCGCCTGCAGCATGCTGGCCTCGCGCGGCAGATGGAAATCCCAGAGCCGCGAGATCCAGAAGCGCAGCGCCGCGGCGCGCAGCATCGCGGGCAGCAGCGTGCGCTCGGCGCCGGTCAGCGGGCGCACCGCGAGGTAGGCCGCGAGCAGCGCATCGGTGCGCGCCGGATCGGGCTTGCCGCTCGGCAGGTCGATGGCCCAGTCGTTGAGGCACACCGCCAGGTCGAACAGCCAGGTGTCGGTGCCGGCGAAGTAGAAGTCGTACACGCCGCTGAGCCGGGGTGCGGCACCGTCGGTGCCGGCCTCGAACATCGCGTTGTCGCGAAACAGGTCGGCATGCACCGGCCCGCGCGGCAAAGCGGCATAGGCCGAGGAGGCGGCCACGTGGTTCTGGTAGGCCAGTTCGGCGCGCAGCAGGGCGGCCTGCGGTGCCTCGAGGTAGGGCAGCACCACCGGCGCGGTGTCGTTCCACCAGTCCAGGCCGCGCAGGTTGGGCTGGATGCGGTCGAAGTCGCGGCCCGCCAGGTGCATGCGCGCCAGCCAGTGGCCGAGTTCGGCGCAGTGCGCGGCGTCGGGCGCGAGCTGGCTGTGGCCGCTCAGGCGCTGCACCACGGCGGCCGGCTTGCCCGCCACCTTGTGCACCAGTTCGCAGGGCGTGTCGGCCGTGGGGGCGAACAGCCCTGCCTTGGCCGGCGCCACCGCGGGGTCGGCCATGGGCTCGGGCACCGGGATGCCGCGAGCGGCCAAGTGCTTCATCAGGCACAGGTAGTAGGGCAGCTGTTCGGGGCCGAGGCGCTCGAACAGCGTCAGCACGTACTCGCCCTTTTCGGTGCTGGCGAAGTAGTTGGTGTTCTCGATGCCGCCCTGGATGCCCTTGAGCGCCTGCAGGGCCCCCAGGCCCAGGCGCTGCACGAGCGCGTTCGCTTCGTCGAAACCGACGTCGGTGTAGACCGCCACGCCGCTCAGAACTTCATCAGGTTCCAGACGCGGGGGCCGTTGCCGCCGCTGCTGGTCTCGGCCTGGCCCTGGCGCGAACGGCCGCCGTCGTTGGGCAGCACCTCGTAGGAGGGCACGTTGGCCTTGGGCTGCACCGTGATGCTCTGGGTCTGGCCGCCGTAGCGGACCTCGTCGACGCTGGCGCCGCCGTCTTCGACGTGGATGTTCTCGATCTTCTGGTTGCGGCGCCCCTCGGCCTTTTCTTCCTGCTTCTGCTGGTCGGCGGTGGGAGCCGGCTGCGGCGCGGGCTGGGCCTGCACGGCGGCCACGGGGACGGCGCAGATGAACGCCAGCGTCAGGGCGTGGCGAAGAAGGGAGGAGGTGGTGGGGGCCATGCTCCGATTGTAGGTGCGCGGCCGTATCCCGTCTGTCAGCGCGGGGCGCTTTCGGCTGTCTGGCGGCGGCGCGGCGCGCGGGCGCGCGGGCCGGGCAAAATGGGCCGATGACCGACAAGAAAACGCTGCTGCTGGTGGATGGTTCGAGCTACCTCTACCGCGCCTTCCACGCCATGCCCGACCTGCGGGCCGTGCCCGGCGATCCCAAGAGCCCGGCCACCGGCGCCATCCGCGGGATGATCAACATGATGAGCGCGCTGCGCCGCGAGGTGCGCGCCGACTACGCGGCCTGCGTGTTCGACGCGCCCGGCCGGACCTTCCGCGACGACTGGTACCCCGAGTACAAGGCCAACCGCTCGCCCATGCCCGACGACCTGCGCAGCCAGATCGACCCGATCCACGAGATCGTGCGGCTCTTGGGCTGGCCGGTGCTGACCGTGCCCGATGTCGAGGCCGACGACGTGATCGGCACGCTGGCCAAGATCGCCGCCGCGCAGGGCGTGGAGGTGATCGTCTCCAGCGGCGACAAGGACCTGAGCCAGCTGGTCGACGCGCACATCACGATCATCGACACCATGAACGGCAAGAAGCGCGACGTGGCCGGCGTGACCGCCGAGTTCGGCGTGCCGCCCGAGCTGATGATCGACTACCAGACGCTGGTGGGCGACACGGTCGACAACGTGCCCGGCGTGCCCAAGGTCGGACCCAAGACCGCCGCCAAGTGGCTGCTCGAATACGGCTCGCTCGATGCGCTGATCGAACGCGCGGCCGAGGTCAAGGGCGCGGCCGGCGAGAACCTGCGCCAGGCGCTGGACAAGCTGCCGCTGAGCAAGCGCCTGGTGACCATCCGCACCGACTGCGACCTGGCCGCGCACGTGAGCGGCCTGCCCTCGCTCGACGGCCTGCCGGTGGGCGCGCCGCAGGTCGAGCTGCTCAAGCCGCTCTACGAGACCTACGGCTTCAAGAGCCTGGTCAAGGCGCTCGAGGCGCAGGCGGTGCCGCCCGAGCTGATCGAGGAAGAGAACGCGAAGAAAAAGAAGGGCGCGAAGAAGGACACCGACCAGGGCGGCCTGTTCGACGAGCCTTCGGAGCTCGCTGCGCTGGAAGCCGCGGCGCCCGCGAGCAACCTCCAGTACGACACGGTCACCACCTGGGAGCAGTTCGACGCCTGGCTCGTGAAGCTCGAAGCCGCCGAACTCGCGGCCATCGACACCGAGACCACCTCGCTCGACGAGATGGTGGCGCAGATCGTGGGCCTGAGCTTCAGCGTCGAGCCCGGCGAGGCGGCCTACATCCCGCTGGCGCACAACTACCCCGACGCACCCGCGCAGCTGCCCCTCGACGAGGTGCTGGCGAAGCTCAAGCCCTGGCTCGAGAACGGCGCGAAGAAGAAGCTGGGCCAGCACATCAAGTACGACCGCCACGTGTTCGCCAACCACGGCATCGAGGTGCAGGGCTATGCGCACGACACCATGCTGCAGAGCTACGTGCTCGAGGTGCACAAGCCGCACGGGCTGGCCAGCCTGGCCGAGCGCCACCTGGGCCGCAGCGGCATCTCCTACGAAGACCTGTGCGGCAAGGGCGCGCACCAGATCCCGTTCAGCCAGGTCGACATCGCCAAGGCGGCCGAGTACTCCTGCGAGGACAGCGACCAGACGCTGGATGTCCACCGCGTGCTCTGGCCCCAGCTGCAGGCCGACGACAAGCTGCGCTTCGTCTACCAGCTCGAGATGGATTCGAGCGAGGCGCTCTACCGGGTCGAGCGCAACGGCGTGCTGATCGACGCGCCCACGCTGGCCTCGCAGAGCCACGAGCTCGGCACGCGCATCATGGAGCTCGAGCAGCAGGCCTACGAGATCGCGGGCCAGCCCTTCAACCTCGGTTCGCCCAAGCAGATCGGCGAGATCTTCTTCACCAAGCTGGGCCTGCCGGTGGTCAAGAAGACGCCGAGCGGCGCGCCCAGCACCGACGAGGAAGTGCTGGAGAAGCTGGCCGAGGACTATCCGCTGCCGGCCAAGATCCTCGAGCACCGCGGCCTGTCGAAGCTCAAGGGCACCTACACCGACAAGCTGGGCCAGCTGGCGAATCCGCGCACCGGCCGCGTCCACACGCACTACGCGCAGGCGGTGGCGGTCACGGGCCGGCTCAGCAGCAACGACCCCAACCTGCAGAACATCCCGATCCGCACGCCCGAAGGCCGGCGCGTGCGCGAGGCCTTCGTGGCGCCCGCGGGCAGCGTGATCGCGAGCGCCGACTACTCGCAGATCGAGCTGCGCATCATGGCCCACATCAGCGGCGACGCCTCGCTGCTGCGCGCCTTCACCGAAGGCATCGACGTGCACCGCGCGACCGCGGCCGAGGTCTTCGGCAGCACGCCCGAGGAGGTGTCGAGCGAGCAGCGCCGCTATGCCAAGGTGATCAACTTCGGCCTGATCTACGGCATGAGCAGCTTCGGCCTGGCGAAGAACCTGGGCATCGAGACCAAGGCCGCGGCCTCCTACATCGAGCGCTACTTCGCGCGCTACCCGGGCGTGAAGGCCTACATGGACGAGACCAA
>Ga0182008_10002169_pt1 | contig 12486 bp, 13 predicted proteins | sample Sormic07211129_1_FD_120482 | JGI IMG/M metagenome (GOLD analysis project Ga0182008, IMG submission 120482) | Rhizosphere microbial communities from Sorghum bicolor, Mead, Nebraska, USA - 072115-129_1 metaG | ecosystem: Host-associated > Plants > Roots > Rhizosphere | place: USA: Nebraska...
CTCCCGCGCCTTGCGCGGCGTCAGCACGGTGGCCACCGAACTGGTGGAAAAAGTGCAGAAAGCAGCGCTTGAACTCAACTACGTGGTCAACCCCGCCGCCCGCGCGCTAGCGTCGGCCCAGAGCCATTCCGTGGTGGTTCTGGTGCCCTCGCTGTCCAACCTTCTGTTCATTGATACGCTGGAAGCCATTCATCAGGTTTTACGACCGAAGGGCTTCGAAGTGCTGATCGGCAACTTCCATTATTCCCGTGACGAAGAAGAAAACCTGCTGCGCAATTACATGGCTTATCAGCCGCGCGGCTTGCTGCTGACCGGGTTTGACCGCACGGAAAGTTCACGGCGGATGATCGAGGCGAGCAACATTCCCTGCGTGTACATGATGGAGCTCGATAGCGCTGCCGGCCTGAATTGCGTGGGTTTCTCGCAATTGGCCGCGGGCGAAACGGCGGCGGAGCATTTGCTGTCACGCGGTCGCAAGCGCCTGTCCTACATCGGCGCGCAACTGGATCAACGTACCTTGCTGCGCGGCGAAGGGTTTCGCAAAGCCCTGAAAAATGCCGGGCGGTACGACCCGGACCTGGAAGTACTGACCCCGCGTGCGTCTTCCGTCGGGTTGGGCGGCGAACTGTTCCTGCAACTGATCGCCAGTCATCCGGATGTCGATGCGATCTTCTTCGGCAACGACGACCTGGCGCAGGGCGCGCTGCTGGAGGCGATGCGTTGCGGGATCAGGATCCCGGAGCAAGTGGCAATTCTCGGTTTCAACGACCAGCCGGCTTCGGCGCACATGGTCCCGCGTTTGAGCAGCATCAGCACCCCGCGCGAGGCGATTGGCCGGCGCGCGGCGGAGCAGATGCTGACGTTGATGGCGGGCAACACGGTGGCGAAACCGGTTCAGGACATGGGGTTCGAATTGAAAATCCGAGAAAGCACGTAATCCCTGTAGGAGCCGGCTTGCTGCGGGCGGCGTTCCGACGATGGCATCACCGCGTTGTATCTGACGGACCGAGGAGATGCGATCGCCAGCAAGCTGGCTCCTACAAGGGGTATTCTGGTTTTTCCAGAAGTGGCTAGAGGAGCATCTCCATGGAACATGCACTGAAGATCCTGGGTAAAGCGTCGTCCATCAACGTCAGAAAAGTCCTGTGGACCTGCGACGAGCTGGGCCTTTCCTACGAGCGTGAGGACTGGGGCAGCGGTTACGCGTCGACCCACAGTCCGGAATTTGTCCGGCTCAACCCCAACGCACAGGTCCCGGTGATCATCGACGAGGCCGGCGTGTTGTGGGAATCCAACACCATCTGCCGCTATCTCGCTGGCAAACACCAGAACACTGACCTGCTGCCCCACGAACCGGCGGCCCGCGCCCGGGTTGAACAGTGGATGGATTGGCAGGCTACCGATCTCAATTCGTCCTGGAGTTATGCGTTCACGGCGCTGGTGCGCAAGGACCCGGAATTCCAGGATGCGCACCGGATTGCCGTGAGCTTGCGTGGCTGGAATCAGAAGATGGCGTTGCTTGAGCATCAGCTGGCGACCACCAAAACCTATGTTGCCGGACCTCGCTTCACCCTGGCCGACATCGTCATCGGGTTGTCCGTCAACCGCTGGCTGATGACCCCGATGGATCGACCCGACTTCCCTGCCATCGACGAGTATTTCCAGAGGCTCGCGCAACGCCCCGGTTTTCTCAAGCATGGCTGTAACGGCCTGCCTTGATCGGTCGACCTCTGCCGTCGGGCGGCAAAGGTTGACCGTATCAGTCCAGGTACAAGCTTGGTAAAAATTCGTAACTCATTGAAAAAACTTAACTTAAACGTTTAGGCACAGTAATTGCTCCCGTCGTAGCACCACAAACACCTACAAGGTCTACTCATCATGTTGGTCAGTGCTAAACAGAATTTGACGATGCCGCTTCCCAAGAAGCCGGGTGACGATCCGACCGCAGAAGCGGCCGCCGGTCTTCAGGGCGCGTTGATGCAAAATCTGCAAAACTCCCTGCAGATGGAGAACAAGAAGTACGAAGGGCCGATTCTGTCCACCGTTTCCAAACTCGCCACGGAACAGGTCAACGCCGCCAGCAAAATCGCCGATAACGTCGATGAAGCGTTCGCTAAAACCCGAGTGGCGTTGCAGGCGACCGCTGCCACGTCCGTGCCTGAGGCCGGTGAAAGCAAGGCCATGGCCGACTTCAAGGACTACATGAGCAAGACGCCGGAACAGCGTTTGCGCGACAGTATCCTGGAGGAGATGGGCATTACCGAAGAAGACCTGAAAGCGATGCCGCCGGAGAAACAACTGGCGATCAGCAAGGAAATTGCCGACCGGCTGCAGGACAAGATGAAACTGGCGCAGACCGACAAAGCCGACGCTAGCAACAGCACCGAGAAAGGCAGCGCCCAAGTGGTCGACAAGTTCCTCGCATCGCTCTAACCGCGTAGACACTTCTGTAGGAGCCGGCTTGCTGCGGGCGGCGTTCCGACGATAGCGATTTCACAGACGCCATCGCCGGCAAGCCGGCTCCTACAGGTCGGTATTTCAGTTCAGTTGCAGGGTCGAGTTGAACTGGCTGATTGCATCCACCACATGCCGCGACCCCTGCTGAATTTCCAGGATCACTTCCCCCGCCTCGTTCGCCAGTTCGACGCCAAGGCCGGTGCGGCTCAGGCTCGACTGCATGCTCGACACCGCACTCAAAGACAAATCATGGTTCTTGCGCACCACGTCGACGATCTCCAGCGTCGCCTGGCTCGTGCGTGCGGCGAGACTGCGAACCTCGTCAGCGACCACCGCAAAACCTCGTCCGTGTTCCCCGGCCCGCGCCGCTTCGATCGCCGCGTTGAGCGCCAGCAGGTTGGTCTGATCGGCAATGCCGCGGATGGTCTGGACGATGGTGCCAATGATATCGGACTGCTTGCTCACCGCATCGATGCTCAACGCCGCCTCGTTCAAATCCCTGGAAATGTCCTGAATGATCTGCACCGTTTGCTGCACCACCTGAGAACCTTTCTGCGCGCAGGCGTCATTTTGTACCGAAGTGCTATGGGCCGACTCGGCGGCCGTTTGCAGAGTGGTCACCTGGTTGGTGATATCGCTGGCGAACTTCACCACTTTGTACAGCCGGCCCTTGGCGTCGAACAGTGGGTTGTAGGACGCTTCAAGAAAGATCGTATGACCGTATTTGTCCCGGCGTTCAAAACGATGGGAGTGATATTCGCCACGATTCAACGAGGCCCAGAACGCTTTGTACCCGTGGGATTCGGATTCGGCGCGGTGACAGAACAGGCTGTGGTGCTGGCCCACGACTTCGTGGAGCGAGTAATGCGTGGTCTTCAGAAAGTTGTCATTCGCGGTGATGACATTACCTTCCGGGGTGAACTCGATCACCGCCATGGAACGACCGATCGCCGAGAGCATGCTTTCGTTTTCGTGCTCTCTGTTGACCCGCTCCGAGATATCCGTGGCCACTTTGATCACACTGGTGACTTGCCGATCGGGACCGAACACCGGCATGTAACTGGCTTCCAGCCATATCTCCTTGCCGCGTTTGTTCAAACGGGAAAAAGTGCCGCTGACCGGTTCGCCACGGGCCAGGTCGCGCCACAACTTGGCGTAGGCCTCGCTGCGGTAATACGCTTCCTCGCAAAAAATCCGGTGATGCTTGCCGCGCACTTCCTCGGCGCTGTAGCCCATGGCGGCGCAGAAATTTTCATTGGCATCGAGAACGATGCCTTCAGGGGTGAACTCAATCATCGCCATCGAGCGGCTGACGGCAGCCAACTTGGCATTGGCTTCGGCCAGCGCGCAGCTGTAGCGTTCGATTTCCAGCAGGTCAGCCTTGTGATGTAGGTTAAACATGTTCATTTCACCCTAAGCGCGGTCGTTTGATTGATGAAAGTTCTTCGGTCTTTCAACGTATCCACCACAACGTTCCATGGAACAGGCACACGCATTCCTCCAAGGGAGGAATTGTCAGGTGATCAATGATGTTGAATCGGAGAGTCCATGTGGCAACGCTCTCATCAAGACATCCGTCTCTTGATAGCCCGGGACCGGGCCAGCCCTAACGTTTTTTCCATAAGTAACTCCCTTTACCGCAACACTCCCTGAGGCTCGAAACCGGTGCCTTGAGTTGCACACTCTGGAGCCCGCACAACGGTCATCACATGGCGACCGACATAGTTAGTTACGAGTGAGCATAGTCAGCCGTGAGTGGCTTGCAAGGCCACTAGTCGGCCAGTATCTGGGACAAAAACGATTCAGCTCACACTCGACTCACTGCTCAGCAAGCATGTTCAACAACGCTTGCACCGCCGCCGAAGGTGTTGTGTTCGCAGCGATTACCAAAGCGAATTCGCGATCGATTCGCGGCTTGAGCGGCACTATGCGCAGCCCTTGGAGTTGACTTGGCAGCGTCATTTCCGGCACCAGGGTTACCCCGATGTTTTCCCGCACCAGCGTGAAGGCACTGCTCCATTCACGGACTTCGACGCGCACGTCTTGCAACGGCAAACCAGCATCGCTGGCCAGACTGCGGGCATTGGTCGAACAACCGCCCGTGGCCAACACAAACGGTTGCTCGGCCAACTCCGCAAGGGTAATGCCCTCTTCCATGGAACGACGCGCCAACGGATGACCGCCCGGCAGAACCGCCACCCAGGCATCGCGCCCCAGGCGTCCGGCGCCTCGCTCTGGCGCGGGGTTCAGCACCACGCCGACATCCACCAGCCCGGCGCCAAGCAGTGTTTCCACTTCATCGTCACTGACTTCCAGCGCAACCACCTGGATGCCGGGATACAGCCGATTGAACTGGCGCAACAACGGCGGCAGGAAAGTCGCCAGCACCAGGGGGAAACTCGCCAGGCGAATCGTGCCGCGTTGCACACCTTTTGCGGCATCGACGGTGCTGCGGATGGTTTCCAGCGCGCCGAGCATGGTGCGCGCCTGTTCGATGACCGGCACACCGATCGCCGTCGGCAAGGTCTGGCGGTTTTCCCGGCTGAACAATTGCACCCCGAGGGTTTCTTCGATCAGCGCCAGCGCCTGGCTCGCGCCCGACTGGGTCATGCCGACCCGCTGGGCCGCCCGGGTGATGTTGCCGGTGTCCGCCACGGCCACGACCATTCGCCAATGCATCAGGTTCATCATGGCAGTAGCGTTCCTTATGGCAGTTTTCTGGAAGATTAATTTTACCGATGGCGCCGCGCACTATGACACTGGCGCAAATCCCCAACCAGAGGTCTGCCGATGAAGCTGTATTACGCCCCCCAAGCTTGTTCGCTGGCGCCGCATATCGTGCTGCGCGAACTGGGCTTGCCCTTCGAACCGATCCGCGTCGATAACCGCAGCAAGCAGACGGCGAACGGCGCCGACTTCCTCGCGATCAACCCGAAGGGTTACGTCGCCGCGCTGCAACTGGACAACGGCGAGGTGCTGACCGAAGGCCCCGCGATCCTGCAATACCTGGCGGACCTGCGGCCTGAAGCGCAGCTCGCGCCGGTCAACGGGACATTCGAGCGGGTACGCTTGCAGGAGTGGCTGAATTTTGTTTCGACGGAGATTCATGGCGGACTGGGTTGGCTGTTCAACGCACAGTTTCCCGAGGACGTGAAAACCTTGATCAAGGAGAAGTTGTTCAAGCGGCTTGCGGTGTTGTGCCAGACGCTGGAGCGTCAGGATTATCTGTTGGCGGACGGGTTCAGCATTGCTGATGCGTATCTGTTCACGGTGTTGCGGTGGGCGCCGCTGTTTGCGATTGAGCTGGACCGGTGGCCGGCGTTGGTGCGGTTTCAGCAGAGGGTTGGTTTGCGTCCGGCCGTGCAGGCGGCGTTGGCCGTGGAGTTGGCGTAGGTCTCAAGATCATCGCGAGCAGGCTCGCTCCTACAGGTCTAGCGCAGTACCTGTAGGAGCGAGCCTGCTCGCGAAAGCGATGTAACAGACGCTGAAAAAACTTACAGGCTCGAACTCACTTTACTCGCCACCTCCCCCGGCACCCAGCCCTTCCACACCTGCGGCTGATCACGCAAAAACGCTTCGGCCACTTGACGCGGTGGCTGGCGTTTTTCGCTCATCTGCGCCAGCGTCCGGTTCAGCAGATCAATCGGCAGATCGACCTTCTCGAAGAACGCCACCAGATCCGGATACTGCGCCTTGAACGGTGCCGACACGCCAATCGCCAGGCTTGCCGGCATCGAGCGCGTACCCTTGGGGTTCGGGTTGTTGGCGTCGGCCAGGGTCTTCCAGGCTTCGGCGTCGAACGGCGGCTCTTCGAGTTTCACCAGTTTGAAACGACCCAGCAATGGCGTCGGCGACCAGTAGTAGAACAACACCGGTTTGCCACGACGGATCGACGAAGCCACTTCGGCATCCAGTGCCGCGCCGGAGCCGGTGCGGAAGTTGACGAAGCTGGCAGTCAGGTCATAGGCCTTGAGTTTCTGGCTGTTGACGATCTCCGAGGTCCAGCCGGTCGGGCTGTTGAGGAAACGTCCACGACTTGGGTCTTCCGGGTCGCGGAACACGTCTTTGTAACGGGCCAGGTCCGCGACGGATTTCAGCTCCGGCGCCAGCGGTTTGATCCCGCGTTCGGGATCGCCCTTGATCACGTATTCCGGCACCCACCAACCTTCGGTGGCGCCTTTGACCGTATCGCCCAGGCCGAACACTTTGCCTTCCGACGCGGCCTTTACCCAGGCTGGGCTGCGTCCCGCCCACTCTTCGCCGATCACTTGAATGTCGTTCTTGGCCAAGGCTGCTTCAAGGCTGACGGTGCTGCCCGGCAAGGTGTCGGTTGGATAGCCGTAACCCTTTTCGACGATCAAGCGCAGGATCTCGGTGATCAGGCTGCCGCTTTCCCAGGTGATGTCGCCGAAGTGGATCGGCGCGGTTTGTTCGGTGGCGGACGCGTGGCCAGCCACAAGACTGAGCGCCAGCAGCGAACCGCCAAGCAGGTTTTTTATTGATTTCATGCGGACCTCTGGTGCAAGGGTTCATTAGCGCTGTGCTGGGCGCACAGCGCTTGGGAGCGGGTCATGTAGACGCTGACCGAGCGCTGGGAAATGCCCAGTTCGGCAGCAATTTGCGGGTAAGTCAGGCCATCGATACGCGACAACAGGAACGTTGCCCGAACCTTGCCCGGCAGGCGTTCCAGCGTTCGATCGAGGCCGTGTAACGCCTGGGTCAGTTGCAGCAGTTCCTCGGGTGAGGTCGCCTGCGGCCGGTCGAGGTTTTGCAGTTGATCGAGGTGTTCACGCTCCAGGTCGCGGCGACGCCAGAGTTGATAGATCAATCGATGAGCGATGGTAGTGAGCAGCGCGCGAGGCTCGCGGATCGGGGTCAGGCCCGGCGATTCGAGCAGTTGTGCGAAGGTTTCGGCGGCGATGTCTTCGACGCTGGAACTCGCTCCCAACTGCCGCCGCAAGCGTGCGCACAGCCAGGCGTAATGGGCGCGGAATAATCCGCCCACGTCGTTACGATGGGAAAAGTCGGTGCCGGACATAGAGGCTCCAAGGGTTAGGGTCGCTGAATGTCCGGTGATCCGGTGAGGCGAATCCTAGCAAGGAGCCTTATTCTTTAATAATACTTAAAATGAATTTTTATATTCCATTTAGAGATTATCAAGTGACCGATAAATTGCTTTCGCGAGCGGGCTCGCTCTTACAGGATTTTGGTGGACCTTGTAGGAGCGAGCCTGCTCGCGAAAATCGCTCTGTCGACCCGATCCTCAGCACTCAACGCAACCGTCCAAACCCAACCCCCTCGGCTTCTCGCTGATAATCGAGAATGACCTGATAGTCGCTCTCGGCAGCGGGCAACACTTCCTGCAAACCAAGGACTTCCACAACATCGGGCAAATCACGCAACGCCTGGTTCATCACCTGTCGCAACGTCTCCACGTGTTCATCAGTCGCCGTCCCCACGGTGATGTAAGGCAAGGTCGGGCTCAACGCGCTGCGCTCCACTACCCGCAGGCCGGCCACTTCCTCTTCCGCGTACCGCGTCAGATACGCGAAGGTCACACTGTCTATGGCCGCGAGATCGGCCTGGCTCTCACGCAACCAGCGCAGGCTTTCGCGATGGCTGCCACTGATGTCGACACGGGCGAAGAATTGCCCGTCTCGGTGCAGGGGTGCCAGTCGCTGACGCAGCAGGTTCATGCCGCTGTTGGAGTCTTCGCCGTTGATCACGCCACGGCTGCCCAAAAACTCGGGCAAGCTCCGGCGTGGATCATCGGCGCGACTCAGCAGCAGACTGCAATGGTTGCCGCCGGTGCTGTCCGGCCATTCATAGCGAGGCCGACCGACCACTCGAACCTGACCGCGCAACGCGGTCATCAGCGGATAGCCGCAGGTTTGGGTCAGCAGCAAATGCGGGGACAGCCACAGGTCCATCAGCGGCAAAGCGTCGGCGTTTCGGCGGGTGATGCCCAAGCGTTCGAGAATGCCCTTCAGCCAGCGCTCGTTCGCCTCGCGGACCGGTTCGGGGGCGACATACATCAGTAATTCAGCGATGTCATGGCTCATCAAAATCTCCCAAACAACACACTTCTACTGTAGGAGCCGGCTTGCTGGCGATGGGGCCGTGTCAGCCGACATCAATGTTGAATGACACTACGCAATCGCCAGCAAGCCGGCTCCTACAAGGAACGGGTTTGCAGTGAGTGGAAGGGGTGCTTAGGGCTGTCGATCGCCCTTAGCCCATTCTCCCGCCACAACTGGCCATAACCCTGCACCAGAAATCCGCCGCTGCGCGCCAGCCATTGTTCACGGCGCGCGCGATAGGCCCGAGGCAAGTCGTACCAGGCCAGCCCCGGCAAGTCGTGATGCACCAGATGAAAATTCAGGTTCAGGAATAACCAGCGCCAAGGCCAGCCGGCCTCATTGAGCACCGTGCGTTGCTCGGGCTGCGCATGGGGACGGTGTTCATAGTAAGAGCGGACCATCGCAATCGACAGCGCCGGCACGCTGATCAGAAACAGGTAATGCCACACCGGCAGTACGCTGTAGCGGGCGATGAACAGCAGCATCAGCAGGGTCAACGCGCCGTGGGTCAGCCACATCAACCAGGCCTGCCGTTCACCCGATTTCAGGCGTTGCAGTTCTTCCCGCGCCAGCGACAGCAAGGCCAGCGGTGCGCCGATCGCGAAGCGCCCGAGCAGGGTCTTGTTCAACCAATGCAGGCTCTGCTCGAACAGCGAACGGCGCTGCCACTGCTCGGCGCTCAGGTAGCGACTTTCCGGATCGATGCCGGGCAAGGTCAGGTCCTCGTCGCGGTGATGCAGCAAGTGGCTGTCGCGATACAACGTGTAGGGATACCAGACAGCGAATGGCGCATAGCCGAGGATTTTGTTCAGCGTGGTCCAGCGTGTGGGATGTCCGTGCAGCAATTCGTGCTGCACCGACAACCAGAGCACCACCAAGGGAATCAGTAACAAGGTGCTCCACCACAGGCCCAACCGCGCACTGCCCAGCACCAGGCTGAACCAGCCGGCGTACACGCCGATCAGCAACAACCAGGTTGGCCACTCGGTGCGAGCGGTCAGACGTTGGCGCAGGGTTTCGATTTCTTCTCGGTGGGCGTTATCGAAGTAGTGGGGCATGGCGTTGCTCAGATCGGGGACCAGTCCCCTTCTGTGCAATGACGCCGGGAAATCTTGCAGATTATTTTTACGGAACCCTGTAGGAGCTAGCTTGCTAGCGATGGTCTCTCAGACACCGCGTTTAATCTGTATGAACGCGTTATCGTTAACGTCCATCGCTGGCAAGCCAGCTCCTACAGGGGGACGTGCGTTTCAGGCTTGCTGCTTAATGACCGAACACATCCACCTTCTTGGCTTTCTTGTCCGCGCGTTTTTCATCGGCGGTTTTTGCCGGTTTCTTTTTTGCCGCTTTTTTTGAATCCATGCCTTTGGCCATGATACGTACTCCACTCATACGGGATGTGAGATCAGGTATACACCTATCCCCCGCCGCGCGTTCTTTTATAATCCCGCGCTTTGCGCACACACAGATCCGATCCATGCCCAACACCCAGTACACCCTGCTCGCCGAGCCGCTTTGGCCGTTGATGAACAAGTTTTATCGCGCTCACCAATCGTCGATGAAAGCGGTCCGAGACGCTCAACTCTGGGTTGCCCGGCGCGACGAGATCATAGCTGCGCTGTGCCTGCGGCCGGTCTCGGGCGGGCATTGGCTGACCGGTTTGTTCGTCGACCCGGCGTGCCGTGAACAAGGAATCGCCGCCGCGTTGATCGCCGAAGCAGTCAAAGACCTTGAACAACCGGTGTGGCTGTTCTGCCACCCGGATTTACGCGGTTTCTATGAACGCCGCGGCTTCAGTTTCGATCCTTCCATGCCCTACGCCATGGTCGAACGCCTGAGCCGTTACGCGCGCAGCAAACCGATGATCGCCATGGGCTTAGAACCGTTGGTGAGGTCGACCGTCGATAATGTGTGATCGGGAGAGGATTGCCCCGTGCTAGCCTCGGGGTCGACTTCGACCTCACTGGGACGCTCCATGAAACCCGCCCTTCTCGCCTTGACGCTTGCCCTGGTTGTTCCCTCGATCAGCCACGCCGCAGAACCGCCAACGATTTCCGCCGAGCACTATGCCGAGGTGTTGAAAGGCCCTTTGCGAGCACCGGAAAACGTCGCCCGCGATGGCTATCGCCATCCTCAGCAGACGTTGCAGTTATTTGGTCTTGGGCCGAAGCAGACTGTGATCGAAATCACCCCTGGCAACGGCTGGTACAGCGAATTGCTCGCGCCATTGCTCAAGGAGCACGGGAAATATGTCGCGGCCGTACAGGCACCGACGGCGAGTGAATACGCGCGCAAGAACGAGGAAAAGCTCAAGGCCAAGTTCGCCGCCGCCCCGGCGCAATATGGCAAGGCGCAGGTGCTGGAGTTCGATCCGAAAAATCCCGAGTTCGGCAAACCCGCCTCCGCCGATACCGTGCTGACCTTTCGCAACGTGCACAACTGGGTGCTGGCCGATACCGGGCCCCAGACATTCGCGGCGTTTTTCAAGGTGTTGAAACCCGGCGGCGTTCTGGGCGTGGTCGATCACCGGGCAAGAGACGGCGCATCGCTGGAGGACATCAAGCACAGCGGCTATCTGCCGACCGCCTATGTGGTGAAACTGGCGACGGATGCCGGGTTCAAGCTTGAGGGTCAAAGCGAGATCAACGCCAATCCGAAGGACACCAAGGATTATCCGGAAGGGGTGTGGACGTTGCCGCCGGCGTTGACGCTGGGGGAGAAGGACAAGGCCAAGTATCTGGCGATAGGAGAGTCTGATCGCATGACGTTGCGGTTCGTCAAACCTACGAAATAGACGTAAACCTCTGTAGGAGCCGGCTTGCCGGCGATAGCGGCGGGTCATTCAACATTGATGTCGCCTGACACTCCGCTATCGCCGGCAAGCCGGCTCCTACAAAGGTTTTGCGTTGTCAGTCGTCGGCGTTGGGATCGAGGTCCGGGAACATGACTTCGGTGAAACCGAATTTGCTGAAGTCGGTAATCCGCGACGGGTACAACCGGCCGATCAGGTGATCGCATTCGTGCTGCACCACGCGGGCATGGAACCCCGAAGCAACACGCACGATCGGCTCACCCTTGGGGTCGAAACCTTCGTAACGAATCTGTTGATAACGGTCCACCGCGCCACGCAGGCCGGGCACCGACAGGCAGCCTTCATACCCCTCTTCCATCTCGGGGCTCAACGGCGTGATCAGCGGATTGATCAGGATCGTTTGCGGCACGGCTTCGGCATCCGGGTAACGCTCGCTGTGCTCGAAACCGAAGATCACCAGTTGCAGGTCGACGCCGATCTGCGGCGCGGCCAGGCCGACGCCGCCGACGCTTTCCATGGTCTGAAACATGTCGTCGATCAGTTGCCACAGCTCGGGGCTGTCGAACATTTCAGCCGGGACCGGTGGTGCGATGCGCAGCAGGCGCTCGTCGCCCATTTTGAGGATTTCACGGATCATTTGATGGCTTCGTCAGTGCTCGGTTTGATCGAGTGGTCCCGACCCAGTCCCGAAACGTGGTGTTTATGTGCATGGTCGAGTTCGCCGGGGACCTTTTCGCCAGGGTCCTTGCCTTCGCTCGACATGTGTTCGATCACCGCATTCATCTCTGCGCCGAGCAACAGCACCGCCGCAGAAATGTAGAAGTACAGCAACAACACGATGATCGCGCCGATACTGCCATACATGGCGTTGTAGTTGGCGAACGTCTTGACGTAAAACGCGAACCCCAACGAAGCGATGATCCACACCACCACCGCCAGCACCGAACCAGGGGTGATGAAACGAAATTCCTGTTTGACGTCGGGCATGACGTAGTAGATCAGCGCCACCGCGATCATCATCAGCACCACGATGACCGGCCAGCGAGCGATGGTCCAGACCGTGACGATGAAGTCTTCGAGCCCGACCTGCGCGGCAATCCAGCCCATCACTTGCGGCCCGAGCACCATCAACGCAGC
>Ga0182008_10002170_pt1 | contig 12484 bp, 12 predicted proteins | sample Sormic07211129_1_FD_120482 | JGI IMG/M metagenome (GOLD analysis project Ga0182008, IMG submission 120482) | Rhizosphere microbial communities from Sorghum bicolor, Mead, Nebraska, USA - 072115-129_1 metaG | ecosystem: Host-associated > Plants > Roots > Rhizosphere | place: USA: Nebraska...
GCGGAAGTACTGCACCAGCTTCACCACGTCGTCCATCGTGCCGCCGTGCTCGGCCGCGAGCTGGCGGATGCGTTCCAGCACGAACCAGCTCTGCGCCACGATCGCGGCCTCGAACACGTCGACCGACATCTGGCCGGTGGCGTAGCCCAACGTGCCCAGCGCCTCGCGCGCCGCAGCGGGGATGTCGTCGTAGCCCGCGACCGCGCGGCGGATCGACGGGTCGACCGCCACCACGCCGCTCATGAAGACGAAGTCGCCGACGCGCTTGGCGGCCGCGTAGTTGGCCATCGGTTTGCCCATGCTCATGCCATGTTCTCCAGGGTGCGGCCCGCGCGGATGACGGTGCGGCGTCGGCCGCGGGGGTCCAGCAGTTCGTGTTCGTCGGTGGCCGCGAGCAGCAGCAGGTCGGCCGGGCAGCCCGCGGCGATGCGGCCGTCCCAGGCCAGGCCGAGCGCCCGTGCCGGGTTGAGGGTGATGGTGTCGAGCCAGTCGAGCGCGGGCGCCAGGTGCGCCACCTGCACGCCCAGGCCGAAGGTCTCGAGCAGGTCGTAGCCGCCGTAGGGGTAGAAGGCGTCCTGCACGTTGTCGGTCGCGAGGCTGGCGCGCACGCCATGCGTGGCCGCTTCGTGGATGCGCGTGATGCCGCGCGCCACCGGCGTGCGGTCCCAGGCGCCCTGCAGGTAGAGGTTGGTGGTCGGCAGCGCGATCAGGTGCAGGCCGGCCTTGGCGCACAGCGCGAGCGTGTGCGCCGCGTCGGCGTCGGGCTGCATCGCGAGCGAGCAGGCGTGGCCGCAGACCACCGGCAGGCCGGGGCCGTGGGCGATCGCCAGTTCGGCGATGGTGCGCAGGCCCGTGGCCTCGACGTCCAGTCCTTCGTCGACATGGAAGTCGAGCGCCAGGCCGTGCTTTTGCGCGAGTTCGAACACGCGGCCCAGCGTCTCGGCCAGGTTGGGGTTGCGGTAGACGAAGGCGCCGAGCACGCCGCCGGCGCGCTTCACGTCCCGCGCGATGCGCTCGCCTGCCGCGGCATCGGCGAACACGTCGAGCGGCGTGAGCGAGACGAACTGCAGCGCGACGCGGTCTTCCCAGGCCTCGCGCAGGGCCTCGACCACGCCCAGCGCGACCGGCGCCTCGGGCTCGACCCAGTCGAGGTGCGTGCGCAGCGCGCGCGTGCCCGACTGCCAGGCTTCCTGCAGCGCGCGTTCCATGCGCGGGCGCAGGGTCTGGGCGGTCCAGCCCGCGCGGTGCGCGTTCATGCGGCGGATGGCGGTGAACAGGTCGCCCTGCGCGGCACCGACCTCCTGCACCGTGTAGTTCTTGTCCAGATGCACATGGGCATCGACCGGCGCGCTGAGCAGCGTGCCGCGCGCGGCCGGCTGGCCCGGCGTGGGCGTGACCGAGGCCACGCGCGCGCCCTCGAGCACCACGTCGAAGACGCGCGATTCACCGGGGTCGAAGCCGCACAGGCGCGGCGGGATGCGGACGGCCTCGAGCCTCACGCCTTGGCACCGCCGTTCGGCAGGCTGCGCAGCCAGCCGAGGCCGGCCGAGGTGCCGCCGGCCACCGCGCCGCGCGCGGGCCGGTACTCGCAGCCGACCCAGCCCTCCCAGCCGCTCTGGGCCGACACCGCGTCGATCACGCCGAACAGGTAGCCGTAGTTCATCTCGCCCACATCGGGCTCGTGGCGCTCGGGCACGCCCGCGATCTGCAGGTGGCCGACGCGGCCCGTGGGCAGGTACTGGCGGATCTTCATCGCCACGTCGCCCTCGACGATCTGGCAGTGGTACAGGTCGAACTGCACCTTGAGCCGGGGCGAGCCGATGGCTTCGACGATGGCGTGCGCCTCGTCCTGTCGGTTGAGGAAGAAGCCCGGGATGTCGCGCGTGTTGATCGGCTCCATCAGCAGGTCGACGCCCACCTTCCCGGCCTCGGCCGCGGCCCAGCGCAGGTTCGCGACATAGGTCGTCTTCGCGGTCTCGCGCGCCATGCCCGCGGGCAGCAGGCCGGCCATCACGTGCACGCGCGGGCAGTCGAGCGCGGCCGCGTAGTCGAGCGCGCGCGCGATGCCTTCGCGGAACTCGACCTCGCGGCCGGGCAAGCAGGCCAGGCCGCGCTCGCCGGCCTCCCAGTCGCCGGGCGGTGCGTTGAACAGCACCTGCTGCAGGCCGTTCGATTTCAGCCGCGCGGCGATCTCGGCCGCCGGGTAGGCGTAGGGAAACAGGTACTCGACGCCCTGGAAGCCATCCTGCGCGGCGGCTTCGAAGCGGTCGAGGAAATCGAGCTCGGGATAGAGCATCGAGAGGTTGGCGGCGAAGCGGGGCATGGCGTGTCTCGTGCCTGAAAAGGTTACCAGCGTGCGCCGAAGTGGCGGCGCAGTTCGTCGATCTGCGCGGCCGTGAGTTCGGCGGGCTTCGGGTCGGCGGACCCCCAGAGTTTCGCCGTTTCCTCGAGCTCTTCGAGCGTGGCCATCGCGGCGGCGGGGGTGTCGTGCCAGACGTTGGGACCGAGCCGCTCGAGCATCACGGCGCGGATCGGTGTGCCCTGCGCGCCGCGTTGTTCGATCGCCTGCGCCACGGCTTCGGCGGTTTCCTCGGCGCCGGGCCGGTGGTAGGGGATGACCGGCACATGGCCCACCTTCATCACGAAGTAAGGCGTGAGCGCGGGCAGCAGGTCCTCGTCTTCTGCGTGGGGCTGCAGCGTGAGCGCCACGCAGTGCGTGCTGTGGGTGTGGATCACGCAGCGCGTCTGCGCGTCGAAGCGCGTGGCGGCCGCGTAGATGCGGCGGTGCAGCGCGATGGTCTTGCTCGCGCGGTCGCCGCCGGTCTGCACGCCCTGCGCGTCGAGCCGGGCCAGCCGTGCGGGATCGAGGAAGCCCAGGCAGGCGTCGGTGGGCGTGATCAGGAAACCGTCGTCGAGCCGCACGCTGATGTTGCCCGCGGTGGCGTGCACGTAGCCGCGCGCGAACAGGCTTCGGCCGACGCGGCAGATCTCGTCGCGCGCCTCGCTTTCGGTCATTGAGAAACCTCCGTGCTGCGCACTGCGGTGCGAGCTTGCTTGGGGCGGCCCGGCGCCGCGCTCATGCCAGCGCCTTGAAGGCCTTGGTGAAGAAGTCCGCGCTGCCGAAGTTGCCCGACTTGAGCGCGATGTGCAGCGGCGCGGCCTCGGCCACCGCATGGCACCAGGGCACGCCCGGATCGATCTGGGCGCCGATCTGCAGCTGCGCGATGCCCAGCGCCTGCACGCAGGCGCCCGAGGTTTCGCCGCCGGCCACCAGCAATTGGCGCACGCCGTGCTGCGCGACCAGGCCGCGCGCGATGGCCGCGAGCGCGCGCTCGACCATGGCGCCGGCCTCGTCCACGCCCAGCTTCGCCTGCACCGCCTTCACGGCCGAGGGCTCGGCGGTCGAGTAGACCAGCACCGGTCCCTGCGCCAACAGCGGCGCGGCCCAGGCCAACGCCTGCGTCACCACGTCGTCGCCGGCCATGAGCCGCAACGGATCGATCGCGAAGGCCGGGCCACCGCCGTCGATGAAGTGCTTCACCTGCGCATTGGTCGCGAGCGAGCAGCTGCCCGACACCACGGCCCGCAGGCCGCCCGCGGGCGGCAGCGCGCTGGCACCGGCCGAGGGCGCGAGCCCGAAGTTGGCCGGCAACCCGATCGCCACGCCCGAGCCCGCCGTGACCAGCGGCATGCCGGCCAGCGCCGGGCCCAGCCGCAGCAGGTCGTCGTTCGTGACCGCGTCGACGATGGCCACGCCCACGTCCTCGGCGCGCAGCACCGCGATGCGTTCGCGGATGGCGGCATCGCCCTGCGCCACCGTGCGGTGGTCGATCAGGCCGACCTTGCGGCGCGTCTGCGCCTGCATCACGCGCACCAGGTTGGCATCGGTCATGGGCGTGAGCGGATGGTCCTTCATGCCGCTGTCGCTGAGCAGCAGCTCGCCCACGAACAGGTGGCCCTTGAACACCGTGCGGCCGTTGTCGGGGAAGGCCGGCGTGGCGATGGTGAAGGCGGTGTCGAGCGCGTCCATCAGCGCCTCGGTCACCGGCCCGATGTTGCCGGCCGCCGTGCTGTCGAAGGTCGAGCAGTACTTGAAGTAGATCTGCTGCGCGCCCTGGGCCTGCAGCCAGCGCAGCGCGGCCAGCGACTGGTCGATCGCCTGCTGCGCGGGGATGGTGCGCGACTTGAGTGCCACCACCACCGCATCGACCTCGACGGCCAGCGGACCCTCGGGCACGCCGATCACCTGCACCACGCGCATGCCGGCGCGCACGAGGTTGTTGGCGAGGTCGGTGGCGCCGGTGAAATCGTCGGCGATGCAGCCGAGCTTCAGGACGGCGCCGCTCATGCGGCCTCCGCCAGCACATGCGTGCGCACGGCCTTGCGCACCACCCAGTCGCGCGTCAACGCATCGAAGGCGAGGAAGTGCGGCGACGCCAGGTGCGCCTGGATGGCGGCCGGGTCGTCGTAGAGCTCGTAGAGGAAGAAGGCGCCCGGGTCCTGCGGGTCGCGGCACACGTCGAAGCGGCTGCAGCCGGGTTCGTCGCCGAGCGAACGCTGCGCGTTGTGCGCGATGGCTTCGGCAAAGGCCTCGGCCTGCGCGGGTTGGATCTGGAAGTCGACGAGCAGTGCGTGGGTCATGGATGCGTAGGTGTATGTCAGTCCAGGCTCAGCTTGGCCTTGGCGGCCAGCGTGGCGAATTTTCCCATCTCGGCCTTGATCTGGGCGTTCATTTGTTCGGGCGTGTTGCCCACCGGCTCGGCGCCCATCTCCAGCCATTGCTTCTTCATCTCGGGCGTGGCGAGGATGCGCGCCGAATCGGCGTACACCTTGTCGATCACCGCCTTGGGCGTGCCGGCCGGCGCCATGAGGCCGAACCAGGTCGCGATGTCGAAGCCGGTCAGCCCTGCTTCCGACAGGGTCGGCACCTCGGGCAGCGCCGACGAGCGCTTGGCCGTGGCCACCGCCAGTGGACGCAGCTTGCCGCCCTTGATCAACGGCAGGCAGGAGGCCACGGTGTCGAACATCATCGTGGTCTGGCCGCCCATCAGGTCGACCAGCGCCGGGCTGCTGCCCTTGTAGGCCACGTGCAGGATGTCGGTGCCGGCCATGTCGTTGAACTGCTCGCCGATCAGGTGGTGCGCCGTGCCGGCGCCGGTGCTGCCGTAGCTGAGCCGGCCGGGCTGGGCTTTGGCCTGGGCGATGAGTTCGCTCACGTTCTTCGCCGGATTGGCGGTCGAGACGATCAGCACGTTGGGCACGATGGCCAGCACCGTGATCGGTGCCAGGTCCTTGCCGAAGTCGTAGGGCAGCTTCTTGTAGACCGACTGCGCGATCGAGTGGTGCACCGCGCCCATCAGCAGCGTGTAGCCGTCGGGTGCGGACTTGGCCACGTAGTCGGCGCCGAGCGTGAGGCCGGCGCCGGGCCGGTTCTCCACCACCACCGGCTGGCCCCAGGCCTCCGCGAGTTTCTGGCCGATGGCGCGCGCGATCTGGTCGGTGCTGCCGCCGGGCGGCGAAGGCACGACGATCTTCACCGGCTTGGTCGGCCAGGCCGTGGCCTGGGCTTGGGCGGCGAACGGAACGCCCAGGGTTGCGGCCGCGAGCAGGGTGGCTTTCAGGAAGCTTTTCATTTTTTGTCTCCGTCACTGTGGTTTGAAAAACGGGACGGCGGGCGAGGCCCGCCGGCAGCGCGCCTACACGGGGCGCAGTGCCGAGACCACCGCGCGTGTGATGTCGGCCGTGCCGTGCGTGCCGCCGAACTCCATCGGCCGCACCTGGCCGGAAGCGAACACCTGCTCGACCGCGCGCTCGATCAGCGCGGCGCCATCGGCCAGCGCACTGTCGCCGCTGCGATCGGCCAGCCACTCGAGCATCATGGCCGCCGACAGGAGCATCGCGGTCGGGTTGGCCTTGCCCTGACCCGTGATGTCGGGCGCGGTGCCGTGCGCGGGCTGGAACAGCGCGTGCTTGTCGCCGATGTCGCCCGAGGGCGCCATGCCCATGCCGCCCACCAGCGCGGCGATCAGGTCCGAGAGGATGTCGCCGAACATGTTCTCGGTCACCAGCACGTCGTAGGTCCAGGGCTTCATCACCAGGTTGAGCGCCATCGCGTCGACGTAGCCGCTGTCGGCCGCCACGGCCGGATGGCGCGCCGCCACTTCCTCGAACACCTTGCGGAAGAAGGCCATCGAGGCGAAGACGTTGGCCTTGTCCACGTTGGTCACGCGGCCCGCACGCCCCAGCCGCTCGGCGCGGCGTGCGGCCAGGCGGAAGGCGAACTCGCAAATGCGCGTGGTGCCGTGGCGCGTGATGCGCATGGTGTCGAACACCTCCTCGTCGCCGCGCACGTCGCCCCGGCCGCGCGCGTAGAACAGGCCTTCGGTGCTTTCGCGTACCAGCACCAGGTCGATGTGCTCGGCCTTGGGATGCGACAGCGGCGTGGGCAGGCCGCGGAAGGTGCGGATCGGGCGCACGCCGGCGTAGAGGTCGAAGTGCATGCGCAGGTCGAGCTGCGGAATGATCTCGGTGCCGTCGGCGCCGCGCACGTGCGGCAGGCCCATGGCGCCGAACAGGATGGCGTCGGCCGCCTCGCAGCTGCGCAGCGTGGCCTCGGGCAGCGCGACGCCGCTGTCGAGGTAGTGCTGCGCGCCGGCCGGCAGCCACTCGAGCGCCAGCGCACGGCCGATGCGCGGCTGCACGGCCTGCAGCACGGCCTCGGCCGCGTGCATGACTTCGGTGCCGATGCCGTCTCCGGGCAGGACGGCGATGCGGTAGTTCTTTTCCATGGAAAGGGTGCTCGTGTGTGAAGTGAAGAAGGGCGGGACCGAGCGGCCTACATCTGCTGCAGCCGGTAGTGCTCGAACAGCGCCAGCAGCTCGCGGCTCGCGCGCTGGCGGTGCGCGCGGTTCACCGCCGAGGCGCCGGCCGAATCGCCGGCACGCAGGCATTCGACGAGGGCCATGTGCTCCTGCGTCGAGTTCACCGGCTTGGGCCGCAGCCGCAGCGTGAACATGCGGGCACGGTGCGCGCGGTCCCAGTGGCTGAAGACCGCATCGGTCAGCAGGCGGTTGCCGGCCATCGTGACCAGCTGCGCATGGAAGGCCTCGTCGGCGCGAGCCCAGGCATCGAGGTCATCCCTGGCCAGCGCGCGCGCCATCGCCTGCGTCGCCTGCACCAGCGGCGCGAGCTCGGCGTCCGAAGGGCGGCGCGTCGCGACCCGCTCGACGGCCAGGCTCTCGAGCGCCGTGAGGATCTCGTAGATCTCGCGCATGTCGGTCGCCGACATCGGCAGCACGCGCATGCCGTGGCGCGGGATCACCTGCACCAGGCCTTCGCGTTCCAGCCGGATCAGCGCTTCGCGCACCGGCGTGCGGCTCAGGCCCAGCTCCAGCGCGATCTCCTGCTCCAGCGCCTGGTGGCCGGGCGGCCAGACGTTGTCGAGGATGCGGCGGCGCAGGCCCTCGTAGGCGAGGTCCTTGCGCGAGGACGAGGGCGGGGGCGTCGCTGCGTCCTGCGCGGATCGTGCGGCGCCGCGTGCTGCGGTGGGCTGGAGCTTGGGACGGGTCATGGAGGGCGATCGGCGATTAACGTATGGATTAATGTATACGTTGATTTGCGCAGACGGGCCTTGGGAAAACCCTGGCCCGGCGCGCGCCGGTGCGTCGCGCCAGGCGTCGGTGCGGCTCAGGCGCTGGCGCGTGCCCGGTGGCTCAGTCCCATCCGGCACGCCAGGTCGAAGGCGCTGGTCATGGCCGTGGCCTGCGCCGTGCCCCGGCCCACGATGTCGTAGGCCGTGCCGTGCGCGGGCGTGGTGACCGGGATCGGCAGGCCGCCCTCGACCGTCACGCCGATGTCGAAGCCCAGCAGCTTGGTCGCGATCTGGCCCTGGTCGTGGTACATCGTGACGATGCCGTCGAGGTCGCCGCGGCGGGCGCGCACGAAGATGGTGTCGGCCGGGTACGGGCCCAGCGCGGGGAAGCCCTGCGAGGCCGCGAGGCGGATGCCGGGCTCGATCACCTCGGCCTCCTCGCTGCCGTAGTTGCCGTTGTCGCCGTTGTGCGGATTGAGCCCGCACACGCCGATGCGCGGCTGCGCGGTGCCGGCCGCGCGCAGCGCCTCGGTCAGCATGCGGATCGCGCCGGCCACGCCTTCGGGCGTGAGCAGCGACGAGACCTCCTTGAGCGCCACATGCGAGGTCACGCGCGCGGTCCACATCGGGCCCAGCACGTTGAACTCGCCGCAGGGGCCGCTGTAGTCGAGCAGCTTGGCGAACCAGCGCATCTCGTCTTCCTCGTGCATGCCGCCCATGCGCATCGCGCCCTTGTTGAGCGGCGCGAAGCACAGCGCGTCGACCTGCCCGTCGGTGACCAGGCGCGTGCCCAGCGTCAGGCTGTCGAGGATGAAGCGGCCGTTGTCGGCGCTCGCGACCGAGGGCGTGAAGCGCGCGTCCTGGCCGGCCCACTCGACGAAGCGCAGGCGCTCGCCGGCCACCGGCAGCGGCACGCCGGCCGCGCGCGCGCCGGCTTCGAGCGCCTCGCGGTTGCTGATCAGCTGGATGTCGGCCTTGGTGGCGGTGGCCGGGTCGGCCAGCAGCCGCGCGACGATTTCTGGGCCGATGCCGGCGGGGTCGCCGATGGCCAGTGCGATGCGGGGGAGTGTCATGGGAGGCTCAGTCCAGCTTGATGTTGCGTTGCTTGATCAGGGCGCCGAAGCGCTGGTAGTCGGCCGCCTGCAGCTGCACGAACTGCTCGCGCGTCAGCGTCGACGGCGTGCCGCCCAGCGCGCGCAGCCGGGTCTGCACCTCGGGCAGCTGCAGGGATTTGTTGAACTCGCTCACCAGCCGGTCGAGCGCCGGCGCGGGCGTCTCGCTCGGCGTGTACATCGCGTACCAGGTGCTCATCTCGGCGTTCTTCAGGCCCAGCTCGGCCAGCGTCGGCACGTCGGGCAGTTCGCTCGAGCGTTGCGGCGTGGTCACGGCCAGCGCGCGGAACTTGCCGGCCTTGATCAGCGCCATGGCCGAGGAGGTGGTGTCGAGCATCAGGTCGACCTGGCCCGCGAGGATGTCCGAATGGGCCTGCGAGCTGCCCTTGTAGGGCACATGCACCATGCGGGTGTCGCTGGCGGCCATGAACAGCTCGCCCGCGATGTGCTGCACGCTGCCGATGCCCGAAGAGGCATAGCTCAGCTTGTCGGGCTTCGCCTTGATCTCGGCCAGCAGCGCGCGGAAGTCCTTGGCCGGGTTCTGCGCGTTGACGATCAGCACGTGCGGCACCATCACCACCATGCCGAGCGGCGTGAGCTGCTTGAGCGGATCGAAGCCCAGCTTCATCAGGTGCGGCGCGATCACCTGCGGCGAGTTGGTGGCCATCAGCAGCGTGTAGCCGTCGGCCGGCGCCTTCGAGGTCAGGTCGGCGGCGATGGTGTTGGCCGCGCCGCGCCGGTTGTCGACGATGATCGACTGGCCCAGGCCCTGGCCCATCTTCTCGGCGAAGATGCGCGCCACCACGTCGGTGCCGCCGCCGGCCGAGGCGCCGACGTTGATGCGCAGCGGCTTGTTCGGAAAGGCCGCGGCCTGGGCGTGTGCCGCCAGCGGGACGGCGGCGGCGAACGCGAGAAGCGCGAGCGCGCGGGCGAAGGCGTGGGTCATGTGGGATGTCTCCTGTAGTGCGCGCACTGTAGGAGAGGCCGCGCGCCGCGGCCATCGCTCATTGCGCGACTCAGGATTCGCGGTTTGCGAATTCACCCGGGCACAGCATCGCGGCCACGGTCATTGCCGCCGAGGACATCGCGGCGGCCGGCTGGTGGCACAGCGTGAAGCGCCGCGCGGCCCAGTCGTCGTCGATGCGCAGCCGCCTGAAGGCCTGGCCGCCCGCGAAGCTCTGCGCCACGGCCTGCGGCATCAGGCCGATGCCGATGCCCTGCGCGATCATGGCCGTCATGCTGTCGAAGCTGCCCACGTGGATGCGCATGCGCAGGCTGTGCTGCGCCTCCGAGGCCATGCGCGCCAGCGTGGTCGAGATGGCCGAGCCCTGCGTGAGGCCGATCACGTCGTAGGGCAGGAAATCCTCCAGCCGCACGCTGCGCCGCGCGGCCAGCGCATGGCTCGCATGCACCACCAGCACCAGCCGGTCCTCGTGGTAGTGCAGGGCCGGCAGCGCCAGGCCGCCCTGCGTGCTCTCGTAGATGCCCAGGTCGACCACGCCGCGGCTCACGGCCTGCAGCACGCCCTGGCTGTTGATCTCCTGCAGGTCGATCTTGATGCCGGGGTAGGCCGCGTGGCAGCGCTGCAGGTCCTGCGGCATGAACTGCAGCACGGCCGAGGTGCAGGCCGCGATGCGCACCACGCCCTTGTCGCCGTGGCGGAAGGCCTGCGCATCGTCCTGCATGCGCGACACCGCATGCGCCACGCTGCGCGCATGGGCCAGCAAGGTGCGGCCCGCATCGGTCAGCGCCATGCCGTGCGGCAGGCGCTGGAACAGCGGCACGCCGAACTGCGCTTCGAGCTCCTTCATGCGGCGCGAGGCCGCGGCCGGCGCCAGCGCGATGCGCTCGGCGGCACGCGTGATGCTGCCGGACTCGGCCGTGGCGATGAACAGCCGCACCGTGGTCAGGTCGAAGTGCACCCGGCCGGGCACCGTGTCCGGCGGGGCGGCCGAGGCCGCGGGCTTCGCGGCGCGCGTGTTCACTGCTTCGTCGCGCCGGGCAGCGTGATGCCCGGGAAGATCTTGATCACCGCGCTGTCGTCTTCCTTGGCGAAGCCGGCGGTCGAGGCCTGCATGAACATCTGGTGCGCGGTCGAGGCCAGCGGCAGCGGAAATTTGCTCGCGCGCGCCGTGTCGAGCACCAGGCCCAGGTCCTTGACGAAGATGTCGACCGCCGACAGCGGCGTGTAGTCGGCCGCCAGCACGTGGGCCATGCGGTTCTCGAACATCCAGCTGTTGCCCGCGCTGTGCGTGATGACCTCGTACAGCGCCGCCGCATCCACGCCTTCGCGCAGGCCCAGCGCCATCGCCTCGGCCGCCGCGGCGATGTGCACGCCGGCCAGCAGCTGGTTGATGATCTTGACCTTGCTGCCCGCGCCCGCGCTGTCACCCAGCCGGTAGACCTTGCCCGCCATCGCGTCGAGCACCGCGCCGGCCCGTGCATAGGCCTCGGGCCTGGCGGCCGACATCACGGTCATCTGGCCGCTCGCGGCCTTGGCCGCGCCGCCGGAGATCGGCGCGTCGATGTAGTGCAGGCCGGTGGCGTTCAGACGCTGTTCGAGCGCCACCGACCAGTTCGGGTCGACGGTCGAGCACATGACGAAGGTGCTGCCGGTCCGCATCGTGGCCGCGGCGCCGTGCTCGCCGAAGAGCACGGCTTCGGTCTGCGCGGCGTTGACCACCACGCTCACGACGACGTCGCAGGCCGCGCCGACGTCGGCCGGCGTGGCATGGGCGACGCCGCCGCCCTCGGCGAAGGCCGCGGCCGCGCCGGGCCGCACGTCGCAGACGTGCACTTCGTATCCGTTGCTGCGCAGCGTCTGCGCGATGCCCAGGCCCATGGCGCCCAGGCCGATCAATCCGACAGTGTTCATGGCAATGCCCGCAGGCGTGCTGGTTCAGGAGGGCTTGACCATACCCCGAGGCCGCGCGCGCACCAACGGGACAAGCCCGTGGGCGACGGGGTTCAGAAGCTTCTCAGCGCAGCGTGAGCTTGGCGGCGCGAACAATGCTGGCCGCATCGACGCCGAAGAAGTCGCGCAGCGCGGCGCGCGTGTCGCTGCGGCCGAAGCCGTCGGTGCCCAGCGTGAGGTAGCGCCGGCCTTCGGGCAGGAAGGCGCGCACGCTCTCGGGCACGGCGCGCACGTAGTCGGTGGCGGCCACGATCGGCGTCTTGCCCTTGCCCAGCTGCTGGGCGATGAAGGCGGTGCCGGCCTCCTCGCCGTTCAGCGCCCGCGCCTGGCAGGCCGCGCCGTCGCGCGCGAGTTCGCTCCAGCTGGTGACGCTGATCACCTCGGCCGCAATGCCCTCGGCCTCGAGCTGCTGCGCGGCCTTGACCACCTCGGTCAGGATCGCGCCCGAGCCCATCAGCGTGACCTGGGGCTTCTTCGGCTTGGACGACGCGTCGCGCCAGCCCTCGTAGCGCCAGCAGCCGCGCAGGATGTCGGCCGCGGCCTCGACTGGCACGTCGGGCTGCGCGTAGTTCTCGTTCATCAGCGTGACGTAGTAGAAGACGTCGCGCTGCGCGACCATCATCTCCTGGATGCCGGCGTCGACGATCACCGCCATCTCGCCCGCGAAGCCCGGGTCGTAAGCCTTGCAGTTGGGGATGGTCGCGGCCACCAGGTGGCTGCTGCCGTCCTGGTGCTGCAGGCCTTCGCCGCCCAGCGTGGTGCGGCCCGAGGTCGCGCCCAGCAGGAAGCCGCGCGCGCGCTGGTCGGCCGCGGCCCAGATCGCATCGCCCACGCGCTGGAAGCCGAACATCGAGTAGTAGATGTAGA
>Ga0182008_10002171_pt1 | contig 12483 bp, 9 predicted proteins | sample Sormic07211129_1_FD_120482 | JGI IMG/M metagenome (GOLD analysis project Ga0182008, IMG submission 120482) | Rhizosphere microbial communities from Sorghum bicolor, Mead, Nebraska, USA - 072115-129_1 metaG | ecosystem: Host-associated > Plants > Roots > Rhizosphere | place: USA: Nebraska...
ATGAGCTCCTCGCGGCGAACCCGTTCGACGTGCCGCCGAGCTGGGTCAATCAGCTCGTGCAGGCGTACGGCGAGGCGTATCAGATTCCCGAGAGCGAGCGTGAGAAGTTCGCCTCCGAGTTCCGACCCATGGCCGTGCGGCAGGTTCGTCGCGATCTCGTGATCGAGACGATCGCCGCACGCGAAGGACTCGCGGCAACTGAAGCCGACATCGATGCGCGGGTGGCGGACGTGGCAGCGAAGCGCGGTGCGGAGCCTGGACAGGTGTACGCGTCGTTGCAGAAGGCCGGGCGACTCAAGGAGCTCGAGCGGAGCATCACCGAGGACAAGGTGTTCGCCTGGCTGGGTGAGAAGAACCTGATCGAGCACGCGTAGCGCCGGAGCGTTCCGGAGCCACGCACCCATTTCTCAAGAACGGGAAACGCAGATGTCCATCTACCCCCCGTACGTCATCGAACGGTCGAGCCGTGGCGAGCGCACGTACGACATCTTCTCGCGGCTCCTCATGGACCGCATCATTTTCCTCGGCACGCCGATCAACGATGATGTCGCCAACATCATCATTGCCCAGCTGCTGTTCCTCGATGCGGACAATCCCGAGCGCGACATCAACATCTACATCAACTCCCCGGGCGGCAGTGTGAGCGCGGGCATGGCGATCTACGACACAATGCAGTTCCTCAATGCGCCGATCCGCACGATCTGCATGGGGATGGCGGCGAGCATGGGCGCGTTCCTGCTCGCGGCTGGCGGTGCCGGCAAACGGATGGCGCTTCCGCACGCACGAATCATGATCCACCAGCCCTCGGGTGGTGCGCAGGGCACGGCGGCCGACATCGAGATTCAGGCGCGCGAGATCCTGTATCTGCGCGCGAAGATGAACGAGCTCATGGCGAAGCACACCGGCCGCCCTGTCGAACAGATCGAGCGAGACATCGATCGGGACCGCTTCATGAGCGCCGAAGAAGCGAAGGAATACGGCATCATCGACGCGGTCATTGCCCAGGAACGAGCACTTGTTGCCACGGAGAAGAAGGCGGTCTTGTGAAATCATTCACAAGCCTGTCAAGTCGTTGACCCGCTCGCGTGGGGCGTGTTAACTAATAGCGCCTCCCCGTCCCCTGTTGCTGTTCGGCTCCCCGTATGAACCGCTCATCCTCGCTTCGCGGATGCCCATGAGTCACGATAAACACCTGCGTTGTTCTTTCTGCGGAAAATCCAAGGATTCCGTCCGGAAGTTCATCTCGGGCCCTTCGGTCTACATCTGCAACGAGTGCATCTCCCTCTGCAACGAGATCCTGGCGGAGGACGAGGAGAGAGAGGTAGCGGAAGCGATCACCCAGGTCCCGACGCCGCAAGAGATCAAGGATGTGCTCGACCAGTACGTCATCGGGCAGGAACGGGCGAAGAAGGCACTCGCGGTCGCGGTTTACAACCACTACAAGCGGATCAACTGCACCAGCGGGCGCGACGAGGATGTCGAGCTCGACAAGTCGAACATCCTGTTGATGGGTCCCACAGGCGTTGGCAAGACGCTCCTGGCCCAGACGCTTGCACGCATTCTCGACGTCCCCTTCACGATCGCCGACGCCACCACCCTCACCGAGGCCGGCTACGTCGGCGAAGACGTCGAGAACATCCTCGTGCGCCTGCTCCAGGCCGGTGAGTTCAACGTGGCCGAGTGCGAGCGCGGCATCGTGTACATCGACGAGATCGACAAGATCGCGCGAAAGAGCGAGAACCCGAGCATCACGCGCGATGTGTCCGGCGAGGGCGTGCAGCAGGCGCTCCTCAAGATCCTCGAGGGCACCGTTGCATCGGTTCCACCACAGGGCGGACGCAAGCATCCGCAACAGGAATACATCCAGATCAACACGAAGGACATTCTCTTCATCTGCGGCGGCGCGTTCGACGGCCTCGAGAAGATCATCGAGGCGCGCACCGGGCGCCGCCAGATCGGATTCACCAAGGAAGAGCTGGCGAACGGCAAGGCGAGCGATCTGGCGAAGAATCCGTTTGCGGACGTCGAGCCGGACGATCTGCTGCGCTATGGACTCATCCCGGAGCTGGTCGGCCGCCTTCCGGTGACCGTCGCCCTCGAGGCGCTCGACGCGGACTCCCTCGTGCGCATCCTCAAGGAGCCGAAGAACGCACTCACGAAGCAGTACACGAAGCTCTTCGAGCTCGAAGAGGTGAAGATCACCTTCGACGAGGCTGCACTTCGCGGCGTGGCGCAGCGCGCGCTCAAGCGCGGCACCGGTGCGCGTGGGCTGCGCGCGATTCTCGAGGAGCTCATGACGGACGTCATGTTCGATCTTCCGAGCCGCGACGACATCACGGAGGTCAAGATCACGGAGGCGTGTGTGCTCAATGGCACGCCGCCGCTGCTCGAGATCTCTCCCAAGCGACAGAAAAAGGAAGCCTGACCCGCTCGGCGTCGGCTGGATGAAGAAAACGGGGATGCCGGATCGGCATCCCCGTTTCGCGTCCATGTTGCGCGACGGCTGATCTCACTGCGTCATCGTCGCGCTCGGCATTTCGTGGACCGATGCTCGATCGGCCGCGCCTCGACGAGCGGAAACCGTATTCACGGGTGTCGGACGCTCGGTGCTTCTCAAATACGCATTCTGATCGTGATGGAGGGCGCCGGAGGGGAGCGCATTCCAATAGCCGCGCAGATCGTCCCGAATGCGATCGACGTAGAATCTCGGGATCGTGGTCGACTCGCCTTCGAAGAACGCGCGCATCGGAAGGTCCGTCTCGAGATGCTTTCGCAGCGTGCGGTAGTAGACGAGCCGCTGTCGGCCTTCGCCCGCGTACGCGCGGATCACGTTCAACGTGCGCGGAATCATCATGCGGTTGGCCTTGAATCGACGCGCCACCGCGCGCGCTGAGAACGAGTGCCGCGTGAGGTCGATCATGTGCTCGTAGAAGCGCGACCACGCGTAGTTCTTCGGCCGGACGTTCATCGCGCCGTGATTGTCCAGGAAGTGATGCGGGAACGACAGCACGCGTCCGTCGCGCTGGAACTCGAGATTTAGCGGCGCCGCGCGTCCGAACGCCGTGAGGAGCGAATACGCGGGAAAGGCACCCGGCACGAGATCGACGAACTTTTTCGTCAGCGCGAACGGCTCGGGCCCCTCGTCACAGTCGAGGCCGAAAACGAAGTTCGTCTGCACGTACGGGATGTAGCGCAAAATCATGTTCACGTGCTCCGCCACCTGGCGCACCTTGTCCTCGCCGAAGGTACTTCCGGTGCGCGACTTGTTGCCGAGCGAGAACCACGATTCCACTCCCGGAAGCATCGCGAGGAATCCGTTCTTCTGAAGCCGTTGCAGACGAGGCTCGGACAGCAGCGACAAGCTGCTCTCCGCCACGAAGTGCACGCTGCCGGGAGGCACCGCCTCCTCGATCACGCCGAGCATCTCGTCGAAGCGCACGCCGAAGTTGGGATCCTGCCAGCCCACGCGCGGTTTGTCCATCACGGTGCGCAGAAAGCGGAGATCGGTCGCGAGCTGATCGTACGACATCGCTTGATAGTCGACCGTCGAATCGATGCAGAACGAGCACGTGTACGGGCAGCCGAGGCTCGCGATCATCGGGACGAGCTTGAACATCTTCGCTTTTTCGAGCGTGGGCGCGATGAACTTCCAGCGCTCCTGCGCTCCAGGTAGCTGCCTCGGTTGGCGCGACGCGCTCATTTGCGTGCCCACGGGGCGATGTTGCGCGCGCTCCCGGATCACGTCTCGAACGGTATCGTGATCGGTGAAGCCGAGCACATAGTCGAAGAAGCGCGCGGCATCTTCGGGATAGCAGCGGGCGTGCGGGCCGCCGAGCACGGTGACCGCGCCGCGCGTACGGAACAGCGCGCTGATGGCGTACGAGAGCTGCGCGGCCTCGGTGAACGCGCCGACGAACAGCACGTCGATGTCCTTTGGCAGCACATTGGAGAGAACTTCGGCGCCGGTGTAACAGACGTAATGGACCTCGTGTCCATCCTGCTCGCACCAGACGGCGATCGCCTGGGGCATGACGCTGGCGAAGTTGGGATTCATGATTCGGGACCAGAGCGCGGTGGAGGGCGCGCGCGCCACCAGGTCCAGTATTCCTATGCGAAGTCGACGCATGGTGCCTCGTTTCCCACTACCACTGACGTGGGAAGGTGCGATGTGCGCGTGTGGGAGGCGACCGTCGGCGCCGGCGCACGAGGAATGGTACGGCAGTGCGTTCTAGGGGAGCCGAAACGACTCCTCCCCGCAGCATTGCGTATAGTAACGTACGGTACCAACCGTTCACAGGGTGAAGTGCCGACATCTCACCCCGCCCCGTAATTCGCTCCGATGAGAGCGAGCTGCTACGCCGTACTACCGCACCGTGCTACTGCACCATGTCGTGCGCGCCCACGCTCGCGATGTCGCGCTGCACGTCCGCGTTGAGCGGGTCGAGCTTCGGCCACTCCTGCACGTCGTCGGGCACGAACGCCCCGGCCATCGAGGCCATGCCTCCCTGCCTGATCACGTGGCCCGTGGGATTGTCGTAGCGCGCGATCACGCGATAGCGATGGTTCGGCAGAAGCGGCAGCCCCTCCTCGTGGAAGCCGAAAACGCGCTTCCCGAGCGTGATCAAGTGCCCATCGCTCGTGAGCTTCGTGTCGAGGCGCACCAGCACCTTCCCGTTTTCGGCATCCTCGAGGCGCACCGAGCGCGCGTAATCGTGCACGTGGCCACCGAGCGCGAGGAGCGATCCCCCGATCGGCATCGTGAACGCCGAACTTTTCTCCGAGCGACCGGGGGGTAGATCCCACGCCGATGTCCCGCCGATGATGCAGTTCACGTCGGCGAAGAACGGCATCACGTTGATCGGATGCGCGTGACCGGCGGGAATCCACGGCAGCGTCACGATGACGTACGCGCGCTCGACGGTCTTGCCGTCCACATCGTGAAAGGCGGAGTAGAGTCCCAGTGTGTCGCCGCGCGCGAGCGGGACGCCGACGCCGCCCGGCAGCGAGACCCGGGGCGTTTCCTTCCCCACCGCCATGAGGCGCTCCACCATCGGATAGAGGAGCTCGCGCCGGCTGTAGTTCGCGAGACCAACGTGGTGCACCATTCCGCGTGCCAGCGCGGTTCCTCCGGCGGCATCCCCATCGCACAGCTGCACGCTGTAGCCACGCACCCACCCGTTCACCGGCCATGCGACGCGCAGCACCGGCGTATCCATCATCATCATGTCGTCTGACTCGTGCGCCATCGCGGCGATGCGAAACGGGCCTGCGATGATCCGGATCTCGCGCCTGATGCTGTCGACCTGCACGGCGGACGCGGACATGTCCATGCCCGGCATCGTCGCGGCGCCGCCTGACTCAGGGACACTGGCGCGGAGCACGGGGCCTGCGGGACAGCCGCGCTCACCGGCCTGAGCCGCGGCACGCGATGACGCAACGACGAGGAGCAGAGTAGCCAGACGCCGCATGCACGCCTCCAAGGGGGGTCGAGTATCACGACCATGTCGTGAAGGCCGTTCAGCCCCCGTCCACGCCGTGCGACAAAGATGCACCCGTGCGCACGGAATTGTATCCATCCATACCACGACGCGGTTAATCGCCGCATGAGGCCTATATTGGAGGCATGGCCATCACGCTTACGCGCGACGAGGAGCAGTTCCAGCTCGACGATCGGCTGCCCGTGCTCCCTCTCAGGGATGTCGTGATCTTCCCGTACATGGTGATCCCGCTGCTCGTCGGGCGCGCGGCATCGCTCGCGGCCGTCGAAGCCGCGCTCGCCGGCGATCGCTGGATCTTCCTCGTCGCGCAGCGCGCAGCGGACACGCAGGATCCGGCGGCAGCCGACCTCTTTCGCGTAGGCGTCGCCGGGCGTGTACTGCAGGTGGCGCGGCTTCCCAACGGCACCACGAAAGTGCTGTTCGAGGGCGTCGCTCGCGCGAAGGTCACGCGCTATGCGCCGAGCGACAAGGTGCTTCGCGCCATGATCACGCCCTTTGCCTTCGACGAGTCTGCGAGCGGTGCCGATGAGCGTGCGATGGCACGCCGCGTCGTCACGCTCTTCGAGGAGTACGTCGCGCTGCATCGCCGCCTCCCCGCCGAAGTCGTCGCTCTCGTGCAGGGCACCGAGGCGCGCGAGAAGCAGGCGTTCGCGATCGCTGCGCACATGCTCGTGCGCCTGGACCAGCGACAGGACTATCTGCAGGCCGCGAACATCGGCGCACTGTTCTCGATGCTTGCGGACACGCTCACCGCGGAGATCGAGATTCTCCGCCTCGAGCGCAAGATCGAGGGCGAGGTGCGCGGCTCTCTCTTTCAGAATCAGCGCGAGTTCTATCTGCAGGAGCAGCTCAAGGCGATTCATCGTGAGCTCGGCCAGGATGACGGCGACGGCTTCGAAGAGCTGACCGCGGCGCTCGAGAAGAAGCAGCTCCCGCCGGCGGTGCGCGAGCGCGCCGACCGCGAGCTGCGCAAGCTGCGGCGCACGGCGCCCCTCTCGCCCGAATCGACCGTCGCGCGCAACTACCTCGATTGGATCGTCGCTCTTCCGTGGACGGAGCGCAGCGACGATGTCGTCGATGTTTCGCATGCGCAGGCGGTGCTCGATGAGGACCACTTCGGCCTCACCGACGTGAAGGACCGCATCCTCGACTACATCGCGGTGCTCGCACTCGTCGGCAAGCTCGAGGGACCGATCCTCTGCCTGGTCGGCGCGCCCGGCGTCGGCAAGACATCGCTCGGACGCTCGATTGCCCGTGCGCTCGGACGCACGTTCGTGCGCATGTCGCTCGGCGGTGTGCGCGATGAGGCCGAGATTCGCGGCCATCGCCGCACCTACATCGGATCGCTGCCCGGCCGCGTGATCCAGGCGATGCGCCGAGCCGAGGTCGTGAATCCCGTGATCCTGCTCGACGAAGTCGACAAGATGGGACAGGACTGGCGCGGCGATCCCTCGAGCGCGCTGCTCGAGGTGCTCGATCCGGAGCAGAACACGGCGTTCAACGATCACTATCTCGAGGTCGACTACGATCTCTCGCAGGTCCTGTTCGTCACCACGGCGAACTCGCTCGCGCAAATCCCGGAGCCGCTGCGCGACCGGATGGAGATCATTCGCCTTCCGGGATATGTCGATCACGAAAAGCACGCGATCGCGCGCCAGTTTCTGGTGCCGAGACAGCTCGCGGCGCACGGACTCGATCCGAAGCTCGTGACCTTCGACGCAGACGTGATCCCCGCGGTGACGCGCCTCTACACGCGCGAAGCCGGGGTGCGCGAGCTCGAGCGGCGGGTTGCACGGATCGCGCGCAAGCTCGCGCGGCGCGCGGCTGCCGCGAAGCAGCTCGCGCCCGAGCCGATGCACGTCGCCGTGTCGGACCTCAAGGAGCTGCTCGGCGTGCCGCCGTTCGAGGCAGAGGAGCAGACGCTGGACGACAAGGTCGGCGTTGCGACAGGGCTCGCCTACACCTCGGTGGGCGGCGACCTGCTCGAGATCGAGGTGGCCGTGGTGCGTGGACGCGGGCGACTGCAGCTCACGGGCACGCTCGGTGATGTGCTCAAGGAGTCCGCGAACGCGGCGATGACGTACGCGCGCTCGCGCGCATCGATGCTCGGCATCGACCCCGAGTTCCCGAAGACGCGCGACATCCACGTGCACCTGCCGGCGGGCGCGACTCCAAAGGATGGTCCATCGGCGGGAATTGCCATCGCGGCGGCGCTCGTAAGTGCGCTCACGGGCGCACCCGTGCGCGGCGACACGGCGATGACCGGCGAGGTGACGCTGCGCGGTCGCGTGCTGCCGATCGGCGGGCTCAAGGAGAAACTGGTGGCTGCGCGCCGCGCGGGGATCACGCACATCATCATCCCCGAGGGGAACGCGCGCGAGATCGAGGAGATCCCGGTGGACATTCGCGAGGGACTGCACTTCCATCCGGTTTCCACCATGGATGAGGTGCTCGCGCTCGCGATCCGCGACGCGCGCGTGCCGGCGCAACCGGCGATGGCGGCGCCCATCGCGCATTGAACGACGCTGCACGAGTGGAAGACCCGCTGGTCATTCGCGACATCGAGTTCCTCGGCGGCATGGCATCGCCGTCGGGATGGCGGCCACCGGATCTCACGCTCCCGGAGGTCGCGTTCAGTGGCCGGTCGAACGTGGGAAAGTCGTCGCTCCTGAACGCGCTGGTCAAGCGAAAGGCGCTGGCCCGAGTGAGCAAGACGCCGGGGAAGACGCGCGAGATCAACTTTTTTCGCGTGAACCGGCAGTTCGTGCTGGCGGACCTCCCCGGCTACGGATACGCGCGAGTCGCCAAGGCGACGCGCGTGCAGTGGCGGCCGCTCATCGAGGGATATCTGCGCGTCAGCGCACAGCTCCGCGGCGTCGTGCAGCTCATCGACTCACGCCATCCGCCCTCCGCGGACGATCTCCAGATGTTCGAGTTCCTCGCGGAAATCGGGGCTCCGACGGTGGTGGTGCTGACCAAGATCGACAAGCTGCGCACCACGGAGCTGAAGCAGCGCATCATCTCGCTCACGACCGCGCTCGGCCTGGAGGAGGAGCAGGTGATCCCGTTCAGCAGCGTGACCAAGGTGGGACGGGATGAGCTTGCCGCGGCCGTGGTGGAGCTGGTGGCGCAGCCATCGTGGCGTGCTGCCGCCGCTCCCGAGGAAGCTCCCGCGCCCGATGTGTAAGGTGCGTGCGGCATGTGTAACTTTGGGCTGAAGTCGTCGAACCAACCTCACACCAAGCCATCCATGGCTATCTACCCGCTACGCAAGCTTCCGTCGCAGGCAGCGCTTCCCGTGATCGACGCGTGGGTCGAGCAGCTCGACCACGAGCTTGCCTCTGGGCAGGCGAATCGAGCGGAGATTTGTCGACGTGCGCTCTGCGACCTGACCTTTCCCGCCTACGCGAGCTCCTACGAGACGGCTGTGAATGACGAGAAGCTGCCGCTCGCGACTCGTGCGTCGCTGCTCTCGCTGGACCCGCGCAACATCACGCTCGAGCCGGAATACTACGCCGAGTGCGATGACCAGAAGTTCCAGCGCGTGAAACCGCTGCTGTGGCTCTGGTACAGCTACGATCGCACGGTGATGGGAGGACAGAATGTCGAGGCCGGTGTACGGCTTCGCAGAATGCTCGCGAAGTACATCTTCAAGCGCTGTGGGGAGCGCTTCAAGTCGTTCCAGAACGTCGAGTTCTCATTCGGGTACAACATGGAGGTGGGCGACGATGTGGTCGTGCACCGAAACGTTTTGCTCGACGATCGCGGTGGAATCGTTCTGGGAAACAAGGTGTCCATTTCCGACTTCGCGAACATCTATTCGCACACGCACAGCATCGTCGACCAGCGCGATGTGACCGATGCGCAGACGCAGCTCGAGGACGGCGTACGAATCACGTATCACGCCACGATCCTCGCGGGCGTGCACGTCGGGTGCGACGCAATGGTCGGCGCGATGGCCGTCGCGACTCGGGACGTGCGGGCGCATCACGTGTATGTCGGGATTCCTGCGAAGAGCGTACGCGTGAAGCCCACGGCACCCGAGCAGAACGATTGCCTGCCCACCGCCCGCGAGCGGCGCAACTCGCAGTGATGCGGTTCATGAGTCCGAGAACGCGGCGCACGGCTGCGTGGCTCGCGCTCATCGCATGCGTGGCGTGCCGTCGCGGGCACGCGCAGGTGACGACTCGTCCGGCGACCGCGTCTCTCGGCGTCGGCGACACGATAACGATACAGGCGCTACTGGCCACGGCTGCGGGTGAGTCGCCCGCGACGGTCGATTGGTCCAGCGACAATGATGCCGTCGCGCGGGTGGACGGCAACGGGCACGTGACCGCGCGCTCCGCCGGCATTACCGGAATCACGGCGCGACGCGGAACGGACTTCGCAACCACGCGCGTGACCGTCTCACCGGACATGCCGCGCGGCCAGCAGAACACGGTCGCCTCGCTCACCACTGCGCGCGCTCTCGCGCCGGCCCCCGCACCGCCACCCACTCCCGCGCGCGCGGCGCCATCGGCCGCGCCTTCGACTCCGCCGGCGGCGGCGGCCAAGTCTCAAAGCGCACCCGCCGTCGCTGCGCGACCCGTGGTCGCCTCGTCGGGTCGGATGGCTCCGATGGCCAGACGTTCGGCGCGCTCACCGCACTTCGCGCACATCAGTGTCTTCTACACCGATTTCTATGCTCGCTACGCGTCGCCGAGCGATCAGCGTGCCGTCTTTGCATTTCTCGGCCCGCGTATCGATGCGGTGATGTCGGGACCTCGCGACCAGTGGAAGGCGATCGATCCGACGATCCTCTATTTTCCGTACGCGCTGCAGTTCACGGTTCCTGTGCCCGGCCCGAAGACTGCGCACGATGACATCGCGAGCGGCTACTTCGCGGACATGCAGAGCTGGTATCAGGCGCACGGCAATTACGACATCGAGAATGCGTTTCTCCATCGCGGCGGGCACGACGAGGCGCATCGCGTGCAGTTGAAGATCTGGGACTCCATGCGCTACGTGGTGAACCCGGCGGATCCCGGACAACGCGCGTATCAGGTGGATCGGCTTTCGCGCGTCGCGCAGGGACAGGACGGAGTTTTTCTGGACGAGTTCGGCGGCGGAATGAGCGGTGCGTCCAAGCCCTCTGACGAGTTCGTGACGTCCGCCGATTACATGGCGGCGGAGACGCAGCTCATATCGCAGGTGCACGACGCGATCAAGCCGCGCTTTCTGCTCATGAACATCGCGGAGTACTGGACTCCCGCCGATTCGGCACTGGTCGTCGCCGCCGGCGGCGCGCACCTGGAGCGCACGAATTTTCCGTTCACCGATCGCCTTCCCAGCCGTTGGACCGAAATCGATCATCTGCTCGCGCAGAACGTGTACACCGAATTCGTCACGCTCTGGACGTACACGGATTGGGTGAACTCGAAGACGTTTCCGTCCTTTCAGGGCGGCATGTATTCGTCTCCGCTGGAGCGCGGACAGCTCGTACAGCTCGCGAGCTACTACATGGCGGTGTCCAAGGATCCTGAGCGCTTTTCGTACGATCAGCAGAACATGTGGAACGTGCGCCCTGACACGGTCTGGATGCCAGCGCTCGAGGCGGATGTCGGGCACCCGCGCGAGGCGCGGCACGTGATCGCGAGCGGCGTCGATGCGGCGGCTCAGAAGTACAGCATCTACGCGCGCGACTTCGATAACGCCTACGTCGTGATTCGTCCGCAGCTCGATTGGCGCAAACAGACCTACGCCGATTCGACCGGCATCACGGTGCCTCTCCCCGCGCCCATGCGGCCCCTCCACCGCGATGGCACGCTCGGCGACCCTGTCAGCAGCGTCACGCTCCGAAATGTCGAGGCGGCGATCCTGTTCAAGTGACGTTTGAACGTTAGCTTCTCTTCAGCCCCGCGCAGACACGCTCGCGCTCTTCTCCCTCACTTCGAGTCGATCATGATTCACAAGCTCTCCGTTGCCGGTACGTTCGTCGCCGTCGCGATTCTCGCAGCCTGCGGTGGGTTCAAATCCGATTGGCCAACCGTGACGGGCGTTTCACCGCAGACGGTCAGCGTTTCCGTCAACTGCATGGCGGAGCAGGCCAAGTCGCTCGGCTACGACGTGCGCGTGGTTGATCACAAGCGCGGTGTGGAGGCCACGCGCAACGACACGAGTGACGTGCGCTTCGTGAACGAGTTCCGGCGCTTCGACGTGATCTCCGCCACCGCGAAGCCGGAGAAAGGGAGCACGCGCATCGATGTCAGGGCTGGTACCCGGTCGCATTATCAGACGCGCCGCGGCACTACTCCAACGGACGAACCGGCATCCGACGCGGCCAAGAAGGACGCGCAGGCGATCGTCACTGCGTGTGGTGGCGGAACGGGCTGAGTCAGAGGGGCGAGGCTGAATCGTTGAGGCGAATCACTCTCGTCCCGGACGTCCCCACTTCGAGTGTGCTGACGGAAGCCGGGTCGACGTCGAAGCAGAGGATGTGATCGAGCGAGATGCGAAGGTAGTGCGCGAGCGCGGACTTGATCACATCGCCGTGCGACACAGCGAGCACGGTGCCGTGAGGATGGCGCTCGCGCAGCGAGTCGATGGCCGCCACCATGCGCACCTGAACCTCGAGCATCAGCTCCCCTCCAGGGACGCGCGTCGCGCTTCGGCGCTCGTTGAATGCGCGCCATCGTGGATGCTCCTGCAGATCGCTGATGTTGCGACCAGTCCACTCGCCAAAATCGATCTCGTTCAACGCAGGCTCGATGCACACGGGGAGTTGATGGGAGGCAGCGATCGCCTCTGCCGTCTCGCGCGCCCGCTCGAGCGGTGAGCTGTAAACCGCGTGCAGTCGTTCCTCGCGCAGACGATCCGCCAGCAGCGCGGCCTGCTCCCTTCCCTCCTCGTTGAGCGACACTCCCGGCTGTCGGCCGAGGAGAATGCTGCCGACGCCATCGCAGAGTGCGTGACGCACCAGGTAGAGGCGCATGATGTGGTCGAGCTC
>Ga0182008_10002174_pt1 | contig 12473 bp, 12 predicted proteins | sample Sormic07211129_1_FD_120482 | JGI IMG/M metagenome (GOLD analysis project Ga0182008, IMG submission 120482) | Rhizosphere microbial communities from Sorghum bicolor, Mead, Nebraska, USA - 072115-129_1 metaG | ecosystem: Host-associated > Plants > Roots > Rhizosphere | place: USA: Nebraska...
CGAGTTAATGATCGTTCCCACGCTCTGCGTGGGAATGCCGCCATGGACGCTCTGCGTCCGCTGTTGAGGCTGTGACGCGGAGCGTCACGGGATGCATTTCCACGCAGAGCGTGGGAATGATCGGGCGGGGTTACACCATCCCCACCTGCTTCAACTCACTCTTCAGATACGCGTAGTAGATCGGCCCCGCCACCACACCCGGCAGGCCGAACGCGGCCTCGAACACCAGCATCGCCAAGAGCAACTCCCACGACTTGGCACTGATCTGCCCGCCGACGATGCGCGCGTTGAGGAAGTACTCGAGCTTGTGGATGACGATCAGGTAGCCCAGCGCTGCCATCGCCACCCAGATCGACAGCGACAGGCCGACGATGGTGATCAGGGTGTTCGACATCAGGTTGCCGATCACTGGCAACAGGCCGAGCAGGAAGGTCAGGACGATCAGGGTCTTGGTCAGCGGCAGCTTGATGCCGAACATCGGCAGCACCACCGCCAGGAAGATCCCGGTGAAGAAGGTGTTGAGCAGGGAAATCTTGATCTGCGCGAACACAATGTTGCGAAAGGCCTGGACCAGCAGGTGCAGGCGATCGAACAGTGCGGCGGCCAGCGGCTTGCGCTTGGTCAGGTCGGGAATGCGCTGCAAGGCGATGATCGCGCCCAGCACCATGCCAATCAGCAGCGTCACGAACATGTGCGCCGCGTCCTTGCCCACCAGCTGCAAATCGCTGAGGTGCTTGCTGATCCATTCGCCAATCGCCACCCGGAACTCGGCGGCGCTGGCCGGCAGATAGGCGTCGATGAACGGCGGCAATTGCCCGCGTGCGCGGTCGACCACGCCCATGAATTTGTCCAGGGAAGCCCCGGGATTTTCTGCTTCGTGCAGCAGGAAGCTGATGGCGCCGGCGAAAACCAGCGCCAGCACACTGACAATCAACGTCCCCAGCAACGCCACTGCCAGCCAGCGCGCACGGCGCCCTTCGATCAACCGCTGCAACTGCGGGGTGAGCATGTTGACCAGTTCGAACACCAGCAACCCGGCCAGCAGGCTGGGCAGCAATCGCAGCGGGATAACCAGCAGCAGTCCGCCAAAAATAATGACCCAGCTGATGACCAGCAAAACTTGACGCTGAGAAAACGTTGGCATACAGCCTCAAAACGAACGGCGTAAAAGGATTGGCAGTCTGCCAGCGATCCGGTGTCAGCACTAGGGATTGTGTGGGGCGACCTTGGTCTGGGTTCTGGCTATTTTTTCTTCAGGCAATCGCTCATGAACGCCTTGCGCTCATCACCCTTCAAGGCCTTGGTGGCGGCATCGGCATTGCAGGTTTTCATTTTCTCTTGCTGCGGGGTCAAGGCTTTGCCGGCATCGTTGGCCGCCGGGGTGGCCTTGAGGCAATTGCTCATGAAGGCTTTGCGTTCATCGCCCTTGAGGGTTTTGGCAGTCGCCTCGGCGTTGCAGGTGGTCATCTTGTTCTGTTGGTCAGTGGCGGCGAAGCCCTGGGAACAGAGCAGCAAACCGATCATCAATAAAGGGGCACGCAACATTTGCATGGAGTTTTCTCCTTATCGCCGCACCAAGGGGAACGGCCTTGCTCTGGAGTGTAGACAACGCCTGTTACACCTTCCTGTTCGTCAAATGACTGCGTCGATACTGCTCCGGCGTGCTCCCGGCTTGACGCTGGAACATCGCGATAAACGCCGAACCGGTGCTGTAGCCCATGTCGAAGGCAACGTCCTGGACACTGCGGTTGCTGTCCAGGGCCTCGATGGCGGCGAGAAAACGCACGCGCTGGCGCCACTCGCCGAAGCTCATGCCCAACTCACGCACGAACTGCCGCGCCAGGGTGCGCTCACTGACATGAATCTGCGCGGCCCAATCCGCCAGGGGCCGGTTATCCCCGGGTTCGGCCTGCAAGGCTTCGAGGATACTCAGCAACCCGGCACTGCGGGCGTAGGGTAAATAGCACTCATGCACCGGCGCCTGCTTCAGTTGATCGACCAGCACTTGGGCCAGACGTTGGTCTGCCTCCTGCCTCGGCACCTTTACGTCCCGGGCAGCGAAGTCCTTGAGGATTGCCTTGAGGATGTCGCTGATGGCGAGGGTGCAGGCTTGTTGCGGTAAATCGGCGCACATCGTCGGCGCCAGGCACACCGCTCGATAATTGATCGGCTGATGGCTGTAAAAGCTGTGCTCAGTCTCGGGCGGCACCCACACTGCGTACTGCGGCGGCGACATGAAGCGGCTGCCGCCAATCTCCATGTGCAACACACCATGTGCCGAGTATTCCAGCGTGCCCCACGGATGCCGGTGGGCCGAGGCAAAGCGGTGCGCATCGAAATCGGCGTAGCGGAAATACACGGGGGCAGGCAGTTCGCTGAAATCCAGCAGGTCGATGTGTTTACGGGTCATGCTGTCCGGATTCAGGGGCAGGTTGTCTGGATTGAAGTATAGGCTCGTATCCAGACAGAGGATAATTGCCCTTCATTAACGTTCTGGTTTTTCCCGATGCAATACGCTTATCCCCTGTTGGCCATCTTTATCTGGGCCGGCAACACCGTGATCACCAAAATGTCGGCCGGGGCGATCTTCCCCGCCGAGATCGGATTCTACCGCTGGCTGCTCGCCGGTTTGTTGTTCACACCTTTCATGCTCAAACCGGTGATCGCGCACTGGCCAGCGATTCGCCCGAACCTGGGCAAGATTTTCATCCTCGGCGTGCTTGGCATGGCGGTCTATCAGAGCCTGGCGTACTTCGCCGCGGCCCTGACCTCAGCCACCAACATGGGCATCATCCTGTCCTTGATGCCGCTGATGTCGCTGGCCATGGCGATCATCAGCCTCGGCCAGCGCCTGACCGCCGGCGCACTGGCCGGTGCGGTGCTGTCGTTTGCCGGGGTGTTGGTGGTGGTGTCCTCCGGCAGCCTCGGCTTGCTGCTGGAACACGGCGTGAACCTGGGCGACGCGATGATGCTGGTGGCAACGCTGGCCTACGCGGTCTACAGCACCCTGTTGAAAAAATGGCAGCTGAAATTGCCGCCGCTGGTGTTGCTTTACTTGCAGGTGCTGGTGGCGGTAGTGGTGTTGTTTCCGCTGTTCCTCGCGTCAGCGAAAGTCGGTCCGACTTTGCACAATATTCCGCTGGTGCTGTATGCCTGCCTGTTGGCTTCGATGGTCGCGCCACTGGCATGGATGCAGGCGGTGGTGCGCTTGGGGCCGAGTCGGACGGTGATGTTTTTCAATTTGCTGCCGGTGATTACTGCGCTGATCGCGGCGGTGGTGCTGCGTGAGCAGCTGGCGCTGTATCACTTGGTGGGCGGGGTATTGACGTTGGGTGGGGTGATTGTTTCCGAGCGTTGGACCACCGTGTTAGGCCGCAAGGTCAGCGTTGCCTGATTTGCCGCCATCGCTGGCAAGCCAGCTCCCACAGGTTTTCGGTTGCTCACAGAAATCACATCCGACACAAAACCTGTGGGAGCGTGGCTTGCCCGCGATGAACGATAACGCGATCTAAAGCCCGGCCGCTTTCAGCCGCGCCGCATGCTCCAAAAACAAACGTATCGGCTCGGCGCCCTTGCCGACCAATCCCAGTGACTGATTGACGATGTCGAAGTGATCCAGCGGAAAATCGTCGCCAATCACCGTTCCCAGGTGCGAGCTGTAGCGGCCGACCATTCCGTCGCAATGTCCGGCTTCGCGCACGAAGGTTTTGGCGAACAACCGGCAACTGCGGTTGGTGCCATCGAACAGGTTGCGCCCGCGATCGGTCTTGCCTGGTTGCAAGGTCCCGGACCAGGAGTAGTAACGCACCCCGTTCACTTCTTCCGGGCCGTGCCCGCCCCACGTCTCGGGCAGGCCCTGTGGATAACGCTGATTGAACAGCGCGACGCCTTCTGTGGTAAGTGAATGGTGCGATCCATGAACGTCCACCGGCAACTTCGGCCCGTGATAACCGGTATCGAGCAGACACATCAAGGCATTGATCACTCGCAACAACCCGCTCAGCAAGCGGCCCTTGAGGCTGTCATGGGCATAGTGCCGGTGCAGGTAATCGGCCAGCTCCGAACCATGGTTCGGGCCCGCGACCGAAGTGACCGAGGCGACCAGGTCCGGACGTTTGGCCGCCGCGTATCGGGCGGTCAGCGAGCCCTGGCTGTGGCCGATCAGGTTGACCTTGTCGGCCCTGGTCTCGCGCAGAATCTCTTCGATCCGCGCCAGCAATTGCTCACCACGTACCTCGTTGGAATTGAGCGGCGACACCTGCACCGCGAACACCACGGCACCACCACGACGCAGCGCCTCGACGATGCCGTACCAGTACGGGTAGAGCACCAGACGGATAAACCCGAGCATTCCCGGGACCAGCACCATTGGATAACGCGGGGCAGAACCTTGCGACATGGGCGGACATCCTTGTGATCGAGAGGTGACGCAAGGCGTGATGCAAGACACCCGCCAAGCATCGCCAGCGAACATGACAACTCGACGACCAGTCTATGACATCCCGCCTACTTCAGCCCCGCCACTCCCGCCACGATCAGCCCCACCGACAGCAACTTGACAGCGGTCAGGCTTTCACCCAGCAACACAAACCCGAGAAACACCGTGCCCAGCGAACCAATGGCAGTCCAGATCGGGTAGGCGATGCTCACCGGCAACTCACGCATGGCCAGGGTCAGGAAGTAGATCCCGGCCACCGCCGCCACCACGGTGATCAGCGATGGCCAGAGCCGGGTGAAGCCCTCGGCGTACTTCATGCCCATGGCGAACGTGACTTCGAACCCGGCGGCGATCAGTAAAAACAGCCAGGCCATCTAGAACTCCCTGGCCAGCGCCAGCAAGCGCTGTTCGGCCTCGGCGGCGGACACCGCGAAGGTCCGCGCCTCGGACTCCTCGCCCTCGGCGGCGACCACGGTGACGTCGGTGATGCCAATGAACCCCAACACTGTGCGCAGCAACGTGTCGGCGTGATTCATGGCTTCCAGCTCACCGCCAGGGCCAAAACCGAAGCCGCCACGGCTGCTGATGATCAGCGCCTTTTTGCCCTGCACCAAGGGTTCGTATTGAGCCACGCCATTGTCCAGCGTGTGATTGAAGGTCAGGCCGAGCCGCACGATCTGATCGATCCATGCTTTGAGGCCGCTAGGCACGCTGAAGTTGTGCATCGGTGTAGAAATCACCAGCACATCGTGGCCGAGCAACTCCCCGACCAGCTCATCGCTGAACGCCAGATCCGCTTGCATCGACAAGGGGCGGGCCTCGGGCTCGGGATAAAATGCCGCAGCCACGAATGCTTCGTTGACCGGCGGAATCAACGCCCGACCCACTTCCCGGCGAGTCAATTGCACCTGCGGATTGCGCGCCTGCAACGCCGAAAGAAACACCTCGGCCAATCGCCGCGAGTGCGAACGTTCACCTCGTGGGCTGGCATGCACTGCAAGAATTTTACTCATCTGAATCTCCTCAAGGTCTAGACTGAAAACACAAGTGGCTGCAGATTGACGCGGACTGCCTCAGTCATTCAAATGAGCAAAAATCAGTCGGGATGAATCCATTTCATCCGTGGAGAAATCAATGTTTGCTTCGTTGCCGCTGACTGCCTTGCGCGCCTTTGAATCCGCCTCACGCCTGCTTAGCTTCAAGGCGGCCGCCGAAGAACTGTCAGTGACACCCACGGCGGTGTCCCATCAGATCCGCTCACTGGAAACCTGGCTCGGGGTGCCGCTGTTCGAGCGCCTGCCCCGCCGGGTGCGCCTGACCGAATGCGGCGAACGGCTGTTCCGCAGCCTGCACGGTGCTTTTCTCGATGTGGCACAAAGCGTCGATACCCTGCGCCCGCAACGCAGCGGAACCAGTCTGACGATCTCCACCACCGCTGCTTTCGCCGCCCTTTGGCTGGTCCCTCGCCTGGGACGTTTCTATGCCCGGCACCCGAATATCAACGTACGCCTGGACACCCATTGCGAAGTTATCGACCTGCATCAGGACGCCAGCGTCGATCTGGTGGTGCGCTACAGCCTCGAAACATATCCCCATCTTTATGGTTCATGCCTGTTCGATGAGTCCTTCGGCGTCTACGGCTCGCCAGAACAGGTGGCGCTGGCGTCAACCCGAGCACCGACGCTGATCAGCGTGCATTGGCACAACTCCAAGCTCTATGCCCATGGCTGGGAGGCCTGGTGCGCGCAGTCCGGCGAAACCTGGCTGGCCGGCCAACCCGCCGTGCGCGAATACGACGAAGAGCATTACGCCCTGCAAGCGGCCATCGCCGGGCAGGGCCTGGTGTTGGCGAGCAATATCCTGGTGTCGGAAAGTGTGGCCAGCGGATTGTTGCTGGCTTATCGCGGTGACGTGCAAGTGGATGGCGCCGGTTACAGCGCGTTATGCGTGCCGGGACGCGAGCGGCATCCACCGGTGCGGGCGTTTTTTGCGTGGTTGAGGGAGGAGGCGCTGGCGTCGGGGCATGCCTTGGCATGAAGACCGGACGCAGTCACTGCAAATCCGCCACTGCGAGCAGGCTCGCTCCGGCAGGGGAGCTGCTCGCGATGAGGCCCTGCAGGCGCCCGATTATTTTGTCGGTTTGACGGTCACCGGCGCCTTGCCCGATTTCATCTGTTCCAGCAACGGCGCGCACTGATTCGGCTCTCCGCCACTCGGTGCCACCAACGCCAGCAGCCCCGCTGCGGGTGCAGCAATCACCCCCAACGCCACCATCCCGGCCCCGCGCAACATCAACGGCACTGCTTTCACACCTGCATCCGGCTTGATGAACTTGCCACGCACGTACAGCGGCGAACGCAACGAAATCAAACGCCAGCCCTTGGACTCCGGCGTGATGGTCAAGTCCAGTTGCTCAGTGGCCATGTTCGCTGTGCCATCGATATAGATGATCGCGTTCTCGGTATCGAAGACGAACAGGCGCGTGGTCGCCAGACCATTCTTGATGTCGAAGTCAGAGGCTGCGCAGTTGATCTTCACTTCCTTGTCACCGAAAATTTTGCCGACCACGTAGTTACCGACGTTCAACCCCGCCAACTCCATCAATTCGCGGCTGATGGCGCCATCGTTGATCAGCATTTTCAAGTTGCCGTTGGCACTGCCCAACAACGCGGCCACCGAATTGCCGCGACCGGTGATGTCGGCGTCGCCATTGAGCTCGCCGAAACTGGTTTTCATCGGCTCGAAGGTCGGGAACAACTGCTTGAGCTTGAAACCGCGAGCAGTGATTTTCGCCCGCCCTTCCAATGGCTCGGTGTGACCATTCAGACGAATCTGCGCCTCCAGGTTACCGCCAGCCACACCGAAGCGCAGCGGTTCGAGACTGAGCACGCCATCGGTCAGCACCAAGTGCGTGTAGAGATCGTTGAAGGGCAGTTTTTCGCTATGAACGATGCGTTTGCCGGTGAACTCGACGTCGGCATCCATATCGCGCCAGCGGTCGGTCTTGAACGCTTCGACCGGCAGCACTTTGTCCGCCGGCTGTTTGCTGTCGCCGCCACGGGCTTTCTGCTTGGCATTGGAGTCGGCACCGATCAGTGGGGCCAGGTCAGCAAACAGCAGTTGGTTAGACAGCAACGAGCCGCTGAGCTTTGGTCGTGGCTGACCCGCGACGTAAGTCAAATCGCCGTGGATGTCACTTTCGCCAATCTTGCCGTTGAATGCTTCATAACGGAACACCGCACCGCCAGGCTCATGCAACTTGGCGATCAAGTGGCCGTCAGTGGCGTATGGCGGCGTATCCGGCAAGGTAACGCCGGTCAACGGGTAGAGATTACCCAGGCTGGTGCCGGCCAGTTTGAGCTGCAAGTCCAGAGCGCCCAGGCTCATCGGATCGGTCAGGGTGCCGGCCAGTTCGACGCTGGTATCGCCGATTTTCGCCTGTGCCTGAAGTGGAAATGGCCTGGTCGCATCCTGCAGCGCCAGCAGACCACCGATCTTGCCTTGACCGGCGAGTGTCTGGCCGTGGTATTGGCCTTTGACCTTCAGGCCAAACGCGTAGTCCATCGGCGCGGCGCCCCGCTGCGAAGCGTTTTTCGCGGCTTTGTCACCGACGATGTCACTGAAGGGAATCGGCTTGCCCAACGGGTCGATCAACAAGTCGAGCTGCGTCTTCAGGTTTTGATCGTCGAGAGTGACATGGCCCTTGTCGAAGCCTATGGCACCGATATCAACGACCCACGGGGAAGGTTCGGCGTTCGGGTCCTTGGGGTCGAACTTGAACACCCAGTTGGCACGCCCGTCGGCAAGGCGCTGCAGTTTGGCATTGGGTTCAGTGAGATCGATGCGCGGGATGACCACACGCTGCCCCAGCAAGGCCAACGGCGAGATACGTAGCTCTACCCGTTTGAGACTGGCCATCTGCGGCGTTTTCGACCAGTCCGGGTTGCCAAGGGTCAGGTCTTCAGCCACGACATGCGGCCACGGCACCCAGGCCCGCCAGCCGCCTTCGTCGAGCTCGCGACGCCAGATCACCGCCAGGTTGCCGTTGATGGCGAATGGACGATGTAACTCTTCGGAGACTTTGGCGTTGAGGGGGGGCTTGATCCGGTTCCAGTCGAAAAACACGATGATCAGCACCAGCACAGCCAGTAATACAACGAGACTGGCCAGGGACCAGGTGAGAATTCTACGGGTGCGCGTCATTGCACAAAGCTCCTGATACGACTGAACGCCCCGACGGCGACGCCCATGAGAAACGCCGGGCCAAAACCGACCCGCTATGGAATCTACGACTGAAAAACGCTCGGCAGGTTTAATCGAATAACCGATTTTGCCGCAACCACCCCTTCACTTGCGCTCTCTTCACGCCCTCAGCGTTACCGGCCCCGCACTTTTGCGCGGCGTGAGTGAGTCGAAAATACCCACCGCGGTGCAAAAGCACCGCCCGCAAAGCCCCGGTCTACAAGGCCTGCAGAGAACAATCAATTCCGTTGATTATTACCATTGCGTTTATGAACTTTTATATCGACTTATCGAGAGTAGCATTGCCCTCGTACCCAATTTATTGCCCTCCTACGGAGCACCTCATCATGAAACGCCAATTGCTACTCAGTCTTACCCTCTCAATGCTGGCCAGTACGGCTTTCGCCCTGCCAGCCGCTGAACAGGCTACTCCACAAGCCAAAGATCACCACTCGGTATTCAGCCAGACTGTCGCTGCCGATGGTTCTGACCGCACGCCGGGCCAAACTCTGGCTGAAGGCGGTAACGATCGCCTGAAAGAAAAAAACCTGATCACTGAAGACGGCTACGACCAAACCCCACAAGGTCAAACGGTTGCCGCTGACGGTTCCGACCGCACGCCGGGCCAAACCCTTGCAGCCGATGGTTCCGACCGCACTCCAGGCCAAACCCTCGCCGCTGACGGCTCCGACCGCACTCCAGGCCAAACACTGGCCGAAGGTGGTGGTGATCGTGTGATCGAACGCAACAGCACCATGAGCTAAGCCCCATGGCCGCCCTGAAAAAAAGCCCAATCAGCGGATTGGGCTTTTGACTGTCTGGATATTGCGTTTGTAACAGCCGAATTCTTCCCCGCTCGATCTCCCTATCCTCGTTCGACGCCAGCGAAGCCGATTTGCTAGAGTGCGCCGCTGTCTACTTCAGAAAACACCCTTGCGATGCTGCCCCGCGCCGAACAGAAACAACAAACCCGCAACGCCCTGATGGACGCTGCTCGCCATTTGATGGGAGGCGGCCGAGGCTTCGGCAGCCTGAGCCTGCGTGAAGTGGCGAAAACCGCCGGGATCGTGCCCACCGGTTTCTACCGGCATTTCGCCGACATGGACGAACTGGGCCTGGTGCTGGTCAGCGAGGTTGGCCAGACTTTCCGCGAAACCATTCGCCTGGTACGGCACAACGAGTTTGTCATGGGCGGCATCATCGATGCGTCGGTGCGGATCTTTCTCGATGTGGTGTCAGCCAATCGTTCGCAGTTCCTGTTTCTCGCCCGCGAACAATATGGCGGCTCGTTGCCGGTGCGCCAGGCCATCGGCCGCTTGCGCGAAGACATCAGCTCCGACCTGGCCGCCGACCTGTCGCTGATGCCCAAGCTGCAACACCTGGACATCGCCGGGTTGAGCGTCATGGCCGACCTGATCGTCAAAAGCGTGTTTGCCACATTGCCCGACATCATCGACCCGCCGGCCGAGGCGCTGCCTGAACACTTGACGCCCCAGGCGAAGATCACTCAGCAGCTGCGCTTCATCTTTATCGGCCTCAAGCACTGGCAAGGGCTCGGCAGCACGGAGTAAACCTGCTGCCCATCGGAGAACGATCATTGGAAGACCTCAACTCCCTCTACTACTTCACCCAAGTGGTCGAGCACGGTGGCTTCGCCCCGGCCGGGCGGGCGCTGGACATGCCCAAATCCAAGCTCAGCCGGCGCATTGCCGACCTTGAGGAGCGCCTGGGTGTACGCCTGTTGCACCGCACCAGCCGCCACTGCTCGCTGACCGAGGTCGGCCAGGCCTATTACCAGCGCTGCCTGGCCATGCGCGTGGAAGCCGAAGGTGCCGCCGAGATCATCGAACGCAACCGCAGCGAACCCCGCGGGCTGGTGCGCATCAGTTGCCCGACCACCCTGCTGAACTTCTGGGTCGGGCCGATGCTGTCGCGCTTCATGCTCAAGTATCCGCAGGTGGAACTGTTCATCGAGAGCACCAACCGTCGCGTCGATCTGCTGCATGAAGGCATCGACGTCGCCCTGCGCGTGCGCTTTCCGCCACTGGAAAACACCGACATGGTGATGAAAGTGCTGGGCAACAGCACCCAGTGCCTGGTTGGCCACCCGAGGTACCTCGAACAACTGCCGCCAGGTTTCGACCCAAAGGTGCTCAGCCAATTGCCGAGCGTGCATTGGGGCAGTGTGCAGCGTGAATATCAATGGGAGCTGATCCAGGGCGAGGACATGAGCCACAGTATTGTCATCCCCCACACGCCGCGCATGGTCACCGACGACCTGTTCGCCCTGCGTCACTTTGTGGTGGCCGGCGTGGGTATTGCTCACTTGCCACGGGTGGCAGTGCGTGAGGACCTGGCCGAAGGCCGGCTGGTGGAATTGTTGCCGGGCTGGCATCCGCGTTGCGGCATTGTGCATGCGATCTTCCCGTCGCGACGCGGGCTGCTGCCCTCGGTGCGCTCGCTGATCGACCATCTGGCCGAGGAATTCAGCGTCAGCGACATGGCGTAAAACCGTCTGCGGCCGTGCCCCCGGCCTATCAGCCAATCGACGTGAAAAAAGGGGACCCTTATCGGTCCCCGTTACCATCAGAACGCAAAGCAGGAACAGCCCAACGCTCCCCAAAAACCCTGGTAGTCGTTGACCGGCACACTCGAGTGTCGGGCCCGTTCATGGCTGTGAGCATGCACCCCGCAAGGTCCTACACACTGATGCGCCGCCAATGCAAGCGACGGCGTACCTGCGCGCCAGTGCCCTGGCACTTTGGCCACCGGCGACCACTCGGGCAGTACCGGCACCTGCGCAGGTCCCAGCTTGTCGAATTCGCCAGCGCCGTACACCACCTTGCCGTCGACGATGGTCAACACCGACTCGATGCCCTTGATCGCTTCTTCGTCGACACTGAAGAAATCCAGCGACAAGGCCGCCAGGTCCGCCATCTGGCCGACCTTGATCTGGCCTTTCTTGCCCTGCTCGCTGGAGAACCAGGCGCTGCCGTGGGTGAACAGTTGCAGCGCGGTTTCGCGACTCAGGCCTTCCGGATAAAGCGCCATACCGCCAACGGTCTTGCCGCTGACCAGCCAGTACAGCGACGTCCACGGGTTATAGCTCGACACTCGGGTGGCATCGGTGCCGGCGCCTACCGGGATGCCTTCGGCGAGCATGCGCTGGATCGGTGGGGTTTTCTCGGCAGCCTTGGCGCCGTAGCGATCGACAAAGTACTCGCCCTGGAAGGCCATGCGGTCCTGGATCGCGATACCACCGCCCAGCGCGCGCACCCGCTCGATGTTCTGCGAGCTGATGGTTTCGGCGTGGTCGAAAAACCACGGCAGGCCATTGAACGGAATGTCGCGGTTGACCTTCTCGAACACATCGAGCATGCGCGAGATCGATTCGTTGTAGGTGGCATGCAGGCGGAACGGCCAGCGCTGCTCGACCAGATGGCGCACCACCGGCTCCAGTTCCTGCTCCATGGTTTGCGGCAGATCGGGACGCGGCTCCAGGAAGTCTTCGAAGTCGGCTGCGGAGAACACCAGCATTTCGCCAGCGCCGTTGTGACGCAGGAAGTCGGTGCCGTCACCAGGCTTGACCTTCGCGCTCCAGTTCTTGAAGTCGGCGAGTTCTTCCTTGGGCTTCTGGGTGAACAGGTTGTAGGCGATGCGTACGGTCAACTGGCCCCTGTCGGCCAGCTCCTGGATGACCTGGTAATCATCCGGATAGTTCTGGTAGCCACCGCCGGCATCAATGGCGCTGGTCAGGCCGAGGCGGTTGAGTTCGCGCATGAACTGGCGGGTC
>Ga0182008_10002176_pt1 | contig 12467 bp, 13 predicted proteins | sample Sormic07211129_1_FD_120482 | JGI IMG/M metagenome (GOLD analysis project Ga0182008, IMG submission 120482) | Rhizosphere microbial communities from Sorghum bicolor, Mead, Nebraska, USA - 072115-129_1 metaG | ecosystem: Host-associated > Plants > Roots > Rhizosphere | place: USA: Nebraska...
AAGCGACCCCGAGGAGGCGGCACCGACAAGACAAGCAAGCCCTCGATCAAGTAGACATGGACGAGGTCAGGACCTGGGGAATTACGTGACGCCGGGCCCGGGGAATTACGTGATCGTTCACACTTCCCAGGCCCAGCGCTTGGCGCGTGATCGGCAGCATGTCTCATGAGACATGCTGAGCGCGAAGAACAGGTCCACGCCATGTAGCCGATGTCTTCCAGCGGATCACCGGGGGCGGCGGTGTCGAAGTCGATGAAGGCGACTGGGACGTCCTTTGCGAAGACCGTGTTGTTCGGCCCCGGGTCGTGGTGGCAGACAACGGGGTGCCGACCGGCCAAGCGGCTCGCGCGGGTGGCGTCGTGGAAGGCGCGGAGCAGGGAGCCAGCGGCAGCCACCTGGGGGTCTGTCCAGCGCTGGAAGCGGGCGGGCACCCAGCCGTGGAGGTAGCTGAGGATCTCGCGGCCGACGCTGTCGAACCCGAGATGACGCGGAGCGCCAGTGAAGCCCTGCCGTCGAAGGTCACCGAGCAATTCGGCGACGAACGCGGACGACGCGGTGACTGGCCGCCGGACGGTATCGCCGACCCTGACCACACCTGAAGTGATGCGTCCCCCGGACAACGGCACTTCGTTCTCCATGAATACATCCTGCACGCGGGGACCATCGGTCAATCTTCAGTGGCACACGGCAAGAATCGGTGTCACAGGACACCGCTTGGGCTGGGGGCCGACGGCCTACGAGGCTTTAGGCAGCCACCACGGGGCGAGCCTCGAAAAACAGGGGGCCGATCGGGCTATTGCGGGCAGGCTCCAAAAACCTGCCCGATCCGCTGGCGAGCGTAAGGCCCCCTGTTCACTCGCCCCATGGCAGCTCCCGCCCAAAGCCTCTACGGCCGGCGGCGTGCCCAAACCGCGCCTTGACCTGGGCAAAGACCCGCCCCCTCCAGGGCTTCTCAAAGTGGGGGAACCTCGATCAGCAGCGCCCGGCGGGGGCGGGAGAGCTACGGCAGCCCGGAGCCGGACGCCGCCCCGACGCCCAGCACGAAACCGCACGAACCCGAGATGAGAACGATCAGCAGCGGCCCGGCGAAACGGCCTAACCAGCCCACAGCACGGCGCATCACACGTGCCTCCAGGTGCGCCACGGACGGACGATGCTTTCGCGGAAGGTGTGGTGCGACGGATTCCGGCCGGAGTGCGCCAGCGCCCAGCTCTGAGGATCAGCGAAATCCTTGCTGGCCGCCGAGGACTCCTCACACACCACGCACTCCATCGCGTACGTGGTCGGCTCTGCATCCGGCTCACGGTCCGGCGTCAGCGTCCACGTCTCCTGACGGATCACCGAGCGCACGCTCACAGCCCCCGCCCCGTCCGCTCGTTGGCCGCCTTCACACCCGCGCTCAGCCGCTCCGCATCGGTGGCCGGACGGATCCGGTCCGGGTCCGCCTCCCACTCACGGCCACCGCCGACCGGCCGCAGCATCGCGTACGGACCGGCCTTGTCCTGGTACTCCCCGACCCTGCGCGTCACCGGGTCGTACACCAGCTCGCCGCGCTCAGGGATGCCTGCCTTGGTTGTTGTTCCTTGAGTCGCCATGGCAATGACGCTACGTAGCGGAGGGAATACACCTCAATGGCACTTTGACGGGGCGTCGCCCCGAAGTGCCACGCCACGTCACACGGGTACGCCGATTGCGTCGGCCAGCTCCCGCATGTCGGTGGTGAGGGTGCGCCGACGAGCGATCACCCGACCGAAGATGTCGCGCGCGTACCGCTGGTTGGGCAGCCACTGAGGAGCATCGGCACGGATGCGCTGCAAGACCTCGACCGTTTTCACGTAGTCGCGCGAGCGAGCATGCGCCTCTGCCACGTCGAGGAGGTGACGGTTTCGGTTGTTGGACGTGGGCCGCATGCCGCCGGTCGGGATGCGCGCCGAGAGCTTGAGTACCAAGTCCGGCTTGTCGACGATCATTGCGTTCTCGGCGCGCTTCAAGGTCACCGTGACCGGGCCGAACGCCTGCAAGAAGTCGTTACGCGGAGCGAATTCCCGCCCCATCGCCACCGCTGCCGAGTTGGCGTAGCGCAAGGCATCGTCGGCCTCGCCGGGCCGGTTGTCCCGGATCGCCGCAGCAGAGGCCCGCAGCAGTAGCCAGCCCCATGCGCTCAGTTCCGCTGGAGTCGCCCGCGAGATTCGCGGCTCCACCTCATCCGCCCACCGGGTCGCCAGTTCCCGCGCCTCAGCCAGCCGACCACGCCGCAGCAGAAGCCAGCACTGTGTGCTGACTGTCGCCGCCGCCTGAAGCCGGTCCGAGGACTCCTCCAGGGACCGGGACAGGGCGACGTCCGCCGCCTCGAACTGTCTCGTCTGGGTGAGCAGCCAGCCCGTCAGCTGCGACAGCCGCACACGCACTGCACGCCCCTCGGGACCACTCTCGGCGATGAGATCAGCATCCCGCAGCAAGGACGGAAGGATCACGCTCAGCTCTGCGAAACGATCACCAGAAAAGAGCGGGAGCGCCGACTCCAGGGCTTCTTGCACGCCTGTCACGGTCGGCTCTTCGGACACCCCGTCCGCCCGCACAGGAGCCACCAGCGCACGCCGGACAGCCTTCCACCGATCACCAGCTCCAGGCGCCGTCTGCCGCTCTTCCTCACGATCGGCCATGAGACTGGTAGTCGGCACCCGTAGCGTCTGCGCCAGTCGGCGCGCGGTCTCCAGGCGTGTGTCAGCACGCTCCCCCTGCTCCAGCTTCCTGATCAAGGACAGGGATACGCCGGACTCACTCGCTAGCTGACGCTGCGTCAGGCCGCGCCGTTTGCGAACTTCCTGAAGCCGTTTGCCAAAGTCGGCACTCATGATTCGAGCGTACGACGGCCGTCGCACCTCGACGTTGGCGAAGGGGGGATTGTGATGCGGAAGGAGCACGGCAGCATCCATGACGGAAGGGCCGCAAACGGAAGAGGGCTCAGCACAAAGCTCAGGAAAAGCTCAGATCAATCATGTTGTTCCGGTGCCCGACGGGGAGTTAGCCATCACAGCCCTTGTACGCTGGGGGGACTCGCCGAGCTCCTCACGGCAGGCCTGCTGACGACGGTCAGCGGGACTGCTGGAGGAGCAAGGAGGAGAAGTGATTGATCAACGCGACACGAAGCCTCGCAGGCGACGGCGGACCGGCACTGACAGGTGGCGGACTCACCTAGCAATAGCGAGGTTGATCGTACTGATCATCGCCACCGTGGGGCGTTTCATGCAGTAACACCCCACAGATGAGGCGGTCGCACGGGAGCTGCACTAAGCAGCAAGCCCGGCCGACGGCTAGGCGACCGGGCTCGTCAACTGCATTGGAGGGTCTGATTCGGGATGCAGCCCGGGTCAGGCCCTTCAGTGTCTTCAGGGGTTTGATGCCATCTAGCAGCCACCCCGTTCCGACAAGAACAACTTTACCGCATGTAGCTACACCCGAGCCGAGGACGCTCCTGACAGCAGACAGCTTCGACAGGCCAAACGATCACCACAAACCACCTGGCCAGAGGAAGGAACATCGCTTGCCCCGAGGAACGAATAACGTCCCTCACCCGTGCGCTCGATAGGTAGTCTCTGCGCTGATCCACAGCGCCACTTCCAGAGCCTGCCTCGGGCCCATAAGGCAGCCCCGGAGGTCGACACCAAGTCATCACCAGAACCCGTAACGTCCGGTTTCAACCCGTATGAACAGGGATTGAGGGTAGACCGTGAATAACCGCCTGACCTGCACAAACGCCGATCAGAGGGGTATGCCCCCTGACCCTGCGGAGAACTTCCAGTTCACGGGTCAGCGGTTCTTCCGGATCGACAACGGCCGGATCACCGGGCAGCTGCGGGATGTCGCGTACCAGGCGACGACCACCGACTTCTGGGGCTCCATGGCGGCCGTCGGCGGCCCGCAGACGTATGTCCTGGGCGGCGCCTTCAACTGCGGCAAGGCCCAGCCGGGCCAGGTCGCCGCCGTCTCGCACGGCTGCCCGTCGGCCCTCTTCAAGGGCGTCAACATCCTCAACACGACGCAGGAGGCCGGTCGATGAGCGCCCGGAGCAACAAGCCGCACGAGATCGTCGAGCGGGCGCTGGAGCTGTCCACCGCCGACGGCTGTGTCGTCATCGCCGACGAGCAGTCCACCGCCAACCTGCGCTGGGCGGGCAACGCGCTCACCACGAACGGTGTCACGCGCGGCCGTACCCTCACCGTCGTCGCGACCGTCGACGGCAAGGAGGGCACGGCCTCCGGTGTCGTCTCCCGCTCGGCCGTGACCGTGGACGAGCTGGAGCCGCTGGTGCGGGCCGCGGAGGCCGCCGCGCGCGGCGCCGGGCCGGCCGAGGACGCGCAGCCGCTGGTGACGGGTGTGTCCCCGTCCCCCGACTTCACGGACGCGCCGGCGGAGACGACATCCGCCGTGTTCGCCGACTTCGCCCCCGCGCTCGGCGAGGCCTTCGCACGCGCGCGTGCGGGCGGCCGTGAACTGTACGGCTTCGCCAACCACGAGCTGGTGTCGAGCTATGTCGGTACGTCGACGGGGGTGCGCCTGCGTCATGACCAGCCCAACGGCACGCTGGAGCTGAACGCCAAGTCGCCGGACCGTACGCGTTCGGCGTGGGCGGGCCGGTCGACGCGGGACTTCAAGGACGTGGACCCGGCGGCGCTGGACGCGGAGCTCGCCGTACGCCTCGGCTGGGCGCAGCGGCGCATCCCGCTTCCGGCCGGGCGGTACGAGACCCTGCTGCCGCCGACCGCCGTCGCGGACCTGCTGATCTACCAGATGTGGTCGGCGTCGGGACGGGACGCGGTCGAGGGGCGCACGGTGTTCTCCAAGCCGGGTGGCGGCACGCGCGTGGGCGACCGGCTCACCGAGCTGCCGCTGACGCTGCGCAGCGACCCGAACGAGCCCGGCCTCGAAGCGGCGCCGTTCGTGCTCGCGCACTCCTCCGGCGGCGACCAGTCGGTGTTCGACAACGGACTGCCGCTCGCGGCCACCGACTGGGTGCGCGAGGGCGAGCTGAGGCATCTGACCACGACCCGGCACAGCGCGGGTCTGACCGGGCTGCCGGTGGCTCCGGCGATCGACAACCTGATCCTGACCGGCGGGGAGGACCGCTCCCTGGACGAGATGGTCGCGAACACCGGACGGGGACTGCTGCTGACCTGTCTCTGGTACATCCGGGAGGTCGACCCGGCCACGCTGCTGCTCACCGGCCTGACCCGGGACGGCGTCTACCTCGTCGAGAACGGTGAGGTGACCGGCGAGGTGAACAACTTCCGGTTCAACGAGTCGCCGGTCGATCTGCTGGGGCGGGCCACGGAGGCCGGGCGCACGGAAAAGACGCTGCCGCGGGAGTGGAGCGACTGGTTCACTAGGGCTGCGATGCCCGCGCTGCGGGTGCCCGACTTCAATATGAGCTCTGTCAGTCAGGGCGTATAACCTCGTAGGCGGCTGTCACCCGACCGCCCGAGGATCATCCAAGGAGATACGAGAACCGTGACGGACATCGTCGACGAGCTGAAGTGGCGGGGGCTCATCGCCCTCTCCACCGACGAGGACGCATTGCGCAAGGCGTTCGCGGACGGTCCCGTCACGTTCTATTGCGGCTTCGACCCGACCGCGCCCAGCCTGCACCTCGGCAACCTCGTGCAGATCCTGACGATGCGCCGGATCCAGGACGCGGGCAACCGTCCGCTGGGCCTGGTCGGGGGTGCCACCGGTCTCATCGGCGACCCGAAGCCGAACTCCGAGCGCACGCTCAACGCACCCGAGACCGTCGCCCAGTGGGTCGAGCGGCTGCGCGCGCAGATCGCTCCCCTGCTGGACTTCGAGGGGCCGAACGCCGCGGTCATGGTCAACAACCTCGACTGGACCTCGGGCCTGTCGGCCATCGAGTTCCTGCGGGACGTCGGCAAGCACTTCCGCGTGAACAAGATGATCGCGAAGGAGGCCGTGGCCCGGCGCCTGGAGTCCCAGGAGGGCATCAGCTACACCGAGTTCAGCTACCAGATCCTGCAGGGCATGGACTTCCTGGAGCTGTACCGGCGCTACGGCTGCACGCTGCAGACCGGCGGCAGCGACCAGTGGGGCAACCTCACCTCGGGCACCGACCTGATCCACAAGGTCGAGCCAGACGCGGTGGTGCACGCGCTGGGCACGCCGCTGATCACCAAGGCCGACGGCACCAAGTTCGGCAAGACGGAGTCCGGCACGGTCTGGCTCGACCCCGAGATGACCACGCCGTACGCCTTCTACCAGTTCTGGCTGAACGCGGACGACCGGGACGTCTCCAAGTTCCTGCGCATCTTCAGCTTCAGGTCCCGGGAGGAGATCGAGGAGTTGGAGCGGCAGACCGAGGAGCGTCCGCAGGCGCGGGCGGCTCAGCGGGCGCTGGCGGAGGAGCTGACGACGCTGGTGCACGGGGCGGACCAGACGGCCGCCGTGATCGCCGCGTCGAAGGCGTTGTTCGGTCAGGGCGAGCTGGCGGAGCTGGACGAGCGGACGCTGTCGGCGGCGCTGTCCGAGGTGCCGCACGTGCAGGTCGCCGAGCTCAGGCCCGTGGTGGACCTGTTCGCCGAGGTCGGGCTCGTGGCCAGCAAGTCGGCCGCCCGACGGACGGTGAAGGAGGGCGGCGCCTACGTGAACAACGTCAAGGTCGCCGGTGAGGACGCCGTTCCCGACAAGGACGACCTGCTCCACGGGCGCTGGCTGGTGCTGCGCCGGGGCAAGAAGAACCTGGCGGCCGTCGAGGTCACCTCCGCCTGAGACACCGAGGGGGCGGCTTCCCGGACGGGAGGCCGCCCCCTCGCCGTACCCGCCTTAGGTCGTCTGCTTTCGCTTGCCCAGCGTCGCCATGTAGAGCATGTCGACCGCGAAGACGATGATGATCGCGGCCACCAGCTGGAAGGCGTGGCGGCTCCAGTCGATGCCTCGGGTCGACTCGACTCCGAATGCTCGTGCGATCGCATTGCCGGCGATGGCGCCGAGCATGCCGCAGATGGTGGTCAGCCAGAGGGGACTGTGCTGCTTGCCCGGGATGATCGCCTTCGCGATCAGGCCCAGCACAAATCCCACGATGATCGCCCACAACCAGCCCATGGCTGCCTCCTTGTACGGCTCGACGTGCGCACTACGCCCAGCCTCCGGCCGTACGCCGTACGGCGCATGTCGGGTACCGCCATACGCGCTACGGCTGAGGACGCTCGGTCGACCGGGAGGTGACCCGGTCTCGTAGGCGACGCAGACGCGGCGTAACGTAGAAGGGTCCGGACGCGTCCCCGACCGGGGGCGGACCGGGTACGGGGCGGGGTGGGCCGATGCGGGCGGATGGTGGAATGCGATGCTGAAGCAGCACGGCGACGGCAACGGCCAGGTGTTCCGGATCACCGGAGCGCGGACGGGTCTGCAGGAGGACGTGCGCGGCCGGCAACGCAGGTACGTCATCTCCATGTCCGTCCGTACGGTGTCGGTGATCCTGGCGGCCACGCTGTGGAACGTCGAACGGCACGTCGCGATCGTGGCGTTGGTGCTCGGGGCGGTGCTGCCCTACATCGCCGTGGTGATCGCGAACGCCGGGCGGGAGAACGCGCCGTCGCTTCCGTCGACCTTCGTGACCGTCCCGATGCGTCCGATGATTGTGCCGCCGCGGACGAATGACGGCTTCTCCGAGCCGGGCCCGGAAGATATCGCGGCCGAGCCTGCGCAGGGCGTACGAAGCGAGCCTCACGACCGGGCTTGAGCGATGCAGATTGCCCTGCAAACGGAAGGCGCTCGCCCACCCAGCTCAAGAAAAGCTCAGATCAATCATGCTGTTCCAGTGCCGGGCGGCGGGTTACCCGTGACATACTTCGTAGGCGCTCCGCATCCCCCGTCGGAGCGACGGACCGACGCCGGGCAGCTCCCCCCGTGGCTGCTCGGCGTCGCCTTTTTGGCGTACTTGTGAGACGGAATTCGTGAGCGACGAGACCCCTATCTGCTCCGCCAAGGGTTGCCGTGCCGACGCCGTCTGGGTGCTGGCGTGGAACAACCCGAAGATCCACACACCGGAGCGACGCAAGACATGGCTGGCTTGCGAGGAGCACCGGGAGCATCTCTCGCAGTTCCTCGGGGTGCGGGGCTTCCTGAAGGACGTGGTGAAGTTCCACGACTGGGAAGCGCCCGAACAGGGCTGACCGCCGGAAGCTAGCCGCCGATCGCGGACATGGGCCGGTCCGGCTGGACGAAGGACGGGTCGTCCAGGCCCGCGCCCGCCTTCTTGCCCCACATCGCCAGGCGCCAGATACGGGCGATCTCCTCGTCGGGGGCGCCGTCGCGCAGGGCGGCTCGGAGGTCCGTCTCCTCGCGGGCGAACAGACAGGTGCGTATCTGCCCGTCGGCCGTGAGGCGGGTGCGGTCGCAGGCCGCGCAGAAGGGGCGGGTCACCGAGGCGATGACGCCGACGCGGTGCGGGCCGCCGTCGACCAGCCAGCGCTCCGCCGGGGCCGAGCCCCGCTCGTCGCTGCCCTCGGGGGTGAGGTCGAAGCGGGTGCGCAGGGAGGTCAGGATGTCGCCGGCCGTGACCATGCCCTCGCGCTTCCAGCCGTGCTGGGCGTCCAGGGGCATCTGCTCGATGAAGCGCAGCTCGTAGTCGTGCTCGACGGCCCAGGCCAGCAGGTCGGGGGCCTCGTCGTCGTTCAGCCCCGGCATCAGGACCGTGTTGACCTTGACCGGCGTCAGACCGGCGTCGCGGGCCGCTTCGAGACCGTCGAGGACGTCCTGGTGCCGGTCCCTGCGGGTGAGTGTCTTGAACACGTCGGCGCGCAGGGTGTCCAGGGAGACGTTCACCCGGTCCAGGCCCGCCGTCTTCAGGGCCTGGGCCGTGCGCCTGAGGCCGATGCCGTTGGTGGTCAGGGACATCCGCGGGCGGGGCGCCAGGGCGGCCACGCGCTCCACGATGCCTACCAGGCCGGGGCGCAGCAGGGGCTCTCCGCCGGTGAAGCGGACCTCCTCGATGCCCAGGGAGGTGACGGCGATGTCGATCAGGCGGACGATCTCGTCGTCCGTGAGCAGATCGGGCTTGGCCAGCCACTGCAGGCCCTCCTCGGGCATGCAGTACGTACAGCGGAGGTTGCACCGGTCGGTCAGCGAGACCCTCAGGTCGGTGGCCACTCGGCCGTAGGTGTCGATGAGCACGTGGGCCCCCTCCCTCGTAGCGGATCGGTACGGATGGACCTTCACCCGTTACCCGCGAGCCTACGTGACACCACTGACAACGACTGCGGCCCGATCCCACGAGGTATGACGCGACCGCGTCGTAGGGAAGTACGACGCGGCCGGTCGGAGGCTGCTCAGCGAGTTGTCAGTGCGCGCCGGTGCCGGTCAGGGACCGGACCTCCAGTTCCGCGTACTTGCCCTGGTCGGGCTCGTCCTTGGACAGGTACGTGCCGAGGACGCCGAGGAGGAAGCCGACCGGGATCGAGATGATGCCGGGGTTCTCCAGCGGGAACCAGTGGAAGTCGACGTCCGGGAACATCGAGGCGGGCTTTCCGGAGACCACCGGCGAGAACAGCACCAGGCCGACCGCGGTGACCAGGCCGCCGTAGATCGACCAGAGGGCTCCGGAGGTGGTGAACCGCTTCCAGAAGAGGCTGTAGAGGATCGTCGGGAGGTTGGCGGAGGCGGCGACCGCGAAGGCGAGGGCGACCAGGCCGGCGACGTTCAGGTCGCGGGCGAGGGCGCCCAGCACGATCGAGACCGCGCCGATGCCGACGGTGGCCCAGCGGGCCGCGCCGAGCTCCTGCTTCTCGGTGGCCTGGCCCCGCTTGATGACGTTCGCGTAGATGTCGTGCGCGAAGGACGAGGACGAGGCGAGGGTGAGGCCGGCCACGACCGCGAGGATGGTGGCGAAGGCGACCGCGGAGATGGTGGCGAGCAGGATCGCGCCCCAGTTGGAGTCGACCCCGCCGAGGTGCAGGGCGAGCAGGGGCGCGGCCGTGTTGCCCGCCTTGTTGGAGGCGATGATCTCGTCCGGCTTGATCAGGGCGGCGGCGCCGAAGCCGAGGGCGAGGGTCATCAGGTAGAAGGCGCCGATCAGACCGATGGCCCAGATCACGGACTTACGGGCGGCCTTGGCGGTCGGCACCGTGTAGAAGCGGATCAGGATGTGCGGCAGGCCCGCGGTGCCCAGCACCAGGGCGATACCGAGGGAGATGAAGTCCAGCTTGGTGGTGCCGGTGGCGCCGTACTTCAGACCGGGCTCCAGGAAGGCCGAGCCCTTGCCGCCGTTGTCGGCGGCCGAGCCGAGCAGGTCGGAGACGTTGAAGTGGAACTTCACCAGGACCATGAAGGTCAGCAGCAGCGCGCCCGCGATCAGCAGCACGGCCTTGACCATCTGGACCCAGGTGGTGCCCTTCATGCCGCCGATGGTGACGTACACGATCATCAGTAGGCCGACCAGGGCGACGATGCCGATCTTGCCGGCGTCGCTGGTGATGCCGAGCAGGAGCGAGACCAGCACGCCCGCGCCCGCCATCTGGGCCAGCAGATAGAAGATCGAGACGACGATGGTGGAGGTGCCGGCCGCCGTGCGGACGGGGCGCTGGCGCATCCGGTAGGCGAGCACGTCGCCCATGGTGTAGCGGCCGGAGTTGCGCAGCGGCTCGGCGACCAGGAGCAGGGCGACCAGCCAGGCGACCAGGAAGCCGATGGAGTACAGGAAGCCGTCGTAGCCGAAGAGGGCGATGGCGCCGGCGATGCCGAGGAACGACGCGGCGGACATGTAGTCGCCGGAGACGGCGAGGCCGTTCTGGAAGGCGGTGAACTGACGGCCGCCCGCGTAGAAGTCGGCGGCGTCCTTGGTCTGGCGGCCCGCCCAGACGGTGATCACGAGGGTCGCGGCGACGAACACCGCGAAGAGCGTGATGATCAGCGGCCGGTGCTGGCTCGCCTCGCCGGCGGCGATCAGGGTGTGCTGCGCGGGGTTCATTCGCCGCCCTCCAGTCGGGACTTGATCGCCTCGGCCTTGGGGTCGAGCTTGGCGGCGGCGTGCCGCGAGTACCACCAGGCGATGAGGAAGGTGGTCAGGAACTGGGCGAGGCCCAGGACGAGGGCCACGTTGATGTTGCCGACCACCTGGGTGCCCATGAAGTCGTCCGCGTAGTTCGACAGCAGGACGTACAGCAGGTACCAGGCGATGAAGCCGATGGTGAGCGGGAAGGCGAAGGAGCGGTGAGCGCGGCGCAGTTCACCGAATTCCGCGCTCTCCTGCTCCGCGACGAACTCCTCGGTACTGGGGAGTTTGGTTGGGGTTTTCGAGGGGGGCGGTGTCTCGGTGGCCACGGAGTCTCCTCGCGTTGCGGATGCGGGTTGTGACGGGGATCGGGGGCGAGTGTCCTCGTGCTCCCTGTCCAAGGTCACGGCGCCACGCGAGGGCGGGTTCAACTCCCTTGACCAGTTTCCGGACTCTCCTTGGGCAACTCATTGCTGACCAGCGACTTCGGGAGATAGTTTGCGGCCTGGACCGCCTGTCATGTACGTGCCCGAGCACCACCTGTGTCTCGGGTCGTTCCATTTCCGGATGATGTGGAGACCCCATGGCTCATCTGCGTTCCAGACGCCGACTCGCCCTCGCGGTGCCGGTCGCGCTGTCCCTGACCGCCTCGCTCGGCTTCCTGCCGACGGCCGCCCAGGCTGCTCCCCGCGTGGAGTCCGCCGCCACGCAGGCGGCCGGCACGGACTCCTTCGCGTATCTCGTCAACACGAAAACGGATCAACACACGATCAAGTCGGTCAAGAAGGCGATCAATGCGGCCGGCGGTTCCATCGTGGTGTCGTACGACCGGATCGGCGTGATCGTCGTCCACTCGGCCGACCCCGACTTCGCCAAGGTGATACGCACGGTGCGCGGCGTGCAGTCCGCGGGCGCCTCGCGGACCTCGCCGGTGCAGGCGGCGGGGACGACGGACGAGGGCGCGGTGCAGTACCTCTCCAAGGCCGAGGCGGCGAAGGTCGCGGGGAGTTCGACGGCCGGGGAGGAGCCGCTCGAAGCCGACCAGTGGGACCTCAGGGCGATCGGCGCCGACAAGGCCGCCAGGACCGACCCGGGCAGCAAGAGCGTGACCGTGGCGGTCATCGACGTCGGCGTCGACGACACCCACCCCGACATCGCGCCGAACTTCTCGCCCTCGCAGTCCGCGAACTGCGTCAGCGGCAAGGCGGACACCACGTACGGCTCCTGGCGGCCGGTGGACGCGGACCACTACCACGGCACGCATGTGGCGGGCGAGATCGCCGCGGCCCGCAACGGCATCGGGGTCGCGGGCGTCGCGCCCGGTGTGAAGGTCGCCGGCATCACTGTCGCCCAGCCGGACGCGAGCCAGCTGTTCTTCCCGGAGAGCGTCGTCTGCGCCTTCGTGTTCGCCGCCGACCACGGCGTCGAGATCACCAACAACAGCTACTACGTTGATCCATGGCTGTAC